>Ga0214473_10002796_pt1 | contig 21364 bp, 17 predicted proteins | sample RVTome_7_FD_203509 | JGI IMG/M metagenome (GOLD analysis project Ga0214473, IMG submission 203509) | Soil microbial communities from uranium-contaminated site in the Upper Colorado River Basin, Wyoming, United States - RVT98D197 | ecosystem: Environmental > Terrestrial > Soil > Contaminated >... | reverse complement strand
CGAATTCGAGCCTGAAAGCTGGAAGCCGGAGATAACGGAACCGGAATACACGAGGTATGAACATATGTTCATTGACGGTCGTAGAATGCTGATCGCAATGATTCAGGACGTAGAGGTTCCGACGATCAGTGTCTTGAACGGTTCCGGCGGACATGCCGAACTGGCGCTCATGTGTGATATTTGTATTATGGCCGACGATGCCATCATTGCCGACCCGCACTTCCTGTATGATATCGTCCCCGGGGACGGCATCCACAGTTGCTTCATCGAGCTTATGGGTGTTAGGAAAGCCGCTTATGCCATGTACATGAGCCAGAAATTTACCGCACAACAGGCACTGGAATATGGCTTAGTAAACGAAGTGGTTCCATACGACAGGTTAATCCCCAGGGCGTATGAAATCGCTGATTTCATCATGGCCCGGCACCGCACCGTGAGACGCCTGACGTCTCAGATTGTAAAAAGACCCTGGAAGCAGCGCATCGTAGACGATCTTGACATGACATTCGGAACTGAAATGTTCGGAGACTTCTGCAAGAATGTGGAGCATTCCAATCTCAGCGCCAGAGACTTTTTTAGCGGCAAAGGAGAAAAGATTTTCCACGATATGGAACGCGCGAAGCATCAAGCTGAAGAGAGCAAGAAAACGGAAAAAAGCAAATACGAAAAATAATAATTAACATGGATCATGGTCTCTTAAAAAGTGCTTGACAAAGGTAACCTCTTTTGCTTATATAGAGCGAGTGCTCGGTCTATTTAGAAGGGAAGGGCAAATTCTGTTGGACTTTAACTCACAAAAAGGAGGTAAAATATGTTAGAAAAATCATGGAACACATTAAGAAGTAGGGAAGCAAGAGGTTTGGGCGTCGTTTTTATGGCTGTACTTTTGATTGGGGCTATGATGGCCTGCACCACGACTGCGACAGCAGCTGAACCGCAGGTGATTAAGCTCAAATATAGTACCAGCTTCTTTCCCCCTGAGCCACCTTGTATATTTGCAAACCATACCTTGGATTTAGTTGAAAAGAAAACCAATGGAAGAGTAAAGGTTGAGCGCTTTATGGCCGGGGCATTGGGAGGGCCCCTTGAACAACTTGGTTTAGCAAGTTCAGGGGCAGCCGACATTATATCGCTGCACGTCGATCAATACGCACAGCAATTCCCACTTCATCAAATAACCAACACTGAGCAAATGGTAAGTGGGGCGCAGGGCCTGACCAATGTAACGGCGATCGTCCATGAATTGCAAGAGACCAAGCCCTTGTTTGAAGCAGAGCAGAAAAAAAACAATGTAAAAATCTTACACTTCTATGTCAATGGCCCAACAGGGATAACAGCCAGGTTTTCGGCAAAGTCCTTAGCTGACGTAAAAGGTAAGAAGGTGAATGTGATTGCGGCCTATCAAAGGGATGTCTTTAAAGAGGTCGGTTGGATTCCGGTAAACGTACAGATACCGGAACTTTATGAAGCCCTGTCAAGGGGGGTCATCGATGCCATTTTCATGGCGACTGCTGCTAATGTACCTCTAAAGTGGCATGAGATTGGAAAGGTACATCTGCAATTAGTTGACAATACAGTAGTTTCTGCGCCTTTAGCTTTCAACGTGGGGAGCTGGAGCCGTTTACCCGCTGATGTCCAGAAGGCGTTCATGGAGGCAGCATGGGAAACCGCTCAATGGACTGTTCAGCAAACCGAGATGAATCTGAAAGGTACGTACAAAGCATTTGAGGAGAAGGGAGCCGAGGTAGTAAACGTTTCAAAAAATGAAAGTGAAGCTTTTTTTGAAGTATTATTCAAGCATTCCATAAGAAACTGGTCGAGTATCTGTAAGACTGCCGGCGTTGAGAAGAACGCGGAGGTGGTCCAAAAGTACTGGGATCAAATGAAGTGGGGTAAGTGGAAGAAGTAATCGAGGGGATTCTCTCATAGAGATATCGGACCTCCTTTTGGAAAGCAAAGGGAGGTCCGGAATAAAAGCGGATGCTCCCCAAAATGTGTAAGGGAGGTTTTAGGTGAGGAAATTTGTTTTACAAGCTCATGACATAGCAACAAAAATAACCAGGTGGTTGGCCATCTTAGCCGCAGTGAGTATAGCGGTCATGATGGTGGTTAATTTCACAGATATCATTGGGACGAAATTCTTTCTCAGGTCAGTTCCTGGCGCACTGGATATCAGCGAAGAATTGATGGTGTTTTTGACCCTCTTGCCGATCGCCTTTATCGCATTGGAGCGAGGGCACATTCGCATCACTCTGTTGGAAGAGCACCTACCTCAAATCGTACGTTTTGTACTTCAGATTACTCAATATATCATTGCAACGCTGATTACGGGGTTTGTCACCTGGCGGGTTTTTGTACAATTTCAAAAAACGATTGAAGTTGTATCACTTAAAGAAGGAATAGACTTGCCCATATGGCCTGCAAATCTCGCGGCTGTGATTGCATTCGGCTTCTTGACACTGGTATGGGTGCTACTTTTGGCGAAAACATTGGTTGTTGACGTAAAGCGATAAGTTGGGTTTCTTGTATTTTTGGCGGTCGTGGATCAATTATTAATCAATCCTTAATTAGTAGGGACGATGCTGTTCATTTAAACCGTTCGTGCTGAGCTTGCCCTTCGACAGGCTCAGGGCGAACGGATCAAGACCGGTCATGGTGAGCTTGTCGAACCACGAACTCAGGGTGAACGGTGGCAGCCTAACTGAACAGCAGCAGGCTTAGGGAAGATTTCCGGAAGAATATGTCTAAACAATTATAGACTGCTTGGTAGAATTTTCCCTGCTGAAAAAAGAGAGTGAAAATGGATTATGGCTCATGGGTTGGTCTCTGGACGTTCATTGGGATGTTCGTGTTCCTCATGCTCGGCGTGCCAATTTTTATCTGTTTGTTTGCAGCGGCTTTTGTGGGTTCCTGGCTGATTGGTGGTCCCGTTTACACGCTGCAACAATTCGCGAGTGCTCCTTACCATATCACCTCTTCGTACACCTTTGCCGTTGTCCCCTTGTTCATATTGATGTCCGTATTGGCTGGAAACTGTGGAATAGCACAGGGCGCCTATGATGCCGCACGCAAATGGCTGGGGGGGTTCCGGGGAGGACTCTTAATGGTTACTGTGGGAGCGGCGGGTATGTTCGGGGCGGCATGCGGCTCAAGTATAGCCACTTCGGCAGTATTTGCCAAAATGGCATTACCCGAACTCAAAAAATATAATTATGATAGGTCCCTTAGCATGGGTTGTATTGCCGCGGGGGGAACCCTGGATGCCCTGATTCCGCCAAATGTAGGGACTATTATCGTCTGTATTTTAGTGGACGCCTCTATAGGAAAGGCTTTGGTGGCCGGAGTCATCCCGGGGATAATTTACGCCTTGCTCCTGATAACGACTATCCAGCTTATAGGATTTTTTAAGCCCACAGCTGTACCTAAATTAGATATTAAAGCATCCTGGGAAGAAAGGTTTTCGTCGCTTGTACTGATTTTTCCTGTGCTATTTATTGTAATACTGATCATAGGGGGAATGTATTTTGGAGTTTTTCCCCCTACGGTCGGCGGGGCCATGGGTTCTGTGGGGGTTCTTCTGATAGCCGTTTTTCGTCGGACCGGGATCAAGGTGATCGCTCATAGCTTTTATGAAGCAGTCTTAATAAATACGCAGTTATTCCCCCTTCTTATTTCCGGTTTTCTGTTTGCTCGGTTCATGGCCCTCAGCGGACTGCCTAAATTTCTCCTGCAGTTAATCATCGATGCACATTTTCCGCCTTTGATAGTGATGCTCATTATTATCCTATTCTACTTATTTATCGGTTGTGTCTTAGAGTTTATGTCTATGGCCGTCATTACCCTGCCAATTGTTTACCCGCTTCTGTTAGGTGTTGGGTTTGATCCGATTGCGACCATCATTATTCTTGTTTTTCTCTCTGAGGTTGCCCTTCTTACCCCGCCAATAGGTATGAGCGCCTTTGTTGTTGCAGGTGTAGCCGGTGTATCTCCCGAGGTCGTATTTCGGGGCATTCTCCCCTTCTTCATTACATGCTTAGTCTTGTTAGGGCTCATGGTGTTTTTCCCTGAGATAGTTATCTGGCTGCCGAATCTGTTTTATGGGAGAGTGTCATTATAATTTGTTGACAGCATTACCCCTCCCTTTTCTAAAGGGAGGCGCCACCGTCCAGAGTGTAGCCTATCGAAGAGTTTATGAAATGTTGGATACCATACAGGTAATAATTTAATCAGGATTGAATGTTTCCAGTTATTTACTAACACTCACACATACACTTACACTATTATTTTCTAAATAATTAAGGAGGTGCAGAATGAAAAAAGTAGAAATTAAAAACGCAAAAGCTTACCAGGCCCCAAAACACTTTAACATGATCGCCATGAGGCTCCATGGGAAAGAAGAGTCCGGCGCCACGAAATTCTGGATGGGTCTCTCCCATTTTCTTCCCGGTGGAGGCGCCGAATACGATGAAAGCCCGACGGAAAAGATCTATTTTGTTCTTGATGGGGAGGTCACGATCAAGACGAAAAAAGAAGAAATTACGCTCAAAGCATGGGACTCGATCTTTATCGGTCCGGGAGAAGGTCGGGAGATTATCAACAAGACGAATATGCCTGCAAGCATGCTAGTAATCATTAATTATCCTACTTGAGAGAGGGAGATAGCCTTTGACAATACCCTCTTGACATAGCATCTTAGGATATGGTAGCCATTGGTTACGGGACGGCCACTGAGGATAGAAAAACTCAGAAACAACTCACAGAAGATAGTTATTAGCATTGTTTATTTATTTAATTAAAAAACAGGAGGAAATGAAAATGATTAGACCGAATTACGAATCTGACGCCGGAAAGCGCAAATCAATGTCCCACAAAGAATTAGGCACAGTGCCTCATGTTCCCTTTGAAGAGTACAAGGAAATGCTCAAACATTGTTTGATAATGAAGCGGGAAAACGGAATCCTCGAAGCCAGACTTCATACAGGTGGCGATAGCATGCAATGGGGTGCTCCCGCACATCAGGGCCTTCACGTCTTTTTTGACCTCGCAGGCAGGGATCCTGACAACGAGGTTATAATCATGGGGGGGACGGGCAAGAATTTAATAAAGAGTATGGGCAAGACGAACCTCAAAACTACTGAAGAAACCAAAGAATTTGAATCACAGGGTGAAAATGCCTGGAAGCTCTACGAGTATCAGTACCTTGACGGCACAAAAGACATCGAAGGCCAGATTTTTGACCTACAGGTTCCGACCATCGGCGTTTGGAACGGGGGCACCTTCCATACAGACCTTGTGCTGTTCAGCGATATTACCCTCTGCACCGAGGACGCTTGGACGACAGAGATGCATTTCCGCGTCAATATGGTGCCGGGCGACGGCATTCAGATCGCATGGCGCGAGCTCATGGGCCGTAAAAGATATGCTTATGCAGAACTGACAGGCGAGATCATCACCGCTCGCAAGGCTCTTGCACTTGGTATGGTAAATGAAATTGTCCCGGGGGACGTAGAAGCCTGCTACAAGCGCGCGTGGGAAATTGCAGAACTCATTATGCGCACCGGCTCGCGCGTAACCCGCCGCATCACCACACAGATACTCCGCAGGCCCTGGAAGATGGACATCGCGGATGAGTTGCGCAACAGCTTCTCAACAGAAATGTACGTCACTGCCACCGAACATTCTCCCCACGAGAATAAATACTGGGATTGGGCTCACGAAGAGGCTAAAGCCGTTCTCGCCGCTGAGAAGAAGGGTCAGGTAGTACGTCCTCGCGTCAGCGGAGGTAAGGAGGAGGACGAGATCAAATAAGGATTGAATGAATTTACCCCGCAGCAGGGCTGCGGGGTATGTTAAATCAAGACGAAGTTAGTTGTTGACGGCAATCCCGACCTTGCCCGGAGAAGCCCTTCATCTATAGTATAGAAGAAAGGAATAAGTATCAAAATGGGAAGATTAGATAATAAAATCGCAATTGTAACAGGTGGTAATTCCGGTATCGGACGAGCAACAGCGATACTATTCTGCAAAGAAGGTGCTAAAGTGGTTATTGCCAGCAGGCGTGACCTTGAGAATAATAAAGTTGTAGATGAAATCACTGGCCTGGGCGGAGAAATTATGGCAATACAGGCAGATTTATCAAAAAAAGAAGACTGTAAAAAGGTTGTAGACGGAACCATTAAAAAATATGGCAGGATTGATGTATTGGTTAATAATGCGGGCATAGCCGATAGACATATGCCGATTAATCTTTGCACTGAGGAATGGTACAATGAAGTCTGTATGATCGACCAGTATTCTGTTTATTATATGAGCAAATATGCGTTGGAGTATATGGAGAAAGCAAGGAAAGGTTCAATCGTAAACGTTTCTTCTATCGGAAGCCAGGGGGTTGCGGGTATTTCTTACAGTGCGGCAAAAGCAGCTGTTAATGCCATGACTAAGAACATCGCTCTTCAATATTCACCAACAGCAATCCGCTGTAACGCGGTCGCACCGGGCCCGACACCGACGCCGTTAAATGCTCCGGAAGCGTTCAAATTTTTCAACAAGGAATTTGCAGATGCATGTGCTAAGCATATTGATTTAACCGTACCGGAAGCACAACCGGAGGATCAGGCAGAAGCAATTCTTTTCTTCGGAAGTGATATGTCAAAAGCTATTACAGGGCAGATTCTTTATGTGGATCATGGGTGCACATTATACTGATGTTTACTTTGCGAAAATAATGGATTGTTAGAGCCTCACTTTGCCTCTCCGCCTTCCTAAAATATTTTTGCAGATAAGGTAAGACACACAACCCCCGGCAGAGCCGGGGGCTTGTTTAAACCGTGAACCGCTTTATTACCATGGATTATATCAAGGAGAGATCAATGGAAAAGAAGATTGTCATTACGGCGGCCCTGTCGGGGGCGGCAACCATGAAGACTCATAATCCTGCTCTTCCTTACACTCCCGAGGAGTTTGCCGAGGAGTCTTATCGGTGCATGAATGAGGGGGCGGCCGTGGTTCATATCCATGTCAGGGACCCAGAGACCGGGCGTCCAACGCCGGATATCAGCAAGATTCGCACCACCATCGGGGCTATTCAGGATCGATGTCCGGGCTTGATCATCAATATGAGCTCGGCGATTGGTTATCCGGCGACCAAGGAAGAGCGGATCGCCACCATCGCTGCCCTGAAGCCGGAGATGGCTTCGCTGAACACCAATAGCATGAACTATGGCCTCCCCAACTGGAAGACAGGGGAGGTGCCAATCGAGTTTCTCTTCGAAAACACCTTCTCCATGTTGGTCCAGTACGCCAAAGTCATGCGGGAGCATCGCGTGAAGCCGGAGGCCGAGATCTACGACTTCGGCGGAATTTACAATGTCCTCCTTGTAAGAAAGCAAAATATATTCGAGGAGCCCATGCATTTCCAGATGGTCTTCGGCGTTGCCGGAGGAGTGCCGTATGATCTTTTTAACATGGCAAGAATGAAGGACCTTTTGCCGGAGAGCGCCACCTGGTCGGTATGCGGCGTGGGGCCGAACCAATTCTCCGCGGGCATGACGGCCGCAGTGAATGGCGGACACATCCGTGTGGGATTAGAGGACAACGTCCGAATGCCCGATGGAGAGCTGGCCAAGGGGAGTTATGAGCAGGTCCAATGGGCTGTTCGGGTAGCCCGTCTCGCAGGGCGTGAGGTCGCTTCTCCCGATGAGGCGAGGCAGATCTTTCACGTTCCGAAACGAGCGTAGGATTGGTAATTCATAAAACTTTAGCGCTTTGAAAAATCGACCCCATGGTACCCCGGTCAGGGATGATGGGCCGGAACGGGAAGCGAGGCTTCCAGAGTTTTAGAGCGGGAACCTTTTATTAGCTAAATCAAATGGCTACAAAAAGATTAAAGTGTTTTGTTCACTTCCCACATTTCAATACAGCAGAATATAAAAGACCGCATTCTAAAACTCTGGAATCATTTCTGATCGGGGTACCAATTCCATTCCATTTCAAAGCGCTAAATTGTTACTGATTCTTCAACATGATCACTCAGAAAAAGATCATTAGGAGCACATGTAAGAGCTGTCATGGAGGTTGCGGCGTTCTGGTGACTGTGGAGGACGGTAGAATCACTCGCATTAAAGGCGATCCGCAGTCGCCAACCCGGGGGATGATATGTTCCAAGGGCGTGGCGGCCTTGCAACACATAAACCATCCGAATCGGATTTTGTATCCCTTGAAAAGGAAGAGAAAGAGGGGAGGGGGTGAATGGGAGAGGATCGGTTGGGAAGAAGCCCTTGCAACCATCACGGACAAAATAAAGAAGGCGCAGAAAGAGCACGGACTCAGCTCCGTGGGGATATGGCAAGGTACGGGCAGAGGGTACAATGAATATACCATAAGATTTGCACGCTCTCTCGGCACAGCAAACTTTGGCGCACCGGCTCACTTCTGTTACGGTCCGAAAATGGCTGTATCGATCATGACCGTTGCAGGGAGACTGTATTGCGATTACCACGGGTGGGGCGGCGAGTACCCCAAGACACACATTTCCTGGGGGAAACAATTGGAAATCACCAATGCGGACGGCGAGATTTCAACTTGGTTTCTCAATGCGCTCAAAAAGGCCGATCACTTGATTCTCATCGATCCCAGGGCGACTCGTCTCGCTGAGAGAGCTGACCTATGGCTGAGACTTAGACCCGGCACTGATGCTGCTCTGGCTCTCGGGATGATGAATGCGATCATTCATGAAGGGCTGTATGACAAAGAGTTTGTCCGGGATTGGACATATGGATTTGATCAATTGAGGGAAAGGGTTCAAGCGTATCCCGTAGAGAGAGTGTCCGAAATAACCTGGGTTCCGAAAGAAAAGATTTTAGAAGCTGCCAGAATCTTTGCGACGCAGAAGCCCGGGTGTATCCAGTTCGGAGAGGCCCTCGAAGCCAGCAATAATAGTACGCAGAACTTGAGGTCTATTCTTTGCTTGATTGCTTTAACCGGCAACATTGAAAGACCCGGAGGCATGGTTCGCTGGACGCCTCATGAGGCGGGTCCGCAGGAAGAATGGGCCTTTGAGGTTCCAGCACCCCAGGAGGTCGGGATAGGCCAGGAGGAGTTCCGGGGTTTAAAATTGCTTGGCCTGTGTCATGCGGATACAGCTTTCAAGCAGCTAAAAGAGGGGACCTGCCCGATTAAAGTATTGCATCTGCAGGGGACGAATCCCCTCCTGTGTTATGCGGATAGCAAACAGGTGAAAGAGGGACTGATGAATTTGGACTTCCTATCCGCAGCCGACCTTTTCATGTCCCCAACGGTTGAAATTGCGGATGTGGTATTGCCGGCAGCTCATTGGCTGGAAACGGATGATATTTTTGACATGCACCCTCTTTTTATGATCGAAGCCATCAATAAAGCAGTGGACCCTCCGGGTGAGGCCTGGTCGGATGTTCGGATCTTCAACGAGCTGGGGAAGAGAATCGCTCCCCAGTATTGGTTCGATGATGTTGAAAAAGTGCTGGATGACCGACTGAAAAAAGCCAACATCACATGGAAGGAATTCAGCAAAATAGGATGCCTGGCCAAAACAGGAAAAGATCAGCCCTACTATAAGTACAAGACGGACTACTGGAGGAAAGGGGGCGGCTTCCCAACTCCATCAGGGAAGGTGGAGCTGTATTCGAATCTATTGAAGGAATTGGGATACGACCCGCTCCCATACTACATCGAACCGAATGAAAGCCCCTATGCCACACCGGAACTCTATGAGGAGTACCCACTTATCCTTTCTACCGGGGCCCGTTCGCCCAACTATTTTCTTTCACAATACCGGCAGATTCCCGGGCTACGGAAACGGCAGCCCTATCCACTTGTACAGATCCATCCTGAAACTGCTCGAAAGCTCGGAATCAAGAATGGAGACTGGGTATGGATTGAGACACCCAGAGGAAGAATCCAACAGGTCGCTGAGGTTTTTGAAGGAATAGACCCAAGGGTTGTCATGGCTCAAGCCTCATGGTGGTATCCTGAAGACCCGGCTCCCGATCATGGTGTATGGAAAAGCAATGCCAATGTTCTGACGAGGAGCGAACCGCCTTACGATCCTGTATTTGGCTCGACTGAATTCAGAGCGTTGCTATGCAAGGTTTACAAGAATCATTCCCATTTATTTAATACCAATCCGGTTAAAAGCTTTGGATAAAAGTAGGTGGATTTCGGAGGCATTCTCATTGAGGAAAGGGCTGCTTTTTCCACATCCTCAACACGAGTCGGATTCAGGAAAAAAGCTGCCGCATACTCACCCTGATTCACCTGATCGAGCGCCTTCGCAATATCCATCTCATATCCGATTTCAGTGTCTGGCAGGATCTTTTTGAATATCATTTCATGGAGAATGATCACATCGATTTCCCTCAAGTCAGGATGGATTTCCGAAAGATTCCGACCTCTATAAGTAAGGATGTTCCATGCTTTTTCTCCTTTTCTTAAGAAACCAAATGCATTCTTTTTGCCGGAAAGCCTTCTCCTGATGTCAAAGTCCTCTGCAACGGTTTCGATCTCAAAATATCTGGAAAGCATTCCATGGATATTTCCGGGAATTTCTCTGATGAGCCGGTGTGTCGGAAGGATGGTGATTCCCTCGTCCATCAAATTTGCAAGAAACATGAGGGTGTAATCATAGGATTTCCTATTCGAAGAAGTCTTAGATCCGACTCTACGAGATGACTTAGTTGCTGACATTTCTCTCCAGTATTCAAATGAAGTTTCATATCGATGGTGTCCGTCGGCAATAAAGACCGCCTTGTCTGCAAGCTCCTGTTGAATGATTTCTATCTCCTCGGTCCCATCGATCTGCCAGAGCTGGTGCAGATTACCGGAGATATCAACAGCCTGGAGGTAAGGTTTTGTGAGGTTTACCCTTGAAAGGATCCTGGATATTTCATCTGACGAGCTTTTGTAGAGTGAGAAGATGGGACTCGTGTTCGCCTCGCAAGTCTCCAGGAGATTCAATCTGTCCTGTTTAGGCCTGGAATGAGTACATTCATGGGGGTAAATACTCCCTTTGCCCAATTCTTCGAGTTTCACGAGGCCCATAAATCCAATGAGTCGCTTTTTTTTGTTATGAATCGTATAGGTAATCTCATAGATATAAAACGACGGTTTATCGCTGCGTATCAATATACCGTTTTTCATCCAATCATCGAGATATCTTTTTGCCCGGTTGTATTTATTTTCGGTTTCATTATCTCCCGGTTCTCCTCTGCCAAAATCTATCCTCACAATGTTATAGGGGCTCTGCCTGTATAATGACTCTTGCCCATCATCCGTAATGATGTCATAGGGAGGAGCCAGAACATCTTCAATAGATACCCTGGAAACATCATACAGAAGTCCCCTGAAGGGAATGATTTCTGCCATAAGTTTGGGTCCCTCAAAAAAAGTTTACATATCTTAGCATGCGCAGAAAGGGAAATGCAAACGAGAAGGGGGTCAAACGAGAAGGGGGTCACAAACAAGAAGGGGGTCAGACCTTGACATTTGACAAAACGATTTACAGATTCGGATTGAATGGGATGGAGTTTCTTATTATGGATGGAAATGAATGTAGTCAGTGACAACTGGATATCAAATGTCAAGGTCTGACCCCAATTTGCAATTTGGACCTTCCATCAGTCCGCTATTACTACGTCCAGTATAACTGTTTTCCCCTTCTTCAGTTGCTCTAAGCCTCGATTTAAAGCCGCCTCAATATTTTTGGGCTTCTCTAATTTCTCACCGTAGGCATCAAAGACTGCTGCTAATTTGGCATAGTCCGGCGCAGGAGTAATATCTACGCCCAGATAAGTTTTATTGCTGACTGCCCACCCCGTGGGGTATAACGAATGGAAGCCATGTCTCATAGCCATGTAGCCTCCATTATTCATGATAATAATAAAGATGGGCAAATGGTATTCCTGACAGAGGCCAAGCCCGGCCATGACAGGATTATAATTAAACGCTCCATCACCGATAAAGAGAATCACCGGCTTATCCGGGTCGGCCAACTTTATGCCGACAGCCTCTCCCACACCAACTCCCAGGCAGCCATAACCGGACTTAATAAACCGGTTGGGTTCAGCCAGATATCGGTGAATGAATCGATTGGAGAGGATGGTTTCGTCTATGATCATGGAGCCCTTGGGAAATATTCGACGCGCCTCGCGCAGGAACCACTTTGAGGAAATGTGCCTTTTTTCTTGCTCTGCAAGGGCCTCTGCTTCCCAACGCTCCACCAACTTCTTATGTTTGGCCTGCCAGTGCTCTAACCTTTCTTTGTAAGGGGAGTCTGTTTGCTTCTCTTTTTCTAATTGGTTCTTGACTATATCGGTCAGGGAGGCAAGTCCTTCCTCGAAATCCGCTGTGAGTGTTAAATCAAACGGGTAGCCCCAATGCGGCAGATTTTCGTGTAAGGGAGCTTCATCCAAAATAATGGTCCTCGCATTATTTTGTTTGCCAGCTGCGGGAGGGTACCAGGGAATGACGCTTCCTACTACGAATATTGTGTCCGCCTCCCGAAGTGCTTCCGTAGCGTCAAATCCCATGTAGAGAGGGCTATTCTTGGGGAAGTTGGAACGGAATGGAGCAATGCATTCGAATACTGGAATACTGAGTAGCTCCGCGAGCTCAGTTAGTTTGTTGACCGTTCCTGGTTTCTTCCCGGCATATTCGGTAATGATAATTGGCTGTTCGCTTTGTATAAGCAGCTTTGCTGCCTCTTCCAAGCCAAGAGGATGCGGCCCTGATATTGTATTCACATGATACGGCCGGGGGATTCCGTTTTCCGCATAGGACTTCAGCAACAGTTCCGGGGTGACAGAGAGAAAAACCGGCCCCTGGGGAGCTTTTCGGGCGATCTGGCAGCCCCGGTGGACTAAATCCACCAAATGATCTTTGCACTTGGCGGAATTGCTCCACTTTACATATCCATGAACTAAAGAAGAAGGTCCTCCGATATCAGAAAGCAGAGCAAGCCAATGCCAGCCCTGGGGCTTAACCTCGGCATTGCCGGTATGCTCATAGGTTTCCCCGCTGAAAATAATCATGGGAACTTTTGCGGCGTAAGCATTGCGTATGGCCATTGACCCATGAAGAATACCAATGCCGGAGTGTAAAAGTACGGCCGGCAAGCGCCCCGTAACCTCCGCATAGCCCATCGCCATGGAAACCGCCAGCATCTCATGCCGGCAGTTAATATATTTCAGGGTGTTATCACCCTGGGCATAACGTTTGATTAGCGCCTCCCAAACAGGCGTCCATTCGGTACCCGGCGAACAGAAGATGTATTCGATTCCGTTGTTTTGCAGTAAATCAAGAAGTATCTCTCCACCTGATACGGTCATGGTTTACCCCCTTTGCGTGTGCTGAGTATAAGAAAATGGTCGTTGTGTGTCAAGAACAGCAACCCTTGACCGGGTGATACTTGATCAGGTTGATCATTCATGGTATTAATAAAGACACAATAAAAGTTAACCTCAATGTTGCAAAAAAATAACATGACAGACCCGCCGGGGAGACTGGGCCGGAACGGGAAGCAAAGCTTCCAAAAGCCTTGGAGCGGAACCTTTTGAATGTTAAGCACGACCGTCCGTTACCTTTGCTGGAGCTCACTCTTGGTGAAGCCCTCGGTTACCCATCCAATTCCAACAAAACCCGTATTCCAAGGCGTTGGAAGTGTTCCTGGCGGGTCTGCCCGATGCAACAATGAGGTTAATCTCACAATCGCAAACGGAGGTGCAGGATGATACCTTACAGAAACCGTGTTTTACACATCAATCTGACCCGGCGAACCGCAGAAGTTGAAGAAGTCCCCCCGGAGCTCTGTGAGCTTTTCATCGGAGGGAGGGGTTTCGGTGTTGCCTATCTCTACAAAGAGCAGCCACCGCATGCGGACCCCCTGGGAGAGGATAATAGGCTTATGTTCCTCGCAGGCCCGCTGGCAGGCACTCAAGCACAAGCTGTTTCGCGCTGGATGGTCTGCACTAAAAGCCCGCTTACCGGTGGCTACGCGCGATCGGTTGCCGGCGCGGACTTTGCCGCCTGGCTTCGTTTTGCGGGTTATGAAGCGGTGCTGGTGGAGGGCAAAGCTTCAACGCCCACGTACCTTCATCTTACTGCTGATGGATGCGAGTTCTTAGATGCAGGCGAGCTGCGGGGAAAGGAAACCCCCGAGACCCAGGAGATGCTCCGGCAACGCCATGGAGATAAAACTCGCGTCGCCTGCATCGGCCCCGCCGGAGAACGGCTGGTGAGGTATGCGGCGATCGTGAGCGGCAGGAGGACCGCAGGCCGCTGCGGTACGGGTGCGGTAATGGGCTCTAAAAATCTGAAAGCCATTGCGGTCACAGCCGAGCGCAATGTCAGACTCTTCGATCAGGATGCTTTCAAAACGCTGGCCACGGAGCAGAACCACCTCATTCGTGCAAGCCGGCAATTTGAGTTTCACAAAGAATGGGGAACGACTGCGACCCAGAATGTCACCAATTCGATGGGGATATTCCCAACGCGTAACTTCCGCTACGGCCAGCAGAAGAATGGCGAGAAGCTCTATGGCGAAGAATACAAAAAATTGAGAACGGGGGAGTTTGGCTGCTACAATTGCTCCGCTCGATGCGGCAAGGCCCACACCGTGACATCAGGCCCTTATGCGGGCGCATGGAGCGAGGGGCCTGAGTATGAAACCCTCTGGGTATTCAGCGCGCCGGTTGACAGCACCTCTATCGAAGCGACCATACGGGCCGATCAGCTCTGCGACGATCTCGGGATGGATACCATCAGCACCGGTGGCTGCATCGGTTTTGCCTATGAGTTGTATGAGCACGGCATTATCGGCCGAAACGATACGGACGGGCTGGAGCTCACTTATGGAGATCACCAAACCATGATCAAACTGGTCCAGAAGATTGCGGCTCGCGAGGGTTTTGGTGACATTTTAGCTGAGGGGGTAGTGAGAGCGGCTCGTACGATTGGCCGCGGTGCAGAAGCTTACGCGATTCACACCAAGGGAATGGAATTACCCGCCTATGAGCCGCGTGGGGCGAAATCTCAGGGGTTTAACTATGCAACCTCCAATATTGGTGGGAGCCACTGCTACGGTTATGCAGGGCAGGAGATCTTCGGAGCGACCGTCCCGAGGCCAATTAATCGCTTTGCCGAGGCGGAGAATGCTGACATCGTCATTTACAACCAGGATAGTACGGGGATGGGTGAAGTGGGAATTGTCTGCAGTTTTGCGAGGGGGTGGGGATGGTTTCCGGACCACTACGGCAAACTCCTGGCCGCAGCAACGGGTGTTAAGGATTCTGCTGACATAGGCTATCTTTGGAAGGTGGGGGAGAGGATCCTCAACCTCGAAAGGGCCTTCAACGTTCGTGAGGGGTTTGGCCGGAAAGACGACAAACTCCCGACAAGGATGCTGAACGAGCCGCTTCACACACTTGGTGCGCCCGGAGAGGGGGAGAGGGTCAGGGAGATGGAGCAATTTCTCGACCGCTACTACGAGCTCCGGGGCTGGAACGAGGATGGTGCTCCAACAGCCAAGAAGCTGGCCGAACTCGGGCTTGCGGAATTGACGAAAGACCTCTCTTAGCGCTGAACCGAAATGAGGGTCTTACTGAATTGATATCGAAAGAATTGTCGATGTTCTAAAAACACATAGACGGTAGCCGCAGGCTTTAGCCTGCGGGAAAGGCTGAGTTGGTATTGATGCCTTACGCAACCTGAAGGTGCGGCTACCAGGAGATACTGACTAATAAGGCATCCCTTCCAGGCGAAATCTTTTGTAGGGAACGGTTTCAAACCGTTCCCTACGGGGCGTTTTTCACCACCCTGCTAAAGAGCCCGCAGGTATATATTGCGGACATCCTGCTCCGTTAGATTGCGCGGATTCGAGACGAAGAGGCGGTCCTGTTTCAGGGTGCCTGCCACAAGCCCGGGCATGTTATCCTCGGAGATGCCGTAATCGCTGAGACGACTTGAGATGTTTGTTGCTTCAAGCATCCGGCGTACGGCAGTGACGGCAACTCCAGCGGCATGGAAATCGGATAATCCCTCCGTCTTTTCCCCCAATGCCACAGCAATGGAGCCGTATTTGCGAAGGGCGCCGACCTTGTTAAACTCCATGACATGCGGCAGAATAGCGGCCACGGCCCTGGCATGACCCATTCCATGGTCCGACTCCAGTACGAAAGAAAATGCATGGACTGCGCCCAGCCCCCCGCTGCTGAAGGCGAGCCCAGCGAGGGTTGCCGCAAGAAGCATATCTAAACGGGCCTCGACGGTCTTACCTTTTGCGTAGGCCGGAAGGAGACTCTTGCCCACAAGCCGGATTGCCTCGAGAGCCAGCAGATCGGAAAAGGGCGTGGCGCCCTGTGAAACATAGGCCTCTATCGCATGAGCCAGGGCATCCAGACCGGTTTCTGCCGTGAGTAAGGGCGGCAAGGAGAGTGTTAGAAGGGGGTCCAGAATCACAACGTCTGCGAGGTTATATAATGAAGACACGGCTTTCTTCGTTTTCTCCGTCTCATCGGTCACTCCAAAGCCCCTTGTCACTTCGCTTCCGCTTCCCCCCGTGGTCGGGATCATGATCTTGGGCAAACCCTTGATCGGGACCCGGTTCACGCCTACGTAGTCGAGAACGCTTCCTTTGTTTGCTGCCATTACAGAAATACCTTTCGTGGTATCCAGGGTTGTTCCCCCTCCCAGGGCAACGAGGACGTCGCACTTCTCATCCCGGGCAAATCGGGCCCCTTCGCGGATGAGCCGGCTCGGGGTCTCCAACTCCACCCTGTCAAAGAGGACAACATCAACGTTCGAAGAAAGCAGGGACTCTTTAATGGCTTCCGTCATCCCGGTCTTGATAATGCCCTGATCGGTGACAATCAGCGCCTTCTTGCCCCCAAGGGTCTTCGCTTCATGGCCTACAAGATTCGAAGACCCCGGACCGAGAATAATCTTATTCGGAGAAAAGAAACCGTGTACCTTGCCTGAAGAAAAGATGTTTGCCTCCATCTCTACCACTCCGTTTCTCATATTCCGACATTCGATAGAGTTTGGCAGATGGAATTGACAATCCCGAAGAGCCTGGGATGAGAGCTCTCGAACTCTTTCACAGAGGTGGAAAGCCCCTCTAAGGATAGTTTAAGGAGTTGGGGATTCTTTTCTTCACGGATGGCCTCGTGAACCGAAACTCCGGTGAAGCCAGTAATACTCCGGGTCTGTTCGGCGTGGGTTTTTGAAAGCTCGGAAACCTCGACCTTCAATGTGGAAAGCAGATCCAGCAATTCCTTCTTTTTCTCATCATCCAGGGATTTGGTCTTTTCGATCCTCGCTTCAATCTGGGTAATCGTTTCCTTGATCATAGAATCAACTCACATTCACGGTTACTCTCTTTTTTTAATGATAACTTATTTCTTGATTTTCAAGCAAAAATTCGTAACCCCACCCAGCCTCCCCTTAAATAAGGGGAGGTGTGGAGGAGTTAATCTCGCCTTAGACAGCCGTTTCCGGCTGTCACGCGAAAGGCGGGACCGTGGTCCCACCTTGCAGGACAAAAGCAGGAGAGAGGGTGGGCCCTGAACCATGTAAGGTTCAGGACTGGCCATACACCCTATGTGGTGCATGGGGTGAGGGTGATGTGACTCTCGAGTTAACCTCCCTATGGAGCAGGAGTGAATGGAACTTTCGACTCTGGTACCATGGGCCCGCTAAGCTTTGCAGCTCCAGCCCAACGCTCCGTAGAACCAAGAAAGTCATCAATCTCGAAAATAGCGCTGCCCATTGTACTGAGTTTGGTTGATCCATCCATTATGAATTTCGTATCGACCGCATTCCTCTTGCCCGTAAAAACAAATAGCAGGGTTAGTGACGTACCGGCAGGATCGTCCACCCGGGCTGAACCTACAAATTTCAAATTGCTACCTGCGAAGTAATAAATATTCACGGTTCCAACTAGAACCCAAATGCCAGATTCTTTTGCGTAAACATCCGCAACGAGAAACGGATCTTCTGGGGTGGTGGTGGTATCCCAATCTGTAATCTTAATATAGGAAGTACCACCAGTTTCAGATATTGTATAGCCTGGCGTGGGTTTAACCCCAATGTTTGAAAAGTGATAGACAGTTGACGTCATTTTCACTTTGAACCATGCGTTGACCCAAATACTCAAGTCAGGAACTTGTCCCGGAATCTGTGCATGGGTTGTGCCGTAAGCGAAGCATGTTAAAAAAGCCACAATGAACAAGACTTTCACCAATCGCCTTCCGGTTTTCATAAAGCACCTCCTGTTTTAGATTTGTTGAATAACCCCCAATCTGGCGGTTAGATTATCAGCGCTGCATAGGAAAGTCAAGGGAAAAGAAGACAGGGAAAAGAAGACTCTTTCGGCTTTTGTGTGTTATCCCCCCTCTTGAGAATAAGAGGGGGTGAGGGGGAGTTATAACCCCACCCAGCCTCCCCTTAAATAACAGGAGGTGTGGAGGGGCCAATCTTGCCATAGTAACATTTCAGCTTCCTGCCCGTAATGCCAAATAGACAGAAGCCGCAATCAATGCATCTGGAAGCAGCGGATTTATTCTCCTGGAACTTCTTGACAAGATCGGGCTCGATAATAAAGGGGCGGCACATCGATACATAATCAATGGGGGTGTATTCTATGATATCTTTCATGTCCTCCAATTTTCTGATTCCCCCAACAACGATGACCGGAATATCGAGGTTTCTCTTGATTCGTTCTGCTGATTTCACATTGTAATTATGAATTGGTTCATATCTTATGATTTCAGAAATCCTCTTTCTCGATGATGAATCGTCTATAAAATGTGGTAAAAGAAAGAAAGCATCTACAGGGATTTTGGAGACCCGGGCAGAGTCGAAATCTTTGAATCCATATCCGCATGAGACTTCTATTGCATTGCAGCCGCCCTCCTGAAGCATCCGGCAACCTTTTATGATCTCTTCAAGCTCTTTTGGGTTTCTTTTTTCATCAAAGGCGCTGACTTTCACCCAAATGGGAAATCGGCCAACCTTCTCCCTTGATCTTTGGAGGATTTCCCTCAATATCCTGAACCGATTTTCGACGCTTCCACCCCATTTATCTTTTCTTTTGTTAATCAATGGAGATACGAACTCAGAGAGCAGGTAGCCATGGGCTGCATGGAGCTGAACCCCGTCGAATTCGGCCTTTTTAGCACGTTCGATAGATTTCACAAAGCAGTCTATGATATTTTCAATTTCACCCTCCTCGAGCACTTTGCATTGTTCTCCCATAGAGTTCTTTTTGGGACTCACAGAGACTGGGATCTCTCCTGTAATTCTTGAGCTGCTCTGACTGCCGCCGTGTGCAAGCTGAAGAATAAGCGGGGTATGATAACTTTTGAATTTCAAATTAAAGCCCTTATAAACGTCAATATACTCATCCTTATCAAACATGCGCATGTTGCCCAACGCTTTCCCATTCTGCTTAATGCCCACATATCCGGTGATGATTGCTCCCACCCCGCCTTTTGCCAATCTCTCATAGACGTTATAGAGTTCCTTTGTCGGACCTCCATGTTCATCCCCAATCCCTTCGTGAGTGGCTGACCGCAGGATCCTATTTTTCAATTCAATTATTCCTATCATGCTTTTCTCAAAAACCTTTTTCACAATCATTCTCCTTCTTGATTAGAGTTAGTGAGTTAATAAGGAAATAAGTTAATGGAGGTCAAAAACAAAAAATGTGTTTTCATTAACTCATTCACTCATTAACTTATTTCTTCATAACCGCTTCCTGATAACCTAATCACCTTTTCAAAAGGTCAAATTGTTAAATCAATGGTGGTTCAATCCATCACAGGTACCGTGACTGGAGCTTTGATAATCACCGATTTTTTCCATCTTCCCGAGGAGTAGTATGCGAGGCTTACAATCATCACAACCAGATAGCTCAGCGCGACTGCTACCCATATTCCCGTGATCCCAAGGCTGGTTTTTGAAAGCAGCCATGAGAATGGCACTCTGACCAACCATAATGCAAGCAGCGTAAAACTCATCGTTACCAACGTGTGGCCTGCCCCGTTAATCACACCGTTTGATACAAACATGATACCGAAAAACATGTAGCAAGTGCCTACTAACCGCAGATAGGTTATTCCAATTCTCATGACTGCGGCATCATTTCCAAGGCCGAACATGATCAGGATGATTCTGGATAGGAAAATGGCAATCAGGGATATGAGAACGGTAATAGACGAAGTCATGATGACACCCCATTTAAATATGTCTTTAACTCTTTCGGGTTTGTGGGCGCCAAGATTCTGTCCGGTCAGTGTGGAAACCGCCATGCTCATTGACATGGCAGGCATGAAAGCAAACATGTCCACCCTTCCTACAGCGCCGAAGGCATTCGTTGCCGCACTGCCAAAGGAGTTCACAAAGGATGTCACAAACATGCTGCTGATAGAAACCAGGGATTGCTGGATGATCGATGGGAGGCCGATCTTGAAAACCAGGGAGGTGATGTGCCTGTCCAATATGAGCTTTTTAGGATTGAGCGCTACCAGATGGCCTTTTCGGTTAAGGTAAACAATGGCTATTCCAAAGGCTGTCGCCATCGATATGAGCGATGCATAGGCGGCTCCGTTCAGACCCAGACGGGGGAAAGGACCGAAACCCCCGATTAAAAACGGGTCGAGAATCGCATTCAATCCTACCCCTATGACCATAAATATAAGTGGAGTCACAGTATCCCCGATTCCCCTGAGGATAGAAGTTATTAAAAACCCCAGGTACATCAGGATAAAAGTCAGCAGCATGATTTTAAGGTAGCTGGACGCCATGGCAAAATTTTCCGGGGGCGTATTCATAAGTCCCAGGAGAAAATCTACGGAAAGTATGCCAGCAGTGGTCAGGGCCGCTCCAATGATAAGTGATAGCGAAAATGAGTTATTTACTACTTTTTCCACCATCCCGTAATCTTTTGCTCCGTAATACTGTGAAACGAGTATCATGGTTGCCACGGTGATCCCCATGGCAAATCCTATCAGTATAAAGAAGATAGGAAAGCTGACTCCTATCGCACCGACAGCATTTTCTCCAACTAAATGTCCAACCCATATCGTATTGATGATGTTATACCCGATTTGTATTAAGTTCCCTATAAGCATTGGGATGGAGAAATACAAAAGGTGTCTGGGAATGCTCCCGACTGTTAAATCGGTTCCAAATCTCTTATTCATATCTTCTCCACCACCACCTTAGCTTTTCCCCATCCCCTCCCTAACCCTCCCCTTGAAGGGGAGGGAAAACATAGTTAGTCTCTTTCCCGAGACCCCCCTTGATTGGGACGGAATGTCAGGGGAGGAATCTTTCG
>Ga0214473_10002795_pt1 | contig 21368 bp, 17 predicted proteins | sample RVTome_7_FD_203509 | JGI IMG/M metagenome (GOLD analysis project Ga0214473, IMG submission 203509) | Soil microbial communities from uranium-contaminated site in the Upper Colorado River Basin, Wyoming, United States - RVT98D197 | ecosystem: Environmental > Terrestrial > Soil > Contaminated >... | reverse complement strand
CTCAAGAGCATCGCCGGGGAGATAATCGGCAAGCAGGAGATGATGCTGGCGCAAATAAAAGAGGGTGCGGGCTTCGAGGAGCTTGTCATTTATAAGGGAAATGAGAACGCCATAATGGTGCCGCCCTCCGACGAGCCTGCCTACGGAGGCCACAGGATAGGCATCGAGGCCACGGACTTTGGGAAGGATAACGAGCATGTCATCCTCAAGGTGATCGATATCCCCGATAAAAATACCGAGGTGGCCGATACGGGGGAGCGGCTCTTCAAGCTGAGCTACTTCGACATGCCCTTTTCCGACAACACAAAGCTCTTTGACGGCACCCGGTTCGCGGTGACGCTCAAGGACATTGCCGAAGACGAGAAGGGGAAGCGCGCCGCCATCAAGGTGCTCTTTTTCCCGGAGACTTACATGTCGAGCCGGGACAGGCCCTATCTGGAGGAGATGCTGAACCAGCTTTATAACAGCAGGGGCAAGCGGAAGTTTTAAGAAAGAGAGCGGGGCATCCGCCCACCCCTTATATATAAAAGAAGGGGAGATGGGGGTGGCGGGGTATGCTTTTATCGGAACGGGGCTAAAGCCCCTCGGATGAGCTGAAATGGCTCGTATGGACTTATAGATCATTATGATTCGCGGGCTCTCACCCGCTCATGACCTGCTCGAATTATTATACCCGTGCAGGCCTCACTTTTCGCCCCATCCATCCCCATCTCCCTTTCCGCTTCGCTTTTTGTCACTCCCGCTTGTCGGGAGTCCTTCCGGTCAATTACAAAAGAGAAGAAAGATTCCGGACAAGCCGGAATGACAAAGACACGGAATTCGGGAAGAGGGCGGACACCCCGCTCTCTTTACCGGGCAGGCACCCCCATAGCATTTTTCATTTTTCCCCCTTAAAAGAGGAATTTTTGAGGTCTATTACCGTCACCTCGGGAGGGGCGAGAAAGCGTATGGGAGGGCCCCAGGTGCCTGAGCCCCGGCTCACATATAAAACGGAGCCCTCCGGCAGGTCGAGGCGGCCCCCGTCCGTGGGATAGTACAGCCGGGTCACGAAAGAGAACGGGAATATCTGTCCCTTGTGGGAATGCCCCGAAAGCTGCAGGTCGAAAAGGCCGAGAGAGGCTTTATCAAGCACGGGCCTGTGCTTCAGGAACAGGGTGAACCTGTCGCGCGGGAGAGAAAGAAGGAGTTCCTTTTCGGGGGCCTCCTTAATCCCGTAATAGCGCACCGTGAGGTCGTCAACTCCCGCTATATTTATCGGCCCGGCAGAAACGGCCTTTCCTCTTAATAGGGTAAAACCGGCCTTCTCCGTGAAATCGAGGGCGCGGGGGAGGCCCGCATAGTATTCATGGTTTCCCGTGATGGCATATTTGCCGTAGGGCGGGTTTATCCCGCCGAGCATCTCCGCAAGCCCCGGAAGCCGGTTTATCTCGCCGTCCACAAGGTCCCCGGTCGAAACGAGCAAATCCGGCCCGGCTTCCCTCACCTTGTCCAGAATAAGCCTCAGTCGTTTCTCCCTTACAATCAAGCCAAGATGGACATCGGATATCTGCACGATGCGGAGCTTTTCCATTTCCGGGGGGAGCTTTGAGGTGGCGATCGATACTTTTTCCACCCGGATGTTTTTCGCCTCGAAATAGCCGTAAACGGAGATGAGGAGCGCGAGGACAATCGGAATGTGGACCGAGAGCCTCGGGGGTATTTCAAGATGCATTAAATCGTTCCTCATTACGAGGCCCGCTATCCAGAGCCCCACGCGATAAAAGTCCACCACGAGCGATATGCACACGAACAGGAACATGACCCCCATCCACGTATAGCCGATGTAGGAAAGGGAGCGCGCGGGGATGTTGTAGCCGGACCTTTCGAGGTAATGGACGAAGAGGGGCGCAAATACCATGAAAAGAAAAAGCATTGCGAGGGGAAGCCCGCTCCTCCACCCGGGCCTCAAGCCCGTGGCTATCCTCATAAACGCGTACGCGTGCGCCCCGCCGTAGATCAGAAAGAAAAAAACCAGAAAAGACACCATGCTTGAATTATGGGGTGTTTGGGGGAAGGTGTCAAATTAGCTTAGTTCTAAAAATTTTTCTATTATAAAGAAATGGAACTTACTCTCGATACAATCCGGGACATCAAGCTCTATCAGCGGAAGAGGGGCTATCGCTTTTCGCTGGACGCCCTCCTTCTATATGATTTCATCAAGCAGCCGGTTGCCAACCGTATAGCCGACCTGGGCGCGGGTTCGGGGATAATAGGGATACTTTTAGCGAAGAAGTACGAGAAGGCGAAAGTTTATCTAATTGAATTGCAGGAATCCCTTTACCGGCTGGCACTGAAGAACATCGAACTGAATGGGCTTGCGGACAGGGTGGAAGCCGTGAACGCCGATATCAAGGAAATCAAAAAACTAAAAGGTCCCCTTAAAGGGGGGAGTTTCGATCTCGCGGCCTCCAACCCCCCCTTCAGAAAGCCCCTCACGGGCAGGATAAGCGTGGAGGAGGAACGGGCCGTGGCAAGGCACGAGATCGGGATGAGCCTTGCCGACCTCGCGAAGGCCGCCGCTTATCTCTTGAAAGAGAGGGGCAGGTTTTATCTCATCTACCTGCCGGAAAGACTTCCGGAGGCCTTCGATGTATTGAGAATGGAAAGCCTTGAGCCGAAGCGGGCCCGGTTTGTCCATGGGAAGATCGGGTTTCCTGCAAAAATGGTCCTGATCGAGGCCGTAAAGGGCTCGGGGGCCGGTCTCTCTATCGAAAACCCGCTCATCGTCTACAACGAGGACGGCTCCTATGCGGACGAGGTCGCGAATATATACAAGTCCCCCTCCTGAGGCTATAATAATACAGTAATGATTAGGAACACCTTCAGTATTTTAAAGGGGATAGGGGCGGGGCTCGAGAGAAGACTCTGGAAGAAAGGCATCCTCCACTGGGGCGATTTCATAAACACCCCCCGCATAGGCTTCATAAACGAGGAGCGAAAAAGGGTCTTCGATGAAACGCTCGTTTCGGCAAACCGCCACCTCGCGCAAGGCGACCTGGGCTATTTTGCGGAGCATTTAAAACCCCGCGAGCACTGGAGGCTGTACGAGGACTTCAAGGGGGAGGCGGTCTGCCTCGACATAGAGACTAACGGGTATCCCTGCTGGTCCGGGGGGTATGTGACCGTCGTGGGCCTCTATGACGGATATGATTACAAGGCATTCGTGCGCGGGGAGAACCTGAGCGCTAAAACCATTGACAAAGAACTCTCGAGATACAAATACCTCATCACGTTCTTCGGCTCCGGCTTCGATATGCCTTTTCTGAAAGAGAGCCTGGGCGTGGGTTTTAACGGGGCCCACTTCGACCTCTGCTTCGGCGCTCGAAAGGCGGGCCTTAAAGGCGGACTTAAGAGGATAGAGGAGGAATTGGGCCTCCCGAGGGACGAATCCGTTAAAGGGCTTAACGGCTATGACGCCGTAAAGCTCTGGCGAGAGATTAAGTACGGAAGCCGGGATGCCTACGACCTCCTTATCGCTTATAACCGGTGCGATACGGTGAACCTGCATGCCCTCTCCGGGATGATTTACAAGAGGCTCAGGGCCTGTTCGGGGATAGAGGAGTACCTGAATTGAAGGAGAAAGGCCCTCTTTCCGGCTACATGGTCTATCTTGCCGTGGAAAAAGGGCTCTCCCGGAACACCGTGGACTCTTACGGACGGGACCTGGAGAAATTCATGGCCTTCCTCGAAGAGGGTCAAGAGAACGCGCTCTCTTTTTCGAAAGAAAACATCATTGAATTTCTTGACCTCATGAGGAGGGACGGGGCATCGACGGCGAGCATGGCAAGGCATATCTCATCTATAAAGGGGTTTTCAAGATACCTCGTGCTGGAGGGCTTGAAAAAGGAAGACCCAACGGAGAACCTGGAGAGCCCCAAGCTCTGGCAAAGGCTGCCCAAGGCCCTCCCGGTTGAAGATGTGAAGAAGCTCCTTAACGAAAAGACCGGGAAAGATTTCCATCCAAGGGGTTTCCATCCAAGGGGTTTCCATCCAAGGGACAGGGCAATGTTTGCGTTGATGTATTCCTCGGGCCTCAGGGTTTCGGAGCTCGTCTCGCTTAAGGTCGAGGAGGTCAATTTCCAGGGCGGGTTCATGCTGATTAAAGGGAAAGGGTCAAAGGAAAGGGCCGTCCCCGTTAATGCCCGGTCTTTAAAAATGCTGAAGAACTATATGGAATGCCTGAGGCCAAAAATTTTAAAGGGCAGGCATTCGGAGTATCTCTTCGTAACCGGCAGGGGAAAGCCCATGACCCGGCAGAGATTTTGGCAGGCGCTCAAGGCCCATGCCCGACGGGCGGGAGTGGAGATGAGCCCCCATGTGCTCAGGCACTCCTTCGCCACGCATATGCTCGACGGCGGGGCCGACCTCCGCAGCCTCCAGAAGATGCTGGGGCATTCCGATATATCCACGACTCAGGTTTATACGAAAGTAACGCTCGCAAGGTCCAGAAAAATATACAAAGAGAACCATCCGAGAGCTTAAAAAAAACGAACTTCCGAAAGGAGGCATTATGGCGAGGACGTTATCCCCCGAGGAGCTTTATAAATGCTGCGAGCCCGGCTTTTTAAAATTCGAGACTACAGATGAGCTGAAGCCCGTGGAGGGCACCATCGGGCAGGAAAGGGCCATGCACGCCCTCCACTTCGGGCTTAATTTCGGAAACACCGGGTTCAATATATACGTGCTCGGGGAATCGGGCACGGGTAAGCTTACGACGATCAAGATGCTCCTCGATGAGCTTGCCTCGAAGGAGCCGGTCCCCCCCGACTGGTGCTATGTATACAACTTCAAGGACCCGGACGTCCCGGACGCCATATCGGTGGACCCCGGGAAGGGGCAGGAATTCCAGAAGGACATGGAGGAGCTCATAAAGAACTTGAAGACCGAGATACCGAAGGTCTTCGAGTCCAAGGAATACGACCGGCAGCGCAACAAGATAATGGAGGAGTTCCAGAACAAGCAGAAGGAGCTTCTGGGGAACCTGGAGGGGCAGGCCCAGGAAAAAGGTTTTGCCGTGAGGCGCACCATAGCCGGCCTCATCATAGTGCCGGTGAAAAAAGGCGGCGAACCCCTGACCGAGGAGGAGTTCGAGGCCCTCGATGAAAAAACGAGGAGGAAGGTCGAGCAGATAGGAAAGGACCTCCAGGAGAAATTGGACGACGTGGTGCGCGCCGTGCGCGACGCGGAAAAATTCGTAAAGGAGATGCTTGCCCGGCTCGAGCGCGAGGCCGCCCTCTCGGCCGTGGGCCACATGATAGAGGACCTGACCGGCAAATATGCCCCGTATAAGGAAATCGTCCAGTACCTCAAGGACGTGCAGGAGGACATCCTCGAACACCTTGAGGACTTCAAATACTCCCCGGAAAAAGAGCAGCAGGCGGTCGGGGCGGGGCTCCCGTTCCTGAGGCCCCCGAAGGCCGAACCGAGCTTTACCCGTTATCTCGTCAATGTGCTGGTAAATAACGCCGGTGCGAAAGGGGCCCCCTGCGTCTACGAGAGCAACCCTACGTACAACAACCTGGCAGGCCGTATCGAGCACAAGTTCCAGTTCGGGGTGGCCGTCACGGAGTTCAGCATGATAAAGGCAGGCGCCCTGCACAGGGCCAACGGGGGATACCTGATTTTAGACGCCCTGGACCTCTTGAGAAACCTGTTCTCCTATGAGGCCCTGAAGAGGGCGATGAAAAACAAGGAAGTGAAGATTGAGGACATATGGGAGCAGTACAGGGCAATCTCGACCACCATGCTGAGGCCCGAGGCCATCCCACTGGACGTCAAGGTCATCCTCATAGGGAACCCGTATATCTATTACCTGCTCTATAACATGGACGAGGAGTACAGGGAGCTTTTCAAGGTGAAGGCCGATTTCGACGCAATAATGGACAGGTCGGGAGAGAACGTGCAGAAGTACGTGGGTTTCGTAGCCAACAAGTGCAGGGAGGAAAAACTCCTGCCCTTCGACCGCTCGGGGGTGGAAAAGATAGTGGAGTACAGCTCCCGCCTGGCCGGGCACCAGGACAAGCTCACGGCCCGTTTCGGCGACGTGGCCGACCTTATGAGGGAGGCGCACTACTGGGCCGCGCAGGCCGGGAGCGCCGTGGTGAGCCCGGACCACGTGGAAAAAGCCCTCAAAGAAAAGATTTACCGCCATAACAGGATAGACGAGCGCCTGAGGGAACTCATGCTCGAAGACACCCTGATAGTGGCCACCTCGGGCGAGAAGACGGGTCAGATTAACGGCCTTGCCGTCCTCGGCATGGGCGACTACATGTTCGGGAAGCCCTCCCGCATCACGGCAAGGACATATGCCGGAAAGGCCGGGGTCATAAATATCGAGCGGGAGACGAAGATGAGCGGGCGGATACATGAAAAGGCGATCCTCATAATAACCAATTATCTCTGGAGCAAGTACGCCTTGAGAAAGCCCATAAGCCTTTCGGCCTCCATCACGTTCGAGCAGCTCTATGAGATGATAGAAGGCGACAGCGCCTCGTGCGCGGAGCTCTATGCGATACTCTCCAGCATCGCCGAGGTCCCCATAAAACAGAATATCGCCATAACGGGCTCCATGGACCAGAACGGGGAAGTCCAGCCCATAGGGGGCGTTAACGAAAAGATAGAAGGGTTTTTCGACCTCTGCAAATACAGGGGGCTTGACGGGAGCCACGGGGTCATAATCCCCAAGCGGAACGTGAAAAACCTCATGCTGAAAAGAGAGGTCGTGGAGTCCGTAAAAGAGGGGAAATTCTCCATCTATCCCATCGAGAAGGCGGATGAGGGGATAGATATCCTCATGGGCATGCCCGCGGGCCTTGCCGGGGCCGACGGCAAGTACCCGGAAGGGACCCTTAACTTCTTCGTGATGAAGCGGCTTGAGGAGATATCGCAGGCATTCAAGGAAAAGAAGGAAGAGGCAATAGCCGAGGCCGTAAAAGCCGTAAAGACAAACGACGAGAACAAATAGTAAATGCTGAAAAAGATATTCTGGGCAGGTGAATTCCTGCTTGTGTACTGCGTAATGCTGGGCGCTGCCCTCCTCCCGATGCCGGTTGCGAGGGGGGCGGGCAAGCTCTTGGGGCGGCTCTCTTACCGTCTCTTCCCCGGAAGGCGGAGAATTGCCCTCCGGAATATCAGGGAGGCCCAGGCAAGGGGGTTTATCAACCCGGCCCGGAGCGCCGAGAGGCTTGCTGAGGACTCCTTCGAGAACCTTGGCATCTCCTTTGCCGAGCTTGCGAAAATACATTTTAACCGGGGAGAAAAGCTCCTCCAGGCCGTCTCCTTTCGGGGGATAGAGAATTTCGATGTGGTAAAAGGCTCGGGCAGGGGAATTATACTCCTCACCGCGCATTCCGGGAACTGGGAGGTCCTGGCCCTTAAATGTTCGAGGGTGCTTGGGCGCATAGGCATTGTCGCCCGCCCGCTCGATAACCCACACCTGAACCGGCTGCTTGAGCGTTCGAGGGCTAAATTCGGCAACGATGTGATCTATAAGAAGGGGGCATTGAGGCCGCTCCTGAGAAGGCTCGCCCACGGAGGTATAGCGGGTATCCTGATGGACCAGGCCGTGGTGAGGGACGAGGGGATGATAATTGAATTCCTGGGCAGGGGGGCCTGGACAACGAGGATGCCCGTGCTTCTGGCGAAGAGGACCGGGGCCGCCCTTCTTCCCCTATTCATAAAACGAAAAGGCCATGCGCACGAGATCACCATAGAGCCCGAGATCGATACGGCGGGCACGGAAGAGGAAGTATTGAGGAGGTTGAACGCCGTGATAGAGAATTACATAAACGAAAATCCCGCCGAATGGCTCTGGATACACCGGAGATGGAAGCGGACGCCGAAAGCGGAGCCGGTGAGTGAAAAACCCCGGGCGCTCGCCGGATAGCCTACTCCCAGCTTACGATATCCTTGTCTTCGCCCTCTCCACCCTGGGACCCGTCCCTGCCGTATGAAAACAGGTCGTATTCCCCGTGCGAGCCTGGCTCCTGGTACTGATAAGGTTTTCCCCACGGGTCGTTCGGTATCACGTTCTTTTTAAGATAGGGTCCGTCCCAGTTCTCTACTCCCGGCTCCGCGAGGAGCGCGTTCAGGCCCTCGGTCGTTGAGGGGTATTTCCCCACGTCCATCCTGAAATCCTCGAGGGCCTGCCCGAGGAGTTCGATCTGGGCCTTGGCCGCCCCCTGCTTTCCTTTTCCTAACTTGGTAAAGAGCTTCGGGAGCACAAGGCCCGCCAGAAGCCCGATTATTACCACCACAACCATCAGTTCGGCAAGGGTAAAGCCCTTTTGCTCGCGTATTATCTTTAAGGATCTTTTAAGTGTATTCATGCATCCCTCTCTCTTCAGTCTTGAAAAATATTAGCATAAGCCGGGGTATTTTCCCAACTTTTAGGCGCAGAGGAAAATTCCAATTAAGGTGAAAGGTTTTTTCAGGGGACAAGCTTCGCGGGCATAACGAATTTTCACGAAATCACCTATATTGAGATAGGTTGTAGCCGCAACCTTCAGGTTGCGCTATATTATCGCAGGCTAAAGCCTGCGGCTACATAGCTAAACGGGCCTGTTATAATAATTGAATGATAAAGGAGCTTTCACTCGGGTTTTCCCCATGCCCGAACGACACGTTCATATTCTATGCCCTGGTGCATGGAAAGATAAGCGCGGAAGGGCTTTCCTTTAAAGAGCGCATCGAGGATGTGGAGGCCCTGAACCGGAGGGCCTTAAGGCGCGAATTGGACATCACGAAGGTCTCTTTTCATGCCTACGGGCATCTGCGGGATGATTACGTCTGCCTGCGCTCCGGCGCGGCCCTGGGGAGGGGCTGCGGGCCGCTCATTGTAATTAATGCCGCAATTAATGCCGCAATTAATGACATGGCAAAAGAGCAGGTAAAAGACCCTCGCCGATTAAAGGGGAAAAAGATAGCCATCCCCGGAGGGCTTACCACGGCAAACCTCCTTTTAAAGCTATATGATCCGGGCTTTGCGGAGAACCTCGTTCCTATGGTTTTTTCCGATGTCATGGAGTCGGTCCGGAGGGGTGAGTGCGACGCGGGGCTTGTCATCCATGAGGGGCGGTTCACGTATCCCTCTTATGGCCTTAAGGCACTCATTGATTTAGGAGAGTGGTGGGAGCGGGAGACCGGGCTTCCCATCCCTCTGGGCGGGATAATCGCCAGGCGAGAGCTTGGAAAGGAGATTATCGTTAAAGTGGAGAGGCTTATAAAGGAAAGCGTCCTTTATTCGATTTCGAATCCTGCCGAACCGGCCTCCTATATCAAAAAACACGCTCAGGAGATGGACGAGGATGTGCTCCGGAGCCATATATCCCTTTACGTGAATGACTTCACCCTCGATATGGGAGAAGAGGGCCGGAGGGCAATAGAAGAACTCTTCAGGCGCGCCGAAGCTGTCGGGATTTTAAAGCCCTCGATGACTCCTTTATTCCTTGAGTAAAATAGCTAATGTGTTATGTTAAAAAGCTCTTTACATTGTTCGTCATTCCGGGCTTGACCCGGAATCCAGTTTTTTCGTTTTCGTCATGCCCGACCCGAAATATCTGTAAAGAAATATTGGACGCGCTACACTGATGTGGTACGAGGAGGCAAAAAGGATTTATCTCCTCCCTTTGGGGCGGCTCCCGGAGACCCTCTTTGAGGTCTTAAGGGAAGAGATTGAAAAGAGGTTCGGGAAGGAGGCGGCAATTGCCCCCGTGCTCTCACTCCCCCGTTACGCCTACAGGCCCGAAAGACGGCAGTGCAACTCCACGGCCATCCTGGAAGGGCTTGCGAAGGAGGCCGGAGACCTCCTCTCGCAGGGGATGGTGCTCGCCGTTATAGAATGCGACCTGTACGCCGCCGGGCTTAACTTCGTCTTCGGGGAGGCCGACCCGGTAGAAGGCGCTGCCGTCATATCACTCGCCCGGCTCAGGGAGGAATTTTACGGGAAGGGGCCTCGCTGGGACCTCCTGCTTGAGAGGGCCATAAAGGAGGGTGTGCACGAGGTAGGGCATCTTTATGGGCTTTCACATTGCCCCGCGAGGGATTGCGTAATGCATTTCTCAAACAGTCTTTCGGATACGGATTACAAGTCGGCTGATTTTTGCCCGAATTGCAAGGCAAGACTCATCTCGGCTTAGGCTTCAATTCCCTGGTAATGTAGCCGCAGGCTTCAGCCTGCGTTCATATAGCGCAACCTGAAGGTTGCGGCTACAATATTGGGGTCCTTAAGTGGAAATGTATTTGTCGGATAGGCTCCTTTGAGTTTCATATAAGTGAAATAAATAATGAGGTTATGACAAAAATACTCCACATAGACATGGACGCCTTTTTCGCGGCGGTCGAGGAGCTGAGGCGCCCCGCGCTTAAGGGGAAGCCGGTTGTCATAGGCGGCTCGGGCGACCCGACCAAAAGGGGGGTGGTCTCGACTGCTTCCTATGAGGCAAGGAAATTCGGCGTGCGCTCGGCCATGCCCCTCAGGACGGCCTTGAAGCTCTGCCCCGGCTGCGTTTTCCTGCCGGTTGATTACGAGGAATATTCGAGGGTATCCCGGATAATCAAAAAAATCCTCCTCGAATTTACCCCTTTAATGGAAGACGTAGGCATAGACGAGGCCTACCTCGATATAAGCGAGCTTCCGGGAAGCGCCGAAGAGATCGCGCTGGAAATCAAAAAGAGGATTTTCGACAAAACGGGCCTTACATGCTCCATCGGCATATCGCACAATAAACTCCTTGCCAAGATAGGCTCGGACCTGGAGAAGCCAAACGGCCTTACAATTATAAAGGAAGAAGATATCCCGCGCCTAATTTGGCCCCTTCCCGCGAGAAAGCTCCCGGGGGTGGGGCCAAAGATGGAAGTGCATTTAAAAGAGCACGGGATAGAGACAATCGGCGATATTGCCGTGAGGAGTCTTGAGGAATTGCAAACACTGTTCGGGACATCTTACGGCCACTACCTTTACGAGGCCTCGCGCGGGATACATGAGAGTCCCATAATCACAAGCTGGGAGCCCAAATCCATGAGCAGGGAAGAGACCTATGAGGTGGACACGAACGACTGGCAGAAGATTGCCCGCAGTCTTGCATTTCTTTTAAGGGAAGTCGTGGCCTCCATGAAGGAAGAGGGTTACAGGGCCAAAACCGTGACCGTGAAGGTCCGTTTCGAGGATTTTAAGACCCTTACCCGCGCAAAGACCATTCCCGAAGAGACGGACGACCTTGACACCCTGCGGCGCGCCGCCTTTGAATGCCTCTCCCGTATCGAGATAAAAAAACGCGTCCGCCTCGTGGGGGTGAGAGTAAGCTCTTTAAAGAAAATTTTAGAAGAGGGCTGATAAACAATTGCGCGATTATTTACTGGACACAAGATCTTTTGTTATTTTTCATTGCTTTTACCCTTAGCCTTACCCGCTTTCTTGACTGAAAGCCTTTCAAATTGATAAATGCACCTAAAATGGAATTTAAAGAACTCATAAATAAAAGTGCATATTTCATTGCAGTCGGTCAGGAACGACATTAAAGCTTACTATTGCCCGAAAATTCTCCGGCGACCAATAATGTGGTTCAATGTAAACGTTCCCATCCCCAGTCGTATCTGAAAGCACATTAACCAATGATTCTATCCGAAAATACCTTGCATATTCTTTTCCAGAATGGCGATATTTTATAGTCGCACGTATTACTGGCCCAGAAGTCTTAACAATACCATTAGGTATGTTGTTTCGGGATGGGCGCTGACTCACAGCCACAATTCGTAATGCGTAATTATTTGCAATGGTATTGGGCAGGGGGATTTGCAATGCGTCTACTCTCGAAGTGGTAGGTTCACAAAAAGGAATGTGAGTCACATCACTATCGGCTACCGGCATTCCAAAACCAGTGCTCTTGGTTTTATCTAACGGAGTGCCAGATAGCCAAAACATATGAGTTGATTCTTCTATTTTTGGGTTGTGCATTCCGAAATATTCATTTGAAAGAAAAATTTGTTCCACCGAAAATGGCTCTACAATTTTCCACTCAATAGTTATGTCTATAATCGTGCCGTTGGATAGATTCCTAAAGCCAAATATCGGAAAGCTTACCTCCTTCGGCGGTTCTAAGCCTTGGAAAATAGCAACTTCTTCTTTCGGAATCCACCGGTATTTATGTTTCTTAGCTGGCGATAATAGCATCACTTCTGGTTGGTATTCTTTTATACGTTCTGTTGATTTTGTTTTGGGAATATCAGACTGTTTTGCTGATGCTTGTGAAGGCGCATTAGTTGTACCCACCCAAGAATAAAGAGGATACATTGCAAAGCCAACAAGCGCTAAGCACAACAATATAGCAAGAACACGTAATTCTAATGATAACATGGAAATAAAATTGAATTTTGATATAAACAATACGGCAACAAACCACGCGAGAATCAGACAAATCCTCGCGGCACTCACGCTAAGCCTCCCACTGAGCGCGAGTGCACCAAAGATAAGACTAATAAACCCCCAAAATAATTGTGACTCAAAAATAGATTTATCCACGTCATTATTTTACTCTCCTGAATCTTTCTGTGCCAAGTAAACAATCCCGAAAAATTTCTCTTGTTTTTTCGGTTTTGAATTATATGAGTTTTTCATGATCAGGCGGGGGATTCGTCCTGTTCGCATTCCTGTTTTCTTTTTTATTGCAGGACTTGTCTTCCTGGTACTGGCGTCAGATGGATTGCGGCAAAGTCCAGGAATTTTGGCAAGGCGAAGGTCTATATAGATGATGTTTATCTGGCCACTGTGGACCTGTATAGTTCGAGGAACAAGACCAAGCAGGCCGTCTATCAAAAGGCCCTTGCCCAGGGTGCACATAGTATAAAGGTGGAAGTGCTGGGTCAGAAGAATCCCGCCTCGACCGGCTATATCGTGGATGTAGATGCCTTCGACATAACCCCTTAGATGTAAATTAGGGAGGGGCCTTCGGCCCCTCCCGTTTTCCTTTTACGCACCTTTCCCTTGCTTTTTTGCCCCGTTTAGGAGTATAAATTTCTGGGATTCGAAATCGTGAGGAGGGGGCTTTCATGAGCAAGCGGGGGTATTCCGTTTTTTTTGTGGTCTTTTTAAGCTTCTTGGCTTTTTTGCCGGAAAGTTCTTTTTCCTCAACAGACCCGCTGGACAATTGGACCAGAGTGAATCCTATTCCACAGGGTAATCCCATTCACGCAATGACATGTAATAACGACACGTTTGTGGCTGTCGGCTCCTGGGGAACGATTCTCACTTCGCCTGATGGAATTAATTGGACAACGAGAAATTCCGGGACTACAAAAACACTCTGGGGAGTAACCTATGCTAATAACTTGTTCGTTGCCGTGGGTGACTACCGAATTCTAACCTCACCTGACGGGATAAACTGGACATTGAGATATTCAGGAACAGGTGTTCTTAAAAACATTTCCTTCGGAAACGGGACCTTTGTTGCCGTGGGCGACGGCGGCGCGGTCCTGACCTCGCCTGACGGAATAAACTGGACATCCAGAAATTCCGGGACCTTAAACAGGCTTGACGGGATTGCATACGGCAATAATATTTTTGTTGCCACGGGCTTGTACGGGACCATCATAACATCGCCTGATGGTATCAATTGGACAAGCCGCTCCTCCGGGACCTCGTATTTGCTCGATTCCGTAACGTATGGCTTTGGAACCTTTGTTGCGGTAGGCGACTACGGGAAAATCCTGACTTCGCCAGACGGAGTTGCCTGGACCTCAAGGACATCAGGTTCTATTTACAGGCTTTACAGTGTCGACTATCTCGGCACTATCTTTGTTGCCGTGGGCGATAGCGGCACAATTCTAACCTCACCGGACGGCACTAATTGGACACCAAGGACTTCTGGAACCAATCATGACCTGTATGGGGAAGCGTATAAGGATGCTGTCTTTGTTGTAGTGGGAGATGAAGGCACTATTCTCACTTCGACTGACAGCGTCGTATGGACAATGAGAAATTCAGGGGATACGGATCATCTGTATGGCCTTGCCTTTGGCAATAACACCTTTGTTGCAGTCGGTGACTGGGGCACAATACTTACTTCATCTGATGGGAATACCTGGATAAGCAGAAATTCAGGTATTTCAAATCGTGTACTTCGGGCCATATCCTATGGAAATTCCATTTTTGTTGTAGTGGGAGATGAGGGGACAATCCTAACCTCGCCCGACGGCGCTAATTGGACTTCAATGACCTCCGGCACCAATCGCGACCTCGATGATGTAGAGCGCGGTAACTCTCTCTTTGTAGCTGTAGGCCAGAGCGGTACAATCCTTTCTTCACCTGATGGTTATACCTGGACAACAAGAATTTCCGGCACCAGCCACGGTCTTAATGGGGTTGCCTTTAAAAACGGAACGTTTGTTGCAGTCGGCGGGTTTGGCACGATTCTCACATCGCCGGATGGAACTAATTGGACTCCCCGAACATCGGGTACTTTTAATTACCTTAACGGGATTGCCTGCAGTAATACGCTATGTGTGGCAGTGGGCGAATACGGCACGATCCTGACCTCAACCGACACTGTTAATTGGACAACAAGAGACTCAGGAGTGGCTATAGGGATTAAAGAGATAGCATATGGCAACTCCACATTCATAGCTGTTGGGGAGTATGGGACCATTCTCAGTTCAGGTGATGGAGCAACATGGACAAGCAGAACGTCTGGGACTTTAGATAATCTCGGGGCAGTATTGTATGCTGGGGGTGCTTTCATTGCAGCAGGCCAAAGCGGTACAATACTTATGTCAGGCAATGCCGTTTCGGGTCCTGTGGACCTCATCACCCCCCGTTATCATAATTTCGGTTCCGTAGAAGAAAACGAGAGATCGGAATCCAAAGGGTTCATTATTGGCAATATATATGGCACGGATATAACCCTCGGAACTGCCCGCATTTTGGAGGCCGATAAGGCAGATTTCACAATCTCGGGAGACACCTGTTCCGAAATTACTCTTGCTCCCGGGGCCACCTGCGGCGTGGATGTGACCTATTCTCCCAAAGACGAGCCGGTAAAGTCGATAACCGACATATACAGAAATACTTTTGCCTTATTTGCGGGGATATACAAACATGCCATATTGAGTGTTCCAATGGGCGCGGGCAATCCCCCGGCAGAGGCCGTCCTCAAGGGCGAGATGAACATGCCCATTTACAGGAGGCTCACGCGCCCCTACAGGCTCATGCTCCCGGCTAATAATTTCGTCCCGTAAATATCAAGAAAAATCTAATGCGGGAGGGGCCTTCGGCCCCTCCCGTTTCATTCCGCCTCGTTTCGGCCTAAAATATTAAAAAAAGCAGAAAACCGTTGCCGAATAAAATCCTCAAAGGTTATACTCATAAAATTATCTGCCGTTTTAAGGAGGACCCATGCCGCTCTTTGGCGAGATATTCGCGAGCGAAGTCCTGAAAAGGCCCGTCCTCGATCCCAAGGGGGAGGAATTGGGGAGCATAAGGGATATCGAAATCGTAAAAGGGGAACTCCTGCCGAGGGTGGAAGCCCTCATCATCCAGAAGGGAAAAAATATATTCAGGCTCCCCTGGCGCCAGGTCGACATATTCAACAAGAAGGTAATAGCCTCGAAGATATTTGCCGATGCGCTCTCGCACTATGAGATGGGCGAGGAGGCGCTTTTTGTGCAGAGGGACCTCCTCGATAAGCAGATCGTGGACGCAAACGGCGTGAAGGTCGTCCGCGTGAACGACATCAAGCTCGAGGGCTTCAAGGACGAAGCCCTGATAGTGGCCGTCGACGTGGGCATGAGGGGCATACTCCGGAGGATCGGTTTCGAGAGGGGAGGGGAGGACTTTATGAGGCTCTTTGGGGCGAAACTCCCCTACAACCTCATAAGCTGGAATTACATTCAGCCCCTGAACCCCCGGCTTTCGACCCTGGCCCTTACCGTGCCCCGGCAGATGATGTCCGAGATGCATCCGGCCGACATCGCAGAACTTATCAGCCAGGTCTCGACGGACGAGGGTGCCTCATTTATCGAGTCCCTCGACCTGGAGACCGCGGCCGAGACATTGATAGAGCTTCCTCCCGGGGCCCAGACCGCGATGATAAAGGAGATGGATACGGAGAAGGCCTCGGACATCATAGAGGAGATGCCGCCCGACGTCGCGGCGGACGTGCTCGCGCGCCTCCCCGCCGATGACGCGCAGGCCATACTGCAAAAAATGGACCGGGAGGACGCCGAAGACATACAAGAGCTTTTGAGCCACGAGTCCGATACCGCCGGCGGCATCATGACAACCGAGTTCATCCACTATCCGCCACAGATGAGCGTGCGGGAGTTGATAGAGCGCTTCAGGGAGGACGCACGCGAGATGGAAGCTGTTTATTACATATACGCGCTTGAGGGGGAGATGTTGGTGGGCGCGCTTTCCCTGAGGGAGCTTCTGCTTGCCCCTCCGGAGGCAACCCTCTCCTCGGTAATGGAGACGAAGCTCAAGACCGTTCCACCGGACGAAGACGAGGGGAGAGTGGCCGAGATAATGTCCAAGTACAACCTTGTGTCCATGCCCGTAGTGGACGAGGCAGGGAATATGCTCGGGATCGTAACTGTGGACGATATAGTGGGCAGGATAGTGCCGAGGAGGAGGAGGAGAAAGGTTTGAGCCTCTGGAAGAGGGCCGTTGTCTTCTTTTCGATAATGGGCCCCGGGATAATAACGGCCACAATAGACAACGACGCCTCCGGGATCACGACCTATTCCGTGGCGGGGGCGCGGTTCGGGTACGGCCTCCTCTGGACGCTCATCCCGACCACGGTGGCCCTTATCGTCATACAGGAGATGGTGGCCCGGATGGGTGTTGTGACCGGCAAGGGGCTTTCGGACCTCATACGGGAGAATTACGGGGTGAAGGCGGCCTTCTATATAATGCTCGGGCTATTCGTGGCGAACTTGGGCACGACCGTGGCCGAGTTCGCGGGATGGGCCGCGAGCTGGGAGATAATGGGGATAAGCAAATACGTCATAGTGCCCGTGGGGGCCGTGCTCATATGGATGCTTGTCACGAAGGGGAGCTACAGGGTGGTGGAGCGGGTGCTCCTTTTTAGCGTCCTCATCTACTTGGGCTATGTGGCCTCGGGGATAATGTCCCGGCCCGACTGGGGCAGCGTGATAAAGAGCACGGTAGTGCCCCAGGCCAAATGGGACCCGCAATTCATAATGCTCTCCATAGCGATTGTGGGCACCACGATAACGCCCTGGATGCAGTTTTTTCTCCAGTCCTCGATAGCGGAGAAGGGGATAGACGTCGAAAATTACAACCTGACGAGGCTCGATGTGGTGGTGGGCTGCTCCATAACGGATGTAATTGCTTTCTTCATAATCGTGACCTGCGGGACGGTGCTCTTCCCGAGGGGGATCGGGATCTCGGACGCGAGCGAGGCCGCCCTGGCGCTTGGCCCCTTTGCCGGGGACTATGCCTCGGTCATTTTCGCCCTGAGCCTCGCCATGGCATCGCTCCTTGGCGCGATTATAGTGCCCCTTGCGACCAGCTACTTCATATGCGAGGCCATGGGCTGGGAGCGCGGGATAAACAAAAGCTTCAGGGAGGCCCCGCAGTTCATGTGGATCTACACGGCCATGATCGCCATAGGGAGCCTCATAGTGCTTTTCCCCGGCTCCCCCCTTGTGAGCCTCATGGTCGCCTCTTCGGTCATAAACGGGGTGCTGCTGCCTTTTGTGCTAATATACTGCCTGAGGCTTGTGAACTCGAAGGGCATAATGGGCCGGTACGTGAACCCCCGCGGTTATAATTACATCACCTGGGGCACGGTGGTGGTGCTTATAGGGCTCACGGTCCTCATGCTCTTTTCGACCGTGACAAGCGTTTTCGATATAAGTATTTCTATCTGAAGAATGGCGGATAAGACAAAGAAACAGGCGTTATTGAGGGGACTCCCCTCGGTGGATGAGGTCTTGAAGAGCAAGGGCATGGGCCCCCTCCTCGCCCGGTATCCGAGGCGATATGTCCTCGAGTCCGTGAGGGAGCATATGGAAGGCTTAAGGGCGGCGATTCTTAAAGGCGGGAAGCCGGATACTTCCCTTGAGGGCGCGCTCCCCGCTATAGAACGAATACTCGCCGTGAAGACGGCCCCGAGCCTCGTGCCGGTGATAAACGCCACGGGGATCGTCCTCCACACGAACTTGGGCAGGGCCCCCCTTTCGGAGGCGGCCATTAAAAGCGTGGAGCTTGTCTCAAAGGGTTATTCGAACCTCGAATACAATCTTGAAGAGGGCAAAAGAGGGAAGCGCTACGCCCATTTAAAAGGTATTTTAAAGGAGGTCACGGGGGCCGAAGATGCCACCGTGGTCAATAACAACGCCGGGGCGGTCCTCCTATCGCTCGCCGCGCTTGCACGCGGGAAAGAGGTCATTGTATCAAGGGGAGAGCTTGTCGAAATTGGGGGCTCCTTCCGCATCCCCGATGTGATGGCCCAAAGCGGCGCAATCCTCAAGGAAGTGGGCGCAACGAACAAGACCCATTTAAGCGACTACGAAAACGCAGTCTCGCCCGAGACGGGGCTAATCCTCAAGGTCCACCAGTCCAATTACAAGATGATCGGGTTTACAGAGGATGTCCCCATAGAAGAGCTTGCGGCCCTGGGGAAAAGGCATTCAGTACCGGTAATGTTCGACTTGGGGAGCGGGTGCCTCGTAAATTTAAAAGAGTACGGGATCGGGGCCGAGCCGGTGGTAAGCGAGATATTGAAGAGCGGGGCCGATGTGGTCACGTTCAGCGGGGACAAGCTCCTCGGCGGCCCCCAGGCAGGCATAATACTCGGCAAGAGCGGGCACATCGAGAAAATCAATAAAAACCCGCTCGCCCGCGCCCTCAGGATAGATAAGATGACCCTTGCCGCCCTCTATTCCACTTTCTTCGAATATGCGGACGAGGAGAAGGCGATAAAGAATATCCCCACCTTGAGGATGCTCACCGAAAAGGCCGATTCGATAAAAGAAAGGGCGAAAAAGATAGCCTCGGGCCTTAAGAAGGCGGTTGAAAAGGCCTCCATCGAGGTGATCGCGGACTCTTCCGAGGCCGGGGGCGGCTCGCTCCCCGGCGTGAGCCTGCCCACTTACGCGGTCGGCATCAAAAGCGCGAAGATGAGCCCAAATAAGATGGAGGAGAGGTTGAGAAAAGGGGACCCCCCCGTCGTGGCCCGCATAAAGGAAGACGCCCTCCTCCTCGATGCGAGGACTGTCCAGCCCGGAGAGGTCGCCACCCTGATAGAGTGCGTGAGGAAGGCGCTTTTACAATAAAGAAGATGGAGCGAGCCTCGTCCCTACGTCTCACTGTAAAACTCCATTAAAGGTGAATTAATTTTAAAAAGGGCGCAGCAAGCAGCGCCCCTACATATCTGCGCATCTACAAGCTCAAGCCCCCTCCCTTTTAACCTGACTTACTTCATTTTTCTTAAAAAAACATCTCCACCCTCTCACTTTAAATGAATCTTCTATTCCGCCTCTTTTAATTCGTATTCCACGTTCACCTCGAGGTCTTTCCTCAAGCTGTGGTAAACGGAGCAGTATTTTTCCTGCGATAACGCGATGGCTCTTTTGATTTTCTTCTCGTTCAGGTCTTTTCCCGTTATATGGAGCTTTATGTCCATTTTCTTGAAAAACTGCGGGGGCACGGGGTTCCGGTGGCCTATTATGTCCACTTTGAACCCCGTAAGCTCGGACCTCATCTTCTGGAGGAAGGAGACCGTGTCTATAGCGAGGCACCCGGCCATCGAGATGAGGAGGCTTTCCGTGGGGATGCAGCCCCATTCCATACGGGCATCGAACTCAAGCTCATAGCCCTTCTGGGTGCGCCCGACGAATATGAGTTCCTTGTCCCAGTTCAGGGTCGCCTTCATGACCGGGGAGACATTCTCCTTGTATCCTTTAAGGTCATCCTCCCCAAGCTCGTGCACTTCTTTTTCCTTCATATGGACCTCCGGACAGAATATTTGCGGAAATATTTTAAACCACCCGGCCCCTGAATTTCCTAAAAAAATTCGCTCCCCCTCCAAAAAGAGGGGGACCGGAGGGGGTATAAGGGGTTCATGAAGCAAGGGCCTTTTTAGGGCATGTGGAAACGCAGGTGTTGCATTTCAGGCAATCGGGGTCGAGCACCGCGCCCTCTTTCCTGTATTCGGAGGGCCTGATCTCCACGGGACATGCCTTTGTGCAGAGCTTGCAGTTAACGCAGGCCGAGGCTTCTATCTTCACCGGGCGTTTGCTGCCGCCCACCCATTTAGAGAGGGTCCCGATGGGGCAGACATAGCACCAGGTGCGCTCCCTGTAGGCAAAAGCCAGGAGAAGCCCCACTGCCGTTGTGACGGTCAGGAGCATTACAAAAAACCTTCCTATCGAGACGGGGTCCGGCCAGCGCGTTATTATCTGGAACGTAAGCATCCCCATCAAAAACGCAAGCACGCCTATCCTCATCGGGAGCCCCTTGAACAGGGCGGGGATTTTCTTCCCAGGGGAGAAGGGTTTTACGAGCGCGTCGTAAAAGGCCCCTCTCGGGCAGAAGGTGCCGCACCATTTGCGTCCCCTTCTCACGGCTATGCCGATGCCCGCGAGCATGCAAAGCGGTATGAAATATCCGAGCCAGGGGTAAACCCAGCCCCCGGCAAGGACTGCTATAAACAATATGGCAAGGGAGAACTGCCTCAGTCTCCTTTTATTTTTTGCCGCGTTTTTCACGGTTACCGGCGCGGGCCGCGGGATGGGGACTTCAGCCGCCTTGACTGCGCTCAGAGCTTTCATACGGTTCTCCTCTTATCGGGCTCATTCTGTTTCATAGTTTCGATTTTACTAAACTCCATCCCGCTTTGTCAAGGGGGTCCGAGGCGCGGCAGAGCGACAGCGCGACAGGCCCAAAGAATCCTTTTTTCCTGAATTTTCAATCCGGGCCGCCAAAAGCTTTCTTTTTCGGGCACTTATAAGGCCCATTTGAAATTTTTTTTCAATAAGTAACCCCTGGGCGAATTTTCGGAACGGGGAGCTAAAGCTCCCTCGGGTCCCGCGTTGCGGGCGAGGGGACTACCCACCCCTGCACCCCTCCCAAGAGGGGACTCACCCCGCGTTTTGAAAGAGCCAAGCACTCAAAAGGCTTCTCAAATAGCCCGTTGAGTGCTCGGCAAGCGAAGCACTCAAAGGGCTTCTCAGGGTGGCCTAATTGAGTGCTCGGCAAGCGAAGCACTCAAGCCCTCTTGGGCCAGCGCGTTGAGGGCCCGGCCATCCGGGTCTAAGCATAAACCCATAACGGGTGTCCTTGTCCATATGACGCGCGACACCATTTTCATGTC
>Ga0214473_10002794_pt1 | contig 21369 bp, 13 predicted proteins | sample RVTome_7_FD_203509 | JGI IMG/M metagenome (GOLD analysis project Ga0214473, IMG submission 203509) | Soil microbial communities from uranium-contaminated site in the Upper Colorado River Basin, Wyoming, United States - RVT98D197 | ecosystem: Environmental > Terrestrial > Soil > Contaminated >... | reverse complement strand
AATCCCATGGAGCGAAGCATGGGAGAAATCCAATCGACGAATTTCAGGGCGAAGACATACCGGGGGCCGCCTCTATTTGTCATGATCGCTGAAAAAAACAAGGGAAGGGTCGCAAGGATCGTCACGACCAATACCTTGAGCAGCGCACCGTCACGATTCCTCACCTGAAAGATCAGCCCGGCGATGACAAGGGCCGCCAGGACCGGGATAATTAAAAAAACCTTGAATTCCGCGGCGAACGCGAAAAATAATCCCGCGAGAATGAGTCCCCCGGACGACCGGTTGCGGAGGTATCGGGTCAAGCTGAGAAATCCGGAAAACATCAAAATCAAGGCCGGAAGAAGGGAATTGACTCCCAAAATGTCAAAGAGGTAAAAGGAATGAAAAATATTGCTCCCGATCGATCTCCCAAAAAGCGGTCCGGCGAGATAGGTCATTCCGCCGCTCCCGAACAATAATAAAAATGTCCCCCAGAGGGCCGTTTTCTCCGAAGACAGGAGATCGCGGATGAAGTTGAAAACAGAGAAGGCAAGGAGAGCTAAAAAAAATGTGATGAGAAGCCGATGATTAAGGTCGAAAATCCCCAGCCCGAGATAGCGATAAAACATGGAAACGAAGAGATCCAGGCCATAGTGGTAGCCGAGAGGGTATCCCGCGGCAAATGGCATCTGAGGAGGGACGGAATGGGAAACCTCGCGGATGACGGCGTTGCGGATGAAGCCGTCGTAATAGTGCATCCGGACGCTCAAGGCACCATCCGCTTGGACAATTCCGTTGTGATAGCTGTCGGCGGACAGCATGAGGACGACAAGGAGCAGAATGGCGAGGAGGCCTACCCTCGTCCCATTCCATTCCAGTCGAAAACCCGCTTTCCGGGGAGGGTGCCGGATCAGATGATAAATATAATATCCCAAGGCCAGGGCCAGCCAGATTCCGAAAAAAATCTCGACATGAAAAAACCGGGAATATTTGTTGACCAGAGTGCTGGCCCCCATGCCCAGAGCGAGAGCGATCGATACTCGCTCCAGGCGCGAAGCCTGAAATCGCAAGAGGAGGAGCAAGGATTGCCCCGGAATATAGACCAGAATGAGGAGGCCAAGAAAGAACTTGCCGCAATCCGCCGCTGACACATGGAAACGGCCGAAAATAACCAGGAACGAGAGGAAGGCCAGAATAAAGAGGAGGAGTAAAGCGCGGAATTCCAGAACTATGCGGCGCGAGAAGAGCGATCGGGGCATCCGGTGCGCCCTCCCTTTATGGATCCTTTTCGGGGAGCCACATCAAAAAGTCGCCCGGGCGAGGATCGGACACTGATCTATTCCATCCTTTTCAGCAAAAAACGGCCCAAATAGTCCCTCGGGATCCCGAAGATCTGCCTTCTCCAGAGACGGTCACAGCGGCCGCATGTCGTTAGTTCGGCAATGTCACCCCGGACGATCTTTTCCCGGAGGCCGACCATCCGCTCGTTGTTCCAGATGGCGGCCAGCGTCGATGCGTTGACGTTGCCCAGCGGGTAATATCCGAAAAAGTCCTGGGTGCAGGGGAGGACGGTCCCGTCCCAAAAAACGATCAGAGCGTTCCAGAGAAAAGCGCACGGCGTATAGCTTTTTTTCCGCCGGACGGTGCCTAAATCGCCGGCCCAATTGTGGATCTCTTTGACATAGATACGGTCAAGAGGAAGACCGTGGAACCGATCCTCGAAGGCCTTCCGCGAACGGGCCGCGCTTTCTCCCAGGCCGGGTTGGTCGATCAGTTCGATGACCGTCTTCGGCTTCCGGACGCCCATGTTTTTCTTGATTTCGAGAAAACGGACGATGTTTTCCATGGTCTTTTCGAAGTCGGCGTTGACCCGAATTCGCTCGTATGTCTCGGCGTCGAAACCGTCGACGGAAAAGGTGACCTGGTCGAGTCCGGACGCGATCATCTCCTTTGATTTTTCCTCGTCGAGAAGTGTGCCGTTGGTGTGGAAGCGGGTGACGAGCCCGGCGGCGCTGGCGTATGCGATCATCCGGAAGAATTCGGGATGGAGAAGAGACTCGCCCCGATGGTGAAGGTTGACGTCGAAAGCGAATCCCGCCGCCTCGTCAATGATTTTTTTGAAGAGACCGAGATCCATATATCCCTTTTGGCTTTTCTCCAGGGATTTGTTGGGACACATGACGCAGCGGAGGTTGCAGATGCTTGCCGGCTCGATCCAGAGACGGATGGGGAGATAGGAGAGCCTGGTCTTCCGCTTCTTGTAGCCCCAGAAAATACGAGCCAGCCGCCGGTAGTACGCGAATCTGCTTTTCATGCCAGGAAAATCCATTGTAGCCGGAACAGCCCACCCTGTCCACCTTAGAGAACCGAATAACCCGCCGGGGAAACCGGCGCGGCTTCGGATACCCTGCTGCGAGGAAGCCGAATCATGGCTGCCCTCCCCCTTTAAAAAAGGGAAAGCTAGCAAACACGATGGAGGTGATTAACAAATGCCGACATTTATAATAAATTAAGAATTGCGGGATCATATGACGGATAAGATTTTATTGGTTACTTTCCAAAATAATACCGAAGTCATTGGTTTAAAATATATCCGCTCATATCTATGTCAAAATCAAATAGATCCGCACATTTTATTTGTTCCCGGCTATGATCCAAAACATATGTCTGTCATTGAAACATATTTGAAAAGATTTAAACCGAAAATAATCGGCATCAGCTTAATGAGCGCAGAATTTGATCAGGCAAAGAGCTTTTCTGAAATCATCAAAAATGATTTTCAGGAAATGATCATAGCGTGGGGCGGAATACACCCGACAGTCAGCCCTGAAGAATGCTTGGAATATGCCGATTATGTTTTTAGGGGGGAGTCCGAACACGCATTTTTGGAATTTGTTAAGGCCATATTAAAAAACAAACCGGTCAAGAACATATTAAACCTGGGATATAAATCATCTTCAGGCATCGCCATCAATACCTTGAGGCCATTAAATAATAATTTAGATGAGTTGCCGTTCCCGGAACATTGGCCTGAAAACAGTTCCATTCTGCACAATGGCCGGATTATGAAATTGAGTCGATCCCTTTTCAACAGATATTCGCGATATTCGGGAAGGTCCTACAACTTAACGACGACCAGGGGATGTTCATTTTCCTGCGCATATTGCTGCAATTCTGCTTATTCCAAACTTTACGGCGCGTCTAAGATCAGGCAGCGCAGCGTTGAAAATGTCATTAAAGAAATGAAACATGCCGTTAAATGTTTTCCTGAATTAATATATATCAATATTCAAGATGACAATTTTTTCTCGTATGATGTCGGATGGATGACTGTGTTTGCCGAAGCGTGTGAAACGGAAATAAAAAAGAGATTTGTTTGCAGAACAACTCCGGCCCATTTGTCTGAAGAAAAAATTTCAATGCTAAAAAAAGCGGGATTGGCTTGGATATTCATGGGCTTGCAGTCCGCCTCTTCGAGAGTCAATAAAGAGGTCTATAAAAGATACGTGCCCAATGAGAAATTCATAGAAGCCGCTCAACTCGTCAAAAGATGCCACGTGGCGGGCTTTTATGACATCATCCTGGACAACCCTTATGAAACGGAAGAAGACCAGCTTGAAACAATAAACGTTATTTTGAAAATTCCCAAGCCATTTATGCTCCAGTTGTTTTCGTTATGTTTCTATCAAGGAACCGAGCTCCACGATAGAGCATTAAAAGATAATTTAACAATTGAAAATCCGCGCCTAAAAAATTATGCGAAATACCAACCGACATTTCTTAATAAGGTTGTCAGACTTTGTCCCCTCCTTCCACAAAAATTAATTGTCTTTCTCGTCAAAAACAGAAAATCGCGATGGACGAAGATTTTTTTGAATTCCATATATTTCCCATCCATAGTGCTTTTGGAGCCTATGATTTGGTTGAGATTGGTTTTGATTTCCTTTGAGTATCGTCTTCCCATCACAACAAAAATGATACTTTCTTTTTCAAAAACCGGAATTCATCAAATATTTTTCAGAAAAAGGTAATTCATCTATCAACACAAAAAGCCCGGTTTGGGAGCGAGGCTTCCCTTGCGAGGACGTCCCGGGCTCTCCTTGAACAGCGTCCTTTTTTCGGATATGATTCTGCCCGGCCTGATGCCGCAGGCTGAACCTGCATGACTTGGAAAAATCCGCGGACCATATCCGCCCTCAGAATCCTTCAAATTCTTTTCTACGCCGGCTTCGTTTTTCTCTGGTTCAAAGATAATTTTCCTTCGTTCCGCGCGATCCGTTTCTCGCCGCTTGTTCCCCTGGCCGGGTTGATCCTTGCCACCGTCCTCCGCGCCTTCGTCAAGATTAAAAAGTCGCGTCCGACGCGACCTCCCCTGGACAAAAAAGACGGCATCGCCGTCGCCCTCATCCTTCTCCTGGCCACGGCCGTCCATATCCCCTTGCTTGTCCATAACTACGGCCTGATGGACAGCGACGAGGCGATCCCGGCGCTTCAAGGCAAACATATAGCCGAAGGTCATGTCCCGGCCCTGTTTTACTACGGGGCCCGCTTTCAGGGCAGCCTCCCCCAGCATTACTACGCCCTTCTTTTCAGGATCTTCGGCTATTCCGTTTTTCTGGTCAAGCTCGCCGCCTTCCTGGCCTTCGCCGCATTTCTCGTGGTTCAGTACTTTCTTATAAAAAAAATCTTTTCGAGGGAGACGGCCATCCTGGCCGGGGTCTTCAGCGTCCTCCCCTTTCCGAACCTCCTGATATCCAGTTTCGACGTCGGGTCGGGATTCGCGGTTCTCTTTCTCCTGGGAAGCGTGATTTTCGCCCTGACCTACGAAATCTACGAGCGAGGAAAGGACCATCTCCTCGGCCCGCTCGGTTTCGTTCTCGGCCTCGCCTTCTGGACCCATCAGGTCTCGATCGTATTCATCCTGACCTCGGCTTTTTTCCTCGTCCTCCGTTTCAAACTCCAAATCCGGAAATATCTGGTCCTGGCGCTCTTCCTTGGCCTCGGCCTCCTCCCCGTGATCATCAGCGAATTCTATTGGGGATTTCTCCTCGTCCGCTGGCTGCTCTTTGGAGGAGAGGCGTCCGGACGCCTGCCCGGAGGAAAAGTCGCCAACGGAAGCCGGCTTCTCCTCGAACTTTTCTCCTCCGGTCCCGCCTGGGCCAACATTCTCTATCTGGCCGTCCTCGGGCTGGGCTTGTTTCTCCTCGCGAAGCGGATGATGGGCAAACGGAAAAGTCCAACGTCGTTCCTCTTCGTTGTGTACGTCCTCGTCTACGCGGCGGTTTATCTCTTTTCTTCTTTCAGTTCGACGGGCATCATCCGTTATCTCTACATTCTCTATCTGGCCCTGCCCGTTCTGTTCGTCTCCGCGTTTTCGTGGATCGCATTCCGCCGGCTCCGAGTCGCCGCGACCGCTCTCTTCTTCGTCCTGGTCTTCTTCGGGAGCAGCGCCATGTCCAGCCTGGACTATTACCGAACGACCGGAACCCGCCACCGGGAACTCAAGGCCGTCGCGACGGCAATGGTCGCCACCGGAGAAAAATATTGGCAGGGACATTATTGGATCTCGTATCTCCTCAATGCCGTTGCCAAAGAGAGGATCATCGTCGCCTCCTCGACCGTGGTCAGATACCCCGCCTACCTTCTGGAGCACGACACGGAAGGAGTCCACGCGAATCGCGTCTTTCTCCGGGATACGCCCGAACAGGACAACCTGGCCGCCGAGTTCACCCAGATGCTCAGCCGTCTTAAGAAAACGTACAAGTCAGAGACCCTCGGTCCCTGGTATCTCGTCTACGGCATCAACGGATATGTGTACCCTAAGAACGTCTTCTTTCCCCCCGAGGAGATCCCCGACGTGTCGCTGGACGAAATTGTGGCCAAAGAATCGGGCCTGGAACTCCGCTTCGAATCAAAAAAGCCCATTGTGACCGGGGGATTCAGGCTCTATGCCGAAATCGAGGGATTTTGCCGCTTGTTTACGCCAATCGGTCCGGGAGATCGATTCTCTCTCGACCTTCCCTACCCGCCCGAGCGGCGCGCGACACTCAAGTTCAATGTCGATTTCCAGGGACTCTTTCTTGACTCGACCCTTCGGGAGAGCATCGTCGATCTCCCCCCTCCGCCCCCGGCCGCGCGGAGGGCGGCCATCGAGCCCCTCTGGGGGTTCGGACCGCGGGAAAAAAATACGGGAAAGAACTGGATCGCGCTCGAGAGAGATGTCCGGTTCCGGGTCGACCGGGCGCCGGGCGAAGGCGGGAATATCCACCTCGGCCTCTACGCGCCCTTTCAATTCGCCGATACGTTCTGGCATGACCCGTTCCGTCAAAACGCGGAGGTGTTTGTCAACGATCAATCCGTCGGAACTTATGATCTCCAGGACGGTTCGAACACGCTCGACGTCGGAATTCGGTTTCCGCCGTTCAAAGACGGTCCGAATATCGTCCGTTTGAAATTCAAGTACGCCATGGTCATCTCCCTCAAGCAGGACCACTGGAAAACGGCGGCCTACCTGGAAGAGATGAAAATCGATTAAAGACGATAACGACCGGCTTTGAGGTTGCGCCGGATCCGCCGCATCCCCGTCCATTCCTCCCAGGAAGCCCGGAGGACATTGACCGAAGTCGCGTAGGCCTCGTGCCGTTCGTTCCAGTCGATGGGAATTTCGATGACGGGGCAGCCATTCGCCTTGGCTATGGCCAGGATTTCCAGGTCCCAGGACCAACGGTCTTCGCGGCTGACCGCGCTCATTCTTTTGAGCAGGGCAAGGTCGAATCCCTTGAATCCGGCATCCGGATCGCGGACATCGAGCTCGGGGAAAAAAAACCGGACCGAAAGCCGATGCGCCCGGCTGATGGCGCCCCGGAGCCAAAGGCGCCGGGTCTCCGAGCTTTTGAGGAACCGGGAACCGACCACGATCCGGCCGGGCTGAAGTCGGGTTTTCATTTCAAGAATATGGCCCAGGGACGTTGTTTGAGGAAGGTCGAGATCGGCAAAAATGAGATATTCGCCGGGGCAAGTCATCGCCGCGAACCGGACGGCATACCCGCGGCCCCGATTTCCGGGATAGCCGACGGCCCGGATGGAGGGATGAGACGCTTCGAGCTCCTTCGCCGCGGCCGCGGAACCGTCCCGGCTGCCGTCATCGCAAAGAACCAGCTCAAACTCGCCGGCCATCTCCCGGCTCAAAAAAGCATGGATGGCCAGCGCGTTTTGGGCCAGGACTTTTTCGCTATTGTAGAAGGGAAGGACGAAATGGAGCACTCAGCACCAGTACTCTTCGAGCTTCTGCTCGTCCGAGAGTGTCCGCCACCATTCGGCGCACTTGGCGATGCCGTCTTCGAGGGTTGTCTTCGGAATCCAGCCGAGCTCGTTTTCGGCCAGCCAGTTGTGGACGCGCTTGATCTTCGGCTCGACCCGCGCCTGAGGGATGTAATCGATCTTGGCTGGAAAGTGCTTGACGACCTCCTTGGCGATCTCCTCGATCGTGATCGGCCGTCCGCCGGTGAGGTTGTAAATCTTGTTTTCGGCGACGGGTTTCAGGGCGTGGAGCTGTCCCTCGGCAAGGTCCCCGACGTACATGAACTCCCGGAACTGTTTACCGTCGCCCATAATGCTCACCACGCGCATCTTCTCGGCCATTTCCATGAACGCCCGGACGACGAGGCCCCTCCACATGCGCTCGCCGTAGGGAATGCCGTAGCGGAAGACGGTGTATTTCGGGCCTTTGTATTCGCTGTAAAACGAGAAGCAGAGGAGCTCTTGGCCGATCTTGCTCGCGCCGTAAATCGTGTTGATATGGTCCAGGCGGAACGGGCTCATTTCGTTGACCACGTCCCCTTCCTGGGCTCCGCAGACCCAGGAGCTCGAAGCGAGGAGAACGCGTTCGACGTCGCCGGTAAGAGCGGCGTTCAAGACATTGAGGGTGCCTCTGATATTGAGCTCGTGGCAGAGCTTCGGATCTTCCGAGGACTTGCGGGCGTTAGCCAGCGCCGCCAGGTGAAAAACGAAGTTGAAGTCGGAGAAGACGTTTCCCAGGTCGTCACGGATATCCTTCTTGATCCACTCCACGTCCTGGACGGGCTTCCTCAAGTCAAGGACGGAAACGTCATATCCTTTATCCAGGAGCTTCTGGACGAGATGGCTGCCGATGAAACCGGACCCGCCGGTGACGCAGATTTTCATGACCGAACCTCCTCTGTACGCCTTCCGAGGCCCAGCCCGCTTCGGGGGGTCAGCGCGTTTTCATAAAAAAGCCCCGGCTGGGCAAATATCGCTTCATATTGTAAACCCAATTAATGATACCTTCCCGGACCGCCCGGATCAACGGCGGCAGGCCGAAGCTCGTCGGCGGGAGGAGCTGGTAGAGCCGGCGAAGAAGGTGAAAGAGAGGAAAGAGCTTCGGAGAGAGGCGGACGTAATAATCGAAGAAGCCCTGGTAGACGAAGAGCGTTCGCCTCGAAATCGCCGGGTGCTTGATCGTGATGTTCGTATAATAGATCTCGGCATCGTCGATCGGATGTTCGAGCCAACCGGCCTGGAGGCAGTCCTCGCCGAGTTTTGTCCCGAGGAAGGGCATGTAGACCGTGCACATGATCCGGTCGGGCTGAAGCTGTCTGTTGAGGCGGATGGTGTCCCAGACCGTCGACATGTCCTCTTCGGGAAGCCCGATCATGTTGAAGCTTCCGGTCCGGATGCCGTAATGCCGGGCCAAAGTGAACGCCTCGATGACCTTCGCTTGGGAGATATTTCGCTGCAGGACGGCGTTCCGGATCTTGGGATTGCCGGACTCGATGGCCATGTTGATGAAATCGCAGCCCCCGTCCTTGAGCGTTTTAATCGCGTCCTCGTCGATCAGGTCGGGTCGGGTCTGGCAGAGAAAGGGGATCGCGTAGCGCTTGGGGTAGCGTTCGCAGAACTCCTTCAGGTGCTTTTTGTTCAGGGTGAAGGACTCGTCCGAAAAGGACAGGCGGGAAGGCCGATACCTGGCGATGACCTCATCGATTTCGGCGAAGACGTTGTCGATCGTCCGGTAGCGGACGAACCGTCCCTGGCCCCGATAGAGCTCCATCAGGAATTCGTTCTGGCAATAGCTGCAGGGGAAGGCACATCCCCGGGACGAAAGAAGATTGATGCCGTAAAGCTCGGCCCGCAGCCGCCGCGGATCAAGAAGGCCGCGGTCGGGGAAAGGCAAGCGGTCCAGATCCTGGATGAGCGGCCGCATCGGATTTTTCCTCACGATCCCGTCTTTCTTGACCCAAAGTCCGGCGATAGCCGAATAATCGCCTCTGGCATCCAGCGCCGACAGGAACTCGGCCATGGTGTCGTCGCCCTCGCCCCGGCAGATCAGGTCGACGACCGGGTCCTGAAGGGTTTCCTCCGGAGCGATCGTCGGATGGATGCCGCCGAAAATAGTCAAGGCTTCCGGCCGGTTCTCTTTGACCACGCCGGCCAGAACCGCGGCAATTTTGTAGTTGACGGACATGACCGAAAACCCGACGACGTCGGGCTTGAACGCATCGAGAGTCGAGGCAAAAGCTCTTGCCATCGGCCGGAACGGATCTCCCCGGAGCGGCCTCTTCCTGTAAGGCGTGACGTCAAAGAAAGCGGTCCGGTGGCCCGCGGCCTTGACCGCGGAAGCGATATAGAGAACGTTCAGCGGCTGCTCGCGGACGATATATCCGGGATAGACGAGGAGGACGTTTTTCATGCCCTTCCCCGTTGGGGCGGAGGCCCGTACATCTTCCGGAATTTCAAGGCCATGAGGAGCGTTTCCAGGAGGGTTAAGGCATTCAACTTCGTCCGGCCGCGGGCGCGGTCGACGAAGACGACGGGCACTTCGCGGATCGAGGCGCCCATGAGGACAAGCTTGTAAAGAATCTCGAGGACGATCGATGGGCCGACCGAGATCAAATCTTCGAGATCCAGCTTTTCCAGGATTTCCCGCTTGAAACAGCGGAAGCCGGAGGACACGTCGCGGACCGGCGTCCGGAACCGGAGGCGGATGAAACGCCGGACGAGCCAGGTGATCGCCCTCCGGACAACGCTCCGGTCCGAGTCGCTCCCCCCCGGGGCGAAACGGGAGCCGATGGCAACATCGCATTCCTCCATCGCGGTCAGAAGATCCGGAATAAAACGGGGCTGGTGAGAAAAGTCTCCGTCCATTTCGACGACATAATCCGGTCGGAGGTCCAAAGCGGCTTTGAAACCGTCGATGCCTCCCGTTCCCCGGCCGCGGCGTTTTCTCCTGTCGAGAAGGTGAACGCGGGAATCGGTTCGGGCCATCTCCCGGACGATTTCCCCCGTTCCATCCGGAGAATGGTCGTCGGCGATGAGGACATTGATCGTCCCCGAACTCGGAAGAGCTAAGACCTGGTTGATGAGCGGCCCGATATTTTCGGCCTCGTTATACGTGGGGATCATAGCCACGACGAGCCTGGGGATATTGTCCATGGTCAGAGTTGCCTTAAAGAACCCTGCAAATTTCCTCAAACACCGATTCGGGGCTGATCTCCGTCATGCAGGTCATCTCCGAACACGCGGATTTGTAGCAGGGAGCGCAGGGGACGCCGGCAAAGAGCTTGGTTCCCCGCTCGTAAAGCGAAATTTCCTGGGGGCATGTGGAGCCGAAGAGCACCACGACGGGCTTGCCCAAAGCAATGGCCAGATGCATACCCAACGAATCCGAGCTGACCACAACGTCCATGGCCTCGACGAACCCGGCGAATTCCAGGATCGGATGGTCATTGCCCGTGTTGAAAACACGTCTCTGGACCGCTCGCTCAAGAGAGCGGTTCAGGCTTCTCTCCCTCGGGCCTCCCAAGAGGAAGACATTGGCCTTGAGTTTCGTCGTGAGGAGGCGAATGAGATTCCGGTAATGGGCCGGAGGCCATTGCTTCGTCGCGAATCTCTCCCCCGCCCCTGTGTTCAATCCCACGGCCGGGCGGTTTCGGCCTATCCGGCGTGAGCGCAGGAATTCCCGCGCTTTGCTCCGGCAGGAATCGCTCAGCGAAAAAACATAGGGGTCGTCGTGATAAGGGACTTCGGCCGCCGCGGCAATGATTTCCTGGTAGGTTTTGCGGTTTTTCCGGAATTTCAAGTCGTCGTCCACACCCAGGCGGAAGGCATAAGATGAGGCCGGGTTGAAAATCGAGAGGTTGCCGTGTTCGTTCATCCCAAAACCGAATTTGCGGCGGCTCCGGACCATAGTCGCCAAAGCCGTGGAGCCCGGATCTTTATCCAGGCAGATCAGGACGTCGAATGAGACGACGAAGAGGGACAGGAGATTCTCCGGAGAAAAAACCAAAACGCGGTCGAGATAAGGGTTGTTTTGAAGAAGGTCGGCGCCGTCTTCGTCCACGGCCCAGATGACGGAGTGCCCGGGATATTTCCTTTTCAGCCCGGGAAGAAGGGCCGTCGTCCGGAGGACATCACCCATGGCCGCTCTCTTGATGAGCAGGATCTTTTTCCGGAAGGGCTTGTAATCCGGGCATCCGCGGCAGAGCCGCTTGAACGCGCACGGAGTCTCGCCCCTGAAATGAACGCAATCGCTTCGAATCATGGTCGCGCAGGTCTCAAAATGAGCCCTAGTTATGCCATAAACGGGGGACAAAGGCAACCCGAAACCGGACGGGATTCAGGACGAACCGAAAGGATGAAAGGGCGTCCTTTTCTCCTTAAAACACTTCTCGCGCGACGCCCGAGATGCGGCTTTCATAACCCCCGGTTTCGACGGCCGTGACGACGTATTGATAGCTTTCGGTAAAGAGTAATCTCCGGTCCATGTACTCCAGAAGGGTCCCGCCGACCGAACCGATTTTTTCATAGGGAGTATCGTCCTGCCCGGCGATTTTCCGGTAGATATTGTATTGGAACAGGGTCACGGCGTTGTTCAGCGGATTTTTCCGCCACGAGACGATATTGATCTTTTCCTTCCGGAAAAGGGAATTGTTGACCACCGTCCGGCAGGCGACGCCGAGGGGAGGGAAGGCAACGGCTTCGCTGACCAGCGCCGAAGGCGCGCTTTCCCCCATTCTCGTGTCCTTCGGCAGCGCCGTCAGGCCATACGTGTATTTCTGGGTCAACAATAAGCCGGAGTCGGCATAGACAAGGATATTCGGCGCGACCAAAGCGATCTGGGCAAAATCGCTGTCCGACATGTTGCTTCTCTTGCGATAGACCCTGTAGTTGTTCAACTCGATGTTTTGATTGGACGGATTCCGCTGCCAGGTGAGGGTGTTGATTTTCTGCGTCTCGGAGGCGTCGAGCTGGGTATCGAGGGCGGGGTTGAGAGGCGGAAAAGGCCGGGGCGGGATGGACGTGGTTCCGGTTGATGTCGTCGAGGATCCTCCGGCGCCTATGCTCAAATAGAGAATTTCATAGTTGTTTCCTATGTTTTCATGGTAGACGATGCGGACGTTTCCGCCGTTATCGACGGCGACTTTCGCCTCCCCGGATTCGCCCGCGGAGTTGGAGAGGTTGGTCGGCCCGCTCCATTGGTCGTCCTCGAAGGCGTTGCCGAAGATGTCGCCGTCCTCGGTCCAGACGATGTAAACATTGCCGTTGTTCCTGTTGACGGCGATGTCGGGGTCGGTGGAGCTCAACACACTCTGAGAAACATTGACTTCCTGCGACATCGACCCGTCGCTGTAGACCGCACGGACAAAAATCTCGTCGTTTCCCGGATTTCCGTCTTTCCAGGCGATATAAGCGTTGCCCGCATTGTCGCAGGCAATTTTAGGGTTGGGCTTGTCCTCTTTGGTGCCTTCCTTAACCGTTATCAGCGGAGTCCACCCCGCCGCGTCCAGGGGATTAGCGTTTACTGCATAAAAAACATCATAGTCGCCCAGAAGCCTTTGCGTCCACGTCATGTGGCCCCGGCCGCCGGCGTCGATATCGATGTCGGGAACATAGCTCGGAATGCCAACCGGAAGGGCCTGAACCGCGGTCCAAGCGCCGTTAGCCAGCCGCGATCGCGCCCCCAACTCTCCTTCCTGATTCGTCCAATCCATCCAGACGGTGGGGAGGACGCCGCTGGCCGGGTCGACGGCGCAGGCGGGTCCGAAGGAGTCTCCGGCGGAATTGCTGACGTTAACCCGGGTTCCCCAGGCATTTTGGAAGAGGATGTGCCAGATCTCGCGATTGTTCGCGCCGGCGCCCGCGTCGCGAATCAAGAGATGGCAGACGCCGTTGGGAGCCACAGCGAAGCTCTTGTGCCCGTTGGTATCGATCCCAAATGGAGTGATGGTCGTCGCTCGTTGGGGAGCGCTCCAGGGACCCGTCTTATTGGTCGAGAAGAGAACGTCGTAGTCGGGATATTCCAGCCAGACGACATAGGCCGCTCCGTTCGCATCCAGTCCGATGAGGGGATAGCCCGAGTCGTACGGGGTATTCGAAATGTTGACCGGAGCCGCCGTCTGCAGCTGGGCCATCGTCTCCGGCCCTGCGTCTCGGGCAGGACGGACGAGGGCGAAGGTTGAAATCGACAGGATAAAGGCCAAAAGGCCTAGCGTTGCGACCGCCGTCCGTTTCATGAGCTTTCCACATCCCCTTGGCGTTATTATCCGGGGAACTCCCCGCCTTGTCAATGTTCAGGACTCCAGGCAGCGCCCCCATTATCCGTGCCATGCCGAAAATGACCGACATTGAATCGAACGGAGTACGGGCCGCTTTATGGAACTCCAGGCGGCGCTTTACAAATAGCCTCCGCTTGAATATGAGGTGCTGCAAAGTCGCAGAAATAAATCCGGATTTTCAAAAATGGAAAAAGCCGTGAACGCAAAAGGTTGATTGATCTATCCGGGATTCTTGGCGAGGGGAGTCGCCCCTAGGAGCCTTCTCGTGCGACTCCGGAAATCCGGCTCTCGCCCCCCCCCGCTTCGACCGCCGTGACCACATAATCATAGCTCTCGCTGAACGACAACCTCCGGTCTTGATATTCCAGGAGGGCGCCTCCGACCGACGCGATTTTTTGGAATTGCGTATCTTCCTGGTCGGATTTTTTCCGGTAGATGTTATATTGGAATACGGCCACCGCATTGTTCAGCGGATTGTTGCGCCAGGAAATGACGTTGATCTTTTCTCTTCGGAAAAGGGAGCTATTGATGACCGTCAGGCAGCCGACGCCGAGCGGAGGAAAAGCGGCCGCCTCGGTGACCAATTCCGAGCCTTCGCTTTCTTGCGCGCTCGTGTTCCGCGGCATAGCCGTCACCCAGTAGGCGAATTTCTGGTCCATCGGCAGTCCGGAGTCTGTAAAGCCGAACGTGTTCGGCGAGACCGACCCGATCCGAATAAAATCGCTGTCCGGCATATTGGCTCTTTTGCGATAAACCCGATAGCTCTCCAGTTCGATATATTGATTGTTCGGATTTCGCTGCCAGGCGAGAAGATTGAGCTTCTGGGCTTCGGAGGAATCGAGCTGGGTGTCGAGAACCGGGTCGAGCGGAGGGGAAGGCCGGGGAGGGATGGATGTCGTGGTCGATGTGCTCGCGATGGTCGTCGTCCGCGTGGACGTCGTTGTCGACGAGCCGGCGGTCGTGGTCGTCGAACTCCCGACCGTCGTCGTGCTCGAAGTCGACGTCGTCGTGGAACCGCCGCCTCCGCCGAACGACGTCTGAAAGAATATTTCGTAGTTGCTTCCGCTCTTTTCGTGATAGACGAGGTGGACGTTTCCGCCGTTGTCGGCGGCAATCGCCGGCCTGCCCGATTCCGCCGCGGTGTTGGTGATGTTCGTCGGGCCGGTCCAGCCGTTGCCTTGAAACGCGTTCCCGAAAATTTCCCCGCTCTCCGCCCAGGCGACATAGATATGGCCGTTATTTTTATTAACGGCGATGTCCGGGTCGGTGGAACTCGCGCCGCTCTGCGAGACATTCACTTCCGAAGCCAAGGTCCCGTTGCTGTTGACCTTTCGGACGAAGATCTCATCGTTGCCCGGACGGCTGTCCTGCCAGCAAACGTAGGCGTTGCCGGCATTATCGCAGTCGATTTCAGAGTAAGTCCACCACACGTTACCGGTATTGTTCGCGATCTTAATCTGCGTCGTCCAGCCGTTCGCGTCGAGCGGATTAGTATTCCGGGCATACCACACTTCACAGGTCCCTCCGATGCGATTCGCCCAGGCCAGATGGCCCCGGCCGTTGGCATCGATGGCGATCGCCGGGGAACTGGCTATGCCTCCTATCGGACACATCTGAACCGAAGTCCAGTTGCCGTTCGATTGCCGGGAGCGGCTCATGATATCCCACAACCGGTAGGTTTCATCCATCCAGACGGCCGTCATCGCGTTATTCGTCGGATTGACGGCGCACTTGGAGGCTTGAGAGGAGTCGCTTGTCTGGCTGATGTTATTCGCCGCCCCCCACGAATTCCCGTTATAAAAGGCGTGCCAGACCTCATAATTGGTGATGTTGACATCCGCGTCCAAATAGGTGAGATGACATTCTCCGTTAGGGGCGACGGAGAAGCCCTTATAATACTCCGCTTCATCCCTTTGGATCCTGATGACTGCCGCCCGTTGGGGCGAGATCCAGGAGCCGGATTTGTTGGTCGTGAACAAGACCTCCGGATTGGAAAACTCCCACCAGATTACATAAGCCCCTCCGCCGGAATCGACGCCGATGAGCGGATAGCCAGAATCGTGCGGGGTATTGGAGATATTGACGGGGGCCATCATCTGCAATTCCGCTATCCGGTCTGCGTCTTTTTCCTGGGCCGGGCGGACAAAGGCGAAGGACGAAATCGCGATAATCATGGCCATCAAGACCGTCACCGCAACGCTTGTCCGTTTCATAAAGCGGCCTCCATATCTTGATGTCATTATCCAGAGAACACAACATATTGTCAATATGATTAGCCGCAAGGGGTGGTGCCGGCTAGTCCGACCTTCAAACAGCGCGAAAACAAGTCCGCGCAACTCCGTCCAACGAGGCCTGGGGCAAGTCGGTTCATTGGAAGAACGGCACGCGCATCCCATTAAAACCGTCCCTTCGATTGCTATTTGGTTTTTTAATATGGTATATTTGCCCGAAACGAATAAGAGTATGAAGAGAATTATTGGCTTGATGATCGCTTTGGCGGCTGTCTCATCCGCATTTTTGAACGCCGCGGACGTCCGCCGGAGCCTGCTCGGGCGCACTCCTTCCCCGGTCTTCGATGCCCAGGGGAACCTCAGGGTACTCTATCAGGATGCCCATAACGGCCTCAGCCTGGCTAAATTCGATTCGGCCGGATGCCTGGCCGGGGTTGACGCCCTCCTTCCGCCGGCGGCTGCCCTGGGTCCGGTCATCAAAACCGGTCCTGCCGGAGAAACAGGAGTCGTTTGGGGCCAAGCCGGACCGGCAGCTTCGGAAATATTTTTCGGCAAGATCGATGGCGAAGCCATGGGGGAACGGCGGTCCGTAATCCATTCGGATTCCCCTCTCTTCTCTCCAGATTTGGAGTTCGACGGGGAGGGAAATCCGTGGATCGCATGCATCCGGAGGGCCGGTCATATTTCGGAAGTCCTGGTCGCCGACCTCGGTCGGAAAGCCTTCTGGGTCGTGAACGGGCGGTTGACGGCATCCGCTCTGACCCCCAAATTGTTGGCGGGTAAGCGCCGGGACATCTGGGTTATCTGGACAGGCCGGGATAAAGAGCAAGACGAAATCTTCGTCTCCCATTTCCAGGGGCGGGCTTGGTCGCTGCCCGAAAGAATCAATAAAAGCGGCCGGTTCCCGCATTTCGGCCCGGCCGCCGGTATCGCCGCCGGCGGCAACCCCCTGGTTGCGTGGTCAGCCTTTGACGGCCGGAGCTATAAAATCTTCGTCGCAGAGTGGAATGGGGCCGGATGGACGGAGGAAGAACGGATATCGGACGGCGAAGGTTCGGAGACTTCTCCGGCCGTGTCCTTTATTTCCGGAATTTATCCCCTGGTCGCCTGGACGCGATCGAACGGTTTGTCGAGCGCTCTCTACGCGAAATTCAAGCAAGGCCCCTCCTGGAGTCCCGCCTATCAAATCATAGCCGATCAGACAACGCCTATTCGTTCCCTCCGCGGCGCCGGCTACGAAAATCTTTTCGGCCTGACCTGGGAATCCGCGGGACGAGTCGAATCGGTGGCTTTTGCCATCCAAGATCTCAAAGCCCTAGCCTTCCCCGACTCAGGGATTGCGGCGATGTCTCCCATCCTTAATCCAGCGCTTGACGAAAACCAATATACGGGCTTCGGCGACAGCATCACCTACGCCGAAAATATGGGATACATTCCTCGCCTGGAACCGCTGCTCATCGCTAATTACGGCCTGGCGATAGTTTGGAACGAGGGTGTCGGGGGTGAAATAACCGCCGAAGGTCTGGCCCGCATCGAGGCAGCAACTTCCGCCCATTCCTCCCGCTACCTGATGCTCATGGAAGGCACGAACGACGTCATCTTTCTCGACATCTCGATGCTCACGGCCGCTTTCAACCTCGAAACGATGGCGGAGACATGTCTGGGAAAAGGGGTTTTCCCCCTAATTGCGACCATCATCCCCCGAAATGACTGGATGGGGGCGATCCCCCTCATTCAAGATAGAATTACCGAATTGAATACTCGAATTCGGGCTCTGGCCGCGGCCAATAAAATCCCCCTGGTCGACCAGTTCAACGTTTTTTTCAATTATCCCGCTTCGGACGGCGGCTGGACCTCCCTCCTTCTGCCTGACGGAGTCCACCCCAATCCCAAAGGATTCGAACTCATGGCCCGCGCCTGGTATGCGGACATCGTGATTCTTCCCTTTCCTCCCGTAAACCTCCAGGTGAAGAGAATGCCCGGGCCGCTGGCTTGGTTCGCTTTCAAAGGCCGGCCGGGTCATTTTCTCGACCAGCCCGGGAACATGCTCCGTTGGGCGAGCAGCACAAAATGGGTCCCGGGCCGGATCGCCGCCTTCAAGATCTATCGCCGGGAGATCGACGGAGGGCAGAACACCTACGTCCTGGTCGGAAGCTCAGCTTACCTCTCGGACGTTCCATTCCATAAATTCTTCGATGCCGATATTGTCCTCGCGAAACGATATGCTTATGCGATCGCGGCCGAGCGCATTGACGGAGTCGAAGGCCCCTGCTCGGAAATCGTGCAGGACCATCTCTAAGGAGGTTTTTTTCGTGAACAAACGCACCATCTGTCTCATCGCCGCTCTGGTTTGCTTCGGCCTTCTCAAACCGGCCTTCGTCCGCGCCGATCAGGCCGCCGGCCAGAACGCGGCCGTGGTTAAAAACATCGGATACATCAGAACGGGCGGCGGGCTGGAAGTGACCGTCCACGTCGACGGAGGATTCGTGATGCAAACCCTGGTCTTGAGCGGCCCGACCCGGCTCGTCGTCGACGTCGCTCCGGCGAATAAAATCGAGGCCCAGTCCTTCTATGCCGTCGATGCCTTCGGGATGACGAGCATCCGGACCGGCCAGTTTCAGCCTCAAATCGCCCGGGTGATCTTTGATTTCAGCGGTCCGCTTCCGGCCTACACGATCCAGAAGACGGAGACAGGGTTCGTCGTCAGCTTCACCTCCGCCCCGACCCCGGCGCTTCCGGCCGGCCAAAAGCCGGCCGTAAAAAAGCCCGTCGTGAGGCCCAGGCTTCAGCCGGTCGAAACCCCTCCGTCTAGAGAAAAAGAGATAGGGAGCCCCGAAGTCCCGACGCCGAAAGAATTCGCCAACACGTCCGTCGGATTCATGTTCGGCACTTACTCCAGCTCTTCAAGCGATTTCGGCGAGATCTACGGAAGCGGAACGAAGATGCAATACGGCCTGAACCTCACCCGGACGCTGGTCACGACCAAAAACCTCCAGCTCGACGTCTCGTTCGAGATCCGGGCCTTCTCCGCGACCGGGAGCTCAACTCTGACCGAAACCGAGACGAAATTTTCGATGACTCCCATCACCATCGGCGCCCGTCTCCTCTACCAGACGAAATTTGCGCTCCTCTTCGTCGGTGCCGGCAAAGACTTCACCAGCTACGAAGAAAAGAGCGATATCTTCGACACCCAAGGCTCGGCCTCCGGATATCATTACCAGGCGGGCATCTATATCATCATTCCCAAAGTCGAAGCGCTCCGGGTCAAGCTCTATTACAAATTCACAAAAGCGAACGCGACCGAGAATGAGATCGATGTCGGGCTGGGCGGAAACGAATACGGCATCGGACTCAGCTACGGATTCAACATCCTGAAGAAAGGCGTTCTGAGCTTCTGACGGCTGAAGGAGGACTTCGATTCAGGGCAGCAGCGCGTCCCGGCGAATCGACATCCTCCTCCTGCTTATGATCGCCGCTTTCCTGGCAACGAGGCTCGTCCATCTCTCGGCCGACCCGCCGAACAACATCAGCATCGACAGCTGCGGCGAGTACGGCGATCCCGGCAACTACGCCTTCAACGCCCGGAGCAAAGTCGTTCTCGGGCAGTGGAATATCGACGAACTGGGCGCCGCGCCGTTCTCCCCGATCCCCCATTTTTTGACCTACCTGTCCTTTCTCACGTTCGGGACAGGGATCTGGCAGATGAACCTCGTTCCCTGGCTTTTCAGCGGGCTTCTCCTCCTCGCCCTTTTCGTCCTCGCTTCGAGATTCTTTCCCGACGCCCGCCTCCTCTTTTTCGCTCTTCTTGTCCCGAATTTTCCTTTCGGGATCTTCAGCCGGATTAACGACCAAGTCATGCCGATGACGTTTTTCGTCATCCCGGCCATCTATTTCTTTTTAAAGGCCTGGAACAATCCCCGCTTTTTCTTCCTCGCCTCGCTTTTCCTGGGCTTGTCTTTCATCTCGAAGAGCAAAATGATTTACTTTCATCTCGGCGTCATCCCTCTCGCTTATCTTCTGATCGCCATCCAACGCGGCGAGTGGCGGAAGTTCAGACTTCATGCTATCAGGTTCGGTTATCTGGCGGCAGGCGCACTCGTTGTCGCCGTCCCCTGGTACGTCCTGATCTATTCCCGCTACCCGAAGGTCTTTCACAACATCGTCGCCCTCAACTCGGCGGTGGCTCTCCCGAAGAGCATCCCCGATGCCCTGAGCAATTGGGTTCAGAAACCGCCGTTCTCGTTTCATCCCGCCAACCGGATTCTGACCATCGTCCTTTTTGCCTATCTCCTGATCATGCTCCTCAAGCTCTTCGACAGGAAAGTCAAAACGCGTCTCTTGCCCCTGGAGATCATCTGTGTTTTATGGCTGGTCGTCGGACTTGCGATTCAAGCTTTTATCGGCTATCGTCCGATCCGCCATTACATCGAATACACGATCCCGATGCTGATCCTCGTCAGTCTCTTCCTTGTCCGCCTCTCCGCCGGTTGGCGGTTCGATTATGCCTTGAAAAAACGGGGGCTGTTTCTCGGCGCGCTGTTCGTCCTCGTCTGGGCCGGACTCTCGTCATACTCACGAAGATTCGTCACCACGGAAATCTGGTTTTCCCACAGGGAGCGGGTCCTCCTGATCACTCTCCTGATCTCGATCGGAGCGACGATGCTACTCTATGTCCTCCTGGACAAAGGGCTCCCGAGGTGGAATATCGTCCTCCCCAAAAACGCGGCCCGGCTGGCGCTCGCCGTCGTGGTCGCGATCTATGCCTATCAAAATCTGGCTGACCATGCGCGCTGGCTGCGAAATCCGACGTACGATCTGAAAACGATCGGCCGGGATCTGGGAAAGGCCTTTCCCCAGGGCATCTTCTCCGGCCTGCTCATGCCGAGCCTTTCCCTCGAGAACCGGAACACCGTCCATACCTCGTTTCCCGGATACGCCAATGACGACCCCGGATTCCTGGAACGGGCGGGGGTGACCCATCTCTTCGTCGCGACCTACAATAATGAGCCCGACTATTACCAGAAATACTTCCCGGACGAATTCAGAAAGGCTAAACTCCTAGCCCGGTACAGAATGTGGCGGAGCTGGTTCTTGCTCTACGAGTTGCGCACAGCGGAGCCGGCCGCCGACGACCCGACTCTCCACGAGGCCGAAGTCATGGAGCGGGAAACCGGAATTCCTCTGTTCGACCCCCAGGCAAGCGGCGCGTTTTCTGTCCGGGTCGTATTGACGAAGCCGGTGATCATCGGCCGCGAAAAAATCGGGCTCCCCGGACAGGCGGAATTCCAAGGGCGGCTTTTTATCAAAACGGACGATGCGGCATCCGAGGGGCTGGTCGTGCGGGTCAGGCTTTCGCGGAAGGGGATCGTCCACTACGAAAAGAAATTCGGCCTCGACCCGGCATCCGATCCGTCCGGCTATCTCATCCTTCCCTTCAAGTGTTATCTCGAGGAACCGGGGTCTTATACCCTCGAGGTCCGGGCTTCCGGCCGGGGCACCCTTCGTTTCGACAAGGTTGAGCTGGCTTCCTGACCGGCGTCCGATTCAGACCTTTAAAACATTCTTCGCCACGGCAAAGGTGTGGT
>Ga0214473_10002793_pt1 | contig 21376 bp, 17 predicted proteins | sample RVTome_7_FD_203509 | JGI IMG/M metagenome (GOLD analysis project Ga0214473, IMG submission 203509) | Soil microbial communities from uranium-contaminated site in the Upper Colorado River Basin, Wyoming, United States - RVT98D197 | ecosystem: Environmental > Terrestrial > Soil > Contaminated >... | reverse complement strand
GAAGCTCCTGGTACTTCTCGGCGCTGAGCTGCTTCACGCTCGGGTCGGCGTTTTTCGGAGGCTCGGTCGTGTGCCAGTGAACGAAGGTGATGATGGGAATCGACGCCGGCGTCGATTTCCCGGCGTTTGTTCCCACCAGGAGCATGTTGTAGAACCAGCGGTAGTCCGAATCTTCGAAGTCGTACCACTTGTATCCGCGATACCAGGGGTAGACGACGGGCATCGCGAAGGTGAATCCCGTCTCCTCGAACTCGGGATACCATTTGCGAACCTTCTCGTCTCGCTCTTCCTCGAAATAGTCGTACCAGTCGCGAGTGCCGTCGTGGGGATAGACCGCGTAGTTTCCGACGAGAGCGTCCGGGAACGATTCGAGTACGGGCTCGGCGAGCATGAGCCTTTGTAGCTCCGCGCGCTTGTCTCGAATCGCCGCCTGGAACGCGTCGAAGCTCTCGATGTTCGGAATCTGTCGTCGGCACCGGCGGCAACTCTTGGAGCTTTCCCAGGCGCCGTTCCACTCGAGGGGGCCGTCGACCTCCCAGTCGGAATATAAGAAGTCGATGGGGAGGCTTTCCTTGCGATAAACCTCGACCGCACTGCGGATCCGACCCGTCATCTCGGGAATGCGGTGGTCGATGGCGAAAGGACAGCCCATCTTGCGCTCGGTGGGAAAGGACGTGTCGAAGAACGGCCTGCCGTCGGCGTCGATGTGTGCCGTTCGCTCGTCGCCGTCGAAGAAGCCGTACGTCGACGCCGTGGCATTCACCGAGATGGGAAGCCCGAGTCGCTTCTGAAGGCGAGCGAGCGTGAGCGCTTCTTCGAGCGCGGCCGGGTCGTTCGGCTTCCAGTTGCCGATCGCGGCCATTCCGCGCGCGTCGAGCTCTCGCAAGAGGGCCTCGAGCTCGACGTCGTTCGTCGTCCCGAGCGACTGCGCCGGCCAGAGGTAGAGAGGGAGCCTTTTGCCTCTCGGTGCTTCGAGGGGTTCCGTGGTGCGGAGAATCTCGCGCAGGAGCTCGTAGTCCGTCTGCGGTGTGAGGAGAAGGGGAAGAAGGAGCGCTCCGGTCAACACGTCAGGGCTTCACGTTGGTCGTGATCCGGTAGAGCTCTCCATCGGCGGGCCCGATGACGAAGGTGAATCCGACGAACGAAGTGCTGCTCACCGTCTCCCAGTTTCCCCCGGCCTTGTCGAGCTTTTCGATGCCGTAGGTGTAGCTCTTCGGCTTGTTCCAGGGCGCGATCCCGAGCCACTTCGACTGGAGCCGTACGGTGACGCTCTGGGAGTCGTCGTAGTCGCGGTTCGCGACCATCACGTAATCCATCCCCGCGTCGTCCTCGAACATCCCGTAGACGAGTCCCGCGCGATCCTCTTCACCAATGAGCTGCACCCAGTGCTCCTTGGGAGACTCGCTTGTCCCGCGGGGAAGGGGAGTGGTGTGGTAGACGTCGATCGTGTGAAGGGGAGCGAGAGCCCGCCCGAGATGGGCGATCTCCCGGTTGATCGCGGCCACGTCCTCACCCCACGGGGCGAGCTTCGTGGTCTTCGGCTCGAACAGGATGCCCGCCGAGAACCACTCGATGGCCTTCACCCCATAGGCGAAGTTGCTGTAGACGCTCTGGCGAAGCTTCGCCCGGTTGTCGGCGAGAACCGTCCGGTCCCCACGCTCGATTCCCGGATTCGCGTTCACCTCGATGCAGCTTCCGAGGGGAACCCGCGCGAGAACCGCCTGGTGGCGGAACTCCTCCAGCTTTTCGAAGTAGCGGTCACTCCCCCACCACCATTGATAGAAGTCGAAGCTCAGAATCTCCGGCTGGGCGACTTTCATGTAGGTGCGAAGGAACTCGCCCGTGGTCGAAAGCATGTTGACGAAGTAGTAGGCGTCTGGGTCGATGGCCGAAAGCGCCCGCCGGCGCTCGACGATCGGAAGAAAAGCTTCCTCGGGATAGGGCTCGTCTCCCAGGTGATAGCCCCAGAGAGCCGCGTGGCCGCGAAGCCGGCTCACCGTCTCCGGGTTCGGGTCGCGGACCATGGCTTTCAAGCCGTGCTTCGCGAGGACGTCGATCGAGGCTTCGTCCCCGTCGACGACGGTGAAACCCGCCTCGGCGAGGGCCGTCGCCTTGGCTTCCGGATCCGCGACCTCCGGGAGGCCCCAGAGGTAGATCATGAACTCGAAGGTCTTGCGAGCGGCGAAGAGCGCGCTCAATGACCCTCGATCTCGCCGATGGTTCGCTCGAGAACCTCCCGCACCGGGGGTTCCATGTCGGTGAACTGGATTCCCATTCCCGCGCCCTCGGACCCGTCCTCGAGCGAGCGGACTGCGCCCTGCCAGCGGACGATCCCCTGCACCATGAGCTCCTTCTCCGCCCCGTCGAACTGGAGAAGGAGGCTGACCGGAGTTCCAGCGTCCGGACCGCGTTTGTGGGTCTTGACGAAGAGGCCTTCGGTCGAGATGTTCTGGCAGTCGGCGTCGACCGCCCGGGCCTGGCCTTTGCTGTAGTAGAGCACCCGGACTTTGGCGATGTGCCTCGGGGTGCGCCGCGAGTCGAAGTTGTGCCGCTGCATCGGATTCCTCGGGGGAAATAATATAGCCCGAGAGCGCCGCCGGTGTCGACGGGTCGCCAGTCCACGCAGCACCGCATCCCGATTCCTCCGACACCGCTTACCTGGTGGCTCTTTGATATGGGGGCGTATGTGGATTAAAATAGCTATCGGGACAACTATCAAGGAGATGGATGGTGAAGACTGTCCAAATGACCCTGGACGAGGACCTGGTTGAAGCCGTGGACGAGGCCGCCAAGCGGCTCCGCACGACTCGCTCCGCTTTTACTCGGGACGCTCTCCGTCGGGCTCTCGCTCGGCTTCGAGAGGAGCAGCTCGAGCGGAAGCACCGGAGGGGCTATGAGCGGCACCCCGTGAAACCCGGTGAATTCGATGCATGGGATAGCGAGCGGGTATGGCCCGACTGAGGAGGGGTGAGGTTCGCTGGTTCAAGTTCCAGCGACCGGACAAGAAGCGCCCCGTCGTCATTCTGACGCGCGATTCGGCGCTCGACTTTCTCGGCGAGGTCACCATCGCTCCCATCACCTCGACCGTTCGAGATATCCCGTCTGAGGTACTTCTGACGGCCGGCGACGGCATGGCTCGGGAGTGCGCCGTCAACCTCGACCACGTGCAGACCGTGCCCAAGGGCAATATCGGATCGCTCATCGCGACGTTGAGCAGCGAGAAGCTCGATCAAGTTAGGGAGGCGCTGAGCTTCGCTCTCGAGCTGTAGCATCGTCGCTTCTCGATATCCTCGAACGCCTTGCGCGCCGTCTTGACCCTTCCCTCTTGGACGGAACGCCTGCCGAGCGCGACCACTTTCAAGATGGCCAGGGTCTCCTTCATGGACTCGTAGGTGTGAATATCCTGGATCACCATCTTGCCCTCGCCATTGTGGGTGATGATGACCGTCTCGCCTGTTTCCGAGACGGTTGCGAGAATGTCGGCGGCGTTGGTTTTCATGTAGGTGATAGGCTTGATCGACGTTTTCCTGCTCATTGGACCTCGTACCACATTATTGTCCGAATTTGGTGAAGTCAAAGTGACGAAAGCCAGTCAACGCAACCTGAGCACGATGGTGGTGTCGACCGGGTGCCGGCCGTCCAGGGGAAGGTGAAGGGTCACGTCGGGCGTCATTTCGATTGCGACCTCTCTTCCCGAACCGAAGAGGCGCGCGTCGCGCACGCGGAGGCCCGCGGTTTCCGGAAGGATGAGGCGCTCCGGAGCATCCGCGGCGAGGACGTGGACGTACACGACGCCCTCCTTCGAGGTCATCACTCCCCAGGGCTGGGGCTTCATGGGTCCCCCTCGGGTTCCGTAGATCGTTTCGCCGAACTCGCGGGTCCAGGCGCCGATCTCTCGCAGCCGCTCCACCACTTCCGGTGAGAAGGATCCCGCAGGCGTCGGGCCGACGTTCAGGAGCAGGTTGGCGTCGGAGCCCGCGGCGCGGACCAGGTAGTGGATGAGCTCCTTCGAGCTCTTGAAAGCCTTGTCCGACGCGTTGAATCCCCAGGAGCCATTGATGGTGTCGCAGCTCTCGAGGGGGAGGGTACCCACTTCCGTCGTGTTGTAGCCGAAGGTGTTCGCGCCCGGAAGGTCGCGCTCGAACATCTGGAAGCCTTCACCCTCGAAGGGCGCCACATGGTGGTTGTTCCCGATGAGCGCTTGCGGCTGCAGCCGGTGAATGAGGTCGTAGGTTTCCTCCAGCCTCCAGTCGACGTGGGTCGTGCGGTCGGATTTGTCGGCCTCGTTCACCTGCTGGTCCCACCAGCCGTCGAACCAGAAGCCTCCGAGCTCTCCGTACTCACCGCCTGCGAGCTCCGCGACCTGGGCGTTCATGTAGTCGAGATAGCGGTCGAAGCTTCCGGCCTCGGGACGACCCGTGTGGCGGCCCGTCTTCCCGCGCGGGTAGTAGTCGGGATGATGCCAGTCCAGGTGTGAGTGATAGAAGAAGAGCTTCAGGCCTGCCTTCCGGCACTCTTCTGCGAGAGCCTTGAGGACGTCCTTCCCATAGGGGGTCCGGTCCACGATGTCGTAATCGCTGACCTTGGAATCCCACATCGCGAAGCCGTCGTGGTGTTTCGAGGTGATGGTGATGTAGCGCATCCCTGCGTCTTTAGCGACGCGCACCCACTCCGCGGGGTCGTACTCGACGGGGTTGAACCGGGGAGGGAGCTTCTCGTAGTCGGCGACTGTTATGCGATCGTTCTCCATGACCCATTCGCCCTTGCCCAGGAGACTGTAGACGCCCCAGTGAATGAACATCCCGAAGCGGGCCTCGCGGAACCACTCCTGAGCGTCCTGGACGTCCTGAACAGCGGCCAGGGATACAGTGAGCAGGAAGATCATCGTGCCTCCATTCGGGTGACCGCGCTCCGGAACCGCTCGACGTTTCTGAGCTTCACCTCTTCGTATCCGCGAATTCCGTCGGCGAGCTCCGCAAGCACCACCGTCGCCTCGTAGCTTTCGGGGGTGAGCATAGCGAGCCGCCGCTCGAGGAGCGACCGATACTCGCCGATGAGGGCGCGCTCCACCTGCCGCACCCGGGCGTAGCCGAAGGGGTCGAGCCCGGTCCCCCGCAGGAACTTCAGCTTCGCCAGAACGCGAAGGAACGGGCGAAACCATGCCCCGAAGGCGAGCTTGTGCTTTACTCCGATGGCTCGGAGAACCGGGGGATGCAGCAGGTAGCGAAAACGAGCGCCCTCTCCGAAGCTCCCCGCCAGCTCGCGGTCGAGTCCGGGCCGGGTCGAAAGCCGCGCGACCTCGTACTCATCTTTATAGGCCATGAGCTTGAAGAGACCCCGGGCGACGGCGTCGGTCAATCGCGACCCGTTTCCGAGCACCTCCCGCTCCCGCGCTCGCACCAAAGAGATGAAATCGGAGTAACTGCGCGCGTAAGCCTCGTTCTGGTAAGAGGTCAACTCGGCGAGACGTCGCTCGAGGCTTGCCTCCGGAATGGGTAGCTCTCGCTCTACGAAGCCGGGGTCAACCGCAAGCCTCCGTCCAAGGGTGAACGCGCTCCGGTTCGTGTCGACCGATGTTCCGTTGATCTCGATGGCCTTCTCGAGGCTCCATTTCGAGAGCGGCAGAAGCCCCTTCTGATACGCGGCGCCGAGGACGATGGTGTTGGCGGGCATGTGGTCGGCGAAGAACCGCTCGGAGAGCGCAACGGCATCGAAGTAGAGGTTCTCCTCCGAACGCGTATGGGCATCGATCCGGCGGCGAAGGACGTCGATCTCGGGAAAGCTCTCCTCAACGTGCGAGACCATTCTTCCCGTGGGGATCGCGCTGGTGGAGACGACGGCGACCGTGCGGTCCGGCCGGGCGCGGGTGAGATGCTGGGAGGAGGCGGCGGTCAGAACGTCGAACGCGAGGTAGACGTCTGCCTCTCCCCCCGCGATCTGGCTCGAGGCCTCCCGCGGCTCGGACAGTATCTTCAAGTGCGACACCACCGGGCCGCCCTTCTGGCTCAGGCCCGTCTGGTCGAGGCTCAGAACCTTCTTTCCTTCGAGAGCCGCCGCGGTTGCGAGGATCTGGTTCGCGGTGACTACGCCGGTGCCGCCGATGCCGATCATGTAGATCGACGCCTCGCGCTTTCGATTTTCGGGGCGGGGGAGGGCTACCTCTTTCAAGGTGGGAGGGGGCAAGGGCTTCTTCCGTCCAGGAACGACCTCGAGGAACGACGGGCAGTCGCCCTCGAGGCAGGAGTAGTCCTGGTTGCACGAGGACTGGTGCACCCGCGTCTTCCGTCCGAACTCGGTCTCGACGGGATGAAGGCTCATGCAGTTGGACTTCGCCCCGCAGTCGCCGCAGCCCTCGCAGACCGCCTCGTTGATGAAGATTCGCTTTTCGGGCCGGGGCACGAGTCCACGACGGCGCTTGCGACGGAGCTCCGCCGCGCACTCCTGCTCGTAGATGAGGACGGTCGTTCCCGGGATATCCCGGAGAAGTCGTTGCGCTTCGTCGAGCCTTTCGCGAGGCCAGACGTCTCTCGACTCCGGGTGATCGCTGACGACGAGGATACGCTTCACCCCCTCGGCTTCGAGGGCCCGGGTGAGATCCTCGATGCTCATGCCGCCATCGACTTTCTGGCCTCCCGTCATGGCGACGGCGCCGTTATAGAGAATCTTGAAAGTGATGTTCGCTCCCGAGGCAACGGCCTGACGGATGGCAAGGGTCCCGGAGTGGAAGAGCGTGCCGTCGCCGAGGTTCTGGAAGAGGTGCGCGGTTTCGGTGAAAGGCGCCATCCCCACCCACTGGACGCCCTCGCCGCCCATGTGGGTAATGCCCGTGGTCGAGCGATCCATCAACATCGCCATTCCATGGCAGCCGATACCGGCGGAGGCGAAGGAGCCCTCGGGGACGTTGGTGGATCGGCTATGGGGACAGCCCGAGCAGAAGTGGAACAGGCGTGACGTGGGCAGGGGCTCTTCCATCGCTTCGCGCAGGAAGCCGAGGACCCCGAGCCGCGACTCGAGCCTCGGAGCGGGGACGTAGGGTTGAAGCCACTTCGCCAGAATCTGCGCGATCGAATCCGGTTCGAGCGCGCCCTCCGCGGGGACGAGAGGCCGCTCCTGCTCGTCGCGCTTTCCCACAATCCTCGGACGAGAGCTTTCGTGGTACAGGGCGTCTTTCAGGAAGAGTTCCAGAAACGGTCGCTTTTCCTCGAGAACCAGGACCTCCTCGAGCCCTCGCCCGAACTCCCGCGCGGTCTCGGGCTCGAGAGGAAACGGCATGCGCACCTGAAAGAGCCGGATTCCGAATCGCCGAAGCGAATCTTCGTCGAGTCCGAAGAAGGAGAGGGCCTCGCGGAGGTCGAAGTACGTCTTCCCGGGAGCTGCGATCCCGATGCGATCGCCGGGGGTCGAGACACGGATCTCGTTGAGGCGGTTCGCGCGCGAGAACGCCTTCGCGGCTTCAAGTCGCCCTCGATAGATCTCGCGCTCGAGAGCGAGGCTCCAGGGCGCCAGCAAGAGAATGCTCTGGGTCGCGAGAAACGGCTTGCCATCGACCTCGAATTCAGGGTCTACGATCGCGACGCGGGACGGCGAGACCTCCGCGGTCGCGAAGGCGTCGGCGACCTCGGTCGCCATCTTGAATCCCACCCATAGCCCGGAGGCGCGCGAGAGCTCGTAGCCGTAGCGACCCAGATCGAGGACTTCCTGGACGCTCCCCGGGGAGAGGACCGGCATGAGAGCGTCGTAGAACGCGGCTTCGGACTGAGACGGGAGAGTCGACGACTTTGCGGTGGCGTCGTCGCCCGCGATCGCCAGAACGCCTCCGGTCCGAGAGACGCCGGCGAAGTTTGCGTGCTTGAAGGCGTCTCCCGAGCGATCGACGCCGGGGGATTTCCCGTACCACATGCCGAGAACCCCGTCGTACTTCGCGCCGGGAAAGAGGCCCGCGATCTGGCTTCCGAAGACGGCGGTCGCTCCCAGGTCCTCGTTCACCCCGGGGAGAAACCGTACCTCGTGCTCGGAGAGGATTCGCTGCGCTCTTTCGATCGTAAGGTCGAGTCCGCCGAGGGGAGAGCCGCGGTATCCGGAGATCAAGGTTGCGGTGCGAAGGCCCGCTCTCCGGTCGGCTCGGTGCTGATCGAGAGGAATGCGCACGAGGGCCTGGATGCCCGAGAGGAGCACGGTACCCTCCTCGAGGAGGTACTTGGAATCGAGCGTCAGCTCCCGGTCGGCCACGGAGCTAGGCTACACTATCCGCCCCGTGGACTTCCGCCTCACGCCCGAACAGGAGCAAATCCGCCAATCGGTCCGGGAAATCGTCAAGAGCTTTCCGGGAGAATACTGGCAGAAGCTCGATCGAGAGCTTGGCTATCCCACGGAGTTCGTCTCCGCCCTGACGGAGGGCGGCTGGCTCGCGGCCCTCATCCCCGAGGAGTACGGCGGGGGCGGGCTCGGAGTGCTGGAAGCGAGCCTGATCCTGGAAGAGATCAACCGCTCTCCCGGAAACTCCGCCGTCTGCCACGCGCAGATGTATGTCATGGGCACCCTCCTGCGCCACGGCTCGGAGGACCAGAAGAAGAAGCTTCTTCCTCCCATCGCGCAGGGCGAGATCCGGCTCCAGGCGTTCGGGGTCACCGAGCCGGGCGCGGGCTCGGACACGACCAAGCTCCAGACGTTCGCGCGCAAGGTCGGCGACCGCTACGTCGTGAACGGCCAGAAGGTCTGGATCTCGCGGACGGAGCACTCCGATTTTCTTTTGCTCCTCGCGCGCACCACCCCCGCCGAAGCAGTCGCGAAGAAGACGGAAGGTCTCTCCGTCTTTCTCGTGGACCTTCGGGAGGCCATCGGCAAAGGCATCACCGTTCGGCCCATCCGCACGATGATGAACCACCACTCGTGCGAGCTCTTCATCGACGAGCTCGAGGTGCCGGCCTCAAACCTGGTGGGGGAGGAAGGGGAAGGATTCCGCTACATCCTCGACGGCATGAACGCCGAGCGCATCCTCATCGCCGCCGAGTGCATCGGGGACGCTCGATTCTTCCTGGAGCGCGCGAGCGTCTATGCCAAGGAACGTGTGGTCTTCGGTCGCCCCATCGGACAGAATCAGGGGATTCAGTTTCCGCTCGCTCTCGCCCATGCCCACACGGAGGCCGCGGACCTGGTGCGGTTTCGCGCAGCGGATGCGTTCGATCGCGGAGAGCCCTCGGGCGCGGACGCGAACCTGGCGAAGCTCCTCGCCGCCGACGCTTCGTGGGAGGCGGGAAACGCAGCCGTCCAGACGTTCGGCGGCTTCGGCTTCGCCGCGGAGTACGACATCGAGAGAAAGCTTCGAGAGACGCGCCTCTACCAGGTAGCTCCGGTGTCGACGAACTTGATCCTGACCTACATCGCCGAGCGCGTCTTGGGACTTCCCAGGTCCTATTAGGATGCGATTACTCGACGACGTCACCGTGGTCTCGGTGGAGCAGGCGGTCGCGGGTCCCTTCGCCACCCGCCAGCTGGCCGATCTCGGCGCGCGGGTCATCAAGATCGAGAGGCCGGGATCCGGCGACTTCGCGCGTCACTACGACGAGACGGTTCGGGGCATGTCGAGCCACTTCGTCTGGCTCAACCGCTCGAAGGAGTCCCTCACCCTGGACCTGAAGACCGAGGAAGGAAAGCGGATCGTCGAGACGCTCATCGAGAGAGCCGACGTCTTCCTCTCGAACCTCGGCCCGGGGGCGCTCGAAAGGCTGGGGCTCGGAGCCCATTCTCTTCGCGACCGTTATCCGCACCTTATCACCTGCGAGATCTCGGGCTATGGGCCGAGCGGCCCCTATCGAGACAAAAAGGCCTACGACCTTCTCATTCAGGCGGAATCCGGGCTCGTCTCCATCACCGGCATCGAGGCCGCTCCCGCGAGAGTCGGGATCTCCGTCGCCGACATCGCCGCCGGGATGTACGCCTACACAGGAATCCTCGAAGCGCTCCTGAAGCGCCAGAAGACGGGTGAGGGGAGTGCCGTCGAAGTCACGCTCCTCGAGGCTCTCGGTGAGTGGATGGGCTACCCCGCGTACTACACCGGATACGGAGGGGTCGAGCCCCGCCGCGCGGGGACCCATCACGCGACGATCGCGCCGTACGGCGACGTGAAGACGGAGGACGGGGGGCTGGTCTACGTCGCCGTCCAGAACGATCGGGAATGGCGGCGGTTCTGCGAGGTCGTGCTCGCGCGCCCGAAGCTGGCGGAGGACTCCCGCTTCGGGACGAACGCCGCGAGGGTCGAGAACCGCGACGAGCTCTTCGAGATCGTCGACGCGGCATTTCTCGGAATGAGCACCGCGGAAGCGCTCGAGAGACTGGTCGAGGCGGACATCGCGCACGCCCAGGTGAACTCCGTCCTGGACTTCGTCCACCATCCCCAGCTTTCCGCGCGCGACCGCTGGCGCGAGGTCGACTCTCCCGTGGGGAAACTCTCGACGCTCCTTCCACCGGCGAACGTCGAAGGCCTCGACCCCGTCTTGAAGGCCGTTCCCGCCCTGGGCGAGCACACGGCGAAGATCCTCGCGGAGCTCGGCTACGCCCCGAACGATATCAAGCGCCTGAGAGATGAGGGAGCGGTCTGATGACGGTGAAAGAAGGCTGGACGGGTCGGCTCTACGAAGACTTCGAAGTCGGGGACGTCTACGAGCACCCTCTGGGGCGGACGGTTCTCTCCGTCGACAACAGCTGGTTCACGCTCCTGACCCAGAACACGAACCCCATCCACTTCGACCACCACTATGCGTCCCAGACCGAGTTTGGAAAACCGCTCGTCGACTCGACCTTCACCCTGGCTCTGGTCACCGGGCAGTCCGTCACCGACCTTTCCCAGAACGTGATGGCGAACCTCGGATGGGACGAAGTCCGGCTTCCGAACCCCGTCTTCGAGGGCGATACGATCTACTCGCGGAGCGAGGTGCTCTCGAAGCGCGAGTCGAAGTCGAGGCCGAACGTGGGCATCGTCGGGGTCAAGACCACGGGCTACAACCAGGACGGGGTCACCGTCATCGAGTTCAAGCGCACCTTCATGGTCTACAAGCGAGGCCATGCGCCCGCGAGGGTCAGGGGAGCGGGTACGAAACCGCGTAGATGATCCCCGCGTCCGTCCCGACGTAGATCATCGAATTGATGAGATCCAGAGTCGGTGCCCCGACGGCGGCGTTGCCCAATCCGAGAACGACGCTGGAAGGAGTTCCGGGAGACGAGATATCGATCTGGTAAAGCCGGCCGTTTCCCGATCCGACGAGCACGTGCGGCGTATCCGGCGGACGAAGCGGGGTGGAGGGAGAGGGGATGCTAACGGGCCATCCCGGAACGACGGCGCCCGTGCCCCCGTTGTCGACGACGGCCCAGACCTTGTCGTTGGTGGATACGAAGAGGACGTCGTCGCCGAATTTGGGGAAGGGAAACCCCTTGATGGCGCCGTTGCCCAGGGGGAGGTTCCATTGCGGGACGCCGCTCGTCGCGTCGACGGCGTGCACGACTCCGGCGTTGTTTCCAACGTAGATCCGGCCGCCGTACAGCACCGGGCTTCCGTCGATATTCCCGAGAGACGCGTTCCACAGCAGTGTGGGCGTGAAGTCGATCGCCCAGAGCGTTGCGGTCGATCCCGGCCGCGTGCGGGAGGCGAAGTAAACCTTCTGGTTCCCATAGTCGACGGACGCTCCGCCGCTGATGATCCCGATTTCCTCCCCGTCGCCCTGGACGAGGTCGTTGACGAAGCTCCACGCCGGGGTACCGGTATCGACGTCGAGGGCCTCGAGCGAATTGGCTGCGGAAGCGTTCCGCGTGCCTACGAGAAGGAGGTCGGAAGCCAGGGGGTCGAAGCCCACGAAGTGTCCCGCGGGGGCCGCTTGAACGGTGGTTGCGATCGAGCGGCTCCACTCGAGAGAACCGTCGACCGCATCCACGGCATGGACCCTCCCGTCCTGAGAGCCCAGAAATGCGGCACCGCTCGCGCCGGCCACGGCGAAGGGAACGACGGGCGGCCGAGTCTGTACCGGAGCGCCCGCGTCGTAGGGCAAATAGCCCGCGATCCAGCCCCCGCTCGCGGTGACGGCGCCTCCTCTCAAGGCATGGAGGATTCCATCATTGGAAACGATGTAGACGTACGTGTCTCCACCCGCGAGGCGCAGCCCAGGGGGGGCCATGGAGGTCGCTCCCGTCGAGTAGGCCCATTTGACGGGTCCGGAAGTGTCGAACGGCCGCGTCTTCACGAACTTTCCGGGAGTAAAACCCGAGCCGGTATTGACGAACGCGGCGTAGTAATAGTCGGTGTTGTTCGAGAGAGAGGTCTCACCCACGGCGACCGACGTTCCCTCGAGCCCGGCGCAGGGATAGGAAACGACAGGCGTTCCCGTCGAGTCGGTGGGAAAGCTGCCGAAGTCGCGTCGGACGTCGACGGAATTGCAGGCCCCCACGGCGGGAAACACCCATTCGAGCCTGACTTCGGAATCCGTCGCCAGCGCGGTGAAGACCGACACGTCCACTGCGGTTCCGATTGCGATTCTCTTGTCATCGACGTCGATGACCCCTCCTGCGTTGTCCACTTCCAGCTCGAGCTCGTCCGCTGCCGAAATGGCCGTGAAGCTCATGAACGAGAGGCCGGAAACCGTGACGAAATCTCCGGAAACGAAGTCCGTGAGGACGTTCAGCACCAGCGTTTGATTCCCATCCTCGTAAGACACCGCCGGGCTGACCTTGGGGACGGCGATGCCCCCGATCGACGCCGAGGTGTCCGCTGCGTTCCAGGTCATGTTGAACCCGGCGGGAATGCGGACCCGCAGGTCGTTCGCGGCCCTGATGAGGGGGGCGTTTCCCTCGGAGATCGCGATCGTCGCGATGGGAACGCCGGGAGCGCCAACCACGAACGCTTGGTCGTTGGCCGATGACAGAGTGGGAACGGCGTCGGGGAAGATGTCGATGCTCTTGTCGTCGAAGACCGAGGCGACGCCGTCGTCTTCGACTTCGAGGCCCAGAAAGTCCTGGGACGCGGGAGTGGTGAAAGAGTAGAAGCCGAGACCCGAGATCGCGAGCACGTCTCCGGCCGCGAAGTCACTCGTCACGTCGAGGACCACGGTGCGCCCGCTGTCCTCGTAAGCCAGCACTTGCGAGTCCACCTTGCTCGATCCGGACCCGCCCAGGGTCAGGGTCGTGACCGCGGGGTCCCACTGCATGGGGAACCCGAACGGAATGCGGATGCGAATGTCCTTGGAGGCGAGGATGCTCGGTGTCGACGGGTCGTCATTAATCGTGATGGTTGCGGCCGTCTGAACGGCGGAGCCTACGATGAACGTCTGGTTCGCGGCCGAGGAGATCGTGAGAGACGCCGAGCCCGCGCTCTCGTCGGCGCCGATGTCCCATGGGGCCGACCGCGTCGCGCCGTCGACGTCGATGGTGAAGAGCCCGCCCATGTCCGCACCCGCACCCCGCGCGGCGCTCGTCGGCTGGATGTGCAGGTCCTCGCTGCCAGGCGTGGTGTTCACGAACCCGATGGAGAGGAGCGGGATACTGATGAGACTGTTCGGACCGGGCGCCGTGGAATCCGTCGAGAGGTTGTGGTCGCTCGAAGGGGAAAGGCCCAAGACATCGAAATCGGCGATTGTGTTACTCGCGGCGATGTTGTTCACGACGTCGACTACCGGCGACCCTCCCGTGTCATCGATGCCCTTGGAAGTGCATGAATAGATCGTATTGTTCACGAGCCTCAGGCTCGATCCCGCGGACAACGCGTTGGAGCTGCGGATTCCGATAGTGGCGCCGTAGAAAATGCTGTTGAAGACGTCCGCGGTGAGATCCGGGTCCGCGAACTCGACGCCGTCTCCGGCAGTGTCGTGAATCAACAGGCTTCGGAGAACGACCTGGTTGGGGAGGCCGAGGTTCGACACCCGAATGCCGTCGATGCCCGCGCCTCCGCCCCGGATCTCGATCCACTCCACGGTGACGAAATCGTCCCTCAGCTGGACGGCGCTTCCGGAGCCCCCGGAGTTGTCCACGACCACGCCGGTTCCCGCGATCCCCTGGTGGCGGTTCTGTCCATCGGCAGTGAGGGTGATCGTGTGGCTATCGTCGGTGATGGAGCCGTCGATCGTGACGCTGAAGGAGAGGGTGTAAGCCGAGTCTTTGTAAACCACCCCAACCTCGGACCGGTTGTCGGAGACCAGGCTCGGGCTGGCGACGGGAAAGGACCCGCAGGGGTTTCCGTCGATGCAGTCCTCCCAGGCATCCAACGATGCAAACTGACGGGCGATGGCGAAGCCCTTCCCCGAGCCGCTTCCGCCGGCGAACGGAGAGGTGAGAGTGAGGACGTTGTTCGAGGCGACGGAGAGAACGGTGTAATCGACACCGTCGATCCGTATGCGATCTCCGCGGCCCCGGTTCGCGGCGAGCCACGAGGTGGCGCTGCCCACGATGGTGGGAGAGCCGTTCGAGGCGCTAACGGTTCCCGCCGAGTAGTCGAGAGCGGTCCCGATCGATCGGTAGTTCACCACCGGCGCCGCCGACTGATACGTCACGACGACGAAGATCTGACTCGCCTGCACTTCGCCCCCGGCAGTGTGCTGCATTCCGATCTCGAGAAGGTCTAGATCCGCCTGGGTCCACGTGAGGTTCTCGAGGAACCATGCGAGGGTCGTCGTGCAGCACGAGGAGGCGATTGCCGCCGGAGGACTATTGATGGGAGTAGCGTCGACGCCCACACGCTGATAGCTGAGGGCAATCTCCTGTCCGCTTCCTGGTCCGTTTCCGACGGCGGTCCGGATCTCGACGGCGACGACGGTGGCGCTCGTGGGGGTGGCGCCGTCGACGAGGCGGTACATCTCCCTGTTCGTTGACCCTGAGGCGTCGAGCATCCTGGATGTGTTGCCGTCGTTCGAGAGCGGGAGCCCCAGGGGTGCGTTCCCGGTCTGGTCGTTGACGCAGTCGAACGTGGACGCGCAGCCGAAGGCGGACGTGAAATTCGTGATCGTGCCGGCCCCGTTCGGGTGGAGCACGACGGAAGGGTCGCCTCCGTTCGTCGTCCTCAGAATCGTGCCCGAACTACCCACGGCGAGACCCGTGGTCGCGCTTCCGAAGTCGACGGCGGAGAGGGATTGAGCCGAGCCCGTGGGCTGCCGGAACCAGTTGAAACCGGCGTCGGTGGTCCTCTCGAGGACTCCCGAGTCGCCGGTGGCGTATCCTAGGGTCGCGTCCGAGGGAAAACGAGCTCCAAAGAAGTCCGTCGAGACTCCCGAGACGCGCGCCGTCCAGGTCAAGCCGCTGTCCGTGGTCTTCAGGATCGTTCCCGCAGCCCCCACGGCGTAGCCGGTCGTGGCGTCCACTGGAAAGTGGACGGCGTGCAACGCGTTCGTCGTCCCCGACGGCGAGGGGCTGAAGGTGAGGCCTCCGTTCGTGGTTTTGAGGACCGTGCCGAAATGTCCCACGATGTAGCCCGTCAGGGCATCCGTGGGGAAGGAGATGGCGCGAAGCGTGTTCGTGGTTCCGGAGGGAAGGGGACTCCAGTTCGCGCCGCCGTCGGTGGTCTTGAGAATCACGCCAGCGTTTCCGACGACGTACCCGGTAGATGCGTCCACGGGGAACTCCACGTCTCGAAGGTTGCCGGGGACTCCGGATACCTGAGGGGTCCAGGTCGCGCCGCCGTCGACGGTCTTGAGGATGGTGCCCGAGGCTCCGACCGCGTATCCCACATTGGCGTCGACGGGAAAGTCGACCGCGAGGAGCGTGTTCGTGGTGCCCGAAACTTGAGCGGACCAGGTCGCGCCGCCGTCCGTGCTTTTCTGGATCCGGCCCGAGTCTCCGACGGCGTAAGCGACTCCCGGCCCGCCGGCGAAAGACACGCCCAGAAAGTTACTGGCGAAACCCGATGGGACCGACACCCACCCACCGGCCTCGGCCATGGCGCTCGCGAAGAGCACGAGAGGGACGGTGAGCCACTTCATGATTACTGTCGCGGCCAGCGAAGCTCGATGTCGTAGTCGTCCGTTCCGCTCTTCGTGTCCTCGATCTTGATGATGGCGGTGTAGTCGTTGCCCGAGTCCGGGGTCTGGACGATCTCCACCCGGCCCCGTCCGCTGCGCTTCTCGACGGAAACGGGAACCTCGGAGTCGGGAAGCGGCTCGCTGAACGTCGCGCCCTTCTCCCTCGTGCCCGCCCCCCCGGCGTCCGTCACCTTGTGGCGTCTTCCCTGGATCTCGATCTCGCAACCGATATCCACGCGCCCGCGCCAGCGAAACGTCGCCTCGTAGACGTCGGAATCCCGAAGGTCCTCGCGGGACCAGGAGAGCTCGAACTCGTACCGGTCATCTCCGGAATGGTCCTGGTCGTCGACCCGCACGACGGCCGTGTACTGGTTCCTCTGGCTCGGCTGTTCCATGAGGCGCACGGAACCCCGCCCATGGATGACCTGGAGAGTCAGCTCGACTTCCGCGAACGGAAGGGGAGCGCTGAACCGATGGTCCTGACTCTGGATGGGCTTCGCGGCGACGTGCTCGATTCTGACCTGGCTTCCCTTAATAAAGATGTCGTCGATTCCGTCGACGTCTCCGCGCCAGCGGAAATACTCGGTTTCCGCGGGGAGGGTGAGTACGGACAGCAGGATGGGGGTGACGAGCGCGAGCTTCATGCTCACCGACTCCTTTCGGAAGGGGAAATTGTTGATTAAGTTAAGTATAAGGCTGGCAAGCTGTTTCTGGAAGCTCGCCGCGTCCCTTCACAATCGAGGGAGAGCCGCCGCGCGGGGGTCGCAGCCTACACCGGGGCGGGAGGCGCATCCGCAAATCGTTGAAACGACGTATAGCGTTCGCGGCATGGAGCTTGCCCGCCGAGCAGATGGGTTTCATTCAGCAAAACCATGGGTCTCGGTCTTCAATTACAAGGGGCGCTATTTTCGGAAGCTTTCGGCCACCGGGAGGACCCTGACCGAGTCGATGGGAAGAACGAGTGACTCGATCTCACGATCCTCGACCCGCACCTCTTCCGGTGCTCCCGAGGTCTGGTAGGTCACCGGGCTCTTGCGGTTCTCTTTCACCGCGGACGCCAGCTCCGCCGCGTTCGAGGCCACCATCGCCACCCGGAAATCCCAGCGGTCGAGGTGCTTCTTCACCGCGCGGTTCACGTCGGCGACGGTCATGGCCGCGAGACGCTTCTCGATCTCGTCGATGTAGAAGCCGGTTCCGTAGAATCGTGAGTCGAGCTGATAGCCGAGTCTTCGATCGAGGCTCTGGACCCAGAGCTTGGAGTAGCTCGTGAGGTATTCGCGCATCGCCTGGAATTCCTCCGCGGTCATGCCGCGATCCACCAGTCGTCGCAGGTAGAAGATCGCGCCTCTCAGGGCGAAGTGCGCGTTCTCGGGCGCAACCGGCCGAATCCAGATGCTGAAGCTCTGCTGTCGGCGCGGGATGTTCGGGAGGGCGAACGTGCTCCCGCCGTCCTGGAGGAAAGCTTCGATGTAGGAGTAGTCGCCGTAGTTCAGGCCGCGCTTCGCCCGAAGCTCGTTCATGAGGACTCCGTTGAAGGTGCGGTGGTCGCCCAGATAGGTATTGGCTACGAGCAGTGGATAGAAGTCCTCGTCGCTGCGGGTGATCTCGAGAGGGAATCCCAGGCTGATGGCGGTCGCCTCGGCCGTCGATTTCTCGACGACCGTCACCTCGAGTCCCTTCCCCGTCGGAGGCGTCGGGAGCGTAGGCGCCGGCGCTTTTCGCGAAGGCAAGGACTTACGAAAGTCATCGACGACACGGTCGGCGAATCCCTCCGGCAGATCACCAGCAATTCCGATCTGGAGGTTCTCGGTCGTGTAGTGCTCCTGGTAGAACGCCTTCACGTCGTCGAGGCTGATGGACTCGACTCCGGCCACCGTTCCTTGAACCGGGTGCCGGTAGGGATGTCCGGCGTAGAGCTCCCACTCGAGCGACTTCTTCCCCAATTCCTCGTCGTCCGCGCTCGGAAGGGACTTGGTGAGGTAGTTCAGGAGGTCGTTCTTGTTGCGCTCGAAATCCTTTCGATCGAAGCGCGGTTTCTGAAGTCGGTCGCGGAAAACCGCGTAGTACGGCTCCAGGTGATCCCGATGCGCGCGTCCGACGAAGGTCGTGACTTCCTTCTCCGGCTGCGACGAGAAGGCAGCCGCCATCGGATAAAGGGCCTCCATCACTTCTGTGAGAGAGAGCTCCTCGGTTCCGCCCTGACTCAACATGAGCGCGGTGAGCGCGGCCAGGCCTTCCTTCCCCGGTGGGTCCACGGCCGATCCGGCGTGCAGAACGAAGCGAAAGCTGACGAGAGGGTTCCCGGGGCTCTGGAGGATGACGGGATCCCGATCGGCGCCGAGCGCGAGAACCGCCGTGAGAATCATGGTATTCACTCCTGCCCTCCAACTCCCGGCGCCTGGGTGAGCGTGACCGAGGTGCGATTCTCGGGACGAAAGTATTTCTGCACGAGCGAGCGAACGTCGGCGGCGCTCACCCGGTCGTAGAGGCCATAAACTTTGTTCACCGTCGAAGGGTCGTTCGTGAGAGAGAGGTAATGGGCCATGGTGTTCGCCACGGAGTCGGCGGTGTCGGTCCGAAGGAGAAAGTCGTACTTCATGTGGCTCTTGGTGGCCTCGAGCCTCTTCTCGTCGGGGAGCTCTCGGGCGATGCGCTCCACCTCGTCGAGGATGGCCTTCCGGACATCCTCGAGCTTCTCCGGCTCTCGCACCCTCGTGAGGATGGTGAAGAGCGGCGGGTCGGCCTGATCCGTCGCACCCGCGCTGACGAAATCCACCCACTGCTTCTCGATGACCAGGCTCTGGTAGATGGGCGAGGTCTCACCGAAATGAACCTGCGAGAGAACGTCGAGCCCCGGCATGTCGACGACCTCGGTGCTGAACGCCGGCGCCTTATAGGCGATGGCGAGGAGGGGAAGGGTGGGCGCCGGCCACTGGACCGAACCGTCCCGGGGCGCGCTCTGCGGGGGTTCCCGGGGTATATCGACGACGTAGCCTCCGCGCTCCCAGTCCCCGTAGTGGCGTTCGACGAGAGCGGACAGCGCTCCCCAGTCGTAGTCGCCGACCACCAGGAGCGTGACGTATTCGGGGCGGTAGAAGCGACGGAAGAACTCGAGGCTGTAGTCGTACATCGTCGGCATCGCCTTGATGTCCTCGAGGAATCCGATGGTCATGTGCTTGTATGGGTGGACGTCGTAGGCAACGTCCTGGAGCTTCTCGAAGAGTCCCATGAATGGATTGACGGCGCTCTTGTTGTACTCGCCCAGAACCGCCCCCGCCTCCCTTTCGAACTGTTCTTTGGAATACTTCAAGTTCTGGAACCTGTCGGATTCGATCTCCACGATCTTCACAAGCGAGCGGGAGCTCGCGAGGATGTGGTATACGGTGCGATCGACGCTGGTGTAGGCGTTGGAGTCGGCGCCCATGGCTCGAAGGACTTCGCTGTACTGGTCCTCGGGGTACGACTCGGTCCCGCGGAACATCATGTGCTCGAAGAAATGGGCAAAGCCCGTCCGCCCCTTCTCGACCTCGTGGCGCGAGCCCACCCGAACGACGCTGTAGAAGGCCGCGAGCCCCGGGCTGTCGAAACGGACCCCGACGAGCTTGAGCCCATTGGGGAAGTCCTTGACGTCGATGGGGTAGGGGAAGACTTCCCGTCCCTGGGAGGAGGCGGCGATGGCTTGCATCATCAGAAAGAACCAGATCCTTCGGATTGCTTTCATTCGCGGCATAGCTGGACCAGAATAGCCCACCCTTGATCGAAACGCGCACTGAACGGCTGCGATTGGTCGCGGGAACACCCGAGATCGCGGCGGCCGAGCTTGGTGACCGCGGGCGGTTCGGGCGCCTCCTTCGGGCTGACGTTCCTCCGGAGTGGCCGCCCGAGACCCTTCGCGACGCCCTCCCTCTCTTCCTGGACCTGCACCGAGCGCATCCCGGCTGGGCCGGTTGGCTCGGGTGGTACGCGATCGCGATGCTCGAATCGAGAGCCATCTTGTGCGGAAGCGTCGGGTTCAAGGGCCCGCCCGGCGCCGCGGGCATGGTCGAGATCGGATATTCGCTCCTGCCGGACTACCGCGGCGCGGGACTCGCGTCGGAGATGGTGGCGGGTCTGGTCGAATGGGCCTTTCGTCATTCGACGGTCGCGTCCATCGAGGCGGAGACGACACCCGACAATCTCCCTTCCATTCGGGTGCTCGAGCGAAACGGCTTCGAGCCCGTGGGCGAGGGGATCGAGCCCGGGTTCGTGCGCTACCGTCGGGCGAATACGGCCGGACCCGCGATGCCCTCGTCGGAGTGAAAGGAGTATATTTGCGTCTCGCCAGGTCGAGTGCGGGAAGCGAGGGGGTCATGAGCTCGAATCCCTATCAACCTCCCCAGTCAGGCGACGCCAGGCTGTCGCGGATACTGCCCCGGGATCTGGGGCCCGTCACGCTCTGGACGACCATCGTCTTCTCTTTGCAGGCGGTATCGCTCCTTTCGATGAACTCGACGGAGATTTTCCTGGCGCAGCGCACCGGCGGCGGCCCGCCCTCTCCCGAGGATACGGGTGCGATGTTGCTCGGGCTCCTTTACCTGTTGAGCGCCCTCGGTTTCTTGGGCTTCTACATCGTTGGCGTCATCCTCTTTTCCAGATGGATCCACCGGGCGAATGCCAACGCGGCCCTGGTTTCGTCGGGACTGGAGTTCACTCCCGGCTGGGCGGTCGGCTGGTTCTTCGTGCCCCTCGCCAATCTCTTCAAACCCTATCAAGTCGTGACCGAGCTCTATCGAGCGAGCGACCCCGAGGCCGATCCGGACTACTGGAGCATCGCACCCGTTCCCGCATTCCTTCCGCTGTGGTGGGCCTCTTACCTGGGATTCAACGCCGTAACCAACTTGAAGTCTGGTCTCTTTCAAGGGTCCTCGAAGGTCCAGATGGGAGGGTGGTTGGCGTTTGTTCAGTGCGCGCTGGGCCTCCTCGCGATAAGCATGGTAGTTCTCATCACCCGGTCCATTAGACGGCTCCAGGAAGAGAAAGTCCGACGATCCCGTGCGGGGGAATCGGGTTCCGTTCGAACGGTCGGAAACCCGCTTCTCGGTTGACTTCCATTGACGGGGGCCCGACCGCTGGTGTATGACTCCACTCGGGAGCGCGACTTGTCCCTTCAGCGGATCGCGCCCTTAGCCCGCAGCCCTCGCCTTCGAATGGGGAAGGAGGAGTCTCATGATACCTGGCAGTTTCGACTATGTCCGGCCCAAATCCCTCTCGGAAGCGGTCTCGCTTCTTGGAAAGAATCCGGAGGCGAAGATCCTCGCCGGAGGGCACAGCCTCATACCGATGATGCGTTTCCGGATGGCGACTCCTCCGATGCTGATCGATATCAACCAGCTTTCGGAGCTCGCATA
>Ga0214473_10002792_pt1 | contig 21377 bp, 20 predicted proteins | sample RVTome_7_FD_203509 | JGI IMG/M metagenome (GOLD analysis project Ga0214473, IMG submission 203509) | Soil microbial communities from uranium-contaminated site in the Upper Colorado River Basin, Wyoming, United States - RVT98D197 | ecosystem: Environmental > Terrestrial > Soil > Contaminated >... | reverse complement strand
GGTCGAGGTTTCCTCGCACCCTTACGCGGAATCGCCATTTGTGCCAGCCCAGGTCAGACGACTGGGCGGAAGCATCGAGGATGCAGTGCTCTTCGTCAGCGACCTTGTGTACTTCTACTTGTGGGATACTGATCGCGCCAAGACGTTCCTTCCGGCAGATGAGGTGCTCGAGGTTCGAACGAGCCCTTTCCAACTGCCGCCTCGGATTGCGAGGAAAGTGTACGGGTTCGACGAGACAGGGATGGGATACGTCACCTTTGAACTCCTCATGCTTGACGGGAAGAGAATTCCATGTCGATTCTCGAGCGTAGCCGAATTCATCCGCCTTCCGGATCCGTATCGAGTCGATCAGATTGCCGATGCCGTGAACCCTCACGGACAACCTTCGCGAGCGGACCTCCTGGACCCCGAGTTCCTTTGGTGTGTATACAGAGCCGATGCAAGTGTCATTCGTCGTCTGGCTCCCCGTCTGGCAAACGTGGATCTCGATGCGAACGCCTACCTCGCGATGCGTCCAGAGGTTGATACGGAGGGAGGAGGCTCCTGCGATTGAAGGGTCTTCGCCGCGGCGGGGGCGGGAAAGCGCTTGGTCTTTCGCGTGTACGACGCGCCGACGGGCGGCAAGGCCCAGCTGCTGAACCCCAAAGGTTCGACATGGGTCTCCACGGAACCACCTATCCCTCTGCCGTGGCGACTGCGGAGTGCGGTCAAGACGGATTGGAACAAGGGGACCCGGCTGGCAGTCGGACTGGTGGACGAGGACGTCGCTGCCGCAGCTAGACCCGCTCAGGCGGTCTTCGATGAGCAGCTGAGCCGGTGGTTGCCCGGCGGGGCGCGTGAGGTTAAAGTAGCTAACGAGGCGATTGAGTGGATACTCACGGGGGTTCCCTGGCGATGACTCCAAGCCTCGCCTCTGGCGATTCACCGACAGGTCCGCGTCGGAAGCTCCAGATAGAAGTCGATGAGTCTGGGCTCGGACCATGCACTTTCGGAGGAACACTCGAAGCGATACTTCCGCCCGAGGCGCTCCCCCCGCTGCTTCGGGAGCGACTTTCCGTCCATGTCGCCGTGGTTAGGATCCTCGATAGTTCGCTTCGGCCCGATGAGCTACCGTTTTCCCCTCTCAACTGGCTCGTGCTGTTTCCTCGAAGTGTTGAGCAAGATCTTCGGGAAGACTTGCGGAGCGCGACTGGCAAGGCGTCCCCCGTCGTCGTCTATGCCTATCACGCGGATGACGGAATCGGCGAGCCGCTGGTCATGGAAAGGATGCGCGACATCGGGCTCGGTACGGTGGGTCCCGCCAGAGCGATGCCGCCAAACGGTGCGCAAGAGAGATGAAGCCGACGAAGTCCTTGCTGGCGGCGATGGTTCCCGCGGTGGCGGTCCGACGTGTGCGTCCTCGCAGTGAATCGACTCCAGTGCGTGTGTAATCACTCGCCTCCGAGCGCATCTTCTAATCACGCGTCACGATCACCCTTGAACCAGCACGCCAAATCCCAGTTCCGTGATGCCTTGCGCGAAATGCGGAGCCACGTGTGGCCTCGAGTGTTCGCCCTTCTGGCCGGCGACGTCCCTCGTCCCTCTCACTTTCGCGCCCTCTGTCGAGCCCCTCACGGACTCACCGGGACCACCCCATTGCAGCCGACCCAGGAAGGTCTACTTGCCGGTTTCTCGCAAGCGGGGACACGAGCAGGGAAGGTGCCCCGCCCGGAAGGGCGGGGCTTGGGGGGAACGAGGCTGCCAGGGGGCAACGCATAGCCTCGACGTCAGTCGGGACCAGACCCTTTGATTGACCCTGGTTTCTATGGTTAGTCCCAAATCCGGGAGGCGGGACTCCCACTCTCGCAGCGCCCGGTAGGATACGCACAATACGTGGGGAACGTTCTTGGCGGTTCAGCCCGAGTCCCGGCGGGGACGCGGATGGACTTCGCTCCGAGTCGGCACCAGGAGGACGTGCGGAAGCGTGCGCGGCGGTTCGTCGAGGACCACGTCGCGCCGCACGCGGACGCATGGGACAAGAGCGACGAGTTCCCGAAGGCGGCGTGGGCGGCGCTCGCGAGGGCGGGCCTGGCGGGCATCCCCATCCCCGCGAAGTACGGGGGCGCGGGCCGCGACGTCGTCTCGTATTCCTTGGCGGTGGAGGAGATCTCGCGCGCCTCCGCGGCGCTCGGCGTCACCTTGGCGGTCCACGTCTCCCTCGTGAGCCAGCCGATCCTGTGGTTCGGGACGGAGGAGCAGAAGCGGACATACCTGAAGCCGCTCGCGCAGGGCCGCCAGATGGGCTCGTTCTGCCTGACGGAGCCCGGCGCGGGCAGCGACGTCTCCGCGATGGAGACGAAGGCGGTGCCGAAGGGCGACGGCTACGTTCTGCGAGGGAAGAAGATCTTCATCATGAACGCGCCCCTCGCGAGCACGTTCCTCGTCTTCGCGATGACGGACAAGGCGCTCGCGCACCGCGGCGTGACCGCCTTCATCGTGCCTCGGAAGACGCCGGGGCTCCGGATCGGGAAGCTGTTCGACAAGATGGGGATCCGCTCGTCCCTCACGTCCGAGGTGATCCTCGACGAGGTCCGCGTGCCGGCCGAGAACATGCTCGGGCGGCGGGGCGACGGCTTCCGGATCGCGATGGACACGCTCGACTGCGGGCGGATCAGCATCGCCGCCCAGGCCGTCGGGATCGCCCAAGCGTCCCTCGACGCCGCGGTCGAGTACGCGCGGACGCGCGTCCAGTTCGGTCGCCCGATCGGAGACCTCCAGGCGATCCGCTGGATGATCGCGGACATGGCGACGGACATCGACGCCGCCAGGCTCTTGACGCTCCGCGCCGCGCGCCTCACGGACGAGGGACGGAAGCACTCGAAGGAGGCGAGCATGGCGAAGCTGTTCGCCGCCGGCGCGGCCGTGGAGGCCTCCCGGAAGGCCATGCAGATCCACGGCGGGTGCGGGTACATGCGGGACCTGCCGCTCGAGCGGTACTACCGCGACGCGAAGATCACCGAGATCTACGAGGGGACGTCCGAGATCCAGCGGCTCGTGATCTCGAACGAGCTCCTGTGAGGTGATGGGGATGGCGCTGAAGACGAAGTCGCAGTACGTGGAGAGCGTGCGGGACCTGAAGGCGGACGTGCACATGCTCGGGAAGCGCGTGCCGGACGTCACGAAGAACGGCTTCACGCGCCTCGCGCTCGAGGGCATCGGCCGGATCTACGACCTCGCGCGGGACCCGCGGTACGCGGACCTCCTCACGCGGCGCGACGGCGGCGCCCCGTACAGCACGTACCTCTCCGTCCACGCGTCCCGCGAGGACCTCGTGAACCGCATCCGCGTCGCCCGCATGATCTGCCAGCGGACGGGCGTGTGCACCGCGAGCCGTTGCTGCGGCTGGGACGCGATCAACGCCCTCTGGCACACGACGTTCGAGATGGACGCGCGCCACGGGACGGACTACCACGGACGCCTCCAGCGGTACGTGCGCACCGTGCGGGGGAGGGACCTCACGTGCGCGGGCGCGCTCACGGACCCGAAAGGGAACCGCGCGCTGAAGCCGAAGCAGCAGCCGGACAAGGACGTGTACCTGCGCGTCGTCGAGGAGGACAAGAAGGGCATCGTCGTCCGCGGCGCGAAGGCGATGATCGGCGGCGCGGTCGGGTCCCACGAGATCATCGTCCAGCCGGGCACGGGCTTCTCGGAGGACGAGCGGGACCACGCGGTCGCCTTCGCGGTCCCGATGAACGCGGAGGGGGTCGTGCAGGTCGTGAACCGCCAGACCGGGGACGAGCGGAAGCTCGCGGACGGGTTCGACAAGGGGAACGTCGTCACCGGCTCCTCGGAATCGCTCGTCGTGTTCGACGACGTGTTCGTTCCGCGAGAGCGCGTGTTCATGTGCGGCGAGCACGAGTACGCGGCGGACGCGGTGACGAAGTTCGTCCTGCTCCACCGCGCGACCCTCGGCGGCTGCCTCGCGGGGTGCGGGGACGCGCTCACGGGCGCGGCGGCGCTCCTCGCGGAGTACAACGGCCTCTCCCGCCAGGTCGCGGACCGCCTCGTGGAGATGACGTACCTTTCGGAAACGATGTTCGCGCAGGCGCTCGGGGCCGCGTACGAGGGACATTCGACCCCGTCCGGCGCGTGGTTCCCGGACCCGCTCCTCGCGAACGTCACGAAGACGAGCGTCGCGCGCCTCCCGTTCGAGATCCAGCGCCTCGCGGAGGACATCGCCGGCGGCATGGTGTCGTGCATGCCCTCGGAGCTCGACCTCCGGAGCCCACGCGTCGGCGCGTACGTGGAGAAGTACTACCGCGGCACGCGGGGAGTGGGCGCGGAGAAGCGGCTGCGCGCCGCGCGGCTCCTCGAGAGCATGGTCTTCGGTCCGGGGAAGCTGGCGGCGCTCTGCCTCCACGGCGGCGGCTCCCCCGCGGCGGCGACGATGGGCATCCGGCAGCTCGCGGACCTCGAGGCGAAGAAGGAGATGGCACGCCAGTTGGCAGGGATCGAAGAGTGAGACCCTTACCTTCGAGGGGATAGAGACTTTAGGGGCTGTGCCGTTGCCCCCCGAGGAGGAAGTTGACCGTGAACTGCCCGAAGTGTGGATCCGTCCAGCAGGACACCGCGCGATTCTGCGGCGTGTGCGGCACGCCGCTCCCGTCCCCCGCGCCGCCCCAGTACGCACCCGCGCCGCCGCCCGCGATGCCGCCCCCGGCCTACGCGCCGCCCCCGGCCTACCAACAGCCCGCGTATGCACCTCCGCAGGCGTACGCGCCTCCGGCGTACCAGCCTTACCAGCAACCCCCCGCGTACCCGCCCGGCGGGTACCCCCAGGCCTACGCCCAGCCCGCCGCGACGGGCTCGGGGATCCTGGGGAACGTCGTCGGCGGTGTCTTCGCAGTCCTCGGGATTCTCGCAAGCATCGGCGGCGCGATCCTGTCCGGGGAGGGCGACCACGGTACCGCCGCCGTCGTGTACCTGTTCGCCGTGATCTTCTGGTCGCTTGCCGCGGTCGGTTTCTACCTCGCCAGGCGGGCGCCGGGGCCGCGGTACGCGCCGTACGGACCGCCGATGCCTCCACGCTGACGCCGGGGAATCCTTAAGCCCCGAGTCTCCATCCGGAGGCCTGAGGATACTATGGCGTTCTGCACAGGTTGCGGCGCACCGCTTGCGGAAGGCGCCGCGTTCTGCACGTCGTGTGGGAGTCCCGCGTCGGGTGCCGTCCCTGCGCCGCAGCCATACGCGCCCGCACCCCAGGCGCCCGCGTACGGGTACGGTCCGATGCCCGCGCCCGCGAGGAGCCGGAAGGGGATCGCGATCGTCCTCGTGATCGTCATCATCGCGGTCGCGGCGCTCGGCGTGGTCGCCCTCAGCGGCGGCTTCGGCGGTTCCGGGACGTGCGTCGGCGTGAGCTGGAACGGAAGCTACTACGACTACACGCGCGTCTACGGCTATTCTGAAGCGGCGTGCGACCAGTAGTGCTCGGAGCACAGCTTCGGGACTAACTGCTACTGGGAGCCGTGAGGTCGGGCCTGCCCACCTCCGCCCGTCCGTCCTTCGTCCCCAATCCCGGGCCAGGATGTCGGAACGGCCTCAGCATGGCAGCCGCCCGCGTGTCGGGGGTCTGGCCCGGGAGCCGTCGAGCCAGTCAAGAGCCCGTGAGGTTCCGACGCGGTCGTTCACGCCCTCGCGCCGCACCTTCCACAGAAGGTGGAACCGGGAGGAAGCTGAGTGCCACAGCGAAAAAATGGAAAAGGCGACGACGGCGCCACCCCGGACACGATGTCGCGTCGGATCCAGGTACAATCCGGCGCCGGCTGCGATGATGCGGAATCCCTCGATCGCCGCCGGGATCGCGTGCCTCGGCTCCACACAGGCAAAGCAGAAGCCGAGAGCCCAGATGATCGGTCCGATCAGGAGGACCACGAGGCCACCGGTGAGCGATAGTACGGCTGCCCCGACCGGTCGTCCCGGCATAGTTCCTCCCTAATCGTCCCGCCGATAGAGAACCTGTCGCTGAGCTCGACCCCACGGTGGCAGATCGCAATGGGCTCGCCGGCTCCGTGCTCCAATCACAGGGGAGGGGGGATTCCGGAGGCGGGCCAGAAGGCTTAAGCCCACGTCGTCGATGGATTCGCCGCCAGGAGACCGTGGACGGCCGACGGTGCCCGCAAGGGCGCCGAGGAAAGTCCCCCCTCCGAACACAGGGCGGCCCGGCGCAAGCCGGGGTGCCGAGAGGCACGGCAAGGGCGCAGACACGACACAGCCGCGGCCGAGGGTGAAGCGCGGCGCGCAGGAAGGCGCGGACGTTGGCCGCGGATGCGCAGGGGTCCGGATGTGGACCTCCATGGTGAGACGGCGACTCCCCGCCGGAGCAAGTCCAAAGAGGCCCCTTCGGGGGCCGGGTCGGACGCTCAGTCCAATGCCGTCGGAACAGAAGGGGGCTTACGACGGTCACCTGGCCCCTTCCGTTGTGCGCTGGCCCAGGCGGACGAGGGGAGGCCCCTCAGGAGCCCGGAATCTGCGCCCGACGTGACCGGGGCTGCGGGCTCCGGGCTCAGATCTGCTCGTCCGACTCCGTGTCGCCGACTTCCGTTCCCGTGCCGCCCGGGCCTTCCGATGCCCGGATGACCTTCTTCTGTACGACCGGCCCGGCCTCCGGCGGCCTCTTCGGGGCCACCGGCGTCGTCGGCGCCGGTTCGCCCCCGGAGCTGGGCGGCGCGGTCGGACGCGCGGCCGGCCGGGCGCGCTTCTGCTCCCCGGCCATGGGGGTCCCGCACTTGTGGCACACCGTCGCGGTCACGGAGTTCAGCGACTGGCACCAGGGACACGGCTTGCTGCCCATCCGCCGCATGTCCTCCTCGTCGCGGAGCCAGTCCTCGAACGTCATGAACGTCGGCTGCGAGCGCCACCAGCTCTCGAACTCGAAGTCCGTCAGGGATCGGCCGAGCTCGCGGGACGCCATCTCCTTGAACTTCCGCTTGACCTGCTCGTACTGCGTGCGCATCTGCGCCTCGTAGTCCTTGATCGCGACCTCGCCCGTGGTGAACTCGACGCCGCACTCCGGGCACTGCTTGAGCGCCACGGGGATCCACGTGCCGCAATTCGAGCACTTCGCCATGTCCTTCTCGAACTCGACGCCGCACTTCGGGCACCTCGCGGAGTCCCGGGCGATGAACGCGCCGCACTCGCCGCACTCGACGACCTTTCCGAGGCCGACGTACTTCGCGTACGCGGTGCCGCCTCCGGCGACGGCGGCGGCGCCGATGATCACGATGAGGATCAGCCAGAGGGGGATGCCGAGGATCGGGGTCTCGAGGAGCGAGACGGCCCGCCGGACCGCGACCGCCCGGCTGTCCGGGGTGATCGAGCCGGCCGAGGGGGAGACAACGACCCGATAGGACCCCTCAGAGAGGGACTCCGGCACGGTCACGGACCCGGAGAAGTACCCCAGCGCGCCCGTTGTGGCGGTGCCCGTCGCGACCGTCGTGGTGCCCGAGCGCAACTCGATCGTGAGGGGGACGCCGACGAGGCCCGTCGCGTTCTCGTCCCGGACGTAGCCGGTCACCCCGAGGGTAGCGCCGGGCTCGACCGCTTGGTCGACCTCCGGGGAGAGGATCGCGATGTACCCGCTCGGCGGCGGCTGCACGGCGATCGTGAGGTTCGCGAAGTTGTTCAGCTCCTGCGCGGTCCCGCCCTCGTTGATCGCGTTGTCCGGGTCGACGACGATCATGAGCGAATGCGCCCCCACGACGCCGACCCCGGAGACGACCAACGTCTGGTTCAGGGTCGCGTCGACGGTGAGGCCATCCACGCGCGCGACCTCCGTCCCCCGGTCCCCGTCGAGGTACGCCGCCAATGAGACGCCGGAGGCAGACGTCTGCCCCTGGTTGTAGATCGTCGCGTAGATGTCGAACGACTGGCCCTGGAACACGGTCCTCGCGGAGTAGTCGTCCTGGCGGAGCAGGAGGTCCGGGCCCGTCCGCACGGTCAACCCCGAGAACGGGACCGTCGCGTATGCGTTGTTCTCCGTCCAGGCGATCGCGGGGTATGGGTCGAAGTCCACGCCGCCGACCGTCGTCGTGGTCTGGAAGGCAATGTCCAGGCGGTAGTTCCCGAAGGACTCGCCGTTCGGCAGGGTGGCCGTCGTGATCTGGTCCGTGTACAGGGGGATGACAGCCGTGCCGGTCGCGTCGGTGACGTCCCACGCGTTCGTCCCGGTGGCGCCGCGGCCGAGGTAGTCGAGCGTGAAGGCCGAGGGGACGGCGCCGAAGGAGTTGTCCGGGTACTGGGCGGCGACCTGGCTCGGGCTGAGGGTGGCGGTGATCGTCGCGCCGCTGACGGGGAACGCCGTCGAGTCGACGGCGGTGAGGTGGAGCCAGCGCATCAGGTAGACGGACCCGCCGACCGCGAGGGGACGGTACGCGGGCCGCCAGTCCGTCCGCGAGAGGGGGTCCTGGGTCCGGTCGATCGTGACGCCGAAGAGGTAGGCGTTCGAGGTCGCGTCCACCTGGAGCTCGTTGTGGAGCCCCCGGACGTTCGAGAAGTCGACGCCGATGTGCGAGTCGTACGCGTACAGGGCGCTCGACGACCGCAGCGCGAGGTTCCCGGCGATGACCCCCGTCGCGTTCGGGTCGCTCGCCGCGCTCGCGTTCTCGTACATTCGCTCAATCCGGGACCGGTACAGGGCCGCGGTCGTGGACGCCCAGTCGACCACGGGTCCGTCGTCGTGGTCGTCCGGGTACACGCCGAGCCCCGCGAGGTCCGCGGACGTGAAGCCGGTGATTGTCGAGTCCCAGATCTCGAGCGTCGCGCCCGTCGCGTTGAACCACCCCGGGAACTTCAGCACGGCACCGTTTCGCATCGTGAGCCGGCTGTTCGCTCCGGAAACGGTGAACGCGAGCTTCAGGGAGGGGGAGATCGCGTCCGTCACCACGGTGACGACGGAGTTATCGAGCTCGAGGACCCCGCCCGCGTTCACGGCCAAGGCGTACGAGGAGTGCGCGGCGTCCTTCGCGAACTGTATGCCGCCATCGACGAGGGTGAGGCTCCCGCCCGCGCTGATCGTCACGGAGCCGTCGACCGTGTAGAAGATCCCGCTGCAGACCTGGACGTTCGTGATCGTCCAGTCGCCGGTGATCACGCCGCCGACCTGGTCGCACGGTCCCGCACGAGAGGGGAGCGGGACGGTGGCGAGCGACGCGAGCAAGGTCGCCGCCAGGACGAGGAGCGGGGTACGAGTTCGGACACGCACATGCCACGGGGTTCGGTCGGTCATTCAGGGGCCTCCTGCGTTTCGTCTTCGGGACCGTGTCTGAGGGACTCTCTCATGGGGCGAGACGTGGCCGCGCGCATCCCGGAGCTTTTCATTAATAGGTTCTGATGCGGCTATCACCCATGATAGGCAAGGGAGGCGAGGAGGCACCCCGGGACGCAAGGCGACATCCTCTGACGTGCCGACTCAGCGGACTGTGACCGGACGTCCGTGAGGGGCGGGGAGGCCAGGGCATCCTCTGGCCCGACGCTGCGGTGAGGCCGGGCGATGGGTCTCTAGTACACGGTCATCCATGGGTCTCTAGTACACGGTCATCCCGATGAACGGGATCACCTGAGCATACCACTGCGTCCGGGTCGCCGGGTCCGGGTCGTTGAGATGGTCCAGCGGGTTGTACGACGGACCCCACCGGGCGAGGATCTCGGAGTACGTCATGTTCACCGGCCCCGCCATGCCGGACACGAGGATGTTCAGGAAGTAGGAGTCCGAGACGAAAGTCTGCGGCCAGTCCGCGCGGAACGCGGACTTCGCCGCCATCAGGAGGATCAACGGCGTGCCGCCCGTCTCCTGGTCCAACGGCTCGATGTCGAACACCTGCGCATACTGGAAGTTGTTCGGGTTGGACGCCGTGCCGGGGTAGGCCGCGATCCCGCCCGCGTTCGCCGGTCGGTTCGGGTCGACGGGCTGGACGATGTACATGCTGGACACGGAGGACCGGGCGGCGGCGCTGAACGAGATGACCGTCCAGCCGTCGAGGAAGATCGTCCGGTTCCCGTGGTTCGCCATCTGGAGGTGGAACAGCGGGCCGCCGTCCCCGTTGAGTTGGAGCCTCGTGATTCGATACGGCTGGTGCTGAATCGTCGTGCTGTACGGCTTGTTCAGGTTCGTGACCCACACCTCTCCGGCGCGGATCTGGACGAAGCCGATGTACTGCCACAGCGCGCTCGGGATCGTTTGCGTGACCGTCTGGCCGCTCGGGGCGACGACCTCGAGGACGAAGCGGCTCGTCGTCTGATGGCCCTGGCGGTCCGTCGCGTTCAGGAGGATGATCGAGCCCGCCCAGCTCATCGCCGGGTACGGCGGGTTCGTGCACACCGTCGCGCCGAGGGTGAAGACCTCGTCGCCCGCCACGCGGTCCGGGAAGATCCCGTCGTCGCGCATCGGGAGGGGGTTCTCGCACAGCGTCGCGGAGCCGTACCAGGCGGTGATCATCGCGAACACGGAGTTCGGGTCCAGGTCCCCGTCCGGGTCGCCGACGCTCACGAAGAGGTAGAATCCACGGCTCGCCTCGACGGCGTCCACGGCCGTGGTCGCCCAGTTCCCGTCCGCCCACTTGTCCACGAAGACCGGCGGACGCGTGCCGGGAGGCGCGTCCATCCGCGCGCTCCACAGGAGGGCGTTCTTCTGCGTGTCCACGATGGAGACGTCGACCCGGTCGGAGCTGAGGAGCGTGTAGTTCCGGTACGCCCACCGCTCCCCGACCTCCCAGGCCGTGTCCTGGCCGTCGAGGAGGCCGTTCGGGGTGGCGAGGAGGCCGTTGTACAGGCGGATCCGCAGGGTGTCCGTCTGCGGAGGCCCCCCGCCTCGCGAGGACGTGACGTAGAGGACGACCGAGGTGGGCTCCAGGGGATTCCCGCCGTGGTGGACGAGGGTGATGTTCACCCCGATCTCCGCCCCCGAGGGGTTGTAGATCGGGTCCATCCGGCCGATGAGGTCGAGCTGCGTGCGCCCGACGGGCGTCGGGAACCCGGTGACCCAGAGGACGATCGTGGAGAACAGGACCACGGTCATCGCGAGGATCAGGATCGTTCCGACGACTTCGGACACGCCGCCCTCGTCCCTTCGGCGAATGGCACTCACCTTCCGCGGCCTCCGTGGCAAAGAGGCCGTCGCCGGACCCCCCCGGATGAGATATAATGGGTTCGAGGCGGCTATCACCCGTGATAGGCGGAGGGTTCGGACCTCCGAAACGGGGGACGTTTTCACGGACGCACATTTAGCGCGGCACGTATAAGTAGCGAAGTCAAGGATGGCGGGGCCGGCTCAGACCGGGCGTCGTCCCGGGGTGGTGTCCTTGCGGATTCCCCGCCGTCTCCGATCCGATCGCGATGGCGTCGCCTCCACCGTCGGCACGATGATGGGGCTCCTCGTCTTCCTCACGTTCCTCAGCCTGATCACGAACCAGTACGTCCCCGTCTGGTCGAGCGACACGGAGGCGGCGCACATGAACACCGCCGTGGGGCAGTTCGGCGGCATCAAGGGCGCGATCGACCTCCAGAGCCTGGCGGCGCAGTCCGCGGGGCCCGACTACGTGCCTGTGACCGCCGCCACGGCCGTGACCCTCGGCGTCGACGGCATCCCGGTCTTCGGCTTCCCGACGACCGCAGTCCTGACCGCCGACCCGGACGCGTCCCCCTTCACGGTGGCGTTCGACTACCTGATCCCCACGCCGACGGGCGGCGACCTCCGCTCGCGCGTCCGGGAGCAGTCGAACGGATCCGTCGTCCTCGACGTGCGCAACACGTACTCCGCCCGTGAGAAGGTCGTGTACGAGAACGGCGCGGTGATCCGGACGCAGAGGGACGGGCAGGTCGTGCGGGCGCCGCCCACGTTCCTCGTGAGCGTCGGCAACGGGACGATCCAGCTCCGCCTCGACCTCGTCTCCCTGTACGGCAGGGGTGCCGTCACGGGGACGGGCACGGAGGTCGTGAACACGCGGCTGTTCGCGACGGACCTGCAGGCGTACGACCGATTCCCCACGGATGCGGTGTTCTGGATGAACCACACGTCCGCGTACGGCCGGGCGTGGTACCAGTTCCTGAACGCGACGCTCGCGGACGCGCTGAAGCTCGGCGGCACATACACGTGGACGCCCCTCGACCAGAGCTTCACGGCGAGGAGTGGCGGCGTCGTGGTCTACAAGATCACCGTGAGCTACGTGTCGACGACCCAGCAGTACATCACGCGTCTCGAGATCCGGAGCAACCCGGGCATCATGGGCCTGGGGTTGGTCCGCCTCCGGCACGCGCAGGTCCAGGTCGGAATCGGAGAGGCGCCCGAGGACGCACTGAAGTGATCCCGCCCCGCGACTCCGGGGAAACACCGCGTCCTTAACTATGCGCGAGGCCCTGCGGGCGCGGGATACTCATGCGGGGGAACCACAGCCTACGGACGAGGGAGGCCGTCGCGCGTGCCCTTGGGATCGTGATCGGAGTGCTCACCGTCGTATCCGCGCTGGCGGCCGCGGCCGTCACCGCGCGCGTGGCGGCGGAGGACCGCAGCTGCATCGACGTACAGGATGCCGCGGCCCGCGGGACCGAGGGCGCCCGGGAGCCGGACATGGGCGCCGCGGAGGAGGTCCCGTCGGAGCACGCGGGGCAGGGCGGCGGGGACTTCCGCGCGAGCGTCCCGACGCACGTGCATGTGGTTTCTCCGGACGGCGTCGAGGCGATGGTGCCGGAGTCGAAGGTCCGGGAGCAGGTCCGCGTCCTCACCTTGGGCTTCGGCGGGCACTATGGGGGCGCCGACACCGGGTTCGGGTTCCGCCTGGAGTCCGTCGACTACTCCGTGAACGCGGACTGGTACTACGCAGGCCCGTCGAGCAAGGGCGAGCGCGACATGAAGCGCGCCCTCCACGAGGGCGGGCCGGACGCGCTGAACCTCTATCTGACGACCGCGGGGCCGTACCTCGGCTGGTCGTACTTCCCGTCCGTCGTCGCGCAACCCGGCCAGGCGTACCTCGACGGCGTCGTCGTCGACTGGCGGTCCCTCCCTGGGATTGGTTACTACGAGGCATACGACCTCGGATTCACCGCCGTGCACGAGGTCGGCCACTGGCTGAACCTGTACCACACGTTCCAGGGCGGGTGCAACCGCTGGGGCGACTACGTGGACGACACGCCGCCGCAGCGCACGCCGACGTTCGGCTGTCCGGATGGGAAGGACACCTGCTCGGACGCCGGGCTCGACCCGATCCACAACTACATGGACTACTCGGACGACCCGTGCTACTCGGAGTTCACCGCCGGCCAGGCGGAGCGCATGCAGGACGCCTGGCGGTACTGGCGCGCGTAGGCTATGCCTGCAGCAGGAACCGCTCGAGTCCTTCGAGGTCCCGCTCGAGGTCCCGACCCCACGCGTTCACGCCGCCACGGACCGCGTCCCCGACGACGACGACGCGCTGGGCCAGGGACACGGCGTTGCCGCCGAGGTCCCGGAACTCGACGGGGACCGGCCGCTCCGTGATCCCCCAGGCGAGGATCAGCCCCGTCGGTTCCAGCGTGCAGAACACTTCGTCGTCGACGAGCTTCATCGCCGCCTGCACGTCCTTCGCCGCCATTGGGCCCTCCGGCGTGACGCCTCCGCCCACCGCCAGGAGCGCGCCGGCGTCGAGCTCGTCGACCTGCGCGAGCCGGTCCATGAACTCGACCTCGATCAGCGAGCCCCGGAGGGTCCGGTGCCCGTCCTTCATCATGCGCCCGATCGGGCCGGCCTGCCAACCCGGGTAGACCTTCGCGTTCGTCGCCGGGTCGACGAACGTGAGGTCCGCCGGGTGCGTGTCGTTCGCGTGGGGCGCGCGCGGCTGCCGTCGGAACGGGGCGCTGCTGAGCGCGAAGCTGTAGCCGCGCGCCGAGGCGATGTCCGTCGGCCCGGAGACCGTCTCCGCGATCCGCTCCCCGAGGGCGCCGTGGAACCGGTTCTGACGAACGTCGAACCGCCGCGCGAGCTCGTCCGGCGGCGGCCGCTTCGGGTCGTCCCGCGGGAACCAGAAGCGCGTGGCGGGGATCGGGTTCGGCTCCTTTCCATCGACCTCCTCGCGATACCAGTCCGCGAAGTCCATCTCGACGAGGGGGACGCCGAACCGGCGGCTCACCTCCGCGGCCCGGCACCCGTTCGCCGCCGATCGGTTCGCGACGAGCCCTTGGAGCACGACCGGCGGCTTCCGCGCGTACCCCGCGACCTCGCGGAACTGCGCCGCCTGATGGGCGCCGGTCGTGAAGCCGCCGGAGCCGAAGATCAGGTTCGCGACGGGCCGATCCTCCTCCGCGGGGACGAGCGCCCGGACGCGCGTGCCGAGCTCCGCTCCGACCCGGTCCCACGCCTCCCCGCACTCCGCCTGCAGCTCCGCGGGCGTCCGCCGCTTCTCGCCCCAGACGCGCTTCGCGAGGCGGTGGATCCGGGCCACGCGGTCCGCGCCGAGGCGCTGCGCGCGCGCCAGGAACTCCGAGACCGGGTCCGGGGTCGCGTCGGCGGCCATGGCACGTCGGGGATGCGCACGGCCCCCATAAGACGTTGCCACCGCCCCGTCGGCGCCTCTTTATCCGGGGGCCCGTTCCACGGCGGGGGAAGTCGATCGTCTCCCGCGCCGACATTCGGGCCGCGCACGCGCGCATCCGAGCGCACGTCCGCCGGACGCCGGTGATCGCGCTGGAGCCGGGCGTCTTCGGCCTCGACGCGCGCCTCGTCCTGAAGCTGGAGTCCTTCCAGCACACGGGGAGCTTCAAGCCGCGCGGGGCGTTCAATCGCATCCTGTCGAACCCCGTGCCCCCGGCGGGCGTGATCGCCGCCTCCGGCGGGAACCACGGGATTGCGGTCGCGTACGCCGCCAAGGCGCTCGGCCATCGGGCGGAGGTGTTCGTGCCGGAGATCGCGTCCGCCGCCAAGGTCCAGCGGATCCGGGACTGCGGCGCCTCCGTCGTCGTCACGCGCGGCACGTACGCGGAGGCGCTCGAGGCGAGCACGCGGCGCGCGGGGGAGACGGGGGCGCTCGCCGTCCACGCGTACGACCAGCCCGAGGTCGTCGCCGGACAGGGGACGGTCGCGATGGAGTTCGAAGAACAAGCCCCAGGGCTCGAGACGCTCCTCGTCGCGGTCGGCGGGGGCGGCCTGCTCGCGGGCATCGCCTCGTGGTACGAGGGGCGCGTGCGGATCGTCGGCGTCGAGCCGGAAGGTTGCCCCACGCTCCGCCGCGCGCTGGCGGCGGGGGAACCCGTGGACGTCGAGGTCGGCGGCATCGCCGCGGACTCGCTCGGAGCCCGCCGGATCGGGTCGCTCGCGTGGGACCTCGTGCGGGCGCGCGCCATCCCGAGCCTCCTCGTGCGCGACGAGGACATCGTGGCGGCGCAGCGGGCGCTTTGGCGGGAGGCGAGGGTCGTCGCGGAGCCCGGCGGCGCGGCGTCCCTGGCGGCGGTCCTGTCCGGCGCCTACCGCCCACGGCCCGATGAGACGGTCGGCATCCTCGTCTGCGGCGGCAACGCGGACCCTCTCTCCGTGATGTGAGGCCTCACCGGCGGCGCGGCTTCCGCTTTCGCGCATCCCACTCCGACTTCAGGATCGCCATCAGGTACACGTCGCGGTGCTTCCCGTCGAAGTACGCGGACTCCCGCTCCCGCCCCTCGATCCGGAAGCCGCACTTCTTGGCGGCGCCCACGGCGCGCGCGTTGTCCGCGAGCGTCCACAGCTCCGCGCGGTGCCACCTCTGCTGGTCGAACGCGACCGTCAACAGGAGGCGCACGGCCTCTGTGCCGTAGCCCTTCCCCCAGTACGCCTTCTCCCCGAGGCCGATCCCGACGTTCGTGCTCACGTGCTTGCGGTCCCACGTGCGCATCACGCACCAGCCGATCGCCTTGGCGGTGGCGCCCTCCTCGATGATGAACGTCGTCCGCTCGTGGGACTCGCCCGCGATCTCCTTCTCGTACTCCTTGTCGAGCGCCTCGCGGGTGACCATGTGGTCCGGGCTGAACCGCGCCCACATCACCACGTCCGCGTCGTTCAGCCATCCGTGGAGGAGCGCGAGGTCCGCCCGCTCGATCTTCCGGAGCCGGAAGTGCTCGCCCTCGATCATCGGCCCGCGGGAGGCGAGACCGGGATATCGGGTTTTCGCTGGCCGCATCCTGATAAGGCCCCGCGGGTTCGGCGGCGGCGATGCGATACCGGACGCTCGGCCGCACGGGGATCCGCGTCTCCGAGGTGGGCTTCGGCGCGTGGGCGATCGGCGGGAACGCGCACGGGAACTCGTACGGCCCGACGGACGACGCGACGTCGATCGCCGCCGTGCGCCGCGCCCTCGACCTCGGCTGCACGTTCTTCGACACGGCCGACGTGTACGGCTGGGGCCACAGCGAGGAGGTCCTCGGGGAGGCGCTTGCGGATCGCCGCCAGGACGTCGTGATCGCGACGAAGGTCGGCGGCGACTTCTACCACGGGGGCGTGCGGATGAACTTCGATCCCGGGTACGTCGCGTTCGCGCTCGAGCGGAGCCTGAAGCGCCTCCGAACGGACCACGTGGACGTGTACCAGCTCCACAACCCGCCCCTCGAGATGACGGGCGATCCGCGGACGTACGAGACGCTCGACGCGCTCGTCGCGGAGAACAAGGTCCGCGCGTACGGGGTCTCCGTCCACGAGCCCCTCGAGGCGGTCCTCGCGATCGAGACGGGGAAGCCCGCCGCGATCCAGATCCCGTTCAGCCTCCTCCGCCAAGAGTGGATCGACGAGGTCCTCCCGTTGGCGGCGAGGAATGGCGTCGGCGTGGTCGCGCGGGAGCCCCTCGCGAACGGCTTCCTGGCGGCGCGGTACGGGGAGGAGGCGCGGTTCCCGGAGGGCGACATCCGCCGGGACTGGCCGCGGGAGATGGTCCGGGGCCGGGTCCGCGCCGCCAAGGTCGCGGCCTCCGCGCTCGCCCGGCCCGGGCGCACTCCCGTCCAAGCCGCGCTGAAGTTCGTCCTCGCGTTCCCCGAGGTGTCCGTCGCGATCCCCGGGGCGAAGAAGACCGCACAGGTCGAGGAGAACCTCGCCGCCGCGGAGGCTGCGGACCTCGGACCGGACGAGGTCGCGAAGGCTCGCGCCCTGTACGCGCGCGACTTCGCGACCTGAACGTCGCCGCCTGGCCGGGGCCCGACCGAACCGCCGACGATTCTCGCCGTCATTGAGAACCATGGGCAAAGGGTTATCCGAGGACGCGACGGAGGCCACTCCCGTGACGCGCTTCTGCCCCTTTTGTGGCCTCACGAATCCGCCGGAGCACTCGTTCTGCGCCCGGTGTGGCAAGCCGCTGCCGTCGATCGCCAGCACGCCCGTCGGCCCGAGCGGGTTCGTCCCGCCGCCGCCGGAGGACCTCGTCGACCCGGGCGACGGACCGGTCGAGCGCCCCCTCACGGAGACGGAGCGGTCCGCGCTGAAGGCGAGCCCGCGCGTCCGGAGCGGGAATGCGGCCCGCGCCTTCGGAACGCTCCTGGGGGTCGCCCCGCTCACGCTCGTCCTGATGTCGGTCGCGGGCGTGCCCGTCGACTCCTCGAGCTTCCTGCCGCTCATCATGGTCGCGGGCTTCCTCGCGATGTTCCTGGGGGTCGGCGCGAGCAAGCTCCTCACGCCGATCCGGGTCGCGCTGGCGTCCGGGCAGGTCTCCGAGGTCCGCGGGGTTCCGGAGAAGCGGCCGGACCCGTCGGGGAAGGTCGCCGTCACGCTCGGGGACCTCGACCTCCTCGTGAAGCCCTCCCTCGCGGACCGCCTCCCGGAGGGGCAGCTCGCGGCGCTCTCGTTCGTCGTCGTGGGGATGGAGGCGAACCCGCGCTCGACCCGCGCCCAGGCGATCGTCCTTGGCGTGAACGGGCAGGCGGGGACGCCGGAGGACGCGTCCCTGGCGGTGTCGCCGGACGTCGCGCAGTCCCTCCGTGCCGCGGCGCGGCCCAGGGCGCGCGGGAGGAAGATCGCATGACCGCGCCGCGCCTCCGCCGCTTCGTCCGCCCGCTCTCCGCGATCCCCCTCGCGGCGTCCCTGGCGGTGATCCTGCTCTCCGCGGCACCGGCGGCCGCCGGCAACGCGTGGAACGGCTCCGGGTCGTTCACGTTCACCTCGACGCCCGCGCCGTCCCCGTGCAGCGGGACGGGGACCGCTTCCCTCGAGCTCGACGGGACGGACAACGCCCTCACGGGCAGCCTGACGTTCCAGTACACGGGCGCGACGTCCGGCTGCTCCGGCGTGTTCCCGGTGGGGTACGGGGGCACGGAGGGGCTCACCCTCACGAACTCCGGCGGCTCGCTCTCGGGCCACACCGCGCACGGGGACGCGATTTCGGGCACCCTCTCCGGAGGCACGATGCGGCTGACCCTGACGGTCGTCGCGCAGGACTCCGGCGGCGGCCAGTGCGTGGGCTTCTGCAACACGGTCCTCCAGTTCACGCTCACGGGGAGCGGCACGATCTCCAGCGGCGGCTTCGGGTTCGGCCTGGGCGCGCTGGACCCCTCGAACCCCCTGTTCGTCCCGACCCTCCTGTCGATGGGCTTCGGCATCGGCGGGATCGCGGCGGCGAACGCGCGGCCCCCCGTGCCGACGATCCAGAGCACGCTGCCCGGCCGGCCGTCGTGGTGGAAGCCCCTGCGGCCCGGGATCCCCGCGAGCATGACCGCGAACCTCGTCTCCCTCCGGGACATCCCGATCGGGGCCGCCCGGCTCGGCCCGCCGCGGACGGGGATGTACCAGGGGACGCCGACGGACATCACCCGCCAGACCCACTGCCCGCGGTGCGGCGCGCCCTCCGGCTACACGGTCGCCGGCTGGTTCTGCCTGAGCCCCGCGTGCGCGCGGCCGCAGGCGCAGACGTACTTCCCGCAGGTCGGTCAGGCGTACGGGCCGGCGCCGATGCAGGTCCCCCCGCCGCCGCCCCCGTGACGTCTCCGGGCGGTGAGAATGGGACGGAAACCCTCTTGTACGCGGCGCGGCGAGTGCGGTCCGTGGACCCGCGGATCAACGTGCGGGAGTGGGTCATCCCGGGGAGCATGATCCTGATCTTCGGGCTCATGTCCCTCTCCCTCTTCTCGCAGGCGGCGTCCGCGGAGACGGGCGTCGGGCTCGCGTTCAGCATCGTCGGCGGCTTCGTCGCGCTCTTCCTCGCCCTCGCGGTCGTCGCCGCGTGGGTGGGCGTGGAGTTCTGGACCCGCCTCTAACTCAGAGGATCCGCAGGCCCATCGAGATCTGCGCCCTCAGGAGGCGCGAGATCGGGCAGCCCTTCTTGGCGGCGTCCGCCGCGGCCTCGATCTTTGCACGGTCCCCGCCGCGCACCTTGGCGGCGACGTCCAGGTGGATCGACGTCACGGTCCACCCCGCGTCCGTCTTCTCGAAGTTCGCGCTCGCGCTCGTCTCGATGCTCTCCGGCGTGAGCCCCGCCTTCCCGAGCTCCCCGGAGAACGCCATGGAGAAGCAGCCCGCGTGGGCCGCCGCCACGAGTTCCTCCGGGTTCGTGCCCGGGGCGTCCTCGAACCGCATCGCGAACGCGTACGGGACGTCCCGCAGGGCCCCGCTGTTCGTCGTGAGCGTCCCCCGGCCATCCTTCAACCCGCCCTTCCACACCGCACCGGCGCCGCGCTTCATCGTCAGACCTCGGCGCGCCGAAACGGCCGCGCTTCTTAACGTTTCCTTTCGACGTGCGGCCATCCCATGCCGCTCGTCCGGTAGTCCTCCGCCGCCTCGTCGAGGGCGCGGTTCACGAGCTCGTCCGCGCGCTCGAGGCGTCCGGAGAGGCGGGGCCGGTGCTCGTAGGTGACGCGCTCGAACGTCGCCGCCAGATCCTGGGCTTGGCGGTACAACGCCGCCATCCGCTCGTCCTTCACGCGGTACGTCCCCGCCATCTGCCGGACGACGAGCTCGCTGTCCATCACGCACGCGACCTCGCCCCGCGGGCCCTCCGCCGCCATCTCGAGGCCCTTGATCAGCGCGCGGTACTCCGCCTCGTTGTTCGTCCCGATCCCGAAGCACTCGCGGTGCTCGCGGACGACGCGGTCCTGCCCGTCCGTGATCACGACGCCGATCGCCGCCGGGCCGGGGTTCCCTCGCGCGCCCCCGTCCGCGTACACGATGAGGTCGGGCATCGCGGCCTACCGTTCCGCGAACGCCGCCAAGAAGCGGGTGATGTCGTCCGGGGAAAGGCCCTCGCCGTAGGGCTCCGTGACGAACGCGAACGCCTTCCCGCCGGCGGTGATCTCGATCGACTCGCCGCCGACGACCTTGCCGCCGGGTCCGAGCGGCACGGGCTTGCGGCGGACGTCCGTGGCGGTGCCCCGCGGGATCTCCGCGTGGAGGGAGAAGCCGACGAACTTCATCACGTTCCACGCCCCGTGCGTCACGAGCTGCGGACGGAGGTCGAGAAAGCGGCGGTCCGTCAGGAGGAGCGTGGAGCTCCGGCACGGGAGGACGAATTCGACGCGCTCGCCCTCCTCGAGGTGCTCCGCGAACAGCCGGAGGCGCTCCGGGTCCCGCTTGTCCGCCTGGCGGCCGCCGAGGAACGTGGCGGTTGCGAAGGCCTCGGTAGGGTCGACCACGCGCCGCCAAGTCGGGACCCATGCTTAAGTCTTGCCGGGCGGCGCGGGACCTGCCCGGTTCGGAGCCGTCGGGTTCAAGTCTCCGCGTACCCATGGCCATCTGTGGACGGATCGAGGAAGACGAGCGCGATGCCATCCTTCCACGCCGTTCGATGGCGTCTGGAGCCGCTCCTCTCGCCGACGGTGGTCGCATTCACCGTGGTCCTCGCCGTAATCCTCTACATGGCCATCCGTGGCCTCAGTGCAAGTCCCTCCGGGCAATCCTCCCCGGATCCCCGGACGTGGGTCGTCGCCGCGCTCCTCGTCCTCTTCCTGATCGGTCTCGCGTGGTCCCTGTACATGTCCGCGTGGATGTTCCGCTCCGGTCCTCGGAGTAGGAAGTGAGGCCCTGCCGAGGCTCCCTCGTTGCCTTGAGCGTCACGCCCGCGCGAGGCGCACGAAGTACCGCGGGATGAACGCAAGGCTGCCGTCGTTCGTGCACTTCCTCTTCACGTACAGCAAGCAGTCGTGGCAGCAGTCGATCCGTCGGCAGCTCGCGTTCCCACCGCACGCGTTCGCGCACCTCGTCATGCCGTCGCCGCCGTGAACTTCTCCATCGCCTCGAGCCGCGCCCACCGCTCGTCCACGCCCCTCTGGATCCTCTCGATCTGCTCCTCGCTCAGGTGGCCGAATCGCCCCTGCTTCTTCAGGTACTCCGCGATCGGCGTCCGCTTCCCCGGCTTCCGGTTGATCACGTACCGCCCGTCGATGACCTCGTAGAGCGGGAAGGCCTTCGCGTCCACCGCCAGGCGCCCGAGGCGGAC
>Ga0214473_10002791_pt1 | contig 21384 bp, 18 predicted proteins | sample RVTome_7_FD_203509 | JGI IMG/M metagenome (GOLD analysis project Ga0214473, IMG submission 203509) | Soil microbial communities from uranium-contaminated site in the Upper Colorado River Basin, Wyoming, United States - RVT98D197 | ecosystem: Environmental > Terrestrial > Soil > Contaminated >... | reverse complement strand
GTGAAGGTGGTGCAGGTTTTGCGACCCGTTGCGAAACTCTGTGTCTTCGTCCGTCGTCGGCTCGGCGAAGGCGGCGGCATCGTGACAATCGAAGCAAAGGGCGAACTCTTGCTCGGCGTACGGTACGTAGAGAGAAACCGGAAACGCCTTGCCCAGCAAGGCGCCGCGACTTGACCCGTGGGGATCATGACAAGCTGAGCAACCGCCTTCCTGTAGGGGACCGTGGAGGTGAGTGGTCGCGCTCAAGCGTTCGGCCATATTGAGCAGCTTTCGCTCTCCGATCACCATCGCCCGGTTATGGCATGACAGGCAAAGCGTTCGCACCTGAGCAATCAACAGGGCATCCTCCTCGGATACATGAGCGTCATGACAAGTGAGACAGGCGGAGGCGGAGGTGACCGGAGAGTGCTTGACCGCTGAATCACTGGCTTTTTCCTGAATGTCGTCGTGACAATCGGCGCACAGTTTGTCCGCCGCGAGGGTCAGCAGGTGTTTTTGATCGGCTGCGTGCGGACGGTGGCACGTGGTGCAGGCCTCGCGCACGGGCGGGTGCACGTGCTTTCCGGCCTCCAGCGCCTCCGCGGTTTCTTCGTGACATTCCAGGCAGAGCTTCGGTTGAGCGACCGACAGAAGCCCCTGGAGTTCGGACGCATGTGGTGCATGGCACGCCAGGCATTCCCCGACGGCCACGGGACCGTGCAACTCGCTGAGACCTTCGGTCAGATCATCGTGGCAATCCGTACATAGTTCGGCGACGGAACCCTTTGTCAGTAGCTTGGCGGTCTGGCTACCGTGAGGATCATGACAGGTTAAGCACCCGTCCTGCACGGGACCGTGGACGATCTTACCCTCGAAGGCGTCATGGCAATCGGTACACAGGGCCACTCCGTCCCGGGTCAGTCGGAACTGGTGCGCGGCGGCGGCGGATTCCTCGTGACAGGCGTCGCAGGAACCCATCGTAACGGGGGCGTGGACCGTCTTTTGTCGGGCAAAGCGGTCGTGACAGCCGGCATCGGCGCAGCTCCCCGTGTATTTGGGGACATTCTGATTCTGACCCAGGGTCGTCGGGGAGTTCAACCCGCCCCAAAGCGCGCCGGCGGCGATGAGGATTCGGGGGCGGCCCAACCGACGAGCGAAGCGTGAACGGAGCACGCCTACCTCGCGCCTCGACATCGTCAATGCTCCACCATGTCGGGAGTGATGTGCCGGACCATACCCAATTCATCCAGCTTGCGGTAGAGGCTGGACAAACCGATTCCCAGCACACGAGCGGCCTCGGTTTTGTTCCCTTCGGTGTAGGCCAGCGCCCTGGTGATGTGTTGTCTTTCGAACTCATGGACGGCATGGCGAAGATCGAATTCCGTCGGTTCGGCGGAGAGCGGCGGGCGTTCGCTGTCGTCGCGCTCGTCGAAGTCGATCATCGGCGATTCCACAACATTTTTCTTGGCCTCGACGGCACGAGTAAGCCGCGCGCGCAGCGCCGCGTTTTCCCGTTGCAGATGATCGTGGGCCAGCAGGCGTTTCAGCTTGAAGACGACTTCGTCAAGATTGAGCGGCTTGCAGATGTAATCGCAGACGCCTTTTCTCATGGCGGTCACGGCGGTTTCCACGTCGCCGAAGGCGGTCATCACAATGGTCACGGCGTCGGGGGCGAGCCTGGCGGCGTGGCCGATGAGATCCATGCCGGTGACGCCGGGCATGCGTAGATCGGTGATGACCGCGTCCACGTGCCGTTGTCGCAGTGTCTTGAACGCCTCGCCGCCGTCACGACAGGTCAGCACATAGAATCCCTCTTCGCGCAACACCTGAGCCAGGTTTTCGCGCAGCGTATCCTCGTCGTCGGCGAGCAGAACGACCGCCTCATTCGGATTCATAGTCTTGACGGCTCCTTCATCACGGGCAGCTCCACGGTGAAGGTCGTGCCGCCGCCCTTGCGATCCGTGAAGTCAACGCGTCCTCCGTGCTTCTGTACAATCCCAAAACTGACGGACAGGCCCAAACCGGTTCCCATCCCCGGTTCTTTCGTGGTGAAGAAGGGTTCGAAGACGCGTCGCCCGATATCCGGGGGAATGCCGCAACCGGTGTCGCTGATGGCAAAGAGCAGGCGGCGCGGATCGGCCTCGGCGCGCACGCCCAAACCGCCGCCGCCGGGCATGGCATCCAGGGCGTTCAATAAGAGATTGAGAAACACCTGCTGAATCTGACCGGGGACCGCCCAGGTTCGAGGAAGGTTCTGCGGTTTGGCAAAATCAATATGGATTCCTCGCGAACGGGGATCGAAGGAAACCAGCGAGACCGCGTCGTCCAGCGCCACGGACAGGTCCGTGTACTCCCAGTGTTCGAACGCGGGGCGGGAAAGCGTGCTCATGGTACGAACGGTGTGGGCGATGCGCTCGATATGACGGTGCAGGAGATTGAGTTGATCCAAATCCAACGCGCCGTCACGATGGCGTTTCAACAGTTGCACGATGGATGAGATGCTGGACAGCGGATTGTTGATTTCGTGGGCGATGCCCGCGGCGAGCCGACCCACAGCGGCCATCTTCTCCTTCTCCGCCCATTGGTCGTGCAGACGACGCATCAGTTCATAGACGATCGCGCAACCGATCCCGATCACGACGGCGGAACGGGCGGTCAGCAGGAAGTGTCGCCAGCCGGTCGAGAGGTCCGGCAGGAGGTGGCGCTCCAGTACATCGGACCCGACGAAGAGAACGGCACAGCCGCAGACCAGGGCGGCGGGACGCATCAACACTCGGCCAACCCAATACAAACGAAGGGCGGAAGGGGAAACGACCAGATCGGACTTCCTCGTGCGATTCGACCGCGGCGTGTTTGGCGGACGTACCACGTTTTTTGACGTGGGCGAGGCGACGGCGTCGACCAACGAGATATCAGGATCGGCGATCATCATCATCAGGGACCGCTTCCGGGAGCCCGGGTCGGGCCGGCACACTGGGTTGAACGGTGAACCGACGTTCCCGTTTCGTCCTACGGATTTCAGGGCAATTTTCATGCCAAGAACGGGAAAATCAGAGTAAAAACCAGTTCTGGGGGTCAATAATGGTGTTTGGAGGGACCGATTCAATCACATTTGGGAACGTAACGACCAATTTTTGTGAGTCTGGCACGAGTATTGCTCGTCACCTAGTGTGGGGCGACAAGCCTCGCTGGGGGGTTTGAGACGCGAAACGACCCGGCGGTTTGCACGGCGAGTCGGCCCGTTGGTTGGCGGCCTTGCGCATCGAGAACAGCATGTGCTTACCCGGTCGAACGCTGGCGTTGGTGATTTCGGTGGGATGGATCGGGACTCCGGTCCGGGGGGCTGACCAGACTCTCTACCCCGTGGCCGATGGAACGATCGTTGACGGCGGCACCTTCGGTGTGCGTGACGGTAATCCGGACCGGGCGGACTGGTACTTCAATGAGTCCAGCTTCGACGGGGTCATCACCCTTTCGCGATTCAGCGCGGCACCGATTGAGCAGCGCGTGATCTTTGAGTTCGACCTTCGCAACGTGAGTTTGGCCGCGCCGGTCACGGCCACTTTGACTTTTTCGTTGCGTGGGACGACGCGGTTCCCTGCAGAATCCGCTCCGGTGGCCTTATACGTCTATCCCGCGAATGCCGCAGAGAACCTCTCGGATTTCAGCGCCGGTCCGGCGTCGTTGGTGATGGTAGCATCGGTCGCGCCGTTCCAACCTAAGACGGCTTACCGCGTCAATGTCAGCCGCTGGGTCAACGAGATGCGGTCCGCGCAGCAGATCGCCATCGGGTTTCGCACTCAGATCGATGCGCAATCTCCCCACGCGGCCGATCAGGCGTTTATGGACGTATTGGATAGTGACGTCGCTACCAAACCGGTCATGCGGATCACGGATCGGGTGCCCGGAGACTTCAACCAAGACCGATTGGTCAACCGGGACGACTTTTCCATCCTCGCCGCCTGCCTGGACGGGCCGGAGATACCCGTTCCGTCGACATGCACGGTGTGCGATTTGGATTTCGATTCGGATGTCGACATGTACGACGTCGGATCATTCCTCGAGTTTCAGACTCTATACAGACCATAACGGCCAGCCCCCGCGTCTCGCATCTGACGACCATCGCATTCCCGAATTTAAGAAAGCATGTTAGAGGGGTCTGATTCCGCAGCGCGAAAGTATCGCGGCGTAAGTGCATGTGGGACAATGGATAACGCCCCAGTCGGTTGAAAAAAAAGCGAAAACCCACCGTCCCGTAATAGCCGTTGGCACGGCCTTTGCAAACCTAATTCTCGTCGGTTTCCAAACAACGAAACGCCGCGCCGGGCGACCGGCGCAGAGGTTCAACGGCTCAGGAGGAAGGATGACCATCATGTCCCCAAACATTGGTTTCGTCATCGCGATCGGTTCGGCCATCATGGGTCAAAGCTCGGAGGTGACCCATGTCCGCAGCATCACAGAGGATTTGACCTATCCGGCAAGGGTGGCGCCGTTGCCGGATGGTGGGGTGTACGTTACGGAGCCGCCGCTTCAGCGTGTCTTGCATTACGATGCGTCCGGCGTTCTGGTCACGGACCATGTCCTTGCGCAAGGTCCGTTGGGGATAGCGGTTCACGACGATGGGCGGGTGTTCATCTCTCGTGAGGATGGGGCCATCGGCGTGTATGACAACGCTTTCGTGTTACAAGGAACGGTGAATCCCGCTCCGCTCTCCTTGCTGGGACCGAATGATCTGGCGTTCGACGCGACGACGGAGGAGTTGTACGCGGTGGACAGCGCCGCCCAACGCGTCCTCGTGTTCTTCGAGAGTGCGCTGGGGACGTGGACCTTGGACCGATCATGGGGCATCGGCGGATCGGGGATGGGGCAGTTCTCGACGCCGCAGTCTATCGCCCTGGATACCTCGCTGGGACACGTTCTGGTAACCGACGCGGATAACTTCCGCGTGCAGGTGTTTGACACCGACGGTGTGACCCTTTTCAGGTTCGGCTATCGAATATTGTACACGCGTACCGGTGAAGTGGCTTGGTATGCGCGGACGGAAGGCGCGGCCGTCGACGCGTGCGGGAACATCTACACGACGGACGCATTGATGGGCACGCTGCGTGTGGCCGACAGCGGCGGTCAGGAGATTGACCCGAATTTCCTGCCGTTGCTCAGGTACGGCATCGGGGCGACGCAGCTTCGCGTTCCCTGTGACGTGGCCATCAGCGACGCCGGACAGATGTTCGTCGCGGACACCAACAACGGGGCGGTGAAGGTCTATGATGTGGCGTGCACGGCCGCGGCGGTGGCGGCGGTCGTCGAAGCCGCCGACGGCGATCGGTCATCCGCTTATGAGCGAACACGGTTGGGCGACGAGCTGCGCGACAAGCTCCGCGATCAGAAGCAGGATCGCAGTCGTGATCCCGTAGTGTTCCCGGATAATCCAGCCGAGATAGCAGCGGCCATGAACGCCGGCGAATACGTTGAGGCGCTTGATCTGAACGGCGACGATGTGCTGGATATCCAAGACCTGGAGTTGGCCGTCGATCATTTCGGGGCCGGGACGGTCGAGGACTTTCTGGCTGGCGGGGGCGGCGTGGCGGCGCACCCGGCGCTGGCGGTTCCACACATTCTGGACATACCCAATCGATGCAGCCGTTGCCACTCCATGGACGGGGCCCCCGCCGGCGGAATGCTCGCTGCTATGGGCCAGGAGAACCTCTGCCAGTCGTGCCATTCGGCTGGCAAGATCGCAGGTGACGCTTGGATCGGGCCCGGCGACACGGAAATGAACCACCCGTGGGGCGTGCCGGCGTCTGATGCGGATCCCGGCCCGGCGGCCGACAGCGACGTTGCCCTGCACCTTGACGCAGGCAGGGTGCGTTGTGGAAGCTGCCATGAGCCGCACGAATCGTCCGTGGGCACCTGTCAGGTACCCAGCCCGATCCCGGGATGGGAGTTGCCGGTTCACATCGGCTCGTGCGTTGGCGGCGTCGCCGACGGCGAGCCCTGCCAGAGCGATGCGCAGTGCGAAATGACCTTCATGCGTACCCAGGAGGACAAGGTCAGTCTGTGCGGCGAATGCCATGTTCAATACGAGGAATGGTTGCATGCCGGGCACTCGGAAGAGCACGGTGAGGCCTGGGTGCACTATGACTGGAGTATGGGCAACAACTGGTTGTGCACCGGCCTTGGAACGCCATATGCGTACTGCACGGGCGAGGGAGTGGGAACTGCGGCGTCGCCGGCCGCAGCCCCCTGCACAGGTGTGGGAACGCCGATGGCATGCTGCACCGGACCGGGCGCCGGTTCCACGTGTACCGTCTCCAATGCAGGATGCACGGGCCCCGGGACGCCGTGGGCGTGCTGTAGCGGCACCGCAACGGGAAACTGCGCCAACAATCTCTCGGCCGCGGCGTGCACCGGCGTCGGAGTTCCGATGGCGTGCTGTACCGGCGTAGGCACGGGCAGTTGCTCGAGCCGCGAGTCGTGCCGGCAGTGCCATTCCGGCAACGGCTTCATCGACTTCGCGGAGGATTTTCCTGATGGCGTTGTGCAAGGATCACGGCATCATGGTACGTATCGCGTGGCGGACTGCCTGGTGTGCCACGCCACACATGGCACGGATCAAGGAGAGGACCTGCTCAGGGTCTACGACACTGTTTGGCTGCCCACCGCTCAGGTGTTAAGCGGCGTCGGGTCTAGCGCCACTTGTATGGCCTGCCACAACGGGCGAGCGTTGCCGCCTGTTCCGAACCCGCCGGGCGTGACCACTCCACACTATCTTTCGGGCGGGGTTATGCTGGAGGGCATTAACGGTGTGATCAACTTCGATGGCACGGCGTACGTATTGACCAGTTCTCAGCACACTCAGCTATTGGCCAGCGAAACACTTGGCTGTGCAACGTGCCACATGGCCGCCGTTCCCACAACCGGCCCCGGGGCGGGAAAAGTCGGAGGCCATACGTTCAACATCGTGGATCATGAGACGGGGTTCGAGAACGTAGCCAATAGCTGCAACGCGGCGGGCTGTCACTCTGGGCTTACCACGGTCAACCGCGCTGCCAATGGGGATTATGACGGCGACGGGAGCGGGGTACCACCACTGCTGCCGGAAGGCGTGCAGGAAGAAACGCAAGGTCTCTTGGAATTGCTGGAGAGCGCACTGAATGTCGCGGGTGCTTTCCGCCTACTCCTGGATCCTGTAACCGGGCTGCCGACTACGGATCCGAATGGAACGCCAACTTATCCGTACTGGACGAGCAGGATGTGCTCCGGCGGATCGCGTGACGGTCTGGGCTGTACCGGTACGGGCGCCGGCACAGCCCCGTTTAACTGTCCAGACGGAGGGGCGTGCAACGCGTCTGTGCCCTCGGGCGAGCTGGCGACGGTTGAGGACGCGATCTGGAACTGGGAGTACGTGGACAACAGCGGCGACCGGGGCGTGAAGAACACCGGGTATGCGATCGGGCTGTTGCAAATCGCTTATAAAGGGGTGACGAACACGGCCGTTCCGGACGCCGCGTATCGGTATTCGCCCGCGCCGTAAGGGGGAGGCGGCGTGCAAGTGGAATAGACCGTTCCGCGTTTTCTGTTGAGGATTGGACATAAGGAGAACAGACGCTAACAAGGAATCCGAGAAGATCGACAATTCATGGTAGTTTCGCGGCTGGCTTGGCGTTTCTATGCAATGGGATGCCAAGCCAATCGCGTGTGAAAAGGTGTCCCGCGGCCTGATTAAAGGCGCCGTCAAGCGTTTCGCCGGGCCGCCGCCGTGGTATCATGCTCGACGCACGGCGCCCGAACGATGCGCGGCCTGAGGCACGAACTCGCTACCATGACGACGAACGCGACGAACATACTCGGCATCCTGTTCGATTTGGGCGATACGCTCGTGCATTTCGCTCCGGTCAGCCGGTGGCAGTATCTGGAGACGGCCGCCGCCCCCGTCTACCGAAAGTTGGAGACCTGGAGTTATTCCGTTCCATCCTATCCGCGTTACCTTCGAAAGCTCAAACGGGCCTTGGTATGGGCGTTTGTACGGGACCGAATCCGGGGTCTTGAGGTGCAGATTCTCCCGGCCTTTGAAGGTTGCCATCGAAGGATGGGCATTCGGCTAACGCCCGAACATCTCGGCGAGCTGCGGCGGATGAGCATTGACGCGCTGCGCAGCATGATGGAGGTGGACGAGGCCTGTCACGAGGTCATTCATCGGCTGCACGATTCAGGATTTCGACTGGGGCTGGTGTCCAACACGCTGTTTCCGGGGGAGAGCATCGATCAGTTTCTGCAATCGGAAGATCTGCTGTCCTATTTCCCGGTGAGGATTTACTCTTCCGACGTACATTATCGCAAGCCGCACCGGCGTATTTTCGAAGCGGCCCTGACGGCGCTGGGGCTTCCCGCCAGCCGGACGCTGTTCGTCGGCGACCGATTGGACAACGACATCGCCGGTCCGGCGAAGGTGGGCATGAAGACGGCTCTGTTTCTACACGATCGAACGGGGGGACGCAGTCGGGTGAGGCCGGATTACACGTTCAAGAGCCTGACGGATCTGCTCGACATTGTCACGCGCTGAGAGGCTTCGTCCGGTCGGACGTCGAATCCACCAACCCGACGGTTGTGCGACTCCGGTCGATCCCGCGACTCTCGGGAGAAACGCACCATGCACCGTCCGGCGGATCATCCCATCGAACTGACGTCCGAGGCGTTGCTGTCCGCCTACGCCGTGGGCGTCTTTCCTATGGCGGATGACGAGGGAATCGTTCATTGGCTGGCGCCCGATCCGCGGGCGATCATCCCGCTGGATTCGTTCAAGGTTTCGCGTTCGCTCAGAACGCTGATTGGCCGCCGGGCATTTGACATCTCCGTGAATCGGGCGTTTGATCGGGTGATCGAGGGTTGTGCGGACCGTGCGGAGGGAACGTGGATTTCGTTGGAGATGCTCGAGGCGTATGAGCGGCTGCACCGGCTGGGTTTTGCGCACAGCGTCGAGGCCTGGCGCTGCGAGGAACTGGCCGGGGGGTTGTACGGCGTTTCGATCGGCGGGGCGTTCTTCGGCGAATCCATGTTTCATCGGGTGACGGATGCCTCGAAAGTCGCTCTGGCGGCGCTGGTGGACCGGTTGCGCGATCGCGGGTTTGCGCTACTGGACGTGCAGTTCATGACCGAGCACCTTCGACAATTCGGGACGCTTGAGATTCGGCGCCACGAGTATGAGCGGCGACTGCAGCATGCGCTTTCGCGACCCTGCCGATTCGTCGATGCGCCCGCGGACGAAACGGACGATTCATCCCCATGACTTCCATCTCCCCGGCGGCCGTTGGAAACGATCTTTTCGTTCACAACATGCGCGCGCTGTGGCGGGTCGATCCGACCCTGGCCCAGTGTGTCGACGAAGTGTTTGAGGAGGACCGCGTACCGCTCGAACCGACGCGAAGCGGGGACTGGACGGCGCGGGTGCGGGCCGCCGACCGCTCGATGGTGTATTTGCACAGCCGGTACGATCCGAGGGATGAAGCCGGGCGTTTCGCGGCCGCCGTTCCGCTCGAGGACAAGTACTGCTTCGTCATCTCCGGGATGGGGTTGGGCTACCACGTGCGGGCGCTCTTGGATCGTTTGACCGGGGATCGGTTCGTCGTGGTTAGCGAGCCTTCGATTCCCATGATCGCCACGGCCCTGACCTGTGTCGATCTGCAAGACGCCCTGGCGACGCGCAAGCTCGTGATCCTGGTGGACGAGGGCAAGACGCGGCTGCACGAACGGCTTCGGGACTTCGGTCCTTTGATGATGCTGGGTGCGCAGTTCTTGCGTCACGCCCCGTCCCTGCGCCTGGTCGAAGCCGACCACACGGGGATCATCCGCGCCATTTCGGACTTCATCACCTACACGCGCATGACGCTGGTGACGCTGGTGGCGAATTCGCGGATTACGTGTCGCAACATCGCGATGAACATTGGGACGTACGTTACCACGCCGCCGATCGACCTGTTGCACGGTCGTTTCGCGGGCAACCCGGCCATTATTGTTTCCGCCGGACCGTCGCTGCGGAAGAACATCGACCAACTTGGTGGATTGAAAGGCCGGGCGGTGCTTTGTGCGGTGCAGACAGCGATCAAACCGCTGGTGCAGCGCGGGATTAAGCCCGATTTCGTCACCAGTTTGGACTACCACGAGATGTCCCGCAAGTTCTTCGAGGAGGCGGGGGATCTGTCCGACGTCCATCTGGTGGCCGAACCGAAGGCGACGTGGCACGTGCTGGATCAATATCCGGGACCGGTGTCGTTGCTGGACAATCATTGGGCGCGGCTGTTATTGGGAGACGCCCTGGCCGGGCGGGGCGGACTGAAGGCGGGGGCGACCGTCGCGCACTTGGCGTTTTATCTCGCGGTCCATCTGGGATGTGATCCGATCATCTTCGTGGGACAGGACTTGGCGTTTACGGGGCATGTGTTCTATGTGCCTGGGGTAGAGATCCATCAATCCTGGCGCGGCGAGCTGAACCGTTTTTCCACTATGGAAACGAAGGAGTGGGAGCGTATCGTTCGGAACCGGCCCATGCTTCGAAAAGTACGGGGTGCGGATGGGGGCGAGTGGTATTCCGATGAACTGTTGTTTACCTACCTTGAACAATTCGAGGCGGACATCGCGGGCACCCCACGCACGGTGATCAACGCCACGGAAGGCGGGGCCATGATTCGAGGCACACAGGTGATGGCGCTGCGCGCCGCGGCGGAACGCTGGTGCACCCGGCCGATCGACCCGCAACGGTTCGCCTATCGAGTGACAACGACATGGCGAGAGCCGTCCCCTCTCGAGCCGGCGGCGGAGCAGATCGAACAGCGGCTGTCGGAGCTCGGCGAAGCGATTGGGGTTTGCGAGGAATTGCTCGCGCTGTTCCAGGAATTGGAGGGTTTGACGGGGGATCCGAAGCGGTTTAATCAACGATTGGTCCGTGTGGATGAACTGCGGGCCAAGGTGTACGCGGAGACGCGGGCGTATCAACTGATCAATTCATTCGCACAACTCGCCGAGCTTCGCCGATTCTCCGCCGATCGCCGCCTCGGAACGGAACACCTGGCGGACGCGGAACGCGCCCAACGACAGCTCCGGCGGGATACGGAGTTTATCACCGCCGTTCACGACGGCGCGGTCGAACTGACAAAGATTCTGACCGAGGCCAGGGGACGGCTCAGACTCAAGGCGTGAACAGCAGACCATGAAAATCCTCGCGATCATCGACGCCGAACTGGATCAATCGTCTCTCGGGACGCGCAGTCGCTTGGCGGATGAACTGGGGGGCGTCCCCGTGCTTCGTCGCACGGTGGAGCGTGTGCTTCGAGTCCATCAGTCCGAAGGGACCATCGTTCTTTGTCCCCAGCAACAGGCCGACCGATGCCGTCTCCTTCTGGACGGGCTACGGGTGACGGTTCGTGGCTTCGAGGCACCGCCGCTGCCGTGGCGCGCCCTCGTCCGCACGGCGCGAAAATGGTCCTTGGACGGCTGGCGCGGGGGGCTGGGGGGGACCACCTATTTTGACGAATTCGTTAACCCGCGTTTGATCGTCGAACTGCTCAAATCAAATGCCGCGGACGTCGTGCTTTGCGTTCCGGGATCGGCGGCGTTGTTTGATCCGGGGCTGGCCGAGCGCATGATCGAGCATCATCGCGCCCACCAAGATGAAACCCGTATGACGTTCACGCAGGCGCCGCCGGGGCTGGCGGGCCTTCTGCTGGACGCCCAAGTCCTGGCGGACGTTGCGAAAAAAGACATCCCCGTGGGTTGGGTGTTCAGCTATAAGCCGGACAGTCCGCAGAAGGACCTGATCTTTCAGACGTGCTGTTTTGAGCTTCCGCCGGAAGTGCGATACGCGGTGGGACGGGTTTGCGGTGACACGGATCGATCATGGGACCGGGTGGCCGGGATCATTCGAGATCGGGCCGACACGGACGCCTCGACCGTCGGTCGATGGTTGATCGAGAAGGAACGAACGACGATCGAACCGCTTCCGCGGGAAGTGGAGATTGAATTGACTACAGACGATCCGTACCCCGGCACCCTGCTACGCCCGCGTGGATCGAATGTCGGCCGGCGCGGACCGATTCCACAAGAGATCGTTCAAGGTATAGCCGGTGACTTGTGTCGGTTCGATGATTCGCTCATGGTGCTCGGCGGCTTTGGCGACCCGTTGCGACATGCACAATTCAACGACATTCTCTCCGCGATTCGGACTCCGGGACGCGGCGCCCAAGGTGTGTACGGACTGGCTGTCCGAACGGCGGGGGTCGATTTGAGCGACGATCGAATCCGAACCATCCTGGATTACGATGTGGATATCGTGGAGATGACCCTGGATGCGTGGTCGCCCGGACTATACGCCGGAGTGCAATCGCCAGACGGGCATGATTCGGCCAACCTGGACAAGGTCTTGTCGGCCATGGATCGACTCAACGAGGCCTCCCGCGAACGAAATAGCGTCAAACCCATCATTGTGCCGAGCATGGTGAAGGCGAAGGAGAACATCCACGAGTTGGACGATTTTCACGACGGCTGGCTGCGAAAGAAGGGGACGGTCTGCCTAGCCGGGTACAGCCATCGGGCGGGACAATGTGATGACCACGCGGTGGTGAACATGGCCCCTTGGCCCCGCGTTCCGTGTCGCCGACTGCGGTCCCGCTGTCTGGTGTTGGCCGATGGTCGAGTAACGCCCTGTGACGAGGACTTTCGCGGGTTGCAGACGGTGGGAGATTTGCATCAGGATTCACTGGTTCAGATCTGGCAATCAGCGGGCTACCAACGAATTCGTAATCTTCACCGAGACGGGCAGGTTGGGGCTTTGCCGCTTTGCCCGCGGTGCGACGAATGGCATCGGCCGTAGTATGGCACCGTATTGCCGAGCCATGGCCTATGCTTTCGCGAGGCGTGAAAAGACCCCGACTTTCGTTCGGACACCAAGAAACGCTTCGACGGTTCCGAATCCTCCGTTCGGCGATGCGCGGAGTGCTGCCTGTGGACGACGGATGTGCCGTCAACGAACCGTTGGTGTTGACTCTCGGATCAAGGAAGCCGTCGGCAGGTGATCTGCAAGTGTGACGCGCGGGCCAAAGCGTCGCGGTCGCGACTGAGCTTCTTCTCGATGGCCGCCCAGGCGCGGCGCGACTCCGACGTATCCAACAAGTGCCGGTAGTGACGCATCGGCAACACCGTCTTGCCGATGATTTCCATAACCTCAAAGCCGGCGGCTTCGGCCAACCGGATCACCCCGTGCGGGGTGAAGGTATGGATCGGAAACTGTTCCTCCGCGTCGCGCGTCAGCCAGTGGGTTAAGCCGTCGCGAAGGAAGCGGGACAGCTTACGGGCGTCGCCTTTTTGGAGATAGAACTCGATGGCGGACCACCGATGGTCGAAGGTGGCCACCAGAATCCCACGGTCTCGAAGAACGCCGCGGATTTCCTTCATCGCCCTGGCCGGGGATGAGGTGCAGCCAATGGGATCACCCAGGGCGACGGCCAGGGCGAAACGTCCTTGTGGAAGGATTGAAAGGTCGCACAGATCGGCCTGAACGAACGACGCCGGTCGTGCCCCAGCGTGTTCTTCCACCTTTCGACGAGCCTGATCCAACATGCGGTGTGAGATGTCCACGCCGGTGACGGCGAACCCGGTTTTGGCGAGCTTGGCGGTCCATTTGCCGGTCCCACAACCCAGGTCGATGATTTCAGCGGAGAGGTCGCGTGGCAAATGGGGTTTCAGATAGTCCCAGGTCAAGGCGTCATGCCATTGCCAGAAGGCGTCGTCGTAACTTTGGTCATAGCGAGAGGCGACCCGGTCGTGGTAACGCTTGACGGCGGAGGGCTTGGAACGGGCCATGGTGGATGGATTCTAACCGACACGAACGGTTGACCAAACCGTCCGCTTCCGCGACGATAACGGGTCTGTCGATGGATCGAATCCATCCGAGAGTGCCGGCCGCGGGCTTTGCGCGGCGCGGCGCCCCCAATGTCTGAACATCTGGTACGCTGGAACGGGGAGTGTGGGGGCGGAAGCGCGAGTGGAACGGAGGGACGATCCGTCTCCGATGCAGTCGATTACTGACGGCCTACAAGTCCGTACGGTGGGGGTTTCCAGGAGTTTGTCAAAATGATTAAGGCGGTGGATCTCCGCAAGGGCAAGACGATCATGTACGAGGGCGAGTTGGCCATTGTGCATGAGATTCATCATGTGGCCAAGGGCAACAAGCGGAGCTACATGCAGGCGAAGATCAAAAGTTTCAAGACGGGCACGATGTTCGAGGCCCGTTTCAACGTGGACGACCGGGTGGAAACCCCCTTCGTGGAAACGAAGGAGTATGAGTTTCTGTATCGCGACGGACAGGACTTCATCTTCATGGACCTGGAATCCTACGACCAGTTTCCGGTAAACGGAGACCTGGTCGGCGACTCGTCCACGTGGATGACGCCCAATTTGCGGGTGTCGTGCAGCCTGTACAACGGGCAGATCATACAGATTGACGTACCGTTTACGGTGACGTTGACGGTCACGGATTGTCCGCCGGTGGTCAAGGGTTCCACGGCCACGAACCAGCTCAAGGACGCCGTTCTGGAAACGGGGGCCAAGGTGCGCGTGCCGGCGTTCATCGAGCCGGGTGAGCGGGTCAACGTCGACACGCGGACCGGGGAATACATCGAACGGGCGAAGAGCTAGAGGTATGGTCTGAACCACGCAGGCCGCGCCCCCCCGCAGATTCACGATTATGCCCCTGTTCGCTTCTCCTGCGGGCCCGCGACCCATTAGCGGACGAAATAATGGGTTTACGGAACGCCCTCACGCCTCCTACAATTGTGGTGATTTCATCGACCGGAATCGGCAAAGCGGGAACGGCCGCGCCGGGCTTGGTTTCGGCAGAGAGCGTCGTAATCCCTCCGGGGTTGACTATCCGCCTTTTTTCGGACCAAGTGACGGCGCAACCGCAAGGCGCGGCCGGGGCATAGGGGGTAAGGACATGCCGATCGTGGGGGTTCATCGCGTTTCCGGCTTTTCGCGTCTCTTCTCGACTTTCGCGGCACTGGGGATTGCCCATGCGATCGCGCCAACTTGCGCGCCGGCCGGTCCGGTTGCGGAAACGCCTTTGGGCACCGTTCGAGTTGCGTCCGGTCTCAGTGCGCCGGTATACGTAACGCATGCGCCGGGCGATCCGGATCGTTTGTACATTGTTGAGCAGAGGCGGCAGATCAAAATCCTCAAGGACGGTAACGTGCAGCCCACGGCGTTCCTGGACGTGACCGAGTTGGCGTCCTGTTGCGGCGAATCGGGATTACTCGGGCTGGCTTTTCATCCCGACTATCAGGGAAACGGCTACTTTTACGTCAACTATACCGATCAATCCGCGACCGACGCGCGGGTGTTCCGCACGGTGGTGGCCCGATACACGGTATCCGCGAACCCCGACATCGCCGATCCCAACAGTGCCCAAATCGTACTTATGATCGACCAGCCATACGCCAATCACAACGGGGGATGGATGGACTTTGATGCGGACGGATACCTCTATTTCGCGACCGGTGACGGCGGCGAACAATGGGACCCGGAGGACCGCGCCCAGGATACGACCGACAACCTGCTGGGAAAGATTCTGCGCCTCGACGTGAACCGGGACGATTTTCCAGGTGACGTTGAGCGTAATTACGGCATCCCTCCGGACAATCCGTTCGTGGGGCGGGAAGGCGACGACGAAATCTGGGTGTATGGGTTGCGTAATCCATGGCGAAACGCCTTCGATCCGGAAACCGGCGAACTCTACATTGCGGACGTGGGTCAATACGCGGTGGAGGAAATCAACGTACAGCCCGCGAACGGCGACGGCGGCGAGAATTACGGTTGGGATTGCATGGAGGGATCGAGCTGCACGGATCAGACCACCTGCGCATGCAACGATCCTGAACTGACGCTGCCGATCCATGAATACTCACACGGCGGCTTGCCTTTGCCGCGATGTTCGATCACCGGCGGGTTCGTGTATCGCGGTTGCGCGATTCCTGACTTGAATGGCACCTATTTCTTTGCCGATTTTTGCAGCAACCAAATCTGGAGCCTTCGCTACCAGAATGGGACCGTCACTGACCTTCGTGAGCGAACGCTCGAATTAGTCCCGGGCGGGGGACTGACCATCCGGGCTGTTTCGTCTTTCGGTCGCGACGCCCAGGGTGAACTGTACATTTGCGACCACGTCGGCGGCGAGATTTTCAAGATCGTTCCGACAGCCCCGCCGATCGTCGAGGCCGTCGGAACGAATCCGTTCGACGGGGCCATTGACGCCCGTCAGCCATTCGATCCGGACGGGGGACGGACGGCGAGCGGGTGGCAGTCGTTTGACGTTCTATTTTCTCCCGCTTCACCGTGTCCGAATGCCGCCGATTTCGCCGTCGAGGGTTGGTGGGGAGAAAGCGACGTGCCGATCATTTCATCGGTGGAGCGGGTCGATACGGAGTCGCTTCGCGTTTATTTGAACAAACCATTGACGCCGATTTCACAAGTGACGGTTCGCTATGTACCGGCGGCACTGACCGCAGTGCTGGGATGGTTGCCGGCGGATGTCAACGGGGACGGCACCAGCGGACCTGCCGATATCCTTTCGCTGATTGACTCGCTCAACGGGTTCACTCGGCCGGTCTGGTCCACGGACGTGGATCGGTCCGGCAAGTCGTCCCCGCCGGACATTCTGCGGGTGATCGATCTGTTGAACGGCGCCGGGGCGTACGACGCGTACAACGGCGTCTCGTTGCCGCCATGATCTCCGCTGACCAATTCCCACCAGGACTTTTCGTTCCCCGATAGCGCCATGCGCAGCGTGGCCGACGATGGCAGGTCTTCCGGTTAGACGATCCGATCCAAGCGCGATTTTCCAGCGCCGAATTCAATGATTGCGCCGACGAACTCAGCGCCGCGGCGCGATGGGGGCGACCCAGATGAGATGAGCGATATATACCGGTGCATCGCCCCTTGGTTCTTCAAATCGCGCAGCGACGCGACCGATTTCAAGAAAAAAATCAAAAATTTTTGAAATTATTTTTCGAGCCGACGACCACCTCCGGCGACGCTGCGCCCGGTTGCCGATCACGCATGAGCGTGCGCATCCCCGGAGGGAAACGCTGGCCGGGTTTCATGCAGCAGCGGCGAGCGATTCTCCGACACTCGTGAAGATCGAGACGCGATGCGGACTGACATTTCGACGCGAGCCTCTCCAGGACGAAGCGCGCGGCGCGGGGTTCAGGAGTCGTTCAAGCCGTTGGGGAGAAGAGCGTGCGCCAGACCGAAATGCGCTATTTTCTTCGTATTTTTTGGCATTTGAGCGTACTTCATCACTCCCCCGCGGGTCGATTCCGGGGGCGCCGCCCGCCGTTTCACACGCCGCCGGTTTTCTTTGCGCAACCGCCCCTGCGCACGCCGCGCGCCTCAGCGCTTACGTGTCCACGGCGTCGCCACGTCTTCGAACGGGCATCAGGCTCCTCCCTCTTCGGCCAGTGCCACACCCTGTCCCTAACGATCGAAACCACGCACGACGTCCTGCTCACAACCTGCGGGGCGCAGGTACGGGGCGGCTTCTAAATCGTTTCCCCCGCCAAAAATGCTTTGACACAACAACAACCTTGTGTACGATTTTGTTCCTGGAAAGGAGGTGATAGCGAATGGCAAAGAAACGCAAGGCGAAGAAGGCCGCGAGGAAGTCAACCGCCAAGAAACGCAAGAAGAAGAAGTAGCCTCCCGGTCGCACGAATCGGAACGGCGCCTAAGAAGGCCTCGCGCCGGCTCTCGCCACGGCGGTCGGCGGGGCAAGGAAAGTCGACGTGTCGCGAATCGTGCCAAACGGAAAGGGCGGAAGGCGCTCCTCGCCACGGCGGCGCCTTCCGCCCGAATTTTGTTCACCTCCCATCCGCATTCCTTACACTTTGAAGATCAACGGGGAATCGGAATCCGTCACTATCCCGCCCGATCGGAGATGACCAAGCTCAGGCCAGGCAACGCGAATCTATGGCCCGGAGGGCTTGCACGATCGACAAGGAGATCGGCCGGTGTGGATCGCCTCCTGCACACTCGAGAAGGTCACTCGATTGTCGGGTTTGATGCGCCGGGCGTGAGCGCAACTGCTGCGGTGAAAAACGGTGCCGTGTAAGCTGCCGATCCAGGAGTCGACGGGTGCCGGATCGGGGGCCTTCGCGTTCACGGTCGGTTTCGGCGCAGCCGGCAACTCGCCGTCTGGCGGCGGGGGCTGACCCGCCCGGTGCCAGGCGGTGATGATCAGCCCGGCGGCCAGCCGCGCACCATTTTCCAACCACCCATTGACCAGGGGACCGGCCAGCCTCGCCAGGCGTTCATCGTGGTCGGACTCGGGCCCGGTCACTGCGGAGTCCCTTGCATTCTCGAGGTGATCGACGTATAGCGCGGCGAGCGCGTCCATCAGCGTCCAGCCGTCAAACGTCAACGAGAGCGTCTCGAAAACCGCCGCCTGTGGATTCTCTAACAAGACGACGTTCGATGACGCCGCTACGCCGTCGTCGCGGCGCCGGACTTCCCTGGACGATGGCCGCCAGCCGTCAAGACGTCGGCACCACCAGTCGCTGTCGCGCAGTGGGTTTGCAGCGTCCTCGGTCTTGGAACGGACGGATGACGATTCGCTTCCTCGAACGCTGACGTTCCAGGGAAGCGCGGCATCCGTGGCCAGGTGAATCAACAGGGCGGACTCCCGCAACACGGCGTTCCATTCGTTGTTAATGAACGAGAAGGTCAGCGATTCGTAATGCTCATCGATGGCCCACGGCAACCGTCCCCCGTGGACTCCGCTTTGTTCGAACAAACGTTGGGCGGCGGCGGCGGCGCGCGGAAATCGTCGAGCGGCTTGCCGCCGTTCGAGAAAGGATGTTCCCGCCGCTGCAACGTCCAGTCGAATGAAGTGGTCGCCGGCGCCAAGGCCGGCGAAGGGTGGTGGTACGTTTGGGGCAGGATCGACGATCGTCTTCTCTTTGCGGTTCGACCGGGCGAGTTTTGTCAGTTCGTCGGCCTGTTCCCTGAACCAACGGTCAAGCGGCGAGGGCAGCGATTGAACCGTGATCGCGACGGCCACGTCAAACGCCACGGGGTGTTCTTCCGGTTCAACCGCGGCGGCGACGGCAACCCATGCGCGACACAGCAAGAGCGTGAACCCGAGGGCAGCGAATTTCGGAGTTGCCTTTAAGGAGTTGCGCATGGGTTTCGAGGATTCCCACCGGTCGCTATTCACATGGCATGGGATCACATCAAACAAGTCCCACCCTTGTTTCCTGCCTGATGCAGCGCAAGTCCGCACGTCAGGGATGTTGAGCATCGGCCCGGTAATCCCAGCCTATGGAGACCGGGACCGGCGCGCGGGATCGGATCAGGAAGGCGACTCCGGCGACCGGGCATCCTCCGTCCGGACGGCGCCCGACCGTTCCAGGACCTTTCTCAGCAGGTAGCTTTCCATCGCCGGATCGCGTCCCAGGTCGATCCACACATCGTGTTCCGCCGTCACGCGAGTCAAGCCCTCGGTGGAGGGCAGACTTTCACCGAAAAACTGATAGGCCGCGCCGCTGCTGTTGAATTGGCGATCGGGCGAGCTCAATCGTTCTTTGTGGACGACGAAGGCGACCGTCACCGTTCCCGCAGCCGCGTCGCGATGCACACTCGCTTCCACCCATCGGCGGATGGGGTTCAACGTGGATTCCCAGAGGTCCTTCGGAGTATCCACATCGTGGCGCCAGAATTCCAAAAGGCTTTGAGAAATGACCGGCAGAGTAGTGACGACGCCGCCGCGGCGATCCACGCGATCGAGCGGGAAGCGCTGGCGACGCAAAACGTCTTGCGTGCATTCAAACAGTTGATCAACCTCTTCGTGGGATTGCACCTTGACGAACGAGCTGGAGACCTCGACTCGACGATCCGGTCCGGCGCATCCGCCGGAGGCGAGCATCATTCCAAAGAAACCTGCCAGGGTAAAGACGGCGGAAAGCCAGGAGGTTGGCGGGGGAAGGCGCATGGGCGAAGATGATAGAGCCGATGAGCGAATGGTCAAGGACGCGGCTTTGGACGAATCAGTCGGGGGGTGCATCCCGAATTTCGTGGCGATTACGCAGCCCGGTGGAGCGGTCGGGAGGCCCAGAAGGCGTCCCACTGATGGTTGATGCGTTGGCCGACCAGCGCGCGCCGGACTCACTCCACTGCCGACCGCTTCCCTTAAGCCGCGTGGCCACCAGTTGTTTGCAGGTGGACTCCATCATTCCCGAGCCGATCACGTAGCCCTTTTTCCCGATACTCCACGTAGTCCGTGATCGCCAGCCGTGACTCCAGGTATCCGATCAGCGCGTCCAACGCCTCCAGAGCCGGTGACGGCGTTGTGCTGGCGCGGGCGGTGCGACTCCGCCGCAGATAGCGCAACAAACCCATTCCGCTCCACTCCGCCAGGAGCGTATGACACTGCGACACCCAGCCACGCGTCACCCCTTCGTCGCCGTGGAGCACACGGGCCGCCGCCCAGATTGTGTTCGCTTAGGTGATACCAGTCCAGGATGCGCGTGGCATCGGGGAAGTGGTTCCGCGCCACCGTGTCGCACCACGTGCCGCCGTCACTGATGAAGATCACCTCGTCGGCCTGGAGCATGCCGCAGCGCACCGCCAACTCCCATAGGCTCAGGCCAAACCGATCGGGTTCCTCGCGCGACGACAACACCCGCTTGTGCCAGACCTTCGTTCCTTCCTGCCAGACCACCGTCCCGCACTTCATCTCCTGATAGACCAGGCGTTTTTTCCCGTTCTCCTCCTGCCGATAGCGCGTCGGGTACATCACCACGTCGCAACTCACATACAGCCGTTTCGGACGGGCCAGCGGCTCTTTCGCCAGCACGTGCTCCTCGCGCACTACGCCGTTGGGCAACGCCGTCAGCGTCGCTGCCGACGTGGAGCGATCCTGCTCCGCCACCCCGCCCGCCGCCTGCATCAGCCGGTCGAGGATGGTGTCCGACAGCCGCACTTCGTGCTGATAGCACAGTTCTTCCTGTAAGGTCGCAAAGCTCATGTGCGTGGCCAAGCGCAACGCGCGCCGGCCCAGGCTCACCGTCACTTCGTGGGGCGGGAGATCGAGCTCTCTATCCAGCGGGTACTCAAACGCGCCCGTCTTGACGCAGCGGAATCTCGCTCGACGCACCGTCACTGGACCGTTCAGCCCGATCAACGTCCGCGCTGGGTATCCTTTGTGACGGAGTTCTCCTCCCGCTTTCGAAAAAGGGGGCGCGGCGCGGTCACCGCATCGACACTCGCCTGCAACGCCGCACCGGCCACCTGCCGACTCATGGCGTCGATCTTCTCCTCCATGTCCTCCAGCGTCCCCGACACTTACTCCACATGTTCGCGAACCAC
>Ga0214473_10002790_pt1 | contig 21385 bp, 15 predicted proteins | sample RVTome_7_FD_203509 | JGI IMG/M metagenome (GOLD analysis project Ga0214473, IMG submission 203509) | Soil microbial communities from uranium-contaminated site in the Upper Colorado River Basin, Wyoming, United States - RVT98D197 | ecosystem: Environmental > Terrestrial > Soil > Contaminated >... | reverse complement strand
CCGGAAGATCTTTCGGCGATCGATAGTTTTCTCAAGGGAGTGATGGATGCCTTGGGTCAGTGTCGCGCCACCGCCGAAGTGACCCTGGAAGGCGGCTGTACGCCCCTGCCCGATTGAGAACGGCTCCAGCAAAGAAAGACAGGAACCATGAATTCAGAGCCAAGAAAAGTGAAGAAGATCGTCACGCCCGACGACACCTCCGATGGCGCCGGCGTGAAGCTCAAACGGAGCATTCATTCGAGAGCGTTGGATTACCTCGACCCGTTCCTACTGTTGGATCATTTCGGCTCCGACAATCCGAAGGACTACATCGCCGGCTTCCCGATGCATCCCCATCGTGGGATCGAGACGGTGACCTACATGCTGGCGGGAGCCGTGAAGCACAGAGACTCGACGGGAAATTCCGGGATCATCAAAGCGGGCGATGTCCAATGGATGACCGCCGGCCGCGGCATCCTGCACGAGGAAATGCCTCAGCTAGAGGGAGGGCGACTGAACGGATTCCAATTGTGGGTGAATCTCCCCGCCAAGCTCAAAATGACGCCGCCGCGATACCAGGAGATTGCCTCGGAAAATATTCCGGAGCTTCATCGGGATGACGGCGTTCGAATCCGCGTCATCGCCGGGACGGTGGACGGGATCCGTGGCTCGGTGACGGAGATCGCCGCCGATCCCACCTATCTCGATGTTTCGGTTCCCCCCAATACGTCCCTCGTTCATCCCATCCCGCGGGGACATACCGCCTTTGCGTACGTTTTCGAGGGGGAGGGAGTCTTTGGCCTGGACGGAGGTGGCGAAGGGAAAACCGTCACCCAACCTAAGTTGGTTGTGTTGGATGACGGAGATTATTTGCAGGTCAGAACGGGGGAACAGGGGGTACGGTTCTTGCTGGTTTCCGGCAAGCCGCTGCAGGAGCCGATTGCCCGGTACGGACCGTTCGTCATGAACACGCCGGAAGAAATCGAAGAAGCGCTCTACGATCTACAGCAGGGAACCTTCGTCGGCTGAGTAGGCGGCTCGGCTGCCGTCGCTCGGTAGCTCTTTCCGAGCGTCATCTCTCGCCGGTCACGTCGACGATGAAGTCCCGATGCGTGTCGGAGCTGGTGCCGTTGTCACACCCCGAGCGCCCACAGAGCGGTGGTCCAAGCCAGCCCGCCTTTCAAAAAATGCGGTGTCATCCTTGCGGCTCCCCGCAGCGTCAAAACCGGATGCCGACGCCGGCATTCACCTGGAGGTTGTGACCCAAGTCTAGGGTAATGCGGACGTCGTCGGTGCGAAGAACGTCGTTTCCGGTACCCCCGATCCAGAGATCCCCCACGTCGAAGCGGAGCGCCAGTCGGCGTGAAGGATAGAACTCGATGGCCGCACCCAGATCCAGGGCGAGCTCGGTCTGGCTCGAGGTGAGAGGTGGGCACGGTGCCGTGACACAGACGACGTACAGTTTGTTCTGGAAGCTCACAAGACCTGGTCTCACCTTGCCGAACAAACCGATCTCCCGCCAGCGCGTTCCCGCCTTGATCCCGAACAAGCCCTGAAGCCGCCTATCGGTTATGAGTCCAAGAAGCCCTTCCACGGGGATTATCCTACTTTTGGGGACCCGCCAGTGGCTGCTGGTGTCCTGTGCGACGGACGACCGTCCCCTACTGCGGGCAACGCCAGGATTGAAAGAACCCGACTGGCGTGCTACCTTATATATCTATTCCTGGAAACAACTGGAAGGACGTTCGGCGGAGACGACCGCTTCGGAAGGGGGGGTCTCGAAGCGGGGCTTCCGATGTCCATAGAGACGGATGGAGTCACGCTCTGACCATCTCTCCCCGGGCATCCGCCACCAGCGGCTCAGGAACCTGATGACAGCCTACGCGAGAGACACCGCCGAAGCGCTCCGCTCGGATTAGCGAACATGGCGAAGGTAGATAACGCAGAAGTTCGGGTGGCGGTGTCGGAGTTCCACCAGTATCTCTCTGATCGAATCGCTCCGTTGATGTTCACGGACTCGGCCCTTCTACTTCTCCGATATCCGGCGGCGGCGCTGGCGGTGGAGATCGAGCGGTGGAAGGCGCAGCAGCTGGTGCGAGCCCCAGGCGTGCCGGCGGCAGACTTCCTCTTTCACGCGGTGAAGAAGGTTGCGATGATGGGGGAGCTCGATCTCGTCTCCAAAGAAGTTCTGGGCGCGTACTTGACGGATCTGAGTCAGGAGACCCTTCAGTACTGCCCGGAGGCAGACCGGGAGACTCTGCGTCGGAACCTCTTGAGCATCGGGGAGCCGACACCGGGTGACGACGACGCCCCGCTATCGGTGCTCCATCGACAGGGAAACACGCAGCAAACAGTCCAGGCAGGAGTGAGCTGGCAGGCAGGAGTGTCTCTCTCACCGGAAGCCGCCCTGGCCTTGCGCCGTCTGTCGCTCTTCCTCGAGCACCTCCAACCGCAGGCGCCGGCGGGGCGGCGCGGGGAGATCGCCTCCCAATTCGTGACCACCGCGGCGATCCGTTCATCCACCGAGAAGGAGCTGGAAGAAGCCCTTGCTCCCCTCCGACAACTCGGCATCGACACGGGAAGCGGCAATCTTCTGAAAGCGGTCGCCGAGAGCCTGCCGGGGTGGGGTAGTCTGCCGACGCCGGATGGTAAAGAGAGCCCTCGCGTGGCGAGCGCGCAGCTGAACGCCATGCGCCAGATCGTCCTGTTGGGTGAAGACGAGGGCGAGGTAGGAAAGCGGTTCCGAGAGCTCGTACACGCCGCCATCGAGCAATTCAATCAGGGGCATCTGGGAAGAGCCTCCACCATGTGCGAGCTGGCCCTGAAGCTGATAGCGGACGGGAAAATTCAGCCGATGTTTGTGGCACCCCTGCGGAGCAGGGGCCACGAGAAGCTCGACTTTGAACGCCTCAAGACGGTGGCTGAGCGCGTCGATTCCCGACCCGCTTTGCGGAAGGTTCTCGAGCTATTCAACGCGCTCCAGCCCGAGGGCTTGCTGGAAGCCTTGGACGGCGAATCCACTCGGGAGCGGCGCCACGGAATCCTGACACTGCTCGAGGTTCACGGTCCTGCCGGGCGGGCGAAGGCCCTCGAGTTACTGAGGGCCTCGGTCCAGCCCGGCGGGGATGTCGATCCGTTCTTCCAGATGAACCTCATCTACCTCTTGCGAACCGTCCCGCGCCCCGCCGAGGTGAGCGTCGGCTATGAGGTCGATTTGGTCATGCAGGCTTGCGGCAAGACCAGCCCGCCTCCCTTGGTCAAACAGGCGATCGCATTCCTGGCCCAGAGCGAGCACCAGGACGCCGAGCGAACGCTCCTCGCCTACTTGCAAGTCTTCGAGAACATGCTCCTGAAACCCGAGACACGCGTCTACCCGCCCGCGGAGATCGAAGCGCTCCTCGACCGGACGTGCACCGCTCTGGCCCGCTACGGGACGCCGCGAGCCTGGCGCGCCCTCGTCGATCACGGGCTGAACGCGGAGTCGCGGCTGGGGAGCACCGTTTCTCGACTGATCGCCGCTGGCCATCAGGACCTTTCCAACCAAAAAGATCTGCTGGCGCGAGTGGTCGACGCCCTGAAGGCAGAGCTGCCGCGCTCGGTGCTGGGAATGAAGCTAAAGAAGAACGACGAGAAGAGGCTCTCTCTCGTCCAGGCGCTGGCCGGCACGCCAGCCCCCGAGGTCCGGGAACTGTTCCAAGACATCGTCAAACGGTATCCCGGCGAGAAGTTCGCGGAGGCCGCTTCCAAGGCGCTCGCCGCGTTCAGCTCACGCAGTGAGACGGCTCCCGCCGGCCTTAGCGGGGACCTGGAGCTCTTCGGTCTGCCGACCGTCCTCCAGATGCTGGCTCAGATCTCACCCACCGGCGTCCTGAGCCTGCTGACCGCAGAGAGCACCGTGCGGGCGACGCTGGCGTTCGAGGAGGGCCGTCTGCGAGCCGCGCGTTTGGGGAACCTTAATGGAGTGGACGCCGTCTATCAGCTTTTCGTTAAGCCATTCCCCGGAACGTTCGCCTTCGCGACTCGCCAGGACATCGAATCCTCACACGCACCTCTCGGTCCGCCCCAGGATGTGGTGAACCTGATCCTGGAAGGTGTTCGGCGCCATGACGAGTGGAGACGGGCGGCGGCGCTGGTTCCAGAGGAGGCCAAGCTGAAGCCTACCGACAAGCCGTCGACGCCCCTGGAGGATGAAAGTAAGGAGCTCCACGACGCGCTCTGGGAAAAGGTGTCGTCGGGGGCGACCCCGGCCGAGTGCGAGGCGAGCTGTGCGGTGGATTCCTACCGGGTGCGACGCTTGCTCGAACATTGGGTGGAAGAAGAAGCGCTGGCCCTCACTATTGCCTAGAACGTTTTACCTCTGCGCGTATTGACTCGTAGAGCACTCGCCTCATTGCCTCAGGGGCGCAGATTCTCTATATTCTAACTAGACGATGAAGGGCTTCTCCGACTTCAGGTCTTTTGAGGATCCGGTTTCGAGATCCGAGATCTGCGGGCTCGACGTCACCCTGCGGTGAGTGCCCTCCTGACCCTCCGCCTTGCAGCCGGTTTTCTCCTCCTGGCAGCGAGTCTCGCCGCTCCGCCTCCCAGCTCCGCCCAACCATCCATCCTTCGCTGGGGTGGCGACGCCGAGGGCGGAGCCCCGTTCATGGAGGCCGATCCATCCGATCCGTCGAAGCTCGTTGGGTTCGACGTCGAGATCGCGGAGCTCATCGCCAGCGAGCTCGGGCGCACGCCTCGATTCGTCCAGGTGGCCTTCGCCGCGCTCGATCAATCCGCCATCCGAGGCGACTTCGACATCGGACTCTGCGGGATCGAGGATACACCTCAACGGCGGGCTGCCGTCGCCGCCAGCGTGCCTTATTACGAGTTCCGGGAGGTGCTGACGGTCCGCTCCGCCGACCGGGAACACTTCCAGTCCCTGGCCGATCTCCACGGTCGGAGAGTCGCCACCCTCGGGGGCACCATCGCCTACGAGATCCTGGTGAAGGCCGGCCAGGAGCACGGGATCACCGCGGTTTCTTACGACGACGACGTTCACCCCTACACCGACCTCCTTTTAGGCCGCGTCGATGCCGTGCTTCTCGACAACGTCCTCGCCGACCGCTCCATGCGCCGCAACCCCGGCCTCTACACGCACGCGGAGGGCCTGGCTCACGGTCACTACGTCGTCATCACCGCGCCCGAGAACACCGAGCTGCGGGACCAGGTCGACGAGATCCTCCGAAGGGCGATGCAGGACGGACGTCTGGAATCGATCCTCCGCAAGTGGGACATCTGGACAGAAGATCAGACAAGCCATCACGCGCGAGTGCTGGCGGCCGCGGGCGATCCCCTCGCCGCCGGCACCGCTCCGGCTCCTACTTCGGTGTGGAAGATGACGGTGGCCTACTTTCCGTCGCTCCTCCAGGCGGCGGTCGTCACTCTCTTGCTTTCCTGTCTCGCCATGGCACTCGCCGTCCTGCTCGGAGTCGTGATCGCCACCGGGCGAGTCTACGGAGGACCTCTCACCCGGGCTTTCCTCACCGCCTACGTTGAGCTGGTGCGAGGGACTCCGGTGCTCCTCCAGCTTTTCGTGGTCTACTATGGCCTCGCCGCCGTGGTCCGTCTGCCCGCGTTCGCGGCGGCGCTCCTGGGCCTGGGGTTGAACTACGCCGCCTACGAGAGCGAGATCTATCGGAGCGCCCTAGAGGCGGTCCCCAAGGGCCAGCTCGAGGCATCGCGGATCCTGGGATTCAGGGAATGGCAGGTGCTTCGGCTGATCCGCGGCCCTCAGGCGTTCCGGTTCGCGCTGGCGCCGATGACGAACGATTTCGTGGCGCTTCTCAAGGACTCGTCGCTGGTCTCGGTTCTTACCGTTGTCGAGCTCACCAAGCGCACGCAGATCTTCGCCGCCAACATCGGGAGCTGGGTCATTCCCGGCGCGCTGTGCGCCGCGCTCTATCTCCTAATGTCTCTGCCGCTCGGGCACCTGGCGCGCCGTATGGAGGCACGGTGGAAGGCCTCCACCACGTCATGAGCACCGTTCTGGAGATCCGCGGTCTGCGCCTCCTTCGCGGAGCGCGGGAGATCCTGTGCGGCGTGGACTTCGAGGTGAAGCGCGGCGAGATGGCGGCTCTCATGGGACTCTCCGGCTCTGGCAAGACGACGGTACTCCGCGTCGTGGCGGGCCTGGAAGACTCCTTCGAAGGAGCCGTTACCGCCGAAAAAGTGGGGATGGTATTTCAGTTCCACTATCTCTTCGAGCATCTTTCGGCGCTGGCCAACGTCATGCTGGCGCCGGTCCACGTGCTAGGGATCGGGTCCGCGAAAGCGCAGGCGCGAGCGCAGGGGCTTCTCGATCAGCTCGGCGTGGGCCACCGCGCGCAGGCTCTTCCGCGAGAGCTCTCCGGCGGCGAAGCGCAACGGGTGGCCATCGCGCGCGCTCTAGCCGTGGATCCTCCGCTGTTGCTCCTCGACGAGCCGACCGCTTCCCTCGACCCCGCCCGTCAGAAGGAGCTGGGCAAGACGCTCCGCGGTCTCGCCGCGCAAGGTCGGACTCTCCTTTTCACCTCGCATGACGACGATTTCGTGGGGGACTACGCAACGCGGGTGCTGGTGCTGGCGGAGGGACGCGTGGTGGAGGAAGGTGAGCCGCGGAAGGTGCTCTCGAAGCCCCAACACGAGGCGACGCGGAAGCTCCTTCAGGTCGAGCCGTCGCGACGCCGGGCGAAGAGCTGACGCAGGCGTCGAGCTGATCTCGTACTGGACGCGATCATCGTGTGGGTCCCGCTCAACGCCCTGGGCAAGCCGAAAAACTAGAGCGTGGCCGAGCCCTTTTGTCCGCCGGCCCTCTGTCGCCGGTGCCGCAGGTACTCGATCAGGATCGGCATGATGGAGATGCAAATGATCGCCAGGATCACCAGAGTGAAGTTCTCTCTCACCGCCGGCAGGCTGCCGAAATAGAAGCCGGCGAAAGTGAAGAGCCCGGTCCAGACCACTCCGCCGAAGAGGTTGTAAGCGACAAAGCGCCGATAGGTCATCGTTCCCACACCGGCTACGAAGGGCGCGAAGGTGCGGATGATGGGAACGAAGCGCGCCAGGAAGATCGTCTTCCCGCCGTGCCGCTGGTAGAACTCCTGCGTGCGAAAGAGATACTCCCGCTTGATGAAGCGAATGTTCTCCCGGAAGACGCGGGGGCCGATGCTTTTGCCGATCGCGTAGTTGACCGTGTCGCCGGCGATCGCAGCCACCGCCAGGAGCCCAAAGAGATAGACGGCGTTGAGCGCTCCGGTTGCGGCCAGGGCTCCCGCGGCAAAGAGCAAAGAGTCGCCGGGCAGGATGGGAGTCACCACCAGGCCCGTCTCACAGAAGACGATGATGAAAAGCAGCAGATACGTCCAGGCCCCATAGGCGCCGATGACGTCCCCGAGATGCTTGTCCAGGTGAACGAAGAGGTCCCAGAATTGCGCAATAAGCTCCATCGGCTCGCTCGGTTTGCTCCAACCCTGACAAAGCTAATTCTATTACCCAGTCAGGCAGACGGGAAGAGGATTCAGCGCCGGTCGAAGTAAACCCCCTGGAGACTATCGGCCGCGGAACTGCCCGGGTGCGCACCGGTAAGGTCTTGCTTCTCTCTCGCGTCCCATGCTTATAGAATACTACCCCAACACGCTGGCGATCCCGCCCAGCAGGTCCCGAGCCGAGAGTTGGAGGGGTGGGGCGCCGTGCGCAATAAGCGAGGTCAGTCGATGGCGGAAACGAGCAAGCCAACCGGAAGCGCGCAGGGAGTCGAACCCCATAAGCCCTTCGTTCTCGAATCGATGGCGATGCCGGAGTTCACCCTGAGGGCGGTGCTCCTTGGGTTGGTGCTGACCCTGATCCTGGGTGCGGCCAACGCCTACCTCGGTCTTCGCGCCGGGGTGACGATCGCCGCGACCTACCCCGCGGCGGTGATCAGCATGGCGGTGCTCCGCCTTTGGCGCGGGTCGATCCTGGAGGAAAACGTCGCCCGAACCGCGGGATCGATCGGCGAGTCGGTAGCGGCGGGAGCGATCTTCACCCTGCCGGCCTTCGTGATCGCGGGGGTCTGGCCCTCCTTCGGATTCGAAGACGCCTACTGGAAGTCCACGGCGCTGATGATGGTCGGGGGCGTGCTGGGCGTGCTTTTCTGCTCGCTGGTTCGGCGCGTCATGGTGGAGGACCGGGAGCTTCCGTTTCCGGAGTCGGTGGCGGCGGGGGAGATCCACAAGGCAGGTCAGAAGGGAGCCCAAGCCGCGAAGTTCCTCTTCTACAACATCGGCTTCGGTGCGGTGACCTTCTTCCTTGGCGCGATTCGGCTCTTCGCGACCGACAAGGACATCTTCGTTCGCCTAGGCACGATTGGACGGAGCACGGTCCAGGTGGGCGGCTCCGGCCAGACGGTCGGAACCGGAGGCGTCACCTACATGGCGGCGCCCAGCGTGAGCCCGGCCTACATCGGGGTGGGCTACATCATCGGCCCAGCGCTCGCCTCGCTCAACTTCGCCGGAGGCGTCGTTGCTTGGGGACTGCTGGTGCCCCTGCTCATCTACTTCCTCGGCCCCGATCTTCAGGCGTTCCTGCCGGTCGACGCCACGACCGAGTCCTGGCGGGAGCTCGCGACCTCCGTATGGCGGTTCGTGGTTCGGCCCATTGCGGTCGGAGGGATGCTGGTCGGTGCGACGTACACCATGTTCCGCATGCGCAAGAACATCATCGGGGGCCTCACGCGCGCCTTCGCGGAGCTCCGGGCGCAGGCCGCCGCCGGCGCGGTGGGGCGCACCGAGCGTTACATGAGCTCGAAGAGTGTCTTCGGCCTCATGGCCATCGCCTTCGTACTGATGACGGTTATCTACATCCGGCTCGCCGGACACACCCTCGCCGGGGTGGTGGCGGCGGTAATCATGTTGGTGGTCGGCTTCTTCTTCGCGACCGTGTCTGGTTATCTAGTCGGCGTCATCGGCTCGACCAATAACCCCGTCTCCGGCATCACGCTCTCGACGCTCATCGTCGCCGCTCTCCTCCTTGTCGCACTCGGTGTCTCCGGCGCCAGCGGCGTTCTCGCGGTGCTGGGCGTTGCCGCCGTCGTTTGCGTTTCGGCCGCGGTCGCGGGAGAGCTGCTCCAGGATTTCAAGGTGGGCTGGATCCTGGGGGGCACACCGCGAACAATCCAGATCGTCGAGCTGATCGCCGTCGTCTGTGCCAGCCTGGTCATGTACTTCCCGCTCCTGGTGCTCCACCAGGGCAACATCAACGCGGGCGGCATAGGTTTCGGCGATCCGAGGCTCCCGGCGCCTCAGGCCGGTCTCATGGCCTCTCTCGCTCAGGGGATCGTGGGCGGCGACATGGCCTGGCCGCTGGTGGGGGTGGGTGTTCTCATGGGCATCGCCATGATCATGGCGCAGGTGCGAAGCCCGATGCTCCTGGCAGTGGGGATGTACCTTCCGATCGCGACCACCTTCGCCATATTCATCGGTGGACTGCTGCGCTGGCTCACCGACTCGATCCGCGACTCCCGGAACTTGAACGACGCTCAGAAGGCGCGGGTGGTGAACGTCGGAGTGCTTTCCGCTTCCGGGCTGATTGCCGGCGAAGCGCTGGTCGGTCTGGTCATCGCCACCTTCAGTTTCTTCGAGTGGCCGCTGCCCCAGATCTTCGAGCACCCGTCGTATCTGGCGGGGCTGGTGGTGATGGGACTCATTGCCGTCACGCTGATCGTCGTGCCGCTCATGAACGCGGGCCGGCCCGACGAGCCCGCGCCACCTCAGGCGATCATGTAAGTCTGTGCGTCAATCTCCGGCAAAAGCGCTGGTGACGAAGGGCGCCTCTCGAACCGCGGCCCGCTTGCGCCCGCTTAGAACCAGATACCATTCGCGGGTCGAGGCCAGCACGACGAGCGTCACTACCGACATGAACAGGAGCGCTACGTAGGCGTCGAGCCGATCGTTGAACATGAGCTGAGCCGCCGCAGCATCGGTCGAGCCCGCCAGCGACCGGGCGTGGGCGAGAAACCCGAGCTTCGGATCCGGTGAGAAGACTTTTTGGAAGCCCGCGGTCATGGTGACGAAGACGAGCCAGATGAGCGGCAGGAGAGTCACCCAGACGTAACGGGCCTTTCCCATCTTGATGATGATGGTGGTGCCGACCGAGAGCGCGACGGCTGCCAGGAGTTGGTTAGCGATCCCGAAGAGGGGCCACAAGGAATTGATGCCGCCAAGCGGATCTACGACCCCCTGATACAGAAAGTAGCCCCACGCCGATACGATGAGCCCGCTCGAGATGAAGACTCCCGGGTACCACGAGGTCTCCCTCATCTTGGGCCAAACGTGCCCCAGCACGTCCTGGAGCATGAAGCGGCCCACCCGCGTCCCCGCGTCGACGGTGGTCAGGATAAAGAGCGCCTCGAACATGATGGCGAAGTGGTACCAGAGGGCGGTGAGCCTTCCGCCACCGAAAAAGCTCGACGCCGAGGAGAAGATGTGTGCCATCCCGACGGCCAGCGAGGGCGCGCCGCCGGTACGCGCCACCAGCGTCGTCTCGCCCATGTCGCGGGCGAGGTTTTCCATCACTTCGGGAGAGACCACGAAGCCGGCCTGGTTGAGCGTCTCTGAAGCCTGCTGCAATGCGGCCGGGGTGGTGTTCATGGCGAAGTAGACTCCGGGTTCGAGCGTGCAAGCGGCGATCATCGCCATGACCGCAACGAAGGACTCCGCCAGCATGGACCCGTAGCCCACCAGGCGAGCATCGCTCTCGCGGGCGATCATCTTCGGAGTCGTGCCCGAGGCAATGAGAGAGTGGAATCCGGAGATGGCGCCGCAGGCGATGGTGATGAACGCGAACGGGAAAAGCGTTCCCGCGAAAACGGGGCCGTTGCCCCCCTCAGCGAAGGGAGTGACGGCCGGCATCAACAGGGGAGGACGAAGCGCAATGATCGCTACCCCCATGACCAGGACCGTGGTGATCTTGAGGAAGGTGGAGAGGTAGTCCCGGGGCAGGAGCAGAATCCAGACCGGTAGCACCGAGGCGCAGAAGCCGTAACCGATCATCATCCAGGTCAGGGCCGTGCCGCTGTAAGTGAAGAGCGGCGCCCAGGTGGGAGAAGTCGATACCTGGCCCCCGGCGACGAGAGCGAGGAGGAGGAGCACCGCGCCGGCAATCGAAGCTTCGCCGACTTTGCCGGGTCGCCACACTTTCATCCACCATCCCATCAAGACGGCGATGGGCATTGTGCAGGCGATGGTGAAGAAGCCCCAAGGCGAGGCACGCAGCGCGTTCACGACCACCAGGGCCAGAACCGCCAGGAGGATGATCATGATCGCCAGGACCGCGAGCATCCCTGTCACTCCCGCCACGCGGTTGACCTCATCCTTGGCCATCTGTCCGAGCGACTTCCCGTCCCGGCGCATGGAGCAGCAGAGGATGGTGAAATCCTGCACTGCACCGGCGAGCACGACGCCGATGACGATCCAGATGGTTCCGGGAAGGTAACCGAACTGTGCGGCGAGCGTCGGTCCCACCAGAGGGCCCGCCCCGGCAATGGCAGCGAAGTGGTGTCCGAACAGCACCCATCGGTTCGTCGGCACGAAGTCGCGCGCGTTGGAGAGCCGCTCGGCGGGTGTGGCGCGACGGTTGTCGAGCTGGAAGACTCGCCGGGCGATGAATAGAGAGTAGAAGCGGTACCCGATAACGTAGGTGCAGACGGCCGCGGTCAGGAGCCAGATAGAGTTGATGGTCTCCCCGCGGGAAAGCGCAATGGTGCCGAAAGCGAGGGCGCCCAGGAGCGCGAGGGCGCCCCAGGCGATAGCCGCCAGCAGACGTCGGGGCATCACGAGCGTGGCGGGATCCGCGTCAAGTAACGCGGAGGCCGGGCGGGAGACGTCAATACTCCAAGGGGTGGAGAGCTTTGGAGAATCTGCTGGAGCCGGTGCAGCATGTCCGCCTCTGGCGACAGTCGCCAATTCGGGCGCGATGCCGTTGGCGTCACGTGAAACCCGGGAACCGAGTCCCTCGAAGAGGTATCGGCACCGACGCGTTTCAACCATTCGCGCCCGCGCCCGGCATGCGCGAAGTGAGATTATCATCGTTCAAGGAAGGGTAATCGTCAAGATCAATTTAGCGCCCTGGCGGGGACCGGGATCGTTTGCTTTGTGCCCGCGCTCGGGTCTATATTTTCGTCTTCTCTCTATCCGGAGTGTGCCATGCGCTCCGACGTTCGGAACCATCGCCGGCAGAACGTTCCGGCGACGGGAGCAGTAGCGGCTCTCCCGAGTACCGCGGACACAACGTCGTCGTCCGCGGAAGTCGCTGGTGACATTAATGGGTGAAGGGACTCTCACACTTCCAATGTTCGGGCCCGCCGACTGGGCGGTCCTCTGGATCGTCTTCATCTCCGGCTGGGTGGCGCTCGGCTACGGAGCGATCCTGGTTCGTCACGTCCTGAAGCAGGACGCCGGACCGCCGGCCATGGTCCACGTTGCCCAAGCCATCGAGCGCGGCTCGATGGCCTACCTGGGCCGCCAAGTGCGTACCATGCTTCCTTTCGTGGTCGTCATGGCCTTCGGTCTCTATCTCATCTACCGCCAGGTCCATGCCGACGCCGAGGGTGCTTTGACCTACGTTCCTCTCGGGGTGGCGCTCGCCTTCTTGATGGGGGTAGGCGCTTCCTACGGGGCGGGCTTTGTGGGCATGTGGCTGGCTGTGAAAGGCAACGTGAGGAGCGCCAACGCGGCCCTCACCAGTTTCAAGAAATCCATGGAGCTCGCCTTCCAGGCGGGAGCGGTCTCGGGAATGTTTACGGTGGCGTTCGGTCTCTTGGGCGCGACGGTGATCTTTCTCATTTTCCGCGAGAACGCCACCAAGGTCCTCGTCGGCTTCGGCTTCGGCGGGAGCCTGGCGGCTCTCTTCCTTCGGGTCGGCGGGGGCATCTACACCAAGGCGGCCGACGTGGGAGGAGATCTCGTGGGAAAGGTCGAGGCCGGTATCCCGGAGGACGATCCCCGAAACCCCGCGACCATCGCCGACAACGTGGGCGACAACGTGGGCGACTGCGCCGGAATGGCGGCCGACGTCTTCGAGTCGTACGAGGTGACTCTGGTGGCCGCGATCATCCTGGCGGCCGCGGTGGCGGTCGACCCGGCGTTCGCCGCGACCCATGGCGCCGCGGCGAGCACCTACGGCTTGCGGCTGATCCTCTTTCCTCTCCTCCTTCGCGCCGTCGGTGTGTTCTCCTCCATCCTCGGAATCCTCGCGGTGCGCGTTCCCGAGGGCACGACCCTCAGGGATCCGATGCGCCCCATCAACATCGGCTACTGGGTCTCGTCCGCCGCGAGTGTCGTTGGCTTCTTCGTTGTGAACGCGCTGTATCTCGTAAACCCCTTGACCGGACGCGCCGATTTCCGTTATGCGATTGCCGCGTCGGTGGGGATCGCGCTCTCCCTCGCGACGCTCTGGCTCACCAATCACTTCACCCATCCCGAGGGTCGCCCGGTGACCGAGACTGCCGCCGCGGCACGGACAGGCCCGGCCACCGTCATCCTCGCGGGAATGGCCGAAGGATTGGAGTCGACCGTCTGGGCCATCGTGACCATCGGCGCCACCATTATCGCCACCAGCGCCCTCTTCCCCGAAAGCCTCACTCTCGGCGCTTATGGCGTGGCTCTCGCAGGATTGGGCATTCTCACCACCACCGGGTTTATCCTGGCGATGGACACCTATGGCCCCATCACCGACAACGCCCACGGCATCTTCGAAATGAGCCGCGTGAAAGACGAGCGCGCGAGCCAGACCCTTGCCTGGATGGACGCCATCGGAAACACCACTAAAGCCCTCACCAAAGGACTAGCCATCGCCACTGCGGTGCTAGCTGCTGTGAGCCTCTTCCGCTCCTTCATCGAGGAGGCAAATTTGTTCGAAAAGGGGATCCAGCTGAACGTCCCGGTAGTGCTCGTGGGCCTCACTCTCGGGGGCGCGGTTCCCTTCCTCTTTTCCGCGTTCGCCATCAAGGCGGTGGGCCGCGCCGCCTTCGGTGTCGTCGAGGAAGTGCGGAGACAGTTCCGCGAAAGACCCGGCATCCTCACGTTCCGTGAAGAACCCGATTACGCGCGTTGCGTCGACATCGTGACCGCCATGGCGCAGAAGGAGCTGCTTGGCCCAGCCATCCTCGCGATCTTCTCACCGCTTCTGGTGGGCTTCGCCCTCGGCGCCGAGGCGCTCGGCGGATTCCTCGGGGGCGCGATCTTGACCGGCCAGCTCCTGGCCGTCTACATGGCCAACACCGGCGCCACTTGGGACAACGCCAAGAAGAAGATCGAGGACGGCTACCTGGGTGGTAAGGGGACCGATGCGCACAAGGCGGCGATCATCGGTGACACGGTGGGCGACCCCTACAAGGACACCGCCGGACCCGCCCTCAATCCTCTCATCAAGGTGATGAACTTGGTGTCGATCTTGGTGGCGCCGTTCGTCATCCGCGACCTTTCGTTGGGCATCCGAATCGCCCTGGTGGCCGGCTCGTTGCTGGCGATTGGCGGGGCGGTGACGTACTCTAAACGGGGCTCGATCGCGGGTTCGGCACTTCCGGGCGACGCCCCCGCCGCTGCCCAGACTCGGCCTTGATTCTCTGACTTGATTCTGTGATTGGCCATGGTGCTCGCGATCCATTTCCGGTGCGGACGACGGCACATCGTGCTGCGGCCGAGGGCGCGCGACCTCTCTCCATCGCCCGCACCGGCGAGCGTCCCGAATGCGTGAGCTCGGAAGGCGCCTCCTTCGCACCAAGTCGGTCGAGCACGTCTTAAAACAGGCTGAGGACGGAGAGCATTCGCTCCGGCGGGCTCTGGGTGCCTTCGACCTCACCATGCTGGGCGTCGGCGCCATCGTGGGTGCCGGCATCTTCGCTCTGGTGGGAACCGCCGCGGCGGGGGATGCGAGCCGGCCCGGCGCCGGACCGGCGCTCATCGTATCCTTTCTCCTGACCGGGTTCGCCTGCGGTTTTTCCGCTCTCTGCTATGCCGAGCTCGCCTCACTCATCCCCGTTGCAGGAAGCGCCTACACGTACAGCTACGCGACCCTGGGCGAGCTCGTTGCGTGGATCATCGGCTGGGATCTCATCCTCGAGTACATGGTGGGGAACGTCGCCGTGGCGGTCTCCTGGTCGAGCTACTTCCTGAACTTGCTGGAAGGGATGGGGCTTCACCTGCCGGTGTGGCTGGCCGTCGACGTTCGTACCGCGTTCCGCACGCCTGAGATCTTGGACGCGGCGCCTCGACTGGCCGGCATTCCCATCGTCATAAACCTCCCGGCGGCGTTCATCTGCTTCGCCCTGACCGTGCTCCTCGTCATCGGCATCCGGGAGAGCGCGCGGTTCAACTCCGCCATGGTCGTTCTCAAGCTGGGGATACTGTTCTTCTTCATCGCGGCGGGCGCTCTCTACGTCCGTCCCGAGAACTGGGAGCCTTTTGCGCCGAACGGTTGGGCCGGAATTTCCGCCGGAGCGGCGATCATCTTCTTCGCCTACATTGGGTTCGATGCCGTTTCCACCGCCGCCGAGGAGGCGAAGGACCCGCAGCGCACGCTTCCCACCGCCATCATCGCATCGCTCATCGTCTGCACCGTTGTATACGTCCTGACCGCCGCAGTGCTCACCGGCATGGTTCCCTGGAACGAGCTGGGAGTGCCCGACCCGCTGGCCGTGGCCTTCAGTCGCATAGGCCTCGATTGGGCGGCGCTCCTCGTCTCAGTGGGAGCGGTGGTGGCGACGACCGCTGTCCTCCTCGTTTTCCAGATGGGTCAGCCGCGGATCTTCTTCTCCATGGCGCGAGACGGTCTCCTCCCTGCGTTCATCGCGCGCGTTCACCCCCGCTTCCGGACGCCTCATGTAGCCACGATCATCGTGGGGGTCGTGACCGGGGTGGTGGCAGCGTTCGAGGGCCTCGCCGAGGCGGCCGATCTCACCAGCATCGGTACCCTCTTCGCGTTCGTCCTGGTGTGCCTGGCAGTCATCATCCTCAGGCGCCGCGACCCCGAGAGGCCGCGCGGGTTCCGGACGCCTCTCGTCCCTTGGGTGCCTCTCGCCGGAGCCTTTTCTTGTCTTTATTTGATGTGGAGCTTGCCCAATTCGGCGAAGTGGCGGTTCGTCATCTGGCTCGCGATTGGGCTCACCTTCTACTTCGCCTACGGTTATCGAAAGAGCCGTGCCGGGTCGAAGCCCATCGTTCCGGATGCGCCGGTGTGAACCCGCGTCTCCCCGGCGAGCCTGAGCTCGCCGACGAGGTGGGGCCCGCTCGCCGCGGTCGGCTGGGCCTGACGGCCGCCGTGCTGGCGGCGACCGTTATCCTGCTCTTGCCCGCCGCAGAGAAGCTCCCGCCGGCGGGCCAGAGGATGGCGGCCATCTTCGTGGTGGCAGTGATCCTTTGGGCCACCGAGGCGTTGCCCGTCGCGGTCACCTCGCTTTTGGTGGTGGTGCTCCAGCCGGTCCTCGGTGCGGCGTCTTTGCGCGCCGCCTTCACCAGCTTCATCAGCCCGGTCTTTTTTTTCGTGTTGGCGATGTTCTGTCTGGCTGCGGCGATCACGACGTCCGGCCTCGATCGGCGCTTCGCCTTGTTTCTTCTCGATAGGGCGCGCGCCGATAGCCGGCGCACCGTGGTGGCCCTGATGCTGGGAACGGCCGCGATTTCGACCATCATGTCCGATGTTCCCGCCTGCGCCATTTTCATGGTGGCCGGCCTGGGCGTGCTCGAGCGGGCCGGCATCAAGCCAGGCGACTCTTCCCTCGGCAAGGCGATCATGATCGGCATCCCCATCGCGTCACTCATCGGCGGCGTGGCGACGCCGGCGGGAAGCTCCGTCAACATCCTCGGCATCCATTTCATCGAGGAGTACGGCAAGGTTCGCGTGGGCTTTCTTCAATGGATGCTGATCGGCGTTCCGATGGTGCTCCTTCTCGTCCCGGTCGCCTGCTGGGCCGTTCTCCGGCGGTTTCCCCCCGAGGTGGAGAAGGTCGGCGATCCCGCCGAGACCCGGCGCCAGCGCCTTCGCCTGGGCGCCATGAGCTCCCCCGAAAACAAGACGCTGCTCTTGCTGGGAGCCATGATCGTGCTGTGGATCCTTGGGACGTGGGTAGAGCAGCTGGACGTCGTGCTCGTCGCCCTCATCGGAGCCCTGGTCATGTTCCTTCCGGGAGTCGAGCTACTGACCTGGCCACGGGCCAACAGATTGATCGCCTGGGACACCCTGCTGATGATTGGCGGAGTGACGTCCATCGGCGCCGCCTCGGTCGAGACCGGGCTGGCCAGGTGGCTCGTCGACGCGACGCTCGGCGGAGCGGCGGACTGGCCGCTGGTAGCGAGCCTTCTCGCCATCAGCGCCTTCACCGTCGTCATCCACCTGGCGCTTCCCATCGGCCCGGTGGTCAACGCGGTCGTGATTCCGCCCATCGTCCTCCTGGCGCAGGCGACCGGCCACCATCCGGCCATGCTCGCCCTGCCGGTCGCATTCACCGCCTCCTGCGCCTTCCTGCTTCCTCTCGACGCCGTGGCGCTGATCACCTACGCGAAGGGCTACTACCGGATGCGAGACATGCTGGCGCCGGGAAGCGTGATCAGCATCGTCTGGATCGTCTGGATCACGCTGCTGATGCTGGTACTCGGGCCGTACCTGGCCATGTACTGACAAAGAGCCAGGTAGGACCGCCGGTTGTGGCTCGTGGGCATGCCCTTCGTTTCATGGCCTTCCTGGGTGTGGCGAGCCTGGTATGGACAACCGGCGACTGGTAGGGTGCCTCCGTGCCCGGCAGTTGGTGGCGCGTGTCCTCCATCGACTGGGAAAACCCGCGTAGTTCGGGGCTTCGGGAAAATCGTAACACTTCAGCGTAACACTTTCCTACGGTAGACACCGTAGATCCCCTCAGGCTTTTGGGTCGGTTGCCGATGGCGTGTCGTCCAATGTGATCCTGGAGTTCGAGCAACACATAGAAGGCGAAGGAGGGAAAATGCCTTCCTTCTCGATGGGGCGAATCTTGGCAGGATCACGGCTATTCCGCCCGGGCCGACTAGGTCGAATTTACTCTCCCTCGGCGAGACGAGCGCACGGTGTGGAAAGAGGAGGATCGCGCACGCCGACCTATTCCGTTGGTGCCGGCCGGCTTAGACTGACATCTTCGCAGGCCGCTCTCATTGGCATGGAAAGTGCACCCGCCGTCTCTTTCAGGGGGCTAAACGTCAACAGATTCAGTTGGACAATGGAGGTAACAACAATGAAAAGGCTCTCAATCGCAGCCATCCCGGTGCTGATCCTCGGCACCACAGCCACGGTCACGCAAGGGACACAAAGCAAGACGTTCATGGGGGCAATCTCTTCCGTAGACACCGAAGCCAAGGTCCTCATTGTTCGTGACACAACCGCCGGTGCCCTGCAAGAGGCGAAGACGATGACTTTCAAGATCGACGCCCAGACCAAAATCGAAGAAGCCAAGCCGGCTGCTATGGGAAAATCGGGGCCCGAAGCTCCCACCGAAGGTAAGTCTTCGTTGGAACTTAGGGACCTCAAGGTCGGCCAGCATGTCAACGTCACCTACGTTGAATCTGGGGGTGACTATCTGGCCCGAACCGTCGCGGTCCAAACCAAGTCCACTACCTAGCTAGTCCACCGGGATCGCAACGCCGAGCGTGGTCGTCCCCACTCGGACGGCCACGCTCACAAGCTCGCAGCCGAAAAAAGGCTTACACGGTTTCGAGTGAGGTTGTGAAAAGAGAGTGAGCTTAGCTAGACGCGTCGTTCTTCACTTCCTGGTCGTGGGACTCGTTTTTCTCGCTTACAACGGCCTCATCTATCATTATTCCAAGAGACTCGATGCTCCCGATCCGATTCTCAACTATGCAACCCTATTGACGGCAGTTGCCGCCCTGCTCGCATGGGGGGCTTCCATCGGGTTTGCATGGACGCGGATCGTCGCCCCCATCAGACAGCTCAAGAGCGACGCACTGCGAGCCTTCCCAAAGGACCCGCCGGCGTCCGGGGAGGACGACATACAAGCGGTCGCTGCAGTGGTCGACGAAATGTCGGCAGATGTGGGTCGACTGCGCCGCGAGCGCGAGGAGGTTTTCCAAGAGCTGTGTCGAGTAGAGGCGGACTATGGGTCGATCTTCGATAACGCGGTAGCCGGCATCTTTCAGTTCGATGCCAAGGGCTCGATTACCGTGGCCAACCCGGCTTTCGCCCGCATGGTCGGCTACCAGCGACCGCAGGACCTGGTGACCGCCATAGGTAACGTTCACCGCGATCTCTACGCCGATCCGCAGCACCAGGCGGAGTTCGAAGGGTTGTTTCGAGGAGGGGGAACCATCGAGGCCCAAACCCAGATCTACCGGAGAGACGGAACGATCATTTGGGTTCTGGAGAGTGCCGCCATCGTCGGGATCTCCAGCATGAAGAAGGCACAAGAGTCTCTGCGAGAGCTCTCCGGTCTTCTTCTCCACTCCCAGGAGCAAGAGCGGCGGCGCATCGCACGCGAGCTTCATGACAGCACCGGTCAGGTTCTGGCCGCCTTGGAGATGAACCTCCATCGTCTCAACGAGCTCGTTCCCGTGCTACGGGATGCTCTATCGTCCTCCTCCGACCTGGCCGCCACTTGCTCGAAAGAGATCCGGAGCGTGTCCTATCTCTTGCACCCACCTCTCCTGGAGGACTTGGGATTAGTCTTTACGTTGCGAGACTACGCGGAAGGATTTGCGGCACGCACCGGCATTGCGGTGAAGCTTGACCTGCCCGGCGAAGCACCACGACTGTCTCAAGACGTGGAGACGGGTCTCTTCCGCGTCGCCCAGGAAGGTTTGACTAATATCCACCGCCACGCCGCGAGTCCCACCGCTCGAATTCGGCTAATGGTTTCCGCCAACGAAGTCGTCTTAGAAGTGCAGGACCACGGTCAGGGTATTCCAGCGGAGCTCTTGGCCGACGAGGAATGGTCATTCAGCAAGATGGGGGTCGGCCTGCGGGGCATGCAAGAACGTCTAAGACAACTCGGAGGGCGCCTTAATATCCGCTCCGGCGGCCAAGGCACCACCGTGACCGCAAGCCTTCCTCTCTGCCAAGATTCCGTCCCGGCAGGGTCTCCGAACGTAGCAGGGATTCCTACAGGGGGCGGCCATGAGTGATCCGACAGGGGGTCCGCCCGCTAGAGCGATGGCGCGCGTTCTCTTGGCCGACGACCACGAGATCGTCCGGCAGGGCTTGCGGACGGTGCTGAAGGATCGGCCGGAATGGGAAATCTGCGGCGAAGCCACCACCGGCCGCGATGCGGTGAGGATGAGCGCGGAGCTGCGTCCGGACGTGGTGGTGCTCGACATCGGCATGCCGGAGTTGAACGGCCTGGAGGCGGCGCGCCAGATCCTCAAGGAAGCTCCCCAAACGGAGATTCTCATTCTCACCGTGCACGAGTCCGAAAGCTTGATTCGAGAGGTCATTGACGCCGGAGCGCGCGGTTATGTGTTGAAATCCGACGCCAGCCAGCATCTCATCGCGGCGATAGAGGCCCTGCGCATGCGCAAGCCGTTCTTCACGTCCAGTATCTCAGAAATCGTCCTAGACGCGTGTCGGTCGGGGAGAAAATCCACTGGGAGCAAGTCGAAGGGCCGATTGACACCAAGGGAGCGGGAGATCGTGCAGCTTCTCGCGGAAGGGAATAGCAACAAAGAAGTCGCGAAGGCACTGAGCATCAGCGTCAAGACCGCCGAGACCCACCGAACCAACATCATGCGGAAACTCGATTTGCACTCCATCGGCGAGGTGGTGCGCTACGCTGCGCGAAACAAGATCATCGAGGTGTGAGATGGGGACTCTTTCTTGTGCACCGTGATCGACGCCACAGTCATCGGAGAATCGCTACCCTGGTGGTCGATGACTCGAGCGCCATGTTGAACGAGATGTGCCGGTATGTCGGGGCACTGCCGCACCTGAGGCTGGTGGGTACCGCGGCTAACGGCCAGGAGGCGCTCGAAAAGTTCGAGTCGCTTCGGCCGCGGTTGATCTTGATGGATTTTCAAATGCCGGAGATGAACGGCCTCCAGGCGACGTTGAAGATCAAGTCCGTTGATGAAGAAGCTAAAGTCATCATCATTACCATCCACGACAACCAGCTGCTGCGTCACATGGTGCTCTCACAGGGCGTCGACGGGATCCTGAGCAAGGCGCAGCTACCCGACGACCTCAGCAAGGAGGTCGAGCGTCTGTTTCCAGGGCGCTGAACTGATAGACCCTCTCCCAGAGCTTCGTTAATCCAAGATCTACGGTGTTCCCCTTAGAAAGGATTGCAGTCCATGTCTCAGTTACTCACACGCCGGTCAGCAAAGGGAAAGCGTAGTCGGCGTTGGAGTTGGACAAAACGTGGAGTCTGAACGCTGCCAGGAACTGCTTT
>Ga0214473_10002789_pt1 | contig 21388 bp, 22 predicted proteins | sample RVTome_7_FD_203509 | JGI IMG/M metagenome (GOLD analysis project Ga0214473, IMG submission 203509) | Soil microbial communities from uranium-contaminated site in the Upper Colorado River Basin, Wyoming, United States - RVT98D197 | ecosystem: Environmental > Terrestrial > Soil > Contaminated >... | reverse complement strand
TCGACCGGGACCTGATCACGGTATTCCTGTCGCATGTGATGTTCAGCATCCCGTTCGTCGCCGTCACGGTACGTGCGCGCGTGCAAGGTCTGGATCGAGCGCTCGAGAACGCCGCGATGGATCTGTTCGCGAACCCGTTGACGACATTCTTCAAGGTGACGCTCCCACTGATCCTGCCGGGGATCCTCGCGGGTTTCGGTCTCGCCTTCGCCCTGTCCATCGACGACTTCGTGATCACGAACTTCGTCCAGGGGCCGTACAAGATGTTCCCCACGTTCGTGTACGGTGCCTCACGTGTGGGCATCCCGCCGCAGGCGTTCGTGATGGCCACGGTCATCTTCGTGGCCGGCGTGTCGTTCGCGGGGATCAGCCTGGTGGCGTCGCGGCGAAGGGGCGATCAGAGGACGGCCGGGATCGCCGGCGGCGCGAACGGCGGCTAAGGTCTCTTCCGAGGGCGTCCGATGGAAGCTGGGATGAGTGTGGATCCTGCCTTCGGTCTAGCTCGATCGCGTCTGTCGCGCCGAGGCTTCTTGCGCGCCGCCGGCGGTGCCGCCGGCGCGGTGGCGCTCGGCCCCGTGCTCGCCGCCTGCTCCTCGAACGAGGACACGCCGCCGTTCGACGGCCCGCCGGCCGGCCGGGTCGACGTCGCGAACTGGCCGCTTTACCTGGACCGCGGCCGCGACGCCCAGGGCAACGAGATCCGGCCCTCGCTGCTTCGGTTCACCGAGGACACGGGCATCCAGGTGAACTACCGCGAGGTCATCCCCGACGCGGAGGCCTTCTACCAGCAGATCCAGCCGTACCTCGCGGCGGGGCGGCCCACCGGATGGGACGTCATGGTCATCACGAACGGACCCACCCTCACGAAGCTGATCGAGCTCGACCAGCTCATGGAGCTTCCGCGCTACGCGCGACCCAACTTCGACACGTTCGCCTCGCCCGACGTGAAGGACCCCGCGTACGACCCGGACAGCCGCTACACGATGCCGTGGCAGTCGGGGATCACCGGGATCGCGTACAACCCGGCGCTCACCGGCCGAGAGATCACCAGCCTCGAGGACCTCTTCTCGCCCGAGTTCGCCGGGCGGGTCGGGATGTTCGGGGATTCGGTCGACCTGCCGAACCTCGCCATGGTCGCCGCGGGTGTCGACCCGTCGACCTCGACGCCCGACGACTGGGAGCTGACGGCCGAGATGCTGCGCACGCAGCGCGACGAGGGGATCGTCAAGCGCTACTACACCCAGAACTACGTCAACGCCCTGGCCAACGGCGACGTGGCCATCTCGATGGCGTGGTCGGGCGACATCTTCCAGGAGAACGCGATCGGCGCCCCGGAGGGTCTCCAGTTCGTGGTTCCCGACGAGGGAGCGGTCATCTGGACCGACGCGATGTGCATCCCGAAGGGAGCCCTGCACACCGTGGACGCGATCACGCTGATGGACTACGTCTACAAGCCCGAGATCGCCGCGATGATCGCCGGGTTCGTCGCCTACGTGACCCCGGTGCCAGGCGCGAAGGACGAGCTCCTTCGGATGGCCGACGAGTCGGAGAACCCCGAGAACGCCGACACCCTCCGAAGCATCGCCGAGAGCGAGCTGGTCTTTCCGACCACCGAGCAGCGGGATGCCCTGAAGACCTATCGCGAGCTCGTCACCGATGACGAGCTGTCGCGGTGGAACCAGACGTTCGGCGAGTTCTTCGTCTGAGTCTCCTGCCTCCTGGAGTTCGTCTCGAAGTTCGTGAAGCGTTTCACGAGCGCCGGCGCGGATAGCCTCTGACCTGCGAAGATGCCGACCTGCGTTTCTTGACGGGTCTCGAGGGCTGTCGATATACTCCCTCGCGCTCATGGGGACCGATCAGCGACAGGGACACTGGTCGGGCGTCGAAACCGGATGGTCGGTCGTCTCCACGCTCATCGGTGGGATCGTGACCATCGGCGTCCTCGGACACTTCGCGGATCGCGCGCTCGGGACGGACGACGTCCTGACGGGCGTCGGGTTCGTGCTCGGGGCGGCCCTCGGCATCTACATCGTGTACCTCCGCTATGGCAGGGGAGACAGTGGGAGCGACTGAACCGGAGAAGCTGGTGCTCCGCCGCGTGCTGCCGTTCGCTCCGGCGGCGGTCGCCGGGGCGTTCGTCCTTGGGCTCGTCCTCGGCGACGCCGCCGACGCGTGGTCGGCCGTCCTCGGCGTGACGGTCGTCGTTGCCAACCTGTTGGCGTTCGCCGTTTCGCTCTCGTGGGCCTCGCGCATCTCGCCCGTGGCGATCTACGTGGTCGGCCTCGGCGGGTTCGTGATCCGCATGATGGTGTTCCTGGTCCTGCTCGCGGTGCTCGACGGCACGGGGTGGTTCTCACCGGTCGCCTTCGTCGCGGCCTTCGTCCCGACGACGATCGCGCTGCTCGCGGTCGAGCTCAAGGTCCTGTCGGGGCGTCGTGTGCAGGCCGACCTGTGGTACTTCCGGGAGGAGGCCCAGTGATCTGCTCGGTCCTGGCCGCGGAGTTCCACCCGCCGTCGACCGAGGACTTCGTCTACCGGTGCGCCGGACCGTCGGTCGACTTCTTCGGCAGCAAGCTCTGCCTCAACTTCGTCAGCTTCCTGGTCCTCCTGACGTTGCTCGCACTGTTCGCCCTGTTCTTCTTCGCGTTCCGAAGGGCAACGGTGGTGCCCGGGAAGCTGCAGGCGATGATGGAGATGGGGATCCAGTTCGTCCGCGAGGCGATCGCGATCCCGATGCTGGGGCCCGACGCCACGCGGTACGTGCCCCTGCTCGGCGCGTTCTTCTTCTTCATCTTGATCGGGAACCTCTTCGAGGTGTTCCCGTTCATCAACTTCTCCGCGAACAGCCGGGTCGCGTTCCCGCTGGTCCTCGCGGTCATCTCATGGATCGTCTACAACGGGGCGGGGATCGGGAAGCACGGATTCTTCGGATACCTCAAGCACACCTGCATCATCGGGGAAGCGCCGTGGTGGCTCCGCTACACGTTGCTGATGGTGATCGAGTTCGTGTCGAACATCATCGTTCGGCCGATCACCCTGACCGTCCGTCTCACCGCCAACTTCGTCGCGGGGCACTTCCTGCTCGCGATCATGTTCGCGGGGACCTTCTTCGCCATCACGAACGGGGTCAAGACGTGGCCGTTGGCGGTCGCGACGTTCCCGCTGTCCGTGGTCCTCGTCGGGTTCGAGGTCTTCGTGGCGATCCTTCAGGCGTTCATCTTCGCCATCCTCAGCGCTTCCTACATCGGGCAGGCGCTGGCGGAGGAGCATTAGGCATACAAGGGAGGCACATGATGCTGGGATTGCTCGCGCAGGCAGCCGACTTCACAGGGCTCGAGACGATCGGGAAGGGGCTCGTGATCGGGCTCGCCGCGATCGGCCCGGGGATCGGCCTCGGCGTGTTGATCGGCAAGTCGGTCGAGGCGATGGCTCGCCAGCCCGAATACGCCGGTCAGGTCCGCACGACGATGTTCATCGGGATCGGTCTGATCGAGGCGCTCGCGCTGTTCGGCATCGCCTTCTCGTTCATCATCTAGAGGCAGGGGACGACAGTGCTCGCAGCGATCATCGGGTTCCTGGCGCAGGAGGGCGCGGCGGCGGCGGAAGCCGGCGGCGACGAGGTCGGGAACCTCACGCCCAAACCGGCCGAGCTCCTCATCGGGCTCGTCGCCTTCGGCGTCTTCTTCTTCTTCCTGTGGAAGTGGGTGCTGCCCAAGGTGAACGAGGTCCTCGAGGAGCGCCGGGAGCAGATCCAGGGCAGCCTGGAGAAGGCCGAGCAGACGCGGCTCGAGGCCGACCAGCAGCTCGCCGACTACCGGTCCCAGCTCGCGAACGCGCGTGACGAGGCGAACCGGATCATCGAGGAAGCGCGCCAGACCGCCGAGCATCTGCGCCAGGACATCCAGGCGAAGGCGGAGGCCGAGGCGCAGCAGACCGTGGTACGAGCGCAGGAGGAGATCCGCGCCGAGCGCGATCGGGTCTTCCAGGAGCTCCGCGGCCAGGTCGGCGAGATCGCGGTCGCCCTCGCCGGTCGCGTGGTCGGCGCCTCGCTCGACGAGGCCGCACACCGCCGCCTGATCGACGAGTACATCGATGAGGTCGGTGCCGCGGGGAACGGCCGGCACTGACGTGGCATCCGACGTCGTGATCGAGGGCTACGCCGGCGCGATGCTGGCGGCGGCCGAAGCGGAAGGGGCGGTCGACCGCGTCACCGACGAGATCTTCGGCTTCGCGAGGTCGATGGAGGCCACGCCCGCGCTTCGCGATGCGTTGACCACCGAGTCCCTCCCGATCGAGAACCGCCTGGCCGTCATCGCCGACGTCCTCGGCGGCAGGACGCATCGGCTGACAGCCGCGTTGATCGGGCTCGTGGTCGAGGCGGGACACGCCCGCGACCTGGGCCGGATCGCGGAGGTGCTCGCCACGAGCGCCTCGGTCAGGCGAGAGCACGTGCTGGGAGAGGCGCGTAGCGCCGTCGCCCTCGACGAGGCACAGGTCGAGCGGCTGTCAGAACAGCTGTCCCGCGCCACCGGGCGTACGGTCGACGTGAAGGTCGTCATCGACCCGTCGGTGATCGGCGGCGTCGTCGCCCGCGTGGGCGATCTCGTGTTCGACGGCTCGATCGCGGGTCGGTTGGATGAGGCGAGGCACCACTTAGGAGCGGAACGATGACCTTGAACCTGGACCCAGCTTCGATCACCGAGGCGCTTCGCAAGAACGTCGAGTCCTTTGCCCCGTCGGTCGAGCGCGAGGAGGTCGGACGCGTGATCGAAACCGGTGACGGGATCGCACACGTCGCCGGGTTGCCGCGGACGATGGCGAACGAGCTCCTCGAGTTCCCCGGAGGGCTGCTCGGCGTGGCCTTCAACCTGGAGGAAGCGGAGATCGGCTGCATCATCTTCGGCGAGGCCGCCGGCATCGAGGAGGGAGACCCGGTCAAGCAGACCGGCCGCATCCTGTCGGTGCCCGTGGGCGACGGCTTCCTCGGCCGTGTCGTCGACGGACTCGGGCGCCCCATCGACAAGAAGGGCGCGATCGCGGCAGATGCCGAGCGCGCGCTCGAGCTGCAGGCTCCGAACGTCGTGTCGCGACAACCCGTGAAGGAACCGCTGTACACCGGCATCACCGCGATCGACGCCATGACGGCGATCGGACGCGGGCAGCGCCAGCTGATCATCGGCGACCGCCAGACCGGCAAGACCGCGGTCGCGCTCGACACGATCATCAACCAGCGGCAGTACTGGGGGACCGACCAGGCCGTGCGATGCATCTACGTCGCCGTCGGTCAGAAGGACTCCACGGTGGCCGAGGTCGTCGACACCCTGCGTGAGAACGGCGCGCTCGAGTACACGGTGGTCGTGAGCGCGGGCGCCTCCAACCCCGCGCCGTTCCAGTACGTGGCCCCATACGCGGGCGCGGCGATCGGGTCGCACTGGATGTTCGAGGGCAAGCACGTGCTGATCGTGTACGACGACCTGTCGAAGCAGGCGGTGGCGTACCGCGAGATCTCGCTCCTGCTCCGCCGCCCGCCGGGCCGTGAGGCGTACCCGGGCGACGTGTTCTACCTGCACTCCCGGCTGCTGGAGCGGGCCGCGAAGCTCTCGGACGAGCTGGGCGGGGGATCGATGACCGCGCTGCCGATCATCGAGACCAAAGGTGGCGACGTGTCGGCGTACATCCCCACCAACGTCATCTCGATCACGGACGGTCAGATCTTCCTGGAATCCGAGCTGTTCTTCTCGGGCGTGCGTCCGGCGATGAACGTCGGCATCTCGGTCTCGCGCGTCGGTGGCTCGGCGCAGATCAAGGCGATGAAGAAGGTCGCCGGACGTCTGCGGCTCGACCTGGCGCAGTTCCGCGCGCTCGAGGCGTTCGCCCAGTTCGGCTCCGAGCTGGACAAGGCGTCGCAGCAGCAGCTCGCGCGAGGCGCCCGCGTGGTCGAGGTGCTGAAGCAGCCGCAGTACGACCCGCAGCCGGTAGAGCGCGAGGTCGTCCAGATCTACGCGGTGACCGGTGGGTACATGGACGACTTCCCGCTGGGGGATGCGAAGCGCTTCGCGATCGAGTTCTCGGAGTACCTGGACACGCGGCACCCCGAGGTGGTCTCGGCGATCCGCGAGACCGGCGATCTGTCCGACGAGCACGAGGCGACGTTGAAGGCCGCCCTCGAGGCGTTCGCGCAGACGTTCGCGCCGACCGGTTCCGGTCCGGGGTCGGGGGTCGCGCTCGGCCAGCCCACGCCGCCCGACGACGTCAAGCCGGACGTCGGCTGGGACCGGATGTCGTCGGTCGAGGAGGGCGAGGGACCGGCCGGAACCTCCGACGAGCCGCCCTCGACGTAGCCGATGGGTGCCCAGCTCCGCGTCGTCCGTCGACGGATCCGCTCGGTCCAGTCGACCAAGAAGATCACGCGAGCGATGGAGCTGATCGCGTCCTCCCGCATCGTGAAGGCGCAGCAGCGGGTCGAGCAGTCGCGGCCGTACGCGATGCAGCTCACGAGGGCGATGGAGGACCTCGCTCGCAACGCGGCGTCGTTGTCGCACCCGCTGCTCGAGGAGCGCGACGCTCCCGCGAAGATCGGCCTGCTGGTGATGACCTCCGACCGCGGCCTCGCGGGCGCCTACAGCGCGAACGTGATCAAGGAGGCCGAGGGCGTGCTGAAGGACGTCCGCACGCGTGGCCTCGAGCCGGTGCTCTACGTGAACGGGAAGAAGGGCTCGGGCTACTTCCGGTTCCGCGGGGTACCGATGCGACGCGACTGGCAGGGCTTCAGCGAGGTGCCGGTCTACGACGCGGCCGTGGCGATCGGCCGCACCCTGATCGAGGACTTCGCCGCGGGCGAGATCGACGAGCTGTGGTGCTGCTACACCGACTTCCGGTCGGCGTTCACCCAGCGCTCCACCCGCAAGCGGTTCCTGCCGATCGCGCCCGAGGAGGTCATGGGGACCGAGCAGGGCCTCGTGCACCCCGAGTACCTGTTCGAGCCGGCCCCAGAGCAGATCTTGGACCACCTGCTTCCTCAGTACCTCATCACCAAGGTCTGGGCGGCATTGCTCGAGTCGGCCGCGTCCGAGAACTCGGCGCGTCGCCGCGCGATGAAAGCGGCGACGGACAACGCGGACGAGCTGTTGAAGGTCCTCACGCGCCAGGCGAACCGAGCGCGACAGGACGAGATCACGACGGAGATCATGGAGATCGTCGGCGGCGCAGAGGCACTGGCGTCGGCCGCCGAGGAGGGATGACGGATGGCTGAGACGAACGGGCACGCCGACGGACGCGTGGTCCGGGTGATCGGTCCGGTGGTGGACGTCGAGTTCCCACCCAACGAGCTCCCCGAGATCGACCACGCCCTGCAGGTCGACGTCGAGATCGCCGGTACGACCACCACGATCACGTGTGAGGTCGCCCAGCACATCGGCGACTCCTCGATCCGCGCGATCGCGCTGAAGCCGACCGATGGCCTGGTCCGGGGCGCGAAGGTGCACAACACGGGCTCGCCGATCACGGTGCCGGTCGGGGAGGGCGTACTCGGCCACGTCTACAACGTGCTCGGCGAGCCGCTCGACGCCGACGCCTCCACCATCCACGCGGCCGACCGGTGGGCGATCCACCGAGAGGCGCCGGCCTTCGCCGCGCTCGAGCCGAAGAAGATCATGCTCGAGACCGGCATCAAGGTCATCGATCTGCTCGAGCCCTATGTGCAGGGCGGCAAGATCGGCATGTTCGGCGGCGCCGGTGTCGGCAAGACGGTCATCATCCAGGAGATGATCCGCCGCCAGGCACAGCAGCACGGCGGCGTCTCGGTGTTCGCCGGCGTGGGGGAGCGCACCCGGGAAGGCAACGACCTGTTCGTGGAGATGACGGAGTCCGGCGTCATCGCGAACACGGCTCTCGTGTTCGGCCAGATGGACGAGCCGCCCGGCGTGCGTCTGCGCGTGGCGCTGTCGGCGCTCACGATGGCCGAGTACTTCCGCGACGTGGAGCACAAGGACGTGCTGCTGTTCGTGGACAACATCTTCCGGTTCACCCAGGCCGGTTCTGAGGTGTCGACCCTGCTCGGGCGGATGCCGTCGTCGGTCGGCTATCAGCCGAACCTCGCGAGCGAGATGGGCGATCTTCAGGAGCGGATCACGTCGGCGGGCGGGCGTTCGATCACCTCACTGCAGGCGATCTACGTGCCCGCCGACGACCTGACCGACCCGGCGCCGCACGCGGCGTTCGCGCACCTCGACGCCACCACGGTGCTGTCGCGCGACATCGCGTCGCTCGGCATCTACCCCGCGGTGGACCCCCTCGACTCCACCAGCCGCATCCTCGACCCGCGCTACGTCGGCGAGGAGCACTACGCGGTGGCCCGGCGTGTACAGGAGATCCTCCAGCGCTACAAGGACCTGCAGGACATCATCGCGATCCTCGGGATCGACGAGCTGTCCGAGGAGGACAAGGTCATCGTGTCGAGGGCCCGCAAGATCCAGCGATTCCTGTCACAGCCGTTCTTCGTGGCCGAGCAGTTCACCGGCATCCCGGGCAAGTACGTGCCGATCGACGAGACGATCGCGTCGTTCAAGGGTCTGTGCGGCGGCGAATACGACCACCTGCCCGAGCAGGCGTTCTTCCTCGTCGGTGGCATCGAAGAGGCCGTCGAGCAGGGCAAGCAGATGGAGGCGGCCTGAGCGATGCCGGTCGAGGTCCACGTCGTCACACCCGAGCGCGAGGTCTGGTCCGGTGAGGTCCAGGAGCTGATCGCGCGCGGCGTCGACGGCGAGGTCGGGATCCTCGGGGGGCATGCACCGCTCCTGGTGTCGCTGGCGATCGGCCCGCTTCGGATGCTGCGGGCCGACGGCTCGTGGCAGAACGCGGTCGTGGACGGCGGCTTCCTGCACGTGTCCTCCGAGGGTGGCGCGACGCGGGCCGACGTCCTGGCCTCCCACGCAGAGCTCGCCGACGAGATCGATGTCGCCGCGGCGCGACGCAACCTCGAGGAGTGGCAGAACAAGACGCAGGAGAACGACGACAGCGTCGCCAAGGCAGAGATCGCGAAGTCGCTCGCGAGGATCTCGCTCGCCGGCTGAGCTCGGCGGGGGCCCCTGCCCCGTCAGACCCGACTCGCCACGGCCGGCTGGGACTCCGATCCCGCATCCGCGGTTGGTGACGGGCCCGCCCGGTAGCGCTCGCCGTTCGGCCGGAACCATCGCACCTCGCCGTCCGGCTTCCTGGACAGGCTCCAGCCGTGCTCGTGCACGAGTCGATGGTGGAAGAAGCAGGTGAGCACGAGGTTGTCGAGGTCGGTTCTTCCCCCTTTGGACCACCACACCACGTGGTGAGCCTCCGTGAAGGCTCTGGTCCCGCATCCCGGGAAGACGCACCCGCGATCCCGGTAGCGGACCTGGCGCGCCATCCACGTGGGCGGCTCCCGGCGCATCCGCCCGAGCCGGACCACCTCGCCCCGCGCGTCCTCGACCACGGTCTGGATGCGCGCGTTGCAGACGAGACGCTCGGCGGACGACGCGGCGATCACCGGCCCGTCCTCGAGCTCGCATCCGTGCGTGCCCTCGACCAGCCCTTCCAGGCGTGCGTGGACGACGACCGTCGCGCTCGCGGTCTCGGGAGAGCCCGACCGGCCGGACGAACACAGCGCCACCAGAGCATCGGCGCGGCGTGCCGGGAGATCCCGGGGGCCGTCCTCATCGGGCATGGCCGGGACCCGGTCGGTCACGTGTTCCAAGGCGGCACGGACGACCTCACCCTCGGCCGCCGGGAGCTCGGCGTGCATCTCGAAGCGATCGTGGTCGTTCCACCAGCGGAGCGAACGTGTCCGTTCGGCGGTCTCGGCCTCATCTGGGTCCTGGAGCCGTTCGAGCTCGCCGCGGTGACGGATCGCGCCCGCCGGCACGTGCTGCGCCCATCGCACGAGGGCGTCCTCGGTGTCGAGCTCGGCGAACCTCGTGAGCTCGACGACCTTGTCGATGCCGAGCACGCCGGTGGACAACGCATCCGCCACGGCCGGGAGTCCCTCGAGCGCGTGCGCCGCCTCGACCCATCGGTCGGCCTTCCACAGGGAGATCCCGTACCGCATCTGGATCCAGTGGGCGCAATCGCGGGCCCCGTCGGCCTCCCACGCAGCGGTGCGATCCACCTCCGCGAGCGCGGCCATCATCCGGCGCTGGGTACGACCGATCTCGACGTGCGCGTCGTCGGCCACACGGACCGGATCGTTCGGCTCCTCATCGAACATGCGTTCGACCCTAGGGCCGGCCCCCGTGCCTGTCTGTGACGGACGTCACGTTCGGAGCCATGTTCCTAGGGGAGCGCGGCCACATCCTCGGCCGTCAGCCGCCACACGCCGGCGGCGACGTTCGCCCGAACCTGCTCCGGCGTGGTCGCGCCGGCGATCACGGAGGCGACGGGCCGATGCGTAAGCAGCCACGCGAAGGCGAGATCCAACAGCGTCCTGCCTCGCGCGGCAACGAATCGCGAGAGCGCGTCGATCCGGTCGAACGTGGCCGTCGTGAGCGTCTCCTCGACGTCTGCGGGGGGCCAGCCGGCGATCCGCGTTCCCGGGGGCGGGGGCTCGCCTCGGTGGTACTTGCCCGTCAGCAGACCGCTCCCGAGCGGGAAGTACGGGAGGTACGCCATCTGGAGTCGCGCGGCCTCGGCCAACCCCTCGCTCTCGTCCTCGCGGGACAGCAGCGACAGCTCGTTCTGCACGCAGGCGAACCGTCTCGGCCCCGCCGACGCCGCCTCTCGCAGACGTGCGGCATCGAAGTTCGAACAGCCGATCTCACGGACCTTCCCCTCGCGGACGAGCTCGTCGAGCGCCCCGAGGGTGTCTGCGATCGGGGTGTTCACATCCGGTGTGTGGAGCTGGTACAGGTCGAGATGGTCGGTCCGGAGCCGGCGCAGGCTCGCATCGACGGCCTCGCGAACGTACGAGGGGCTGGCGCCGCCTTCGCGGCCGAGGTCGTGGCGCATCCCGCCGAACTTCGTCGCCAGGACCACCCGGTCGCGCCGGCCGCGCAACAGCCGCCCGAGGTACTCCTCGCTCAACGTTCGGCCGTAGCTGTCGGCGGTGTCGAACAACGTGATGCCGGCCTCGAGCGCCGCGTCGACGACGGCTCCCGTTCGCTCCTCGTCGAGGCGTCCTCCGAAGTTGTTGCAGCCCAGGCCAACCACCGAGACTTCGAGCGACCCGATCCGGCGTGTCTCCATATTCTCGATGCTACCCGCGCGCGGCCCGCCCGGCCCTGCGAGCGAGTCGGGCGGCTCGCGCCGCCACGAGGTCCCATCCGAGCGCCCTCGCCGCCTCCTCCGCCGCGAGCGCGTCGCGCGCCGCTCGATCTGCACGGCCCGCCACGAGCTCGACCTCGGCAGAGGCGACGTCGATGAACACGAGGTCGGCATCCGCTCGCGCATCCTTCATCAAGCGTCGAGCCCTCGTGATCCGACGGCGTGCGTCGGGGACGCGCCCGATGCGAGCGGCCGGCAACGCGCCGAGCGCGACCGCGAACGCCTCAAGGTGGCGCGCACGCGCCGCCCGTGCGATTGACACGATCGCCGCGGCCAGCCGAGCGGCCTCCTGTGGGTCGCGAGACGGGAGGGCGGCCAGCGCGTCGGCCTCCATCACCATCGAGTTCACCTCGTTCCAGCGGTCCCCGGCGTCACGTGCCGGACCGCGGGCGGCACGTGCGAGCCTGAGGCTCTCCCCGGGGCGCCCCGACCAGAACGCGTGGGTGCTCTCGATCAGCAGCAGGGTGGAGCGTGAGCGCGGGTCACCGCTGCGCGCGACCTCGCGGCGTGCGCGCGCGAGCGCTCGATCGAACGCGGCCCCCCCCGTGAGCACCAGCAGGAACGCGAGGTCGAGCAACGCGGTCCGCAACCCCACCCGGTCGCGCCCTTTCGAGAAGAGCCGGACCGCGTGCTCGAGCGCGGGAAGCTCCGAGGATCGGTCGCCGAACCGCGCCGCCTCGGACAATCGGTGCCACGCCCACCCCTGGCCGACGAGGTCGTGGGTCCGTTCGAACCTCGCCAGAGCGTCGCGTAGGAGCGGCTCCGCGTGCTGGATGTCGCCGAGGTCGGATGCCACCCGTCCGAGCGCGAGCTCCGCCACGGCGTTCGCGGTCTCGTCCCCGATGCGCTCCGCGCAGCGCAGGGCCTCCCCGGCATCCGCACGGGCCTCCTCGTGGCGCGCCAGATCGATGCGTGCCTCCGCCCGACCGGAGAGCGCCGACGCGAGCAGGACGTCGCGCCGGGGTGCGCGCGTCAGCCGTGCGGCGCCGGCCGCATGCCCGAACGCCTCCTCGGCTTCGCGCCGGCTCGTTCCGAACGCTCGGTTCCCCCACCCGAGCGCCGCGCGCGCCGCCTCGTCCGCCCGCTCGGTCCGAAGACGCGACGACGAGAGGTCGAGGGCGGTGAGCGCATGCCGCGCGGCGCCGGCGAGGTTCCCTCGTTCCTCGAGGCGTGTCGCGACGGTCGCGTGTCCCGCCGCGCGCTCGGCGTGCGTGAGGCCCGCCTCCGCGACATCGCGGACGAGCGGGTGGCGGACGGAGCTCACCTTGCCACGAGGCCCCTGCCGCGAGACGACCAGGCCGAGGCCGTTCAGTCGCCGCAACGAACGTTCGGGCGATCTCGCGCCGAGGGAGATCAACAGACCGCGATCGGCACCATCACCGGCGATCGAGAGCGAGCGGAGCGTCTCACGTTCCGCGGCCGGGAGCGCGTCGATCCGGGCGGCGAGCAATGCCACCAGCGTGCCGGGCATCACGTCGAGCGTTGCGCCGTCACGCAGACGCCACACGCCTGCGTCGTCGACGAGGTCCCCACGCTCGACCAGGAGCCGAATGCTCTCCTCGAGGAACAGCGGGTTCCCACCGACCCGGCGGGCGAGGCCCGTGGCGAGCGCGGGATCGATCGGCCCGCCCACGAGGGCGGCGGCAAGACGCTCGATCGACGCCGGTTCGAGCGACCCGAGCTCGACGGGGGACGGTCCCGAGGCGAAGGGCCCCTCCGGCCGGCCGAGGCACAGCAGCAGGATGGGGCCCGCCGGGGGGTCGTCGACGCACCCTTCCAGGAGCGGACACAGATCCGGCCCCGCCCAATGGAGATCGTCGATCACCGCGACGAGCGGACGTGTGCGGGCCAGCACCTCGAGCCCACGGCGAAGCGCAGGCTCCGCATCGCGAGCCGGCCCGAGTTGCCGCGCCGACCCGTCGCGCACCGGCAACGCCTTGCGGAGCGTCCGCAGCGCGGCCGTCTCGGGCCCCCCGCCGCGTCGCTCGAGCTCCGCGGCGACCATGTCGGCGAGCGGGGAGAAGGCCGGCCGCGGGCCGAACGCCGCGCATCGTCCCTCGATCCACGTGACCCCTCGCGCGTGCGCCCGTAGCTCGGCCGCCAGGCGCGATTTCCCGATCCCCGCCTCACCCTCGACGGCGAGGAGCGAGCAGTGGCCATCTCTTCGAACCCGAGCGATGGCCGTGAGGACCCGTCGGCGTTCGCGTTCGCGACCCACGAACGGGGTCGTGTCGAGCCGCGCCGCCTGCGGACGGCCACCGCGCGCGTGCGGCAGCGACTCGATCGCGTCGACGACGACGACCCGACCGGTCTTGCCCTTGACCGGGAGGCGCCGCGGCGTCTCGAAGCTCACGGCGTGGCGCGCGCGTACCCAGGTCGACTCGTCGGTGACCACCGTGCCGGCCGGCGCCGCGTCCGACAGTCGGGACGCGAGGTTCACGGGGTCGCCCAGGAGGGTGAAGTCCGGCGCGGCATCCGACGGCGAGACGAGCACCTCGCCCGTCGAGATCCCCGTGTGGACCTGCGGGAGCGTCGGGTCGGCCGCCCGCGCCCGCTCCTGGTGGTCCCGCAGCACGAGCGCCGCACGGACCGCCCGCTCGGGATCGTCCTCGTGTGCGTTCGGCGCGCCGAACACGGCGAGGAACCCGTCGCCTTCGATCTGCACGATGGTCGCGCCGTGTTCCTCGGCGATCCGCGCGAGCGCCGCAACCGTGGGCGCCACGAGCTGATGGGCCTCCTCGGGGTCCATCCGACCGACCAGCGCGGTGAAGCCGCTCAGGTCGGCGAACAGCACCGTCAAGAGCCGCCGCTCCGCGCGGCGGATCGGCTCCGCCTCCGGCGCCAACGGGTTCAGCTCAGCTCAACTCACCGGCGCCCTCGCGCTGCGAGATCGCCGTCTCCGACCACTTGATGTCGTCGAGCGTGTGGAGCTGGCCCAAGATCACTTCGGTGAGCGTGTCGAAGTCGTCCGCCTCGAACGCGGCGAGCACGTCGTAGGATCCCGTGACCGCGGCCGACCCGAGGTACCCATCGAGTCCCTCGACCGCGTCGGCGACCTGCTTCGCCCGTCCTGGCCGGACCCGGATCCGCGTGAACGCGGTGTACTCCGGGACCTGCAGCCATCTCCGGACGATCCGCTGCGCCGGGTAGATCCCGTACGCCACATCGGTGTCCCGCGCACCCGCTTCGCGGATCGGCCCCTGGATGATGCGCCTCGCGGCCCCCACGTTCTCCGCCTCGATCGCGACGAACGCGTCGGCGGGACCGCTGAGCGCGTCGCAGACGCGCACCCCCGGGTCCTCGGCGGCGAGCGCTTGGAGCCGTTCGATCGTCCCCAGGTCGGCGTTCCGCACGAACACGTAGGCATCAACGGCCATGCTGTCCCCCTTCTTCGTGCCTCTCCGTAGTTGACTCCCCGAGTGGCCGCAGCGCAACCGCCACGCAGCGAGGGCGGTTCGGCCGAAGGTATGGAGCCGTCCCTCGCGTTACCATCATGCGGTGGATCGCCTGCTCGTGACCGGGGGCAAACGCCTCGAAGGGCGCGTTCGCATCTCGGGTGCCAAGAACGCTGCGCTGAAGCATATGGCCGCGGCTCTCCTCGCGCCGGGTCGTACGACGCTCCGCAACGTCCCCCGGATCCTCGATTGCGTGCTGATGAGTCGCGTGCTCGAGCACCTCGGCGTCACCGCGACGTGGGACGGCGACCAGGTCTCGATCGACGCAACCACGGTGTCCTCGGTGGAGGCCCCGTACGAGCTGGTTCGGCAGATGCGGGCCTCGATCGTGGTGCTGGGGCCGCTCCTCGCGCGACAGGGCCACGCCCGCGTCGCGATGCCGGGCGGCGACGAGATCGGCTCGCGTCCGATCGACCTGCACCTCGGAGGCCTGCAGAAGATGGGCGCCGAGATCCGCCTCGAGCACGGATTCGTGCTGGCGGAGGCGCCCGGTGGACTCCGCGGGGCCGTGATCACGCTCGACTACCCGAGCGTCGGCGCGACCGAGAACCTCATGATGGCCGCGGTGGCCGCTCGAGGCACCACCGTGATCGACAACGCGGCGCGCGAGCCCGAGATCGCCGACACCGCCGCGATGCTCGTCTCGATGGGAGCGCAGGTGCACGGGGCCGGCACCAGCACGCTGCAGGTCGAAGGGGTGGACGGCTTCGTTCCGACCGACCACGTCACGATCGCCGACCGGATCGAGGCCGGCACCTGGGCGGCTGCCGCCGTCGCCACCCGGGGGGACGTCGTCATCGAGGGATGTCGTCCGGATCATCTCGAACTGCTGCTCTCGAAGCTCGCCGACGCGGGCGCCGAGGTCGCGCTGGTCGAGGAGGGACTGCGCGTCCGCCAGGCCGACCGACCGCGCGCGGTGGACTTCGTGACGCTCCCGTACCCGGGGCTCGCGACCGACTTCCAGCCGATCCTGATGGCGGCCCTCGCGGTCGCCTCCGGCACGAGCATCGCGACCGAGAACGTGTTCGAGAGCCGGTTCCTGTACGTGGACGAGCTCCGTCGGATGGGCGCCGATATCCGCACGGAGGGCCACCATGCCGTGATCCGAGGCGTCGAGCGACTGTCGGCCGCGCCGGTACGGGCGCTCGACATCCGTGCCGGCGCCGCGATGGCGATCGCCGCGCTCACGGCCGACGGCGTCACCGAGATCGCCGAGGTGCATCACCTCGATCGCGGCTACGAGGAGTTCGAGCGCAAGCTCACGGGGCTGGGCGCCGATGTGCGTCGCGAAGGCGACGCCGTGGTCCTGCCCGATCCTGCGGAGGCCTGGTGATCCCGGCTCCACCACCGAGCGCGCCCCAGGACCTCCCCGCGCGACCCGACCTCCCGCAGCCCGTGGCCGGCCGGCGGCTCGTCACGTGGGGCTGGCTCGAAGCGATCGCGATCTACCTCGTCGGCTACCTGCTGATCGCCAGCGTCCTCGTCGGGGCGGTCATCTTCGCGATCGCGGGGGTCGAGGACCCGGACTCGATCGACGGCGTGGTCGAGGTCGTGGCGACGCTCGTCGTCGACCTCGTGTTCATCGGGGTGATGGTGGTGTGGCTGCGCCGGCGCCATCCCGGATGGGTGCAGGCGCTGGGCGTGCCCGCTCGCGGCGAACGCCTGCGAGCGTTCGGCTGGGGCGCGGGGATGGGCTTGCTCCTCTACCCGGCGATCTCGATCGTGGTCGGGGTCCCGCTCTCGTTCCTGTTCGAACTCGTGTCGGGTGAGCGAGCGGTGACCCCCGAGCAGGTCCCGAGCGATCTCTCGGGAGTCGGGAAGGTGCTGTTGGTGTTGGTCGCCGTGATCGTGGCGCCGGCGATGGAGGAGCTATTCTACCGCGGGCTGCTTTTCCGCAGCATCCGCGACCGGCACGGGTTCTGGATCGGCGCGCTGCTGTCGGGCCTGTTGTTCGGGGCCGCGCACTACGTGCCGTCGCCGTGGCAGGACGCCGTGCTGCTGCAGTCGGTCATGGTGTTCACGGGGGTCGGGCTCGCGTGGATCTACGAACGCCGAGGGACGATCGTGGCGCCGATCGCCGCGCACATGGCCTTCAACGTCATCGGTGTCGTCATCATCCTGAGCACCGGCTGAGCGGCCCCGGCTATCCTGGGCGGACATCGATCGGCCCAAGCGAGGTGTCGACGTGCCGGTGTTCCCGACGCACGAGTGGTTCCAGGACTACGTGCAGCAGATCAACGGATCCGAGGAGTACCGTGTGGCCGCCGCAGACTGGGAGGGCGACATCGCGTTCCTGATCCTCGCCGAACCCGACAAGAAGGTCCCGGCCGACGTGTACGGATACCTCGACCTGTGGCACGGGACGTGCCGGTGGGGCGCAGTCATCAGGCCGGACGAGGCCGCCAAGGCCCGCTACCAGATCACGGCACCGTACTCGCGGTGGAAGGACGTGCTGCTGGGAGATCTCGATCCGATCAAGGGGATGATGCAGGGCAAGCTCAAGGTCCGCGGCGACCTGCCCATGCTCGTACGCCAGGTCCGGTCCGCGAACGAGCTCGTGCGGCTGACGGGTGAGGTCGACACGATCTTCCCCGACGAGACCTGATGCGGGCGGTCGTCTTCGGATCCGAAGGGCAGGTCGCCGTCGTCGACGTCCCCGACCCGCAGCTGGAGGGCCCCCGCGACGCCATCGTGCGCGTCACCACCGCGGGGATCTGCGGCTCCGACATGCATTTCGTCCACCTGAAGGCGCCGATCGCTCCCGGAGAGGTCCTCGGTCACGAGGCCGTCGGGGTGATCGACGAGATCGGCGAGGGCGTGACGTCGTTCGCCGTCGGCGACCGGGTCGTCGTGGCGTTCCACATCGCGTGCGGCGAGTGCTGGTTCTGTCTCCGTGGCGAAACCGGCCTGTGCGAGGACTTCCGGAACCTCGGCGCCGGGGCGTTCAGCGGGGGCCTCGCGGGCACGCAGGCCGAGCGGGTACGGGTGCCCAACGCCGACGCGAACCTGCTGCGGGTGCCGAACGACCTCGACGACGACCGCGCGGTCTTCCTCTCCGATGTGCTCACGACGGGCTACTACGGAGCCTCGCTCGCGGCGGTCCTGCCCCGCGAGACCCTCGCGGTGGTGGGGGCCGGGCCGGTGGGCATCTGCACGATCCAGGCAGCGCGAGCGCTCGGTGCCGAGCGCGTGGTGACGCTCGACCGCGAGCCCGATCGACTGGCGCTCGCCGAGGCCGCGGGGGCGACGCCGGTCGACATCGCGGCGAAGAACGCCACGATGGCGCTCGCCGCGATCACCGAGGACCGGGGGGCGGACGCGGTGATCGACGCGGTCGGCCATCCGGTCGCATTCGAGTCGGCGGTCGACATCGTGCGCCGAGGTGGCCGCGTCGTCGTGCTCGGCATGTACGCGGGCGAGGTCGCCGAGATCGCGCTGGGCGTCTATTGGGCCCGAGCGCTCGACGTGCGGTTCGCCGGCGTGTGCCCGGTCCATGCGTGGTGGGAGCGGACGCGCGACGCGATGCTCGGCGGCAGGCTCGATCCACGTCCTCTCGTGAGCCACCGGCTCCCGCTCGAGGACGCGGCGCGCGGCTACGACCTGTTCGACCGGCACGAGGCGACGAAGGTCCTCCTGCGGCCGTGAGCGTCGTCTACCTCGATGAGGATCCGAGCGGGCTCCCGAAGATGCTCGGCGATCTGATCGAACAGAACCTCGACCGCGACCCGGCGCGCGGGAGCCTCTTGAAGAAGGCCTCGGTCGTGATCGAGGCGGTCGACGCGCAGGTGGCCGCCACGCTGCGGTTCTCGCCCGGCGAGGTGCTGATCGCGTCGGGTGAAGATCCCAACGCCGACGTGACCGTCCGCGCCGACGGACGGGTGCTCCTCGACCTGCTGGGCGCGCGTCAGCGGTTCGGGTTCGCCGATCCGCTCACCCGCGAGGGCCGGGCGATCCTTCGGGACACGCTCCGAGGCGAGATCCGCGTCAGGCCGCTGATCCGGCGCCTTCCGACCCTGCGCCGCCTTACGATGCTGCTCTCCCCGCACTGACCGACCCGCACGGAAGGAGCCGCGTGGCCAGCGCACCGCCGCGTGCCGATGAAGGGCCCGCCCATCGGCGCGTGGAGCGCCGATGGTGGCCGACGCTCGCGGTGCTCGCCGTGATCGTGTTCGTTGCCGGGGGGTCGCGCGCGGTGGGCGACGCGCTTGCGGGACCCGCCGGCCCCGCGGTCGAGGTCGGCGGGGTCACGACGGTGCAGCCGGCTCCCGGCTGGGCGGTGGAGGCGCGGTCGGAGCAGGCCGGGATCGTCCAGGTGCTGCTCCGGCGTGGCGCCGCGGGGCTCCTGATCTCCACGAGCGAGGGGTTCGGTCGGCCTGCCGAGGAGCTCCGTGAGGTGTACGAGGGTGTCCTCCAAGGGCGATTCGCGCATCTCACCATCGGCGTGCCGGCGCGTGACGACGCGGGCAGGCTGGCGTTCGGCTACGTCGGGGTGACCTCCGACGGCATCACGGTCGAAGGAGTGGCGATCGCGGCCGTCGGTCCGTCCGGCGATGCCGCGGTGTTCGACGGGTTCTCGCCCGAGGGCGATCTCGCGGCGGTCGTCGACGATCTGCGTCTGATGGTGGGCACGGCGGAGGTGCTCTGAGCCGTGACCGCCCGGACCGTCTCCGCCCGGCTGCACCACCGGTCCCTCCTGCAGCCGCAGGAACCTGCCTTCTGGTTGTTCGTCCTGCTGATCGTCTACGGTGCGATCCACCTCGCCGACGTGCTCTCGCAGCTGTCGGCGGTCTCGCGCTCGGGATGGGCGTTGTCCTGGTTCCTGCTCGCGATCTACGCGTTGCCGGTGTTCGTGTTGATCTACCGGCTCGATCTGTACGAACGCGAACCGGTGTCGCTGGCGCTCGGCGCGTTCGCGTGGGGCGCGCTCGCCGCCACGGCGCTCTCGCTGGAGGCCGCCGGATGGGACCAGGTGATGGCACAGGCGTTCGGCTCGGACTTCTCCGCTCGGTGGGCCCCCGCGATCACGGCGCCGATCGTGGAGGAGACCCTGAAGGGCGCGGGCGTCGTGCTGATCTACCTGATCGCGCGCGACGAGGTGGACGACGTGATGGACGGGTTCGTCTACGGGGCGCTGTGCGGTCTCGGGTTCGCCGTCGTCGAGGACGTCCTGTACTTCATGGCCGCGTTCGGGGGCACGCCCGCCGGGGTGCTCGAGGGCTTCTACGTGCGGGTGCTCTCGAGCGGGCTATACGGGCACGTGCTGTTCACGGGACTGGTCGGGATGGCCGTCGGGTACGTGGTCACTCGCCGCGAGCCGGTGCCGCTCGAACGGAGGCTCCTGGTGGCGGGGGGCCTGTGCGCCCTCGCGACCGGCGGGCACGCCCTGTGGAACTCGCCGGTGCTCGATCTGGTGCCCACCGCGCCGATCGAGGGTGTCGAGTGGCTGGTCATGCCGCTCGCGCTCGCGGTCAAGGGGCTGCCCTTCCTGCTGCTCGTGGTCGCGGCGGTGCGGCTCGCGCACGCCCGGGAGCGCCGCTGGCTCGACGCCGCGCTCGCGGCCGAGGTCGGGCTCGACGGCATCTCCGTGGACGAGCTGGCAGCGTTGCGTGAGCCCGCACGGCGGCGCGCCGCGGTGCGGGCGATGCACGCGCGGGCTGGGCGGCGCGCCGCCGACCTCCTGCGGCGGCTGCAGCGCGAGCAGATCAACCTCGCGATGGTGGCCTCGCGCGTCGCCCGTTCCGACGATCCGGCGGTCCTCGCGCAGCGCGACCACTGCCGGTCGCTCCGTGATGCGCTCGCGGCGATGCCCGGGGCCGCGTCGGCCGCTGCGGGCGGCGCCGGCGGCTAGGCTTCGCCTGGATGGACGTCGACCAGCTCGTCGAGGGGGTGCTCGCCGGCGACCGGCGGGCCGTGGCGCGGGCGATCTCGTTCGTCGAGGACGGGAGCTCCGAGCTGCCGGCGCTCTCGGCGGGCGTCTACCCGCGGACCGGCCGGGCGTCGACGATCGGCCTGACCGGGGCGCCGGGAGTGGGGAAGTCGACGCTCGCGGCCGCGCTGGTCGGCGCCGCACGCGCCCGCGACCTGCGCGTCGCGGTGCTCGCCGTCGACCCCACCTCGCCGTACACCGGCGGCGCCCTGCTCGGGGACCGGGTCCGGATGCAGGAGCACGCGACCGACCCCGGCGTGTTCATCCGTTCGATGGCCACCCGGGGGCACCTCGGCGGGATGGCGCTCGCCGCCCCGGAGGCGGTGCGTATCCTCGACGCCGCCGGCTACGACCTCGTCGTCGTCGAGACGGTCGGGGTGGGTCAGGCCGAGGTCGACGTTGCGGCCGCCACCGACACCGCGGTCGTCGTGCTCGCGCCCGGGCTCGGTGATGCGGTCCAGATGGCGAAGGCGGGCATCCTCGAGGTCGCCGACGTGTTCGTCGTGAACAAAGAGGATCGTGAAGGGGCCGGCGAGGTCGTGCGCGAGCTCCATCAGATGCTGCACCTCGGCGCCACCCGCGAGTGGGACCCGCCCGTGCTCACCACGACGGCGACCACCCGCGATGGTCTCGACGATCTCTGGAACGAGATCGAGCGCCATCGAACCTGGGCGACCGACGCGGGAGAGCTGGCGCGCAAGCGCCGCGGTCGCCTCCTCCG
>Ga0214473_10002788_pt1 | contig 21389 bp, 16 predicted proteins | sample RVTome_7_FD_203509 | JGI IMG/M metagenome (GOLD analysis project Ga0214473, IMG submission 203509) | Soil microbial communities from uranium-contaminated site in the Upper Colorado River Basin, Wyoming, United States - RVT98D197 | ecosystem: Environmental > Terrestrial > Soil > Contaminated >... | reverse complement strand
CCGTCCACATCGAAACCTCCGTCGCAGTCTGGTGCCAGATCGACCAGATCATCGGTCGGTACCTTCGCGGGCTGGCCATGGACGGCCTGGTGATAGGCGTGGCAGCAGCGTCAGGCCTGTGGGTTCTCGGCGTCAACTACCCGCTCCTGCTCGGCGCGTTTTCGGGCCTGGCCAATGTGGTGCCCTTTCTCGGCCCGATTCTCGGAGGGGGAGTTGCCATGCTGGTCGCCCTCATCCAATTCAAAAGCCTCGCCCCTCTCGGAAAGGTCTTGGCGCTTTATCTTGGTATCAAGCTGCTCGACGACGTGGTGATCCAGCCGATGACCATCGGCCACAGCGTGCACCTCCATCCTGCGCTGCTCATCGCCTCTGTCATCGTCGGCGAGCATGCCTTTGGCTTGATCGGGATGATCGTCGCGGTTCCCGCAGTCACAGTGCTTCAAGAAACCACCAAGCTGCTGCTGGAACGCCGACACTACCAGGCAGGCCTTCCGGACACCTATCCACGAAAAGGCATTCCCGTACAGCCTTTCGTCTGCTGACAGGGCTCTACGTCAATCGAGGCGATCAAATAGAGGTCCGAAGGCAGCCCATCCCCGACGTTCCCATCAGGTGATCAGCGCTTCCCCTCCAACCGAAAACATGCTATAAAAAGCGGGCTTCCCAGCCGACGTCCCCATCGTCTAGTCCGGCCCAGGACGCGGCCCTTTCAAGGCCGAAACGCGGGTTCGAATCCCGCTGGGGACGCCACGCGATTATATAGGGTCGTTTCAGCACCTCGATCTGGTAATCGCCTTTTCGGGGAAGGTGACGGCATGACCGATTCAGCGGGCACCTTTCGAGGATAGGCATTACGAAGCGCCGCCAGGTAAGCTAAGGTCCCACCTAGCCGGATTGGGGTTAACACCTTAAGAGGGGCCTAAAACTCCATGCCCCGCGTGGAAATCGAGGTATTAAGTGTTGGGGAAGCCCGATATAACGGCTTAACACTGCCAAGACCAGTCCCGCTAAGCTGTTAAAGCTGTTAGGTTCTAGCTACTCGCAGCTTAACAGGGAAAGCAGCCAAGCATTTCAAGAGGTTACGCAGCCCTTTTAAGCTGTTAAGGCGTTTCCGGAAAGATGAGGAGGGGGATTTCTTTTGCGTTCCGCTCCAGATCGACGGGATGGAGTTTGCGGCTCGAACGACCCGCTTCCCGTCGTTTCCCTCCCGGACCGTGGAGGGGATGGACATGACCAAGAAAGCGACACGATCTCAGCCGACGAAGCACCCTCGCCAGACTTCCTCCTCTAACTCGCCGCCTCAACCAACCCCACACGAGCTCGACGCGGACATCGCCGCCGCGCGTGGCCTCTACGCCTCGCCAGAAGCCCGGAACTTTTTTGAGATCGCAGCAGAGTTGTTCTTCGTCGTAGGCAAGTATGAGTCCACAGCGGTATCATGGCCAGCGGTACCTGACCGCACTATCGTTTCCATCGCTATGGGGGTCGGCACGGAAGCAGAGCGCGCCTACGAGTCGTTCCTCGGTCCCGCTTCGTGGGAGACGCTGAAGGGAGCGCCGCTGTTGACCTTGTTCGCCTATCTAGGCCGAAACGTGCGAAGGGACGTCAACGAGTTGACTGAGGAGATGCGCTGGATCTGGCGGCGGCTTCTCGCGGACGACGAGATCGTGCGTCGCCTTCTCAAACACCGCGTTGGGGGCCTTCTCTGGCTGGCGGCCATGGCGGCAGGCTACCCCGATCCGCCGCCTGCCGATTACCCACAGCGAAGGCGATGGCCGCGCTGGTTCCGCGAGCACGTTGAAGCCAGAGCCACGAAGGAGTGGCTCCGCCGGATCTCCCGCTCCCGGAAGCTGCTCCCTGATTACTGGCTGCAAGGTGTCCTCGGCGAAGCCGACGTGAAGACGGCACGGGAGGAGGCGACGGGTCTGCTGGGCGTGCGCCTAACCGAGGAGCTTCGTCGGCTGAACCGGCAGCCGCTTGGGGACATCACCGTGAAAGCCTTGAGTGGTAGGTTGAACTACCATGCTGGCCGGAGCGGCCGGCCCGGCTTAGCCAGACAGGCCGTCCTCCGAGGACAGCGACGTGAAAGGGAACGTCACATCCTGACTGACCAGCTTGACGGAGTGAACGCGCGGGTCCGACACGCTCCGCGCTTGGACCAAGCGCCGGTGGTGGGGCCACGCAAAGGGGCCACGCGCCCACTTCGTCGAGAAGAGGGTGATCCGGTTCGGCAAATCGAGGCGACGGCAGCAGACCCTGACCGGATGGCGGATCGTGTGAGACGTGTCTTTCGGCTCTCCCCCGCAGAAGCGAAGGTAGTTCACCAGATCACCTGCACTCCAGACCGCCAAACGCGCAACCAGATAGCCCAAAAGACTGGCGTGAGTCTCAGCCTTGTCGAGAAGACGCTCCGCAAGCTCGCCGGCGACGAAGCCAAACTCCTTAAGACGCTACTCCAGCTCTGATCTCCGAGACCTTCCCTTCCATCACAACTTTCTGTAAGGGTTTTTCCCTGAAGCTCCGCTATTACTGGGTAGCGGAACAGTCCCACGGGGGGCTTCACCTGCTCCCCCGGCGCCGATTACAGGGTAGACCCAGATACAGGAGGGATCAGATGCCTGCCGACGCCAAACCTACGCCGACCGTAGTCATTTTTGTCACGAAAGACGGGGTCCGAGAGGTGCAGCTGCACACCCCGGCTCGGTGGGCCGAGCGGGAGGGGGCGGCCCTGTTTGACCGGATCAGCAAGACGGTTGACCGCCTCGACCGCGCGGCGCGGGGGGACACGCCATGACCATTGCTGAGTTGATCGGACGGCTCGACAGCGTCAAGCAGAACGGGCGTGGATGGGCGGCGCGATGCCCGAACCACAATGACGCCACTCCCAGCCTCTCGATCGGAGAAGGGGACGACGGGCGCCTTCTCGTGAAGTGCTTCAGCGGGTGCAGCGTTGAAGACATCGTGGGGGCCATGGGCCTAACGACCGCCGACTTGTTCCCACGCCGGAACCGCGGGCGGAAGCGGTACAAGCGGGGGCAGGCGAGGAGGGCCAAGAAACAAGCGAAGAAGGACGCTAAATCCTCTTCGCCCGGCCTGACCGTCGCACGGCTCGCGGAGGCCAAAGGTATCCCGGAATCCTTCCTCGGAGAGCTCGGGGTGCGCCAGCAAAAATACCTCGGGAGCCCCGCAGTCCGAGTCCCGTATTTTGGCCCCAACGGAGAGGTCGTGGCCGTTCGGTTCCGCATTTCTTTGGAGGGAGATCGCTTCCGATGGAGGTCGGGGGACAGGATCACCCCGTACGGCCTCGATCGGCTGGAGGCCATCCGCCCAGAAGGTTGGATCTTATTGGTCGAGGGTGAAAGCGACGCCTGGACGGGATGGCTGCACAAGCTGCCGATCCTGGGCGTCCCTGGCAAGGAGACCTGGCGATCCCCGTGGGCTCAGCATCTCCGAGAGCTTGAAGTTTTCGTGTGGCAAGAGCCGGGAGCGGAGAACTTCGTGGGACGGATCGCCGCTGACCTGCCAGACCTCAAGATCATCCCCGCCCCGGAGGGCATCAAGGACCTGTCTGAGGCCCATGTGCAAGGGAAGGATGTTTCGGCCCTGCTTCAGCAACTCAAGGCCCAGGCGATCCCATTCGAGAGTGTGCGCCAAGAAGAGACCGCCGCGAGGCTCGGGGAGTTGAGAGCAGAATCGGGCGCGGTTCTAGCGGCAACTGATCCTCTTGCTCTGGTTGAACAAGCCATCCGCAACCTGGGATATGGAGGCGACCTGGGGCCTCCGAAGATCACCTATCTCGCGGCGACCTGCCGCCTTCTCGCACAGCGCGAAGGATCAATGCCCCCGCATCTGCTACTCCTTGGCGTACCCTCCGCGGGGAAGTCCTACACGGTTCGCGTTGTACTCGGCCTATTGCCGGAGGGGGCATACCATGTGATTGAGGCTGGATCGCCTCGTGTGCTGATCTATGACGACGCGGACCTCCGACACCGGGTGCTGATCTTCAGCGAAGCAGACTCCCTGCCGACTGGCGAGGATAACCCTGCGGCCTCGGCGATTCGAAACCTCCTACAGGACCACTATCTTCACTACAAGGTGGTGGTCAAGAACCCCGACACCGGACAGTTCGAGGTTCAGGAGATTACAAAGCCCGGCCCCACCACGCTGATCACCACCAGCGTGAAACGGCTCAGGGCGCAGCTAGACAGTCGCATCTTTACTCTTCCTGTGCAGGATGATGACCACCAGGTTCGGGCAGCCCTGGTGACGCAAGCGCGCTTGGAGCTTAACGGGATAGCGGACCCGGACCCAGCCCTGCGGGCGTTCCAGGCCTACCTTCAACTCCAGGCTCCATGGCACGTCACGGTTCCCTTTGCTGACAGGCTGGCGCAGGCTATGGGTCACTCCTCAGTGGCACCCCGGATTCTCCGTGATTACGCCCGCCTCCTCTCGCTCATCAAGTCGGTTGCGGTCCTCCGCCATCAGCATCGGCGGCGAGACAAGACTGGCCGACTGATCGCGGAGCCGCAGGATTACCGGACGATCTATGACCTCGTTGGCGAGATGTACGAGGCCACGATGACGGAAGCTGACCAGCGGGTACGCCTGATCGTCGAGGCCGTGCGTGCCCTCTATGAGGAAAAGGGTCGAGTCGGGGGCGTTACGGCCACGAAGGTCGCCGAACGCATCAGCGTCTCTGTCCCGTCCGCAAGCGCCCGTCTTCGCGTCGCCCTCAAGCATGGCTGGGTTGTGAACCTAGAGACTGTCAGGGGCCGCCCCTGGAAACTCGAACCCGGCGAGCCTTTGCCTCAGACGATAGGGCTGCCACACCCCGACTCCCTCGTCGACCGTGCGGAGGTCCCTGCCGATGATTCAGTGGAACTGGACTGCTTCGAGGATGTCGATGGGATGGCATATGGCCCTTGGGGCGTGGCCGCATATGCAGGCTGGCCCAACCAGCTCGGACATTCAGGCCACGCCGGCCCCAGCAGGCCCAGGAGGACCGGACCGCGAGGAGAAGCCTGGCGAGCCCAGACGAGCAGCAGTGAAGGCCCTGCCTGAAGGATGATGAGGGGATCGGGCACATGGGTGGTGCGAAGGTCACAGCGGAAGGTGAGGCGAGCTTGCCTGCTCTGGTCCGGCCTCACCGCCCCCCTTGTCAGGAACGAATCGCACCGCCACTGGAGAGCGGTCTGAAGAGTTTCTTGGATACGCTGGCTGAGCTGGTGGCCAACAAGATACTCCAGAAGTATGCGGACGGAAAACAGATGCATGAATCTACGAAAACCACCGAGGACGGGAAGGCGGCAAGGCGGTGATCCCATCAAGTCAAAGACGGCGACGCACTACTACTATCTAAGAGTTCTCCGGGTAAACTAAGAGGGCCCGAGCGAACTTCCTCCGGTAAGCTGATCGGCGGGGGGAAGGGGGAACTTTTTTCGAATTCGGCAAACTCTCCTTACTCATTTGCGCTGATGCAACGCCCCCAGATCGGACGATGGGCCAGTCAACCATCTGCCAGCGACGCGGTCGGCTCAGATTGGCCTGGGATTATTGACCTGCGTGCTGACCGGGTAATACTCCATGTCCTCCGCACGGTGCGGCTTGAGGAATGGCAGCAGTTTCGGAGCGTCCTCGATGGCGGGATCTAGCCAGACCGCCTCAGCCTCGTCTGTGAGAATGACCGGCATCCGGTCGTGTATAGGTTTCAGTAGCTCGTTCGCCTCGCATGTAGTGATCGTGCAACTCCGGATCTCCTCGCCTTCCGGGGAGGTCCAAACCTCCCACAGGCCCGCGAACGCCAACGGCTCCCCGCTCTTCAGCACGACGCGGAACGGTTGCTTGACTTGGCCCGGCTTCTGCTAGTGTCCTGAGTCGGAAGTTCGTTCAACAAGTCCAGCAGGCCGATGACCTTAGCTGAATGCACTTATTCTTCGTAAGAAGCCCTGGGACGGGGTCCGAATGGTTGCCCACTGCGACAATACCCGATTCCCGGGCCTGAAAGACGGACCGACTTATTCAACGTTTTTCAAACTCAGGACACTAGTAGTAGATATCATTAGCCTCTACCAGATACCGGGGGGTGTCGAGGGCGACGCGGGAAGCGGGCTTGATCGCGATCGTTTCGGTACGAACATGGATTATACCAGTGCTTTATCGGGCGTTCTTGAATATGGGATTACGTGTCGTCACGGTATTGGCGCAGGGTAGCAGGCTTTCTCATTCCAACCACGATTGCAGTCTGGGATGGGGCCATGCTATAGCATAGAGCACACGACGCTCCATTAGTGAAGCTTGCTACCAAGGTTTGCCACTACAACGAGGTATGTGTCGTCGATTATCCTTCCCGGCGCATGTGGCGACAGTGGCCTTTAGACTTCCCGTGCTCGACGTCCGAGAATTGCCCCATACGGGAAAACACTTGTAGATGGAGGGTTACGGCTGTTATAGTTACAACGTTCGCCGAGAACCTGAGAACGCACGCAAGCACATAGCTGGTTAGATCGAACGGTCGCAAAGGCTGCTGCTTTCTTTGCTCAGGGCAGTTGAGGTAACTCGACGTGACCGAGGCACCCCCAAATGTGGAAGGACAACTTGAAGGGCCAGAACTGTTCCTTGCTCTCGTTGGTGCTATTGGCACCGATCTGGAAAGTGTGTCTGCTATCACAGGCGAGTTCCTGAAGGAAGTCAATTACACAACATGCCCCGAACCGATTCGGCTTAGTAAGCTTCTTCATGATATCCCTGGGTGGGAGTATCTTAGTCGAATTCATGAAGAGGAGATCCGGTATAAAGAGCATATGGACAAGGGGAACGAGTTACGACAGAAGTTAGGGCAAGGAGACGCCTTGGCTCTTGAGGCTATTGGCGCGATCAGGAAAATTCGTTCAACCGTTACACGCGCTGAGTTTACTCCAGCCTCGCGACGTGCCTATATTCTTCATTCCCTGAAGCACCCGAAGGAAGTGGAAACACTACGCAAAGTTTATGGCAGTAGCTTTCTTCTCGTTGCTACCTATTCTCCGCATGAAAAAAGACTCCAACACTTGGCCAGCAAGATTGCCGGCTCCCACCATTACCTTCAAGCGACGAGATACCGTGGAGATGCCGAATCCCTAATTCAACGCGATGAGGCTGAGCCTGAGGTGGAGTTGGGTCAAAATGTTCGTGATACGTTTCCGATGGCGGATGTTTTTATTGACGCTAGCGATCCGGCTAGGCTCCGGAAATCAATCGAGAGATTCGTGAGATTGATTTTTGGAGATACATTCCTTACCCCGACGCGTGATGAATGTGGGATGTTTCATGCGCGAGCTGCTGCGCTGCGCTCTGCTGCCCTTTCGCGCCAAGTTGGAGCAGTAGTATCAACAGACGATGGAGATATTATCGCTGTGGGGACAAACGAGGTTCCAAAAGCTGGAGGCGGCCTATATTGGTGTGATGATCCCTCCGACCAGCGCGACTGTGTGTTAGGCTATGACCCAAGTGATAGAATGAAAAGGAACCTCCTTGCGGATATCTTGAAGCGGCTCGGGAAGCACAAATGGCTTAATGAGGAAATAGCCAAAATCGATATAGACAACCTAGTAGATACGGCGTTGGGTGGAGGCCCCTCATCGTTGATGAAGGGCTCTCAGCTAAAGAATTTAATCGAGTTTGGTCGCTCAGTGCATGCTGAGATGGCCGCCCTCATCGATGCGGCACGCCGAGGTGTGGCCGCCAGAGGATGCACGCTGTATACTACCACGTTCCCATGTCACGACTGCACGAAGCACATAGTGGCGGCTGGTATTCGAAAAGTTGTATACATTGAACCTTATCCTAAGAGTCTTGCGCCTGAACTCTATCTAGATTCTATCGCCGTTGATGGCTACGGAGGAGGTCTTGACCAAGTGAGCTTTGAGCCGTTTGTTGGAATTGCTCCTCGACGATACATGGATCTATTTGAGATGGGGAGGAGAAAGGAGGAAGACGGCACAGTTACCCTATGGGACAAGGTTAAAGCGTTTCCTAGATTGGCAGAGTCATTCCCCCTGGCTTACGTGGTTAGAGAGCAAAAGGAAGTTGAGCTTTTCAGGCAAAAAATGGCGGAAAAAGGACTGAGGCCAAACACAAGAAAGGAGGTTGGCGATGCTTAAACCAGGATGGCTGGAAGAACAATTTGAAAAAGTCGAGAAGGAGGTAAAAAGCTGGCCAGCGTGGATGCGAAAAGAAGCTGGACTGGAGAAAACAAAAAAGATTGCGGCAGAAGGTTCAACTGAGAAGTAGAGTGCAGATAGGTAACTACTCATCGTAGTACGGGAAGGGGATCCGAGGCTCGGGATCCGCCACGACCCTTTGTTTTACAAATCGATTGGCGCCTCGAAGTTTCAACGTGAGAAGAGATCATTGAAGGTATGGGTCCCTGAAAGATATTCACGGGATGACCTCTTCTCTGAACCCACAAGGCTTCTATCAACTCTAAGGTCCGTGTGACGGGAAACTTATCATAACAGGCCCAGTTTCAAGTCATAGCGGACCCGATGAGCATACTCTGGATAGTTCTGCACCATGCACGAGCTTCTTGCAGTCTGCCCGGCATCAACCGAACCCCGAACCCAAACTCTGTGGGATCTGCTAGCCAAGGCCTCAGTGTGAGGCCACTCTTGAGGCCGAGAAAGACTACTGTCGTTTGCGCCCTGCCTCCCACCCCGCCCTGCATGCAACTCCGAGTGCCGCTTGCGCACCTCATCGTGGCGATCGCTAGAGAACTTTCGTCAGAATAGGCGACGGACAGCAAGTGTGTGGACACACATAGCCTTTGCAACCTCAACATCCAGATTTTCCCCGAATAGATACGCTGCCTCCGGTTGTTCAAAATCCTCAGGCTCCAACCTGGATCAACTGTCGAAGCAGAGTCGCAGTGTGCAACTTATCATGTGGCGAGTTTCACAGAGATTTGCCTTTAGGCTGAGTGTTACTAGAGACCTTCCAGATCACATCGCGGTGCGGAACCTATTGGACACGCCGTCCTCTGTCAAGAATGAAGTCAGCAGTGTAGATGGCAATGAATAGGCCGCTCCGGGAAGTCCGGTCACTGGCATATCCGGGGGCGAAGACTTTCATTGTTAAGTCTAATCTGTTGAACATAAAGGGCTAAACAAGGGTCACTATTAAACCCCCAGGGGGATTTAATAGAAGAAAGGCATACAAACGTCCATGCCGGTCCGCTCCAGCGAGGTTTCAGGGAACTCCGCGAATAAGACTATGGCAGTTGCAGCCCCAACAGGGCCGCCGCCCCCTTTAGAAGCTGATAGGCCTGCGGCGCCGCCGCAACGGTCTGAATCGTCGTGGCAAGGCCCTGGAGCGCTCCGCGGATTCTGAGACCGTTTGGTTCCTCCCGCCGCAACTCGTTCTTGACATCAGAAACCAACTCTAAAGCTTGGTCTCGCTCGACTGAACCAAGCGAAGCCGCTTGCCCAAGCGCCTGCTCAATAGCTTCGAGAGCTTCTTCAATCTCACGACGTTCCGGACCGCCTATCCTGATGGTAAACGATGCTGATGTACCAGCGCCTGTCTGAACGATGCCGTAACTTTGGTAGATATTGACAACACCAGGGGTAGACTCCGTGGGCGCCGAGTGCTTAAGTACCGCGAAATCAATCTCGGTGAAAATGCGCTCCAACGCGGCAATCCTAGGCTCCTCGATGGGCGCGAGAGGACGTCGCATCAGTTGCGTCGCCATTTTGTGGCGCTCCGGAAGATCAGCCGAGTGTCTATCCAGCAGATCGATGATGTGCTGCTTTACCTCAACGGCCATCGTTTCACTGAGCATGATCCGCTTGGCATCGAAAGCACGTGCGAAGGCCTGCCAAATCAGCGAAGTGCGCACCCTGAATTCAGTCCCAATAGCCTCCAGGGTCTGAGTCGCTGTCATTGTTGAATGCAGCACGCCTCTGACATTCATTCTTTCCCAGATTTGTGCCACCTCGTGTGAGAAGACTCTGCGCCGATCTTCAAGGTCTTGAGTCACGCGGTTTTCGACAACAGAAAGAACCGTCGGATCTATCAAGGGTGGATTCCCTTACAAGTAGATTGATAATGCTTATATGCTTTCAGGACATGATCGCGTGTCCGGTAAAGAAGCCGTGTGCACATCTGCCCCGATATGTTGTTGTCGTTGAATAATTAGTCTAGCCTCATCATCTCTCAATCCAAAGCAATTCTCCATTCTCCTCGATCCTTACGTTACCTGATGGCTGCGGCGCGGAGCGCTGTCAACTGCACCCCGCCGTTAGACGGCCCTTGACCTATTAGATCGACCAAGCCATCATACGCAAGAATGGTTGATGGGCGACGTAGGCGCCTGGAGTAGTGATCCTACCCCACAACGCTACCACACCTGGCTGGCGGCCAGGTAAGAACGAAGAGTTATGCGCAACGCTACTAGATCCACACGGGCTCCGAGCTTCTCAGGGTTCAGGCCAGCCTCTCCCGAAAGTTCAAGAGCCAAGCAGGCTAATCGGCCGCGCGACACGCTAGCAGAGCTAGGCCTTAGGCGAGCACTCTGGAAGCTAGGTCTTCGCTATAGGACTCACTGGCGGGGTCTGCCAGGCCGCCCCGATGTCGTGTTCCCCAAGGCCAGGCTTGCCATCTTTTGTGACGGCGACTTCTGGCATGGCCGCAACTGGAGGCAGCTAAGCGCCTCGCTCCAGCGGCACGCGAACGCGTCGTACTGGATAGCCAAGATCGCCGCAAACAGGGCGAGAGACGGACGCACCCGGCGCGCCCTTCATCGCCTGGGCTGGCAAGTGGTGAAGGTGTGGGAAGGCGAAATCAGGAACGACCCCGACTCGATCGCTCTCCAAGTGAAAAGAACCCTGGACGCCCGGCTGCGGCTCTTGGGTCAGGCCAACCAAGCTGCCCGTCCCCGCCTTCAGACGCGTCGGACAACTCGCAAAGGCAGAACAGCCTGAAACAACCCACCGGCCTCCCGAAGAGCCACTATTCCAAGTGGCGTCGCCTTCGTGAGGTCAGACTTGAACCTCACATCGCTGACCCCCGGCGGTAGGTTCTGGCCAATGCGCGGGATGGATTGCGCGTCGTAGAAATGAAGCGATTCCTGTGCGCGCTCGCAGTCGAAGCGGTCATCAAGCGCGTTCCGCCAACTCTGGCCCAAGCTTGCCGCCACGACTCGGTCGACCTGAAGGAAGAGATTCGGATCACCGGTGACTCGAGGCCGAACCCTGTCGAGCAGTTCTGCTAGCGACTGTCCTCCGCCAGCGCGCTTTACAAAAAGTGAGGCAACCAGGACTCGCGTGCCGGCTGGCGGGTGTAACTGCTCAAGCGTGAAGTAATGGTTCCTTTCCTCGCCAGAAGCGCTCTTGACCTCCAGCCGTTGGCTGGAGGCGCTGAAGTCGTAGACCTCGCCTGGTATCACGTGCCAGGCTGCGACAAGAGCGCACGCATCCGCAGCTTCCGCGATCAGGAAAAGCTCGGCCCAAAGACCCTGAACGGACTTGCGCGCCGGCATCATCAGGGAGCGGAAGAGTTCGGCCAGCGCGTCAATCACCTCATGCACTCGCCCCTCTGACGGGCTGGAACCAAGGAGAGGGAGGACTCCCTCGACGACACCCAAGAAGTAGTCGCGCAACGTGCGATCGCCTGCCTGGCAGTGGATGAGAGTAAAGGTGGCCTCCTCGGACCAGGCGGGTGAATGCCAGAGCAGACACCTCACGTCGTGCTGCACTCTGACGTGCTCCAGTTCAATAGGCGCTGGGCGGCTTCTTGCACCGCCGCTTGCCGTCGCCACCAGCAGCACCGGCCTACCATCGGTGTCCTTCCCGAGCCGGTGGGGGCCTGCCTCGAGAAGAAAACTAGAGAAGCATGGCTGGTCACGGTTGGATGTCGGGAGAGGCAGTTTCTCAAAGACGTCGGCAAGACGTTGACGGCCAACTGGATGGGACATCACTGTGTCTCTTCCTGCACCAGCCAGGCACGACCCATCTCGCGTGGTACCCAGACGGCCAGCGTTGGTACGTTGGTAAGGATGGCCTGGCCTTCCCTCTCGATGACCAGGTTGTGAATCTGGATCGTCATTCCGTGCGGTGCTTTCACCCTGTTATCACCTGGATAGATGGAACCGCGTCTCTCGGGAGGGCTGACGGGATCAGCACCTTGGAAGAGGTTCGCGATCTCGTCGTCCTCGTTGAGACCTCTGTGTCTCGTCGCCGTTGGGCTCATGCGGTACACACAGCACACTGCTTCAGGGTTCGCGTCCAGGTACTCTTTCACCTGGAGCAGGAGGCCAATGAACCGCTGGGAGTCAGCGGCACGTGTGATCCGAAGACGTGTGAGCAAGTCCCCAAACGCCAGGGCGAGCGGCACGCCCTCGGCAACCTCATGTGTTTGGAAGATCGACCGGTTCTCGGAGCCAGGTGCCGGCTGTAGGGTCAAGGAGGCCAGGAATTGCTCGATGACCTGTCGGTTCGATGCAACTGCTTCCTCGGACTCGTGCGGCGCTTTCGGTGTATACCACTCCTCCGCGAGGCGATCGCGCATGTAGTCGAGATCGAGGACGTTTCTCCGCGTCGGCTGTAAAGCCAGATCCAGGAAGAAGGTGCGTTTCCAATCGGTGAGCGGTCTTCCGGTCTCCCCATGCGCGATGAGCCTTCGCCGAATATCCTCCTCATGGTCGACGTAGGATCGGTATGCGTCCCTCGCCGCCAGGCCAAGGTACACCCGACAGAGACCAAGGTACTGCCTCTTGTAGCCAAAGAAGCGCGCCCTCTGTTGTATCGCGTCCGCGTTGCCCCCTCCGATACCACGCGGCATGTAGGTGACGGTCAAACCCTCCACCGTGAAGCCTCGCTCCATCGCCTGCCCACCCACCAGGATGTGGCTGTATGCAGCACGCCAGTCGATCTCGGGAGTTTCGCCGCCGACTGCGTTGACTTCCCTGACCTCTGTCTTTCGAAGGGCTCTGGGCAGCACTTCCAAGAGTTCGTGCACCGTCGGGAGGTCCGGCATCGTCGCCTGCAAGTCGCGGTGAGCCTGCTGAAGCTCCTCGATGAGGTCCCGGCGATCGGGATCGTTTTCCGGAAGCACAAGAAGGCGCGCCCATTGGTCCTTCGCCTCTCTGATCCAGCGTGCGTACTCCGCATGCTGGAGGGTTCGCTGTGACGGATGCACCATCATCGAGCGATTCCCCTGCCTGGCCCGCCACTCCGTGGCGACGCCCAGGAAGAAAATCTGCATCGCCTCGAGGAGGCTGGGGGGTGCCTCAGAGAGTGGGGCCGCCTGGGTCGGAATCTCGTCGGGGGGGATTACCCGTATGAGATCTGGCCGCTCGCCAAACAGTTCCTTTCCACCGACGTAATCCTGACCAGGGGTCAGGACGTCTGCAAATCGCGGGGACAGCACATCGATCATATTGATCAGAAGCGGCGCCTGAGGCGTAGCCGTGTACTGAAGATAAGTGTGATGGGGCAAGAGGCGGCGGAGAGCCACTAGCTGCCTATAGGTCGTACTCTCTCGCCCTTGTGCGACGAAGGTGTTGAGCCCCGCCTGATCTGCCTCGTCATCGATCACCAGCACTGGCACCCCATTCAGCTGCAACCGGTCCAACACGGCGTTCAGGTATCCTAAGCGTTGGTGGTTCTTCATGACCGTGACCAAGACGGTCTGTCGCTCTTCCTCCGGAGCGGTTGGATCACGCCAGTCGTCGAGAATTCCCTGCATGGTGGTGAGAGAGTCTATTCGCGGGTTGTGGAAGTGCCGCCACGCCCAGTCGGTCCGTGTGAGTAGCCGCAGGTCTTCCTGAAGGCGATCTTGGGACTGGCCCGTCAAAGACGTGGACGTCCCCGTGATCACAATCACCAGGGGAAAGCCATTATCGCGCGCAAGCGCCGCTACCGTCGTAAAGGACTTTGTCTTGCCACTCTGGACATGACCCACGACAAGGCCCGTCTCAGTATCATCCCTCTCGGTTGGGGACAGGCAGCTTCGAAGGACCGCCACCGCTTCGTTAAGGATCCGCGTCCTGCTCTCCCGGTCTAGCCCTTCCAACTGGTCTAACAGGCTAAGAGTCTCCCCGCGGACGCGAGGCTCCCAGCGCACTCCCGGTCCCGGCAGAGCCTCGACCACGTCTATGCGCTCCACTCTAACGACAGGCATGTTACCGTTACTCATTACGCACCCCCCTTCGGGGTCAGCCTAGGGCTTGGACAGGGCATCCCTTAGGTATTCGTTCATGTTCCTCCGAATCGTCCCGGCAAACTTGACGCCGCTGGCGCGAGCTGACGTCTCCGCCAATGCAAGGGCTGCCGCGACTCGCAAGAGTGGCTCGATCTGCTCCGCGTCGGTACCCCCAAAGCGCTCCATAAAGGGATGCGCCAGTGCCAGCCGAACCCCGAGCCTTCTGACGCCACGCCTGCCGACTTGCTCAGGTCTCTCGTCGCTGATCGACAGCCAGTCACCGACAGCCGGATCGGTCGAAAGCTCAATACTAATTGTCCATGTCGCCCCGCGGATATCGACGGTGATCTCACGAGTCGCAGCGATCTCGGCCACAGCAGGAAGCTGGGGAGGTGGCTCCTGTGTGTCGGGGTCCGCGCCCAGTTGGTGCACCAAGACAGGAGGTACCTCGCGCTCTAGCGTGGTGGCGGTCCGCTCCGTCGCCATCTCGGCCGCATGCTTGATCTCAACCGGCTTTGGCTTGACTCGGTGTCCCTCGGCCTGATCTAGAAGTGGTAGCGGATGCTGATCTAGTCTCTCCTTAAGAAACTCAAGAAAAATATCCTCGTGCTCGTTCCACTGAAACCCGTCCTTGGTATGTGTGACCTCAAAGCCCTCCAGGTGGAGTTCCCCGAAGAGTCTCTGGTACCTGTAGCTGTTTGACTTCCCGAAGACGATCTCTGGCCTGTAGCCATCGTCTGCGCTGCCCACGATGAGCCGATCGCGCCGGAAGAGGGCGAACCCGGCCTCCGATGTGCTGGCAGTCTCGCGCAGAGCAGCGAATCCATAGGCGCGCTGGTCCGCGCCGAAATCGAAGTCGATCTCCTTTCTCCATTCAACTAGCTCACCGCCAGCGTTCCTGTAGTAGGGCGCCCGGAGGACTTTCACCTCTTGGAACGTTAGCGGCTCGCCGTCAAACTCAAGGTGCAGAAGTCCTTTCCGAATGAAGACCCGATACATGCTTCGAAGGTGTTGCTTGATTTTGCCGACGGTCTTGGTCTGCGGGATGCGATGAAGATCGGTAAGCACTATCTCAGTGAAGTGGTCAGTTGGCGCAGCCGGCTCGGTGTGGACAGCGAGTTCGTCAAGCCGTTCATGCACGATCCGGTCGATGTCGAAGCCGACGATGCGGGCCACCGGCTCACCAAGCGCTGACGTCCTGACGGCCCACCTCTTCGCGAACCAGCAGGCGGCACTTTTCATCCCCATGCCAAACTCAGCCATTCCGCTCCGATCGGGTGGTATCTCTGCTGGACGAAAGGCACGCGGGTAATCAGCCTCATGGATTCCGGCAGCATTGTCCCTGATACACAGTTGGCCGCCGTCTCTTGGTTCTAACTCGATGCTCACCCGGAGCTGGAACCCCATGCCCTCCACTCTCTCAAGTTCTCGTCGGTGGTCGAGATAGCTCTGAAGGGAGTTGTCGACGAATTCCCCGACAGCGTACCACGGCCGGTAGTTCAGGTGTCGGAGCACCGATAGAATGGTGACCTCGGGACGAATGCTGACGCTTGCGATCGAGTCGTGCGTCATAGTCTAATTCGCTACCTTTGCTCCCGTAGATCTAACCGAGGGCGCTTTCTTGCCGATGCTCGACTCGGCGATGGCCTGGGCGACGCCGACATGGACGGCATTGCCGAGAGCCGCAAAAGCGTGCTCATGGCTTGAGGGGAGTTGATGGTCCTCCGGAAAGCCTTGCAGCCGGAGCCCTTCGGTTCGAGTTATGAACCGCCTTTTCGGGCCGAGGATCGGAATCTGCGTTGTCGTCATCGCCACCAGGGCGGGGCAGCTTGAGTAGCGCTTCGCACGGAGCCCGGACGGCCGGAACTGGAGGACGTACTTCCAAAGGTCGCGTTCCTCCCCCTGACAGTTCCACTCGAGCTTGCGTAGCGAAGGCGGGAAGGTCCGAAGCTCACGAACCCAGTTCGGTGGGAAATATGGCTGGATATTGCGAAACCACTGCCGATTCTGCCGAATGAAATGGACCTTCCACACAGGGAAGCGGCGCTGGGGCACTCGTGCGTAACTAGGCAGCAGTTCCAGGATCTTGGCCTTTGACTGACCTAGCCACGCCCCATCCCGACGCAGGTACGCCAGAAGCTCGCTAGTTGAGCAGTTGTAGGGCGTAACTCCCTCGAAGGGGTAGCGTGCGTAGATCTCGTCACCCCATATGGGAAACGAAGGGAGTGGGATGTGTTCAGGTATGGCCTTGAGCAGTTTGTCCCAGTGGTCTATACACCTGACCTGCTGATCAGTAAGGCCGACCTCGTCGCGGTCGGCCTGGGTGAGTTCACGGCGCGACTGGACAATGTCGCGCAGCCTGGTCACCCGATCTCTGTCCGCCTTGGGGAAGGGGTCATCGGGTAGCATGTCTAGGCTGGCGACGACAAAGAAGCGCTCGCGGGTGTGTGGGTAGCCGAGATGATGAGGCGAGATAAGCCCATGTCCACCACTCCTTAGGTGCTCGGTTCCGCGGACGTTATACCCGAGGTCCCCGAGACTCTCGCGAACAACTGTCCAAGTCCGGCCTTCGTCGTGGCGTTCGAAGTTGCCAACGTTCTCAAGAAAGACGTAGCAAGGCCGATGCTTCCTCAGGATATCGATGATCTCGTGGAAGAGCGTCCCACGGGTCTTATCCCGAAGGCCGTCCTGGGAACCAGACTTGGAGAATGGCTGGCAGGGGAAGCCAGCACAGAGGACATCGTGCGGTGGTATCTTGTCCTTGCATCCACGGATGTCGCCGTGGATCAACTGGTCGGCCTCAGGGAAGTTAACGGCGTAAAGCCTTTTCAGTTCGGGGTCACTCTCTGAGGCGAAAACGCACTCATAGCCCAGGGCCTTGAGGGCAACATGAAATCCTCCGAGTCCGGCGAAGAGATCAATAAATCTCATCTCGTCTCGTACGTGGCGATCACCTCTATCTAGTCCAACCGGTCAACGCCTCGTCTGCTAGCCTTGTCGCTCTAAGGCCCGTTCATGGTGCCTCCCTTGTAGCATAGGCATCCTTTGGCGTCAAGCCATCCGCCCGGTATCTGGCAGTTTCCCTGGGCCGGGCCCGCCGACCTCCACGTGATGATTCGGAGGGCCGTCTAGCCCACTGTATTTTTCGCTTGCATATGTGATATTTAAATATTATAATATCGAATATGAAACCCAGGGCCACAAAACCCGCGCTTCTGCATCTCGATGAGGAGGATCTGCGACGTCTTCGAAGAGTCGCCTTCAAGCGGTTCGAGGCGGCCGGAGGGCGAATGTCCGTCTCCGCGCTCGTGCGGGAAGCGATCAGGGACTACCTGAGGAAGGAAGCGAGCAATATGGACACTGCGAGGAGGAAGGAGTTCCCTAAATGATTATAAGTACATTGACCGGTGCGGCCCTGGCGGTGCTTGTATCGACCGGTGTCGTCGCGGCTGACTCCGGTGGTCTGTCGGGTACGAGCCAAGGGCTGGGTTCTATAGCGGACACTGGGAAGCGTGCAGGGAACACTGACCCAGCTTTGGCTTATTACTTTGTCCTGATCCAGGATAAGATCACAGGGAATTGGACGCCACCCATGATTGAGAAAGGGAAGTCCGCTAGTTTGACCGTTTCATTCACGATACTCCGTTCTGGCCAAGTCCAGAATCTCGCGATCGATTCCTCTTCAGGCGATAGGCACCTCGAGGAGTCAGCCCTTCGCGCTGTCCGCGTCTCGGTTCCACTCCCGCCGCTGCCACCCCAATTCAAGCCAGGGACGCTTGACCTTCAGCTTCAGTTTAGCTTTGGTAGAGAGCAAGGTCGTGTTGACTTCGGTGTGACGCAAGGTGTGATTGAGTCTGGTAGGGAGCGGGGAATGAGCCCCCCTTCTAGCGTTACAGACAAGCCCGCCCGAAAGCCGTTTGAGCGAAGAGTAAAAGAGGCATGTGACCAAGAGAAGAATCGGAGCCCTAGCCCATCCGTTTTCAAGGACCCACTTCTCTTTGAAGATGAAGAGGGCCGGCTGATATTGGCTATTTGTGCGTTCGAACGGGGATTGAAGGGCAAACGGTTTTGGTTCGAAGAAGACTACGCCAGTTTGGCCCATAGTCTCTTTAACGATGCTCCGGCCAGTAGGCGCTCCCTGAGAGAGGACACCAGTGTTCGCTCGTTTGTTGCGCAGGAGCTTGTCGAGGGCGAGGAAACGATCTATTCGCATATGCGGGAAGCTCTCCGGGGCGCGAAGAAGAGTGCCGCTGAATCTCAGAAGACCATGTTTATGGATACCGCCTTGTGGGTAAAGGTGCTTTTGGATTCAGGCGACAGGGCTTTCATCAAACTTGACGACTTTATGAATACCTATTCTGGGACAAAAGACGATGTACTGAGTTTGTACTTCTCGCCCGTTGATCCCATTGAGAGAAAGCGGGCTGAATTGAGGAAGGGGAAAAAAGATCGAGAGGAGCAGGAGCGTCTACGACTGCAACAAATCGATGCCAAGCCATGGCCTGCGGAGGTCAAGGCGTTGGCAAAGGCGAGAAGGATAAGGATTGCCATGAATAAGAATCAAGTTATTGCCTCTTGGGGGAAACCCAACACGGTCAAGAGAATTGTTAGCGAAGACGGTATCCAGGAATACTGGTTCTACCATTGGGCAAACAGTACGGTCCGATTCGACGATGACAAAGTGACCTCCTGGCAAACAACTGAGTAAGTAAATCTAGTTTCGGATGTTGCGATCGTGGCGGGTGGCCTTATTAATTGATGTGCGGAGCAATAGAGTCGAGACCATCAGGCCAATTGGCAGATCTGACGGGAGCAACGATAGAGGGGAGGAAGGCCAATGAAGCACTCAGCGCTGAAGCTGCGACAGCCCGCAAACCGGGAGGCCCAAAAGTTCTCCGGCCTGCGCTTCGCCGTCTACGCCAGGAAGAGCACGGAGGACGCCCGCCACGAAGACCACCGCTCCACGGCCCGGCAGGTCGCGCAGGCCCGGAGCTACGTCGAGGCAAGAGGCGGCGAGGTGCTGGCCGATCACGTTTACCAGGACGACGCAATCAGTGGGGCCGAGTTTCGGGGCAGGGGCGGGTTGATCCGCCTGCTGGACGCGCTGAAGAACGGCCGGCCGTTCAACGCCGTGGTCATGTCCGAGGAGAGTCGGCTCGGGAGGGAGCAGGTCGAGACCAGCTACATCCTGAAGCAGATCCTCGACGCCAACATCAGGTTGTTCTACTACATGGAGGATCGGGAGGCCCGGCTCGACAGCGCGATGGACAAGATCATGTCGAGTCTGACCATGTTCGGGGCCGAACTTGAGCGTGAGAAGGCCAAGCAGCGATCCCGTGATGCCGCCGAGCGGAAGGCCCGACAGGGCTTTGTGACCGGCGGGGAGCCTTATGGCTACGAGAACGTCCACTACAAGGACGGGAAGGAGGTGCTTCGCGGCAATCCCCACGACTACGTCAAGCGTCGGATCAAGGACGAGGAGGCAGAGGTTGTTCGAAGCGTCTTTCAGATGTATGCAGCGGGCTATGGCCAGGTCGTTATTGCCAAAACCATGAACGGTCAACCGTGCTATGCCGAGCACCTCCGGGAGTTCTTCCGTGGACGGCCCCCGGCGCCGCCCAGGGGACGGTCGGGGTCGTGGGCGCCCGCCCAGGTGCGGGAAATGCTCTACCGCCGTCTCTTTCGGGGGGAAATCGTTTGGGGGCAGTACACGGGCATCGACCGGAATGGGCGGGCGGGCCTTCGTATCAAGCGGGACCCATCCGAGATCCTGGTTGTCCCAGCCGAGGAATTACGTATCATCCCAGAGCCCCTGTGGCAGGCCGTCCAGCGGCGCCTGCAGGCCGTCAACGAGAAGTACCTTCGCGATACCCGAGGGAAGCTATGGGGGAAGCCCGACCTCGGCCGGGAGGGAGGCTACCTCCTGACAGGACTCGCCAAATGTGGCCGCTGCGGCTGGAACCTCGCCGTCCTGGGCGGCGTGCGCCGCGTCTACGGCTGCGCGCACTCCTTCCGCCGGGGCGTCTGTTCGAACAGCGTGACCCAGCCGGTGGCCCTCGTGGATGCCGCCTTCCTGGACGCCCTCGAACGGGAAGTGTTGACCCCGGAGCGCTTCCGCTATGCGGTCGAGGTCGCCGTCGAGCGTGTTCGGGAGCGGCTCACGAAGGACCCGGACTGCCGCCCGGCACTAGAGCGTGAGCGGAAAGGGCTCCAGCAAAAGATTGAGCGGTGGACGGAGGCGATTGGCGACCGGGACGTCGCTGCTGTCTTCATTCCGAAGATCAAGCAAGCCAATGCTCGGATCATGGCGATCGACGCCGAACTCGCCCACCTAGCTGCTGCTCCGAGCTTGGGAGTGTCGGAGCTTAAACGCTTGGAGCGGGAGGTCGAAGGCGAGCTCGCCCGCTTCGCCGATCTGCTTAAGGGCAATGTCCCCCGCGCCCGGCAGGCCCTCAAGAAGCTCCTTGTAGACCGAGTGGAGTTCACACCTGCAAAGAGAGGGAGCGGGAAAAACACCTACGCCTTCAAAGGAGAACTGAGTTACGGGGCACTGCTCCGAGGAGCTATATATACGGACAAGATGCCCCTGGGGACGCCATCCGGACATAAAACATGAAGCTGATTGTGTCAGCATTTCCTATAATCTCCCGCCGGTCCTTTGAAGCCTGCCACGCCAACTCAACGGCGCTAAATCGAAAGGCTTCCCATTCGATCGGAGTTCATGGTATTATTCTTGTCGTCCATAGATTTATACACTCGACCGAGATCTCTTACGTCCGATATCGCAGGTAAGAGCGCGAAATGCAGACTCGCTAAAAATTCCTGCAGGCGTTCTCATCCCCTCGATACGGTCCTCATCGGTTCATGTTTTAAGTCCAGGTCAGCCTTTTTACCGCCTTTCCCCGGAAGGAGACACATTCAAAAAGCGGTAATCCCGTACAAGGAGGATCGCCATGGCCACTGACACCTTGACAATCATCGACAATCGAACCGGAAAGAAGTACGACATCCGCGTCGAGCATGGGACGATCAACGCCATGGATCTCCGCCAGATCAAAGCCTCTGACGGCGATTTCGGGTTGATGAGTTACGACCCGGCCTTTACCAACACCGCTTCGTGCAAGAGCAAGATCACGTTTATCGATGGGGACAAGGGGATTCTAAACTACCGTGGGTACCCCATCGAGCAATTGGCCGAGAAAAGCACTTACCTG
>Ga0214473_10002787_pt1 | contig 21392 bp, 18 predicted proteins | sample RVTome_7_FD_203509 | JGI IMG/M metagenome (GOLD analysis project Ga0214473, IMG submission 203509) | Soil microbial communities from uranium-contaminated site in the Upper Colorado River Basin, Wyoming, United States - RVT98D197 | ecosystem: Environmental > Terrestrial > Soil > Contaminated >... | reverse complement strand
TGTTGCACCTGCTGCGTCGCAGTTACCAGTAAGGGTTATACCTTAAGAAATTGCGGATTGCGGATTGCGGATTTCGGATTGCGAAATTGCGGATTGCGGATTGGCGAAAGGGTCATTCATTCGAAGGATAAGCCATGAAACCATCGCGTGAGTTGGTGAGGCGGGAGCCGGAAAACACCGCCATAGAGAAACCGTTCGAGATACCACAACCATACACGGGCGTCGATCTCAACGCTGAGACAGAAGTTCACTTGTTGGACTATTGGCGCGCAATCCGCAAGCGACTGTGGCTGGTAGTCAGCATCGTTGTCCTAATTACGATGTTGTCCATGCTCTACGTCGCCCGCAAGCCCGACATCTATCAGGCTGGCGCGCGCGTGCAAGTGGATCTCGAGAACAATGCCGCGCTTGTCGGGAAAACTCCCTACTTCATCGGGCCCGCTAACGACCCTGTCTACTTCAACACGCAACTCCAGATTCTAACCAGTGCGGGACTCTTGCGGCGCGTGGTGAAGACGCTGGACCTCGAACACAATCCTGACTTTTTCAAAGGAAACTCGACTCAGAATCGTTCTACCTGGCAAACCGTCTTGCGCATGATCGGTTTTCGAGGGGCGGGCAACGAGAATCCCGCCTTCAAGCCGAAGGACGAGCTCGAACTGCGAACGTCTGTAGCGCCCGCATCTTCACAAGAAGATCTCGTCGAAGCTAAACGTTTGGCGCCTTACGTCGGCATCATATTGGGTGGCCTAAAGGTTGAGCCAGTCAAAGAAACACGGGGCTACTATAAAGAGACGCGATTGATTGACATCGCTTTTACCCACACTGATCCGCAGGTTGCCGCCAAACTAGTGAACGCCATTGCAGAGACCTACGTAACACTAAATCTGGAGAAGAAGACCGACACCAATCTCACCACCGGTGAATTCCTTCAAAAGCGTATTGCTGAGTTGCAACAGGGAATCCGTGGCGACGAAGAACGGCTTGTCAACTACGCTAAGAACAATCAGATTATCTCGCTTGACGCGAATCAAAACATGGTCGTGGAACGTCTTGCCGGGCTGAATCGTCAGTTGCTGGAAGCCGAGAATGAGAGAAAGACGGCAGAAGCTGTCTACAATGCAGCGAAATTGCCGGGAGCAGCCAGTGCGCTGGTAGACGCCGACGAAAAGCGCATTAGCGATATTGAAGCTAAGTTGACTGATCTGGGCCAGAAGCGGGCCCAGTTGCTTGTGGAAGCAACTGAAGAGGCGCCAGAAGTGAAGGAGCTTCAGGAGCAGATCGACGAACTTCAAGGCCAACTCAAGGAGCTTCGGACCCAGAAGAGCAAGACTCTCTTGCTGAATCTGGAAACACGTTACCGGCAGGCCCTGGCGCGTGAGGAATCACTCCGTAGATCGTTTGAACGGCAACGGAGCGAAACATTGACGCAGAACGAGGCTGCTATAAACTATCGCATCATCCAACAGGAGATCGAAACCAACAAGTCGTTGCTTGCCAATCTGCTCCAGCGTTCCAAAGAGAACGATGTCGTGATGGCTGGCAAACCAAACAACATCTCGATAATCGACTACGGTATTCCTCCTGATGGTCCCATAGGGCCCAATCGGATGCGGACGGTATTTGTCGCCCTCTTCCTGTCGCTGGGTCTGGGCCTCGGGTTTGCTCTATTCCTTGATTACCTCGATGACACCGTCCACTCCTCGGATGAAGTAGAACGCCTGCTGCATCTACCGGCCTTAGCGGTAATTCCGTCGGCCAGTGTCGCGGGCCGTCGCCGCTTGACTTCGCCTGGTGCATTACAAAAGCGCAATGGTAACTCAGGGATGAATCCGGAGTTATTGATGAATGTCGACGGGCGCTCGCCGCTGGCTGAAGCCTACCGTCACCTCAGAACCTCAGTCTTGCTTTCGACTGCCGGCCGGTCACCAAAGACCTTGCTGGTAACCTCCAGCTTGCCGGGAGAAGGGAAGACAACAACTGCTGTAAACACGGCAATCAGTTTGGCTCAGACAGGCGTTAGTGTGGTGATTGTTGACGCCGACATGCGCCGCCCTCGCCTGCGATCCATCTTTGATCTACCTGAGCGCGCGGGTTTGAGCTCTATTCTTTCAAGCAATGCGTCAGCTGCCGAGATGCTAGTGATGGTGAGCCGGCATCAGAGCAGTGGGTTGTTTGTGTTGACATCTGGACCTATTCCACCGAATCCCGCGGAGCTGCTCGGTTCCGAACAGATGCGGCGCTTGCTGGAGACACTGCAAAAACAGTTTACGCATGTGGTGGTTGATTCTCCGCCTATCAGTTCCTTTACGGATGGTGTGCTGATTTCCTCTATGGTTGACGGAGTTTTATTAGTGGTGCATGGCGGCAAGAGCTCTCGTCACATTGTTAAGCGGTCGCGGCAACTGTTGCAGGATGTTGGAGCAAAGATTTTTGGCGTGGTACTTAACAATGTGAGTGTGCAGTCTCACGATTACTATTACTACCAGCGGTACTATGGGCAGAAGTATTACAAGAGCGATCTGGAAACCGACGTCGAACGCGCCGCCAGCAGCGGATGATCAGGGCAGGGAGAGGAAATTGCGATTGCGGATTGCGAATTTCGGATTGCAGAGCCGCCTTCATTCCAAGAGGCGAGCGCATTCAAAGTCCAGAATTCACTGTGGTACACGGATAAGATATTTATTTGGCCTTCGGAAATATTTTAGAGTTTCGCGCTCCGACCATCGAAGCCTTAGCTGTTTTTCCCGATTGGGTGAAGATGGCCAGCAGTTCACCTGCTTCCTGCCATAGATAACGGCACTTTTGCGCATGGCCGAATGTACCCTCCAAACAGAGACCTAACCAGTAGCGTGACTCCGCGGCTTCTTTTTCGACGATCGCAATTTTATGGATAAAATCCTTTCGCGACTCGGCGCGGTTTGCTTCATGATAATTTGCGCCGACTGATGTACCAGCCTTTACCAGCTGGTAGGTAATGATCTCTCCCGTCTTGTTATTGGGTAGGGTCGTAGCAAAGAGAATTACATCCAGCGCAAAACGCCTAGTTCGCTTTTCAAGTTCATACTTGTCCATGAGTGAGGCACTCCTTGCGGTGACTTGAGGAAATCGCAACTTGTAGATCACGACCATAGTCGTATTCGTAATTTCGAGAAGCCGCAAATTCGCAGTTCTTCATTCTCGTCGTTTCCTTTCGAGTTCCTTTGCTTGGCGGTGAGTAATCAGTGGAGGGCTGAGGAATCAAAACTGCGGTTTCAAATCCGCAATCCGCAATCCGCAATCCGCAATCCGCAATTCCCGTTGGACATAACCTTCATTCAACCTGCGAGCCGTTGGAGCTCGCTTGGTCTCAAGGAACTCTGGGCCTATCGCGAGCTGCTCTACTTTCTGGTCTGGCGTGACGTTAAGGTGCGCTATAAACAGACCGCGTTGGGCGCCGCCTGGGCCATTATTCAACCGGTTTTCCTCATGGTGGTATTCAGTATATTTCTTGGTCGCCTTGCGAAGGTCCCATCTGACGGATTTCCCTATCCAGTCTTCACGTTTTGCGCCCTGCTGCCGTGGCAGCTCTTCTCACATGCTTTAACCGAGTCGACTAACAGCCTGGTGGCCAATGAGCGACTGATCACGAAAGTCTATTTTCCCAGATTGGTTGTTCCGCTTGCGGCGGTACTAGGCGGTTTGGTGGATTTCGCTATTGCGTTTGTGATCTTGTTAGGGATGATGGTTTATTACGGGATTTTTCCCGGATGGGCCGTTCTCACGCTGCCGGCCTTTATTCTGCTTGCTCTTATGTCTGCGTTTGGAGTGGGGCTATGGTTATCGGCACTCAACGTTAAGTATCGTGATGTCCGTTACACCATTAACTTTCTCATTCAGGTTTGGCTGTTTGCGACGCCGGTGGCCTACTCAAGCTCTCTTGTTCCAGAGCGGTGGCGGCTGCTTTATGGGTTGAATCCAATGGCGGGTGTAGTAGAGGGCTTTCGCTGGGCGCTGCTGGGCCAGGCGAAATCGCCAGACGCGTTGTTGGGAGTTTCTGTGGTCGCGGTAATAGTAATTCTAATGGCTGGCTTGTACTACTTTCGCCGCATGGAGCAAGAATTTGCGGATCTTATCTAAAGCGTTTCCTTCCTGACTGTATGGTCCATAGCACGGGACTTGCTACAGAAATTCCGCACGACCACGCGACTCGTAGCACTGCTATGCCCCTGTCGAAGCGCCTCTTGGCGCCTGCATGTTCCATACTCCTTACTCTGGGACTCGTCGAGCTGGAATTGCGTTGGATAAATTATAAGCCGCGTATTATGGATGCGGGCATGTACGTTGCGAATGAAGATCCACTTCTGCCGTATAGACTCCAGCCCAATTACTCGGGTATTTGTGCGGGAAGCGAGGTCAGGACTGATGCGCAGGGAAATCGTCTGATTGTCCCAAGCTTTAAAGAACTGAGGCCCGGGCAAAAACCGGAACGCGTAGTGCTTCTCCTTGGCGACTCTGGCGTTTTCGGATTCGGTCTGAAGGATAGCGATACGATCGCTTCGCAACTACAGAACTTCTGCATGGCGAGGGATCTCAATTACGAGGTTAGAAACGTGGGGGTTTCAGGGTATACCTCCTGGAACGAGTACAAGGCGCTCGTCGAATTTCTGAAATCAAACAGCGCCACGGAAGTTGTGGTGCTCTACATGCCAAACGATCCCACCTTCGATAACGATTATTTCGGCTTTCGCCGCGGACAAAGGCCTTCATTCTGGCGGAACGAGAGTCGTCTGCATGACCTGTCCTACTGGTTCTATTCACACATATACGTTTCCTACTTCGTCAGCGATGGACTAAAGCGTGTTGCAGCACGTTTCAATAGCGGGATAGAGAAGCCGACTGGAAAGATCAGCTTTGATGAGAAGGTCATGCAGCCGGCGCTCGACTATTCAATGCAGGCGTTAGAAAAGATGGCGGAGATTTGCCGCGAACGCCAGATTGCCCTTCTGGTGGGCATCTATCGCGACGTTGTGTTCCTGGACGACCCTACCGGCTGGTTGGAGTATGAAAACGCTATCAAGCGCAGTCTGGAGCACCGCGGAATAAGGTGGTTTGTTGCCAAATCTCACACTGATAAGTTGCAGCCCGGCGATATACGAGTGGCGTGGAACGATCCGCATCCCAGCCGCGAGGCAACGAGTTTAATTGCTGAGGACATCCTCGCTGCGGTGCAAATGGAACCTAGACGACCGTAGAGAGCATCTCGTTCGCACCTATCAACAGTTCCGAAGCACGTAACTCTTCAAAATGAATGACGTTGTTATCCGCTGCGAAAGCCTGAGCAAGCAGTATCGTATTGGTGAGCGAGAGCGCTACACAGCGCTACGTGATGTAATCAGCAACGCGGCCGGCGCCCGCCTGCGTCTGTTAATGAACGCCTTGAGTTCCCGATTTAAGGTGTCCAATCTGTCAAACAACTCCCAATCCGAAATGGGCAGTCCCCGAGTGAAAATCGGTGAGGGAAGCATCTGGGCCCTCCAAGATGTTTCATTTGAAGTTAAACGCGGTGAAGTAGTGGGCATCATTGGTCGGAACGGGGCAGGGAAGAGCACACTGTTGAAAATTCTGTCTCGTATCACCAAGCCGACCAAAGGTCACGCGGAGATTCATGGTCGTGTAGGCTCGCTGCTGGAGGTGGGCACTGGCTTTCATCCCGAGTTAACGGGCCGAGAAAACATCTATCTTAATGGCGCAATCTTGGGCATGCGAAAGACGGAAATCGATCGCAAATTTGACGAGATTGTAGCTTTTGCCGAAATAGAAAAATTTATCGATACTTCGGTAAAGCGTTATTCCAGTGGCATGTATGTACGCCTCGCGTTTGCCGTAGCCGCTCACATGGAACCTGAGGTTTTAGTCATTGACGAAGTGTTGGCAGTCGGAGACGCCGCCTTTCAGAAAAAGTGTTTGGGCAAGATGAACGACGTCGCCAGGGGCGGAAGAACGGTTCTATTTGTCAGCCATAATATGGGTGCGATTTCTCATCTCTGCACTTCAGGGATTTTATTAAGGAACGGCCGCGCTGTATTTCTTGGGTCTGCCACAGAAGCCATCGGGGCTTATGATCAGGATCTCCAAAGCTTCGTACGCCGCGACGGTTCGTCTCAGAACATCCTTTTCGCCGCACCTCAAAACGGAAACGATACAGCAATATTGTCTGTCGAGATCCTGGACATTGAGGGACGTCCTAAAGCTGTGATTCGAACGTGGGATGACGTTGTATTCAGAGTCCACTTTTCGTCTAGTAAGCATGTTAGGCGCGGGGCAGTTGTCCTGGAGGTGGCTTCCATTCAGGGAGCCAGGTTATTGCTTTTGTCAAACCAGCCCGATGGCACACTGCCTTTATCCTTTGAGCCGGGCGTGCAAACCGTGGATTGTATTATCGAGCAACTCCCATTGGCCGCGGGACAATATGTGTTAGGGGGTGGATTGGGGGTGCCCGGAGTGGAATACCTCTGGAGACAACCGGAGTTAGCAGTGATCACGGTCTTAGAACGCGATGTGTATGGCTCCGGGCTTCCGCCGGTTACCTCACGTTGTTTGCTAGCAACCAAACATCACTGGCGGGTCGTGAATTCCGCTGAGACGACTATGGTTAGCGCGGACCAGCGATGAAGAGCCTTGCTAGACTGAAGCAGGTTACGCGTCGATTCCATCAGATCTTCTCTTATGGAATGTTGGCTTCAGCACCACTTGATAGCATCAATCTGGCAGTAGTTGGTTACGCTTCAGGCCATACCTTCGGTGCGGAAGGAATCATTTCTCGTGTCGGCCGATGGTTTTATCCGACAATAACAACTCGGCCTTACGCCCTGGGTGGAATGAAGGTAGTTCTGGATCCCAGTGATGTGAGCCATCTAGTGATCTTCGCCGAGGTGATACGAGACCAAAACTACAACCTCGACAGTGTTCCATTCGAGCCAGATCTGATTCTCGATTGCGGAGGACACATTGGTCTCTTTACATTGCAAGCGGCAAACCGCTATCCGTGCTCAAGAATTATTGTCTTCGAGCCAAATCCCGACAACATCGAATACATTAAGAAACACGTAGCCCTGAATAGACTAAGAATAGAGCTGATTGAAGCGGCCGTTTCCAGGCATAACGGTCAGCAGTGGTTTAGAGCTGACTGTAGCATGGGCGGAAGATTGCAAGATTCGCGCGAAAAAGACGAGCTTAGTTTCTCCGTAAGAGTTGTGGATCTGCCTGCGTTAATTAAGACAATGTCGCCGCGGAAGTTGGTACTAAAGATAGATATCGAGGGAGAAGAACTTAATTTGTTCCCCGCATTAATCCCCGAGCTTCCCCAACGATGCGCGATCTTTTTTGAAACTCACCACGACAAAGACAGCTGGAACTTTGTTGCCGAAAACTTGACCGCTGCCGGTTTTCAAGTACAACAAACGAGATGTCGTTACCCATATGCGGACGGCTTTGCTGCACGGAACTAGCCCTTCTTCGCGCCGGGAATATTCTCTTGAACCTTCTTGTTCACAAGATGCGTTGCAGTCTGCAGTGCTGCAGGAAGGACTGCCCAACCTGTTATTGATCTCCCAAACTATCCCACAAACGATCAATGCCGGAGACATATTGCTTTACAGGCTTCTTAAGGATTATCCGCCCGAAAAGTTGCTGGTCATCGGATCTCCCGCGCATCATGAGGCCAGCGTATTAAATTGTCGGTATGAGACCATGCAAGCGCCGCTTGAGAGATTAGAGCGAACGAGATTGGCGCGACTCACGGCTTCGCTTAAAGTCCTCGGACTGTTCCCGCGATTGTCGCAACGAACAATAAGAAGGCATGTCGGACAGTTTGAACCAGAGGTGGTGCTGTCAATCATGCAAACCCATGCTTACTACGATGTGGCTTTTCGCTTTGCTCAAAGTGCAGGGCTGCCTTTGGTTATTGTCGTTTACGATGTTCCAGAGGACTTCGAGCGCGTCTATGGGTTCCTACAATCGGTGCAGCGACGCAAAAATGCGAGAGTCTATACGTACGCTACGAAGCGATTATGTGTGAGCCCGGAAATGAACAGATCTTTGCACCACGCTTACGGAGTGCCAGGCCACGTTCTTTACCCGAACCGTTCGGAAGATCTAATTCCGCGGCCAGCGTCTGACGAGCCCTTCGGCCTTAAAGAACCAGGATATTTGACGGTGGGATATGCGGGGAGCCTGGCCTATGGCTATGGAGCTCAGTTGACAAGAATGATTCCAGCGTTCAGAGAAGCACACGTTAAGCTGCGAATTTATTCTTCGGGCGAACTAGCTGTCGAGGCCAACGACATCGTGACTTATTGCGGTCGGTTACCGCTTGCCGAAAAGACCTGGTCCAAAGTTAAAGAGGAGTGCGACGCGGTGATTCTTCCGTATTGTTGGCCGAAAGATGGTCATCAAGCACTCTATCGAGTTCATTTTCCCAGCAAGTTGTCTGAGTATTTAGCTTTGGGAATGCCTGTCATTGTTCTTGGGCCCGAATATGCCACTGGCGTAAAGTGGGCCAAAGAATTCCAAGCCGCCCTGACTATCACTGAAGACGACCAGGCTCTTTGGATCAAGGCTTTGACCCTTTTGCAGGGCTCAGCCTGTTTGCGCAGGGAACTAAGTAAACAGGCGTTAGCGGCCGCAAAATTATTCGACCCCTCGGAGATTCGTAACCAGTTTTTGAGTCATTTGCATGAAGCGGCATTTGCAAGGTTCAACAGTTGTGTTGAAGAGAGTATTAAAAACTAGTCTGTTTGGCCGGAGCCGTTATCAACCATTTTGGGAGCGGATGCACCTCCTGGCTCTTCAAGGCATGAACATCTGCGTCGGAGATGGCTCTATCGATTCGGGAGAGCTCTGGGTATTGGAGTACATCAACAAGAGACTCCCCAGGGATACTCCTGTGGTCGTATTCGATGTGGGAGCCAACACGGGGCTCTACTCTACAGAGATAGTGCAGCGCTTTGCGGCTAATCTTCGTCTTTACGCGTTCGAGCCATCTCGAGAAACCTACCGATCGTTGGCCCAGCGTATGTCTGCCTATCAAAATGTTGAATGTTTCAACTTCGGGTTCGGCGACCGCGAGGAAGCCACGACCCTCTATACATGGGCAGGGATGCCGGGTTTGTCTTCTGTTTACGATCGGTTTCATTTCCAGAATAACGGACTCCACGGCGAACATGCCCATAAAAGTGAGGAAACAGTTAGGCTAACAACGATTGACGATTTTTGTGTGGAGCGGAACATCGAGAGGATTGCGTTATTAAAGCTTGATGTGGAGGGTCATGAGCTCAACATTCTCCGCGGTGCTGCAGACCTGATCCACTCCAACGGGATCGACTTCGTTCAATTTGAATTTGGAGGGTCTAACGTGGACTCCAGGACTTTTCTGCACGACTTTGTTGATCTTTTAAGTCCTGGCTATAGGCTATACAGAATTCTCAAGGATGGATTGGCTCTAATCGAACCATACAACGAGAGAAATGAAATTTTTCTATACAGCAACTATCTAGCGGTTCGCACCAGGTCAAACCATAGTCGATGAACGTGCCACTTTCGCGGGAAATGACTATCGATGCCCAGGCACAGGCCAAAACGGCGAGGTCATCAACCTGGCTGCTCGATTTCAAGTCTGACGTTTATTCTCAGACGGGGGAAGATGGAATCATACAAAAGGCACTGGAAACGCTACACAAAAATGATGAATGGTGTGTCGAATTTGGAGCGTGGGACGGTAAGCACTACAGCACGACGTGCAATCTAATTGAATCCCGGCGCTACTCCGCTGTCCTCATCGAAGGAGACAGAAAGAAGTATCAAGAGCTACTTGGAAACCATGGCGGGAATGATCGGGTTACTGCTCTAAATCAATATGTTGGCTTTGCTGAAAGCGACGGCTTGGACCAAATCCTGTCCAAGACCCGAATTCCTAAGGACTTTGACTTTCTGAGTATAGATATTGACGGAAATGATTATCACGTCTGGGAAGCCATGTCATATTACGAGCCCAAATTGGTTTGCATCGAATTTAATCCGACAATCCCCAATGAAGTGAGGTTTGTTCAGCCAGCCGACCCCGCCGTTAACATCGGCTCAAGCTTGTCGGCACTTGTTGAATTAGGAAAAAGCAAGTGCTACGAGCTAGTCGCCGTTCTCCCATTCAATGCGTTCTTTGTTAAAACTAAGTACTACGATCTCTTTAGGATTAGAGACAACCGACCTGAAGTAATGCGAACCTACTTAGGCTTGGTTACATACGCGTTTTCAGGTTATGACGGTACTCTCTTCCTGGCCGGACATAAGAAGTTACCTTGGCACGGCCTGGAGCTTCAGCAGGGCAGAATGCAACCGCTGCCGAGATTCCTTCGGAAGTACCCGCCTAATTACAATAAACTTCAGGTTCTCGCCTTCGAAATTCGGACAAACCCTATGGCGTTTTTTCGGCGTTTGCCGAAACGTCTGCTTAGACTAATTAAGAGACCACACCCTGAAATCAGGCTCTGAAAAAGCGTTTGCGTTAGTGTCGATCAAAGATGCGAATCTTTAGTGCTGTCCGACATTCAAGCGACCCGCGCTTCTACTACGGAGGATTATGGACCGCGAATTTTTGTCCGGCCCTGCGCCAACTCAATCATGAGTTGGTTGAGTCAAAGGTCGACTTGCTTCCGGCAAGCCGATTCATGCACATAGCTAATAAGTTCAGCAAAGATGCATTAGAAACCCGCGCTTACATAACTCAGAGCATTATTGAGGAAGTGCGGAAAGCGAATAAAGAACGTCCACTCGACCTTTTCCTCAGCTACTTTTACAACTCCCACTTCGATCCGCTTGGCTTTGACGAAATTCATTCTTTGGGCATACCGACGGTGAATTTCTACTGCAACAGCCTTTACCAAATTGAATTAGTCGCGGCGATCGCCTCACGAGTGCGCTTTTCCTGGCATCCTGAGAAGGAAGCGCGCAGCCTTTATTTAGAAGCGGGCGCGAACCCGGTGTGGGTGCAGATGGCTGCTGACCCCCATCTTTATCATCCCATCCCGGACGCAGTAAGACAGGCAAAGGCCTGTTTTGTGGGTCAACGCTATTGTGATCGCGATCGGTGGTTAGCACATTTGGCTCATCGATCCATTCCTGTCGATATTTATGGTAGTGGGTGGCTCCCTCACCAGGTCGAGACCGCCACAAACGGGGACGGCGAGCACACCCGAACCACGCCTCGTCCTGGAGGAATGCGGGCGTATCTCCATGAGGTGGAGGCAAATGTCATAGGGGATGGCTTGCTTGCAGGCAGTTTGCGCACGTTTCGGCAGTACCTTTATGCGCAACAGACGCGAAGATTGCGTTCGGAATTGCGACCGCACGCTAAGGGCTGCGCAGGAAGCGTTCCAGAAGTAATCAGCCAGTATGAGGTGGTCTTGAATTTTAGCAATGTTTGGTCAGACGGACGTTCAGGGTCGCGCCTAATTCCGCATGTTCGGTTGCGAGATTTCGAAGCGCCGATGTGCAGAACATGTTACTTGACCGGACACACAGAAGAAATTACCGAGTTTTTCGAGGTCGGAAAAGAGATTGAAACGTACGAAACTCGGGATGAGCTTGTTGATAAAACACAGTATTACTTAAAGCATCCCGCGGATGCCGAACGATTGAGATCTGCCGGACATGCCAGAGCCCTCAGTGAACATACCTGGAAACACAGATTTCAAGAGTTGTTTGTGAAAACCAACCTTCAAAGAAAGTCGTGCTCAGCCTAATGTCGACAGTGGTTCCGATTTCAGCGGTTGTTCCTACCCGCGATCGTGCAGTCGCGCTATATCGAATGCTCGAGGGCCTTGCCGAGCAGGAACTCCTGCCTGCTGAACTGATTGTTGTTGACGGATCAAGTGATGCAACAAGTCGCCAGGTGGTTACGGATTGGTCAAAGTATGTTGCTAACAAGTGTTTGGTGAAGTGGCAGCCTGCAGCAGAGCTCGGTGCGGCGGTACAGCGGAATCAAGGAGTCGGCTTCGCTACTCAACCCTTTATCTGGTTTCTCGATGACGACATCCTGTTTGAACCCGGATGTGCGAAGAGGCTCTGGCAGGCTATCGAGGATGACGAGACGCTGGGAGGAGTGAACGCAATGATCACTAACCAGCGATACACAAAACCTGGATTGTTGACGCAATCATTGTATTGCGTCCTTGGTGGGAACAGACGGGACAAATATGCGGGGAAGTGCATCGGGCCTGCCTTCAATATCTTGCCGGAAGATGATCCGGCGCTTCCTGAAGTCGTGCCAGTCGACTGGTTGAATACGACTTGCACAATATATCGTCGAAAAGCGTTGCCTACCCCTCCTTTCCACGCGCACTTTACGGGCTATTCGCTAATGGAAGATCTGGCCCTTTCGCTAACTGTCGGAGAAAAATGGAAATTGGCGAACGCCCGCACTGCTCGAATCTATCACTGCAGCCCACCCGCCCCATACAAAGAGGACAGATCTGCGATCGCAAAAATGGAGTTACTGAATCGTCACTTCATAATGACCCAAATCCTGAGACGACGGAGTCGACTTGATTATTTGAAACTATGGTTGCTCGAATTGTTTCGAATTGTTAGCCCATTGACATCTGTTAGAGCATGGCGCGGCTTGTTACCTGTTCTAATGGGCAAGTGCAGGGCATTACGGTCAATTATTGGGGCTCGACACACCAATGCTGGTGAGGCTGTGGCTTGCCGACAGAAAAAAGGGCATATCAATTCAACACACGGGTTCGACCGAGCGTGAAGGTCCTCATCGGCATAACTACTCACAATCGTGCTGACGTCCTCGTCAAGTCAATTGAGTCGGCCCTTGCTCAAGACTACGCGGAAAAGGAGGTGGCGGTCTTTGATGATGCCTCCACTGACGGTACTTCTCTGCTGAGGGAACGCTTTCCCAAAGTGACTTGGCTTTTTGCGAAATCGAATCAAGGTTACCTGGCCGCGCGAAACAGATTGATGCGCGAGAGTGACGCCGAGCTCTATTTTAGTCTTGACGATGATGCATGGTTTATCAAGGGGGACGAGATCTCGCAAGGCGTGGCCCTAATGAGGGAAAATCCGGACGTGGCGGCGCTGGCGTACGACATCCTCTCACCTGATAGACCGCAGCTGGTCACTCGTTCAAAACCGCTGAAGCATAATCTGTTTATTGGCTGCGGCCATATGCTTCGGCTTTCGGTCGTTCGCCAACTCAACTTTTACAGCCCTAACCCGGGAGCTTATGGCGCCGAGGAGTCTGACTTATGTGTCCAGTTGCTCGATCGCAAATACGAAATACTCTATCTGCCTGGCGTCCACGTATGGCATGACAAGAGTTCTCTGGCTCGCAAGTCCCGCGACCAATACAGCTCGGCAGTATGTAACGATCTGGCCTTTGCCCTGCGGAGGTTCCCTTTCCCATTGCTTCTGGCCGGCCTGCCAGCAAAGCTGGTTAGTCACCTCAGATTCGCTATATATAATGACTTTCTCGCGTCTTACCTTTTTGGTGTCTGGATGTTCTTTCGCGCTTTTCCTTCGATCGCTGCTGTCAGAAAACCGGTAAGCAACTGGGCCATGCGCGAATTCTTGAGACGGTCGACTCTGCAGACTTCCAACTGATCTGAGCCTTTCATCATTCGAGCGATATTTTCTAGACGTCCCGCGTGGTCTGGCGAGCAGGGTCAGGGTGTTTTTCTACCGACGCCTCGGTTTGACCGCCGGACGGTCAAATCGCATGGAACGAGTTCGGTGTCGCCGCCTGGCTAATATCGTTCTGGGAGATTACAACGCCTTTAGTGAAGGTTGCTGGTTGTGGCCGCAAAATTCTGACTACGGTGGTGTGCGCATCCGTATCGGGGACTATAACTATTTCAATCGTTTCGTGATGATCGATGCGTGTGGTTATGTGGAGATTGGCGATCACAACATGTTTGGTCCAGACATTTACATTACCGATTCTAACCACCGGTTCGGCATTGGCACGTCACCGGCAAGCGAACCTATGTCGGCAGGCAACGTGAAGATCGGAAATCATTGCTGGATTGGAGCGAAAGCAGTCATCTTGAAGGATGTTATGCTCGGCGACTATTGTGTTGTTGGTGCAGGGTCCGTGGTTACCCATAGTTTCCCTGCTGGATCGGTCGTTGCAGGCGCTCCTGCTCGCTTGTTACGTTCGATGGTTTTGGAAGATCTAACAATTTCGCAAACGAACATAAAACCCCACTCACTGGCAGGAAGGCCCTAAGGAACGAGCGTTCGGATGCTCGCGATTCTTTCCACCCACCCAATTCAATATCAGGTACCACTCTGGCAAGCACTTGCCCGCGATGGAAAAGTGCCGTTCGAAGTCTGGTATTTGAGCAATCACGCAGCGACGCAAAGCTTCGACTCGGAGTTCAAGCGAGCATTTGCGTGGGATCTCAACATGCTCGAAGGGTATCCTTTCCAGTTTCTAGAGACGAATACTAATCCCGACGTGGCACGTTTTACCAAATTGCGATTATTAGCTCCTTTGAGCGAGCAACTCCGGAAAAAGCGAGTAAAGGCGCTCTGGATTCAGGGTTGGCAAGTCGCGGCTTACTGGCAGGCGGCTTGGCAAGCTTACGCGGCCAGAATTCCAGTGTGGCTGCGCGGTGAGAGCAACGATCTGGCCCAGGTGGCGCTCTGGAAGAGACCAATCAAGAGACTAGCAATGCGAGAGTTGTTCACTAGAATTACTCATTTTCTTTACATCGGGCAGGCCAATCGCCGCTTTTACAAAAAGTTTGGAGTGCGGGACGAACAGCTCCGTCCAGCATACTACTGCGTCGACAACCACAGATTCATGAATGTAGCCGAAGAATTACGGCCTGAACGCTTCAAGATCAGAAGAGAGTGGGGCATTCCCGAAGACAAATTTTGTGTCTTGTTTGCTGGCAAGTTTATCGCAAAAAAGCGGCCGCTCGATCTCGTTAGGGCGGCAACAAATCTGGGAAAGAGCGGGCACGAGCCGCATCTACTATTCGTGGGCAGTGGTGAGCTGGGAGGTCAAATTCGCGGAGCCTGCAATATAGTTTTTGACGCTGAATCCGGATGTGCACCCAAGCCTGTGGCAGCAGCTGTGAATGGAGGACGACCCACCGCATCCTTTACCGGGTTCTTGAATCAAACGGAAATATCCAAAGCGTATGTTGCCGCCGATTGTCTGGTTCTCCCAAGCGACCATCGCGAAACCTGGGGGCTCGTCGTAAACGAAGCCATGGCAAGTGGCTTACCATGTTTGGTTAGTAACTCATGCGGCTGCGCAGAGGATCTGGTGGCACCGATCAACAGTGATTACTGTTTTCCTTCAGGAGATATCGGCGCGATGTCAGACGTACTGGAGAAGATATTGCATGATAACGTTGAGCCATCGCGTTTCAAGTCTCACATAGACAAGTTTTGTTTTGATGTCTCCATAGACACCGTGAAAAATCTTTACTACTCGTTGGAAGAGGCGTAGGTGAAGATTCTGTTTTTGTGTGGCGCGGGTAGGTTGTTCGGCAAAGAACGGGTGACGCTGTCGCTTATCAAAGGATTACGCGATCGTGGTCACAAAGTCATGTGCCTGACCAGCACCTGGAAAGACGGCAAGTTTGAGAAGCAATTGCAACAACTGTCAATCCCGTACGGGGCAGTGCCTTTGGGCTTTATCTCAAAGTCTCTTTCATTGTCTTCATGTGGGATGACTCTAGCCCAGCTCTTCAGGTTGCCGGAGCTTTGGCTGGGATACATGAAGGCGCTCCGCTCATTTAGGCCGGATGTTGTCATCCACTCAGATATTCATCACCTGGCACTTCTCTGGCCGGTACTGGGTCAGGGAATTCATGTGTTTCACGTTCACGATGCATTCCAGCCGACAAATTTCTATCGCCGCCTTTTTCAACTATTTGCAATGAGAGTAAGCATCTTTGTTGGCGTTTCTAGATTTGTAGCTGGTTCTTTGGCCGACTTGGGCGTGCCCAAAAGCAAGATTGATCATGTGCTAAACGGAATAGCTGTCGAGCACTCTCCGGGCCAGAGTGCTTTAGAAACTGCAAATTCCCCTTACCCTGTCATGACCGAAACGACTCAAATCGGCATTGTCGGACAGATCGATGTTTGGAAAGGCCATGAAGATCTAATCGAGGCGCTCCGCATATTACAAGCGAAGCATCAACCCTTTTTCTGTCGGATTTTTGGTGCCGGCAGCGACGAGTTTTCACGCAAACTGAAGCGGAGCATCGAAGAGTATAAGTTAACGGACAGAGTGAGATGGATGGGGTTTATGGAGGAAAGAGAATCTATCTATGACCAGATAGATGTCTGCGTCGTTCCCAGCCGAATACCAGAAGCGTTCGGCATTGTCGCTGCAGAAGCCGCGTTGTTTGGCATCCCCACTGTGACAACTCGCCAGGGTGGCCTCGCTGAAGTTGTTCAAGACGGCGAGACCGGCTTTGTTATCGATGCTAATGCGCCAGAACAGCTTGCTGAAAAAATTCGAACATTATTGTCGTCACCTGCGAAGCGGATGGAGATGGGACGGAGAGCAACAGCACATGCCATGAGCTGCCTCAATTCCGAAAGAATGATTGACGAGATGGAAAGTATGTTTAAGTCAGTCACTGTCCAAAAGCGGCAGGCCATAGGGGAGTATTCAGATGCTTAGGATTGGCTCTTCAAATCAAAACAAGGTGGGCCTGCTTCGCATTGGGGTTTATTGCCTGCCTCCATTTCTAATTAGCTTTCTCTTCCGTTTGCTAAGTTCGAATGAAATTTTATGGGTGCAGTGGATCCTGGCTTTCGTTCTGCTGCAGATTCCCTGGTTAGCTTATCTCAACTGGAAGAGAAGAGCGGATGAAAAAATCCCGGTCTTTGCCCTGATCTCTTTTCTTTACTGGGTCTATTTTGCCCTTGCGTTGTTCTGGGGAGCGCGTACCCCTTCTGGTGTGGAGACACCTTTTGAAAAAGAGGTTCCCCAGGAAGCTGTTACTTGGTCGCTTGCCATGGTAGTTACCGGTGTCTGCGCCGTATGGGTGGGCATGAGGGTTCGACTCTCAAATTATCTGGTTCCGCAAAACCTGCCTGAATTAAGGCAGGGACCAAGCTCAACTCACTATCTGCGGTTCATACTGGTGAGTGCGACTCTGTTAGGTCTATTGGAGAACCTACCCTACATCGCGGGCGAAGGTGGTCGGCAGGCATTGACTATCCTAACCTCGTGGCTGCCATTGTTGGCTTTCTCGATCCTATTTCGAACTGTGCTCATTGGCGTGGCCGCACCGATTGACAATGTCTTGGTGCTTGGGTTTCTAGGGTTGCGTTTTGTGGTTGGCTTATCGTCAGGTTGGCTGGGTGCATTTGCGGCCATCATTATTGTTTGCGCCGGCATTTATGTTTCGGAAAAGAGAAAGATTCCTCGTTCAGCACTGATCTTGGTTGTGCTGTTCACGCTATTCTTTCAGGTGGGCAAACAGGAATTCCGAAGGGTGTATTGGACCAGTGATACCGAAACCAGCAAAATGGATCGCGTGAAGTTCTGGACAGAAACGTCCATGGCTAAGTGGGAAGAGGCTTTGAGCGATCCGACTGGCGGAGCATTGGCGGAGGCGGTTAACCTTAGCCTGTCCAGAATTTCTCTATTAACGCAGACAGCAAACGTAATCGATCTAACACCGTCGACCATTCCTTACCAGCAGGGTCGGCTCTACTCTTACCTGCTGTTCACATGGGTTCCACGGGCAGTATGGCCAGACAAACCCTCAATGAATGAGGCTAATCAATTTTACCAAGTGGCTTACGGTATTAGCACGGAAGAAGCGATTGAAAGCGTTTCGATTGGAGTCGGGGTATTGACCGAAGCCTATATCAGCTTCGGCTGGTACGGTGTTATCGGGATTATGTTTTTGATGGGTATTCTGTACGACATTTATCGCAAGATCTGTTTTTCAAGTAGCTCCGGAATGTTAATGACTGGCTTCGGCATAGCGCTATTGCCACAGCTAATTGCCGTGGAGTCTCAGATGGCGGCTTACCTGGGAGGTATTGCGCAACAGGTAGCCTTTACTCTTTTGTTCTTCATTCCAGTGATTCGTTGGCGGTCTCAGTCATTGGCCCTGGGCTGGACCCCATTGTACGTCCGCAGCAACGTTCGCACTCTTTCAATTGTAAAGCACGACTAGTAGATGGGTAGAACAACAGTTCTAGAATCGTTGTCTGACTTCCAGAACCAAAACCGGCGGTGGTGGAGCAAGCATCCCATGGCTTATGACTGGCGTCGGACCAATGCGACGCCGGAAGGCACCAGCGAATTTTTTGCAGAGATTGATCGCCGCTTCTTCAATGCCTCGCCGTTTTTCCAAACCGACCCGCCATTTGCTGAACTAATTCCGTTTCAAATGCTGCACGGTAAACGAGTATTGGAGATTGGGTGTGGTCTGGGCTCTCACACACAACTACTCGCCCAGGCTGGGTGTAGGCTCACGGCCATCGACCTTACAGAACGGGCTGTCCATCTGACAAAGCAGCGCCTCGTGCTTGCCGATTTGATTGCAGAAGTTATCGAGATGGACGCAGAACACATGGAGTTTGAGAATGAAACCTTTGATTTTGTGTGGTCTTGGGGGGTAATTCATCATTCAGAACACACTGACCAGATTCTAAGGGAGGTTGCGCGCGTACTGAAGACTGGCGGAGAGTTCCGATTCATGGTCTATCACCGTCGCGCCGTTGACTCTTACTTTAAAATAGTCCGTGGTCTGCTCAGTGGAAAAGCCTTGCGAGGTATGACGTTCAACGACATGCTTAGCTTCTACACGGACGGGTACATCGCCCGCTTTTATACGCGATCAGAGTTATCGCGACTCATCGAAAACAACGGCCTTGCTACGGAAAGTTTGTCTGTTGTTGGACAAACTAGTGAGCTCGTTCCGCTATCGGGTGTGTTTGGGCGGCTGAAATCAGCTCTTGTGTCCAGCATTCCAGCGGCCATAGCCAAAACAGCATTGGGCGCCGCTGGCTCATTTCTGTTTGCCACCGCTCGAAAGACTAAATAGCCTAAGAATAGTTTGGGCAGCATTCCGTGTTCGCTAATCACCATTCAGCAGTCCAGCGGATTCTGGTTTTTAGAATTGGCGAACTAGGTGACACAATCGTTTCCTTGCCAGCCTTGCGTGCCATAAGAGAGAACTTTCCGTCAGCCCATATCGCTTTGCTGGGAAATATCGACTCCAAAGCCCGTAATGTAGACGCGCGGGCTGTGTTGCCATCCAAAGGTTTGATTGATGACTGGATTTCCTATGAAGCACGCGAGTCACTTATCGGATCTTTCCGTCTGCTGAAAACGCTGAGGCGATCCCGCTACGACTTGGTCGTCTATTTGGCACCGAGAATTCGCAGAGCCAGGGACACTCGACGAGACCTGTTCTTTTTTCGCTTGGCGGGCGTGAAACGAATACTTGGCGCGCGAGGATTTGAACCGTTGCCTCGCTCACCGTCGGGAGCTACGTTGCCAGTTGTGCAGGAAACGGACCACCTGCTTCAGCGCCTTTCTCTTGATGGCATAGTAGTTCCTCCACCTAACAAAGCAAAAATAGACCTGGCTTTAACTGATGAAGAAAGGGATAGCGCACGAGAATGGCTCTCTCGTAACGTACCGCCAGACAAGATTCTCGTGGGAGTGGGACCAGGCAGCAAGTGGCCTTCGAAAATTTGGCCGGAGGAGCGATTTGCAGCGTTTGGCCAATCACTGATAGCTCAACAGAACGTTTTCCCTCTGGTGCTGGGTAGCACAGAAGACCGAGCGTTAGGAGAGCGTCTTCTTCACGCTTGGGGAAAAGGAGCAAACGCTGCTGGCGTTTTACGAGTGCGGGAAGCTGCAGCCGCACTCGCTAGCTGCCGGGCTTACGTTGGTAACGACACCGGCACCATGCATTTAGCGGCTGCCGTGGGCACTCCTTGTGTAGTCGTCATGTCGGCTTTGGATTGGCCCGGGCATTGGAATCCCTACGGCAGCGGTCACATCGTGTTACGCCGAAGCGTACCCTGCGAGGGATGCCTCTTAAGAGTCTGCTATAAGGAGCAAATGCGTTGCTTAAGGGAGATTTCCGTGGACGAGGTGGTGCGCGCAACGAAGAAAGTGTTAAGCAATTACAATGAAGCTGCGTGCGATGGCATGACTCATGAGCGTGTTGACTTAGCAATCTCTACAGTGTGAACCCCACGAAAATAACAAGACTGATGAAGGGCCAGCGAGCTTAGTGAAGATTCTTCACGTCATTCCCTCGGTGTCAGAGCGGTCCGGAGGGCCTGGACAAGCAATCCTTCCAATGTGCCTGGCCTTGCGCGAAGCAGGTCTTGACGTATTGCTAGCGACCACAAACTCAGGTGTAACTGGATCGCAGCAGCCTCCGTCTTACAAGGACTTGCCAGTAAATTTCTTCCCACATCAATTCAGCCGATCATTCAAGTACTCCCACCCGTTCGCTCATTGGCTGTCTCGTCACGTTGCAGATTTCGATGCAGTTCATATCCACGCAATTTTTAATCATTCGTGTATTGCTGCAGCTCGCGCCTGCCTAAAGCACAAAGTTCCTTACGTCGTGCGCCCACTCGGAACTCTTAGTCCCTGGGCGATGAGTCAAAAGAGTCTACGCAAGAGAGTTTTCTTGCGACTCGGCGTTCTAGGGATCTTAAGAGGGGCGACCGCGATTCACTACACTACCACTCTTGAACAAAAGGCATGCGAAGAATGGTTACGACTTGATAACGGAGTCGTAATTCCGCTTGGCGCGGATATTCCGAGGGATGAATACCGTTCGCGGTTAAACCCAGCAACGGAGTGGGCCCCTTACGTGCTGATGTTATCGCGCCTTCTGCCAATCAAGGGAGTAGACGTGTTGCTGGACTCGTTTCTGTCGCTGTTGGACCGTCAAGAGTTCAGACCGTGGCATCTGGTGCTGGCCGGTGATGGACCAATGGAGTTCGTAATGAAGTTGAAGCGAATTTCGGCGGAGCATCGGAACTCTCGATGTGTCACATTTACTGGCTGGCTGGCTGGCGAGAGAAAGACCGAGGTATTACGTAACGCCTCGCTGCTCGCGCTGCCGTCGCACCATGAGAACTTTGGTCTCTGTGTGATGGAATCGCTTGCATGCGGAGTGCCTGTATTAATTAGCCCGAACGTAAATCTGGCCCCGGAGGTCGAAAGCTCACAAAGTGGATGGATCTCCAAAGTCGACAAGCTCTCTCTAGAGAAAACACTGACAGACGCGCTCAGCTCGCCTGCTGAGCTGCACCGGCGCGGCCGAAACGGGCAACTACTCGCCCAGAACTATTCCTGGACACGTATCGCTGAACAACTTTCTGCG
>Ga0214473_10002786_pt1 | contig 21394 bp, 16 predicted proteins | sample RVTome_7_FD_203509 | JGI IMG/M metagenome (GOLD analysis project Ga0214473, IMG submission 203509) | Soil microbial communities from uranium-contaminated site in the Upper Colorado River Basin, Wyoming, United States - RVT98D197 | ecosystem: Environmental > Terrestrial > Soil > Contaminated >... | reverse complement strand
ATCTTCATGAAGGACACGTTCTCGAATTTGAAATGATCAACCGTTTCCAGCGGCACCTCCACCGCCTTGCCCTCCACGCCACTCGCGAAGCTGGCGCGCTGGCTGTTGGTCCTCCCTCCTTCAAGCGGAACATGGAGCACCCCGGTGCCCCGCCGGGCCGACAGGGCCACCCGGTGGACCCGGACATTCGGTGCGCCGTACGCCTCGATTACCGCGGCGCTCTCCGGCAGCGGCTCGAAGGCTTCCACCCGCGTGAACCAGCGGGCCAACGCGTAGGTGTACAGGCCCACGTTGGCGCCGATGTCGAGGGCAGTCGCGCGGGCCCCCACCAGCACGGGCAGCAGTTGCAGCTCGCGGTCCAGCCGTCCGAGCAGCCGGCGATACCCGAAGCGCAACGGCATGACCAGCCGGCGGGGGACCGCCCGGATGAACAGGCGCTTGAAGCCGCCCGACGGTCCGCCCCGGCTCATCCGGCCGGCTCCCGGAGCCGCTCTGCGGGGAAGACGAACGGCGAGCCCTCGAGAATGCCCTGGCAAATGACGTCCAGACCGGGGTCCTGGCCAGGCGCCACCGCGTCCGGCCCGTCGGTCGTGATGCGGAACGGCGGCCAGCCCCGTGCCGGCTGGGTCGCCGCGATCGGGATCATCCGACGGAAGAAGAAATGATACGCGTATTTGCGCGCCCGCTCGACCGTGGGCGCATCCATCCGCACCCCGTAGGGGAGCTCGTCGAGCAGTTGGAAGTAGTGCGCTGCGCTCGACGCGTCGCGGGTGAGACCCTTGTTCCGGATCCACGCCTCGCCCGCGACGACGACCGGGATCCCCACGCTGGTGAGCTCCACGCCGGTCTTGGTACCGTAGATGAGCGCCGCATCGCACTCGGCCATAATGGCGTAGGTACTGATCCGGCTGTCCGGCGGAATGACGAACACGTTGGGGGGGAGCGCCGGCACGTGGCGGCGCAGCTCTTCCACGACCCGCTGGCGCGACGGGACCGACCCGCGCACCTCCGCCGGATGGACCCGGATCACGAGCTGCAGCTCCGGCCGGGACCGGAAGTACTCCACGGTGCGCACGATCCAGTCCAACATGTTGGGAAAGGCATTGGCCGGATAGTGGAGCTGCGCGTCCCACACCACGTTGGTGAGCAATCCGATCAACGGACGCGCCGGGTCGAGGCCGAGCTCGCGCACGATGGCCGAAACGTTGGTTCGGGGCCGCTCGTGGAACCAGATCCAGTCCTGCGTGCCCTCCCAGCGACTGCGCAGGTAGTCCAGCAGCCGCCGCTCGATCTCGGGCGTCCACTCCAGGTTCTCCCACACACTCTGCGGCTCCGTCATCAGGGTGTGGTGATACGTCTGCCCGTGGCTGAAGATGAAACACTTCTTGCGGTACGCCGCATTCCAGTTGACCACGCGCACGCCGTGGCGACGCGCCACCTCTCCCACGATCCCCTGAGGCACGTAGATGCCGTGGTGAAACACGGCCACGTCGTAGCGCGTCCGCCGGCACAGCCGCCCGACCGCTCGGGCGGTCAGAATGGCGGCCTCGAGATAGCGCCGCAACACGGCCTCGCCCGCCGGCTCGCCGTTCAGGTCGCCCCGGGCGAAGAACCGGAGAGCGCCCGCCATGGCGTGCTCGCCCACCGCGAGGTCGTCTAGCCGGAAGCCCGCAATCTCATCCGGCCTCAGGTTCCGGGCCAGCCGCCTTGCCTCGTCCCGTTCCGCCGGATCGACGAGCTCGCCGTACCGATGAAGCGTGACGTCGAGATCCCGGTACATCCGCGCGGCCGGCTCGAAGCAGGTGCGGCACAATCGGAGCTGCGGCCCGTGCCGCGGCAACGCCCCGATCCGCGGGAACAGCCGCCGATCGCATTCCAGACACGCCGGAAGATCGGCGTCGCACAGCAGCGCGTGGCACTCCGCCCCGCGCACCGTGAGGGCGGCGGCCAGCAACCCCTCGATCGCGGCGCCGGGCACGAACCCGCCCACCGACGTGGCAAGCAGGACCCTGGGCCGGGACGGCGGGCCGCCGCTCCGCCCGTCACGCCGCGCCGCCGGCCCCGACCACTGGGGATACGCATCCCGCGCCCGGCGCCAGCGCCGGGCGAGCCGCAGCGGCAGCGCGAGGGCCAACACCAGCCTCTCGACCAGGGCGCGCAGGGCTAGCCTCGCAGTCCGATCAGGGCCGCGAACTCGGCCCACCCCGGGAGCCGGGGCAGAAGGACCCACGGTTCATGCCGCGCCAGTTCTTCGTACGGCACCGCCCCGCTCGCCACAGCCACTGTCCGGGCTCCGACGGCGCGGCCGCAGTTCACGTCGTGCGGGGTATCGCCGATCACATAGGCCTGTTCGATCCCGGTGGCCCCCACCCGGGCGCGGGCCATATCCATCGCGGCGCGTGCGATGCCGACGCGCGCGACGCCCTCCTCGGCGAATGCCCCCTCCCGAAAATAGCGGGCCAGGCCGTAGTGACTGAGCTTAGCCGCGGCGCCCGCGCGGGTATTCCCGGTTAACAGGAGCGACAGCACGTTGCCCTGCTGTTCCAGTGCACTCAGGATCTCGAGCACCCCCGGCAGCACCGATCCCTGTCGGAGCGGAAGGCATTGCGGCAAGTGTCGTTCGTACGCTTCCACGAGGGGCCGCAACAGGGCGGAGCGCCCGGGCGCAAGGGCGCCAACCAGCGAGCCGGCTATCTCGTAGTCGGTGAGGCCGCCGGTACGCAGGTCAGACAGGTCCACCCGCGCACCCAGGATCTCCTCGACCGCCCGCTCCCACGCAATGATGCCGGCCCGGCCGGTCCATAGCAGTGTTCCGTCTATGTCCCAGAAGACGGCGACCGTCATCCGGCACGCGACCTTCGCAGAAGCCCCTCCGGAACCCTGGGGTGGGACCTGCCCGCTCATCGCGCTTCAGCCGATCGGCGCGTCCGCCGAGACGCGATCGCGGATCGTCACCGGTCGGACATCGGACACGTGGACGCCAACCGCCTGCGCCATGGCCAGCAATCGATCGGCCAGTGACGCCGCATCGAGACCGTGGTGGGCCAGCACCTCACCGGGCGCGCCGCAGACCGGTACCTCCTCGCAGCCGACCGTCCAGTGCCGCCGGGTCCGCAGGAGATCGCCTGCCGCGAGGGCCCGCAGCATCGCGTCGCCCAGGCCGCCCACCGGGGAATGATCATCCACCGTCACCACGGCCCGGAATGGCGCCACCAGCTCCGCCAGCCAGCCCCCGTCAATCCGGTTGAGCCACGGCAGGTTCACCACCGCCGGGCTCAGCCCGCGCGCGTCCAACGCTTCGGCGGCCGACAGGATCTCGTGGAGCATGACCGGTCCGTAGCCCACCACCACCACGTCCCGCCCCGGCCGGAGCAGCACGCCGTGGCCGGGACGCGCGCGGTAGCCCTCGGGCAGGACGAGCGTCCGGGGCGAGGGGCCGATGGCCAGACGAACCATGCAGCTCCCGGGCGCCTCATGGACGCACCAGTCTAGCACCATGGCCGTTTCGGAGCCGTTGCACGGCTCGACGATCGTCAACCCCGGGAGCGCGCCGAACAGGGAGATGTCCCGGACGCTCTGATGCGACGGGCCCGGACCCGCCGGGATCAGGCCACCGAAGTGACACACGTAGATGACCTTGGAGCCTTCGGTGACGTTGTTGTAGATCTGTTCGTTGGCCCGGGCCGCCAAGAACGTGGCAAAGCTGTTGACCACTGGCAGCCAGCCGTGGCGGGCCAGCGCGCCGGCCACCGACACCATGTCCTGCTCGGCAATTCCATTCTCGATGAATCGGGAGGGGTACGCCTGCTCGAACCCGCGCAAGCGGCAGTCCGCCGCGAGGTCGCCGTCCAGGACGAGGAGGTCCGGGCGCTGCCGCCCCAGCTCCACCAGGCGCTGGCCGAACGCCTCGACCACGTACTCGCTGGTGACGCTCGATGGCCGTTGCTCGAGTGGGATGCTGGTGACCACCGGCGCGGCGATGCCCGCCCTCGCCGAGCGGTCGGCGACGCGGTCCGCGATCTCGCGGTGGGCCGCGGCAAACGCGGCGTCGTCCGGCGCCCCGGCGTGCCAGCGGTACACGCCGCCGCCGTCCCGCAACGCCCGCGGTCCTTCCATGAACGAGACGCCGCGCCCCTTGATGGTGTCGGCGATGAGCATCCGCGGTCCGGCCATCTCGCCCAGGAACCGCGTCAGCACGGCGGCGAGCGCCGGCAGGTCGTGGCCATCGCAGCGTTCCACCGTCCACCCGAAAGCCCGCACCTTGGCCGGCAGATCGCCCAGGTCGATGATCTCGGACACCGGCTTGTCGGACTGCAACTTGTTGTGGTCCACGATGACCGTGATGTCCGCCCGGTGGTGGGCCGCCGTCTGCAGCGACTCGAACACCTGGCCTTCCTGCAGCTCTCCGTCCCCCGTCATCACCACCACGCGTCCGCCGAGTCCCGCGAGCTGTTTCGCCAGCCGGATGCCCCGGCCCTTGGCGATGCCCATGCCCAGCGACCCGGTGTTCGCCTCGATGCCCGGCACCTGCACGTTGGGATGCCCCTCAAGGCCGTGCAACCGCCGCAGGCGGAGGAGCTTCTGGTCCGGGAGGATGCCCAGGGAGTGGAGCGCCGCGTACTGGGCCGGCACGTCGTGTCCCTTGGAGGACAGGAAGATGTCCCGGTCCCGGCTCTCGATGCCCACGGCGCGCACGTTGAGCAGGTCGTGATACAGCAGCACCAGGATGTCGGTGGCGCTGAAGCTCGACCCCAAATGGCCGGATCCCGCGCGCTTGACGGCCGACAGCGTATTCAGGCGGCACATGTCGGCCAGGAGGGCCAGGCGAGCGAACCGCTCCAGCGGGGCGGCGTGGACCCGGTCGAATTCCGGCTTGGGGATCAAGAACGTGGCGTCAACGCTCATAGCGGATACGATGGCCTGTCCACGGCCGGGGGCGTGGCCTCGCCGCGGCGGATCATCTCCTCGGCCAGCCACCAGTCATAGGAATCGTTGATGTCGAACCCTTCATGACCTTCGGTGAAGAACGGGACGATCCGGGTACCGGCGATACTGCCGGTCGTCCGGATCACCTCGGTCCAGGCGATCTCCAGGCTAGCGTTCTGCGCGTACACGGGTGGCAAGGCCTGGTAGGGCGTGCTGTGCCACGGGGGATTGGTGGGGCCGTCCGTCAGCAGCGGCCGGAGAAGATCCCCGTTGAGCACCCACATCTTGCCCGGATGCTGTCGGCACTTCTCGACCGCGCGCAGTGAATGGGCGTCCCGGCGCGGCGCAAACCGCTCCCAGGCCCGCCGGATGGTCGCCGCCTGCCGGAACGGGCTGGTCGGGCGCAGGATACTCACGGCATCGAACCGCTCGCTCCGACGGTCCCACTCGGCCAGGGTGAACCGCACCCATTGGATATCGGGTGACGTGTCGCCGGCGATGGCTTCCGGGCGGAGAAAGGGAACGTCGGCCCCGTAGTGTCGGGCGATGGCCGCGATCCGCTCGTCCTCGGTCGACACCATCACGGTGGCGAACACGCCGCTGGCCCGCGCCGCGGCGATCGCGTAGGCCAGGAGAGGGTGGCCGCCCAGGACCCGCACGTTCTTCGCAGGCACGCGCTTCGATCCCCCGCGGGCCGGGACCAGACCGGCGACTCGCATCAGGTGGCTCCGGGATCGTGATTGACGTAGACCGTCTTCCAGTCGGAGTAGACGTCGAGCGCCTCGGTTCCCGCCTCGCGCAGCCCGTTGCCGGACGCCTTCAGGCCCCCGAACGGCATGTGCGGCTCGCTGCCGTAGGTCGCTCCGTTCACCACCGCCACGCCGCTCTCGATCCGACCCACGAACTCCATGGCTCGGTGGAGGCTCCGGGTCCAGATGGCCGCCGTCAGGCCGAAATCCGACCGATTGGCCAGCGCCACGGCCTCGGCGAACCCCCGCACCCGGTACAGCGCAGTGATCGGCCCGAACAGCTCGTGGCGCGACACCGGATCGTCCGGACCAGGCCCTTCAAGAATCGTCGGCGCCAAGAAATAGCCGCAGTCGTACCCCGGCCCCGACAAGCGGTGTCCCCCCACCAAGACCCGAGTCCCGGCCGCCCGGGCCGTCTCGATCGCGGCGAGCATCTGCTCGAGTTGACCGGCGTTGATGACCGGGCCGAAGTCCGCGTCGTCGCCCGTGCCCACGCGGAGCCGGCCGATCCGCTCCAGCAGTAGACGGCGGAACTCGTCGTAGACCTGGTCAAACACGATAAGGCGGCTGCCGGCGGCGCATCGCTGGCCGGCATTGCTGAATGCCGACATCACGGCGGCCTCGACCGCTCCCGGAAGGTGGGCGTCGTCGCACACAATCAGCGGGTTCTTGCCACCCAGCTCGAGACAAACCTTGGCCAGCCGCGCTCCCGCCACCCGGCCGACGGTCCGGCCGACCGCAGTGGAGCCGGTGAAGCTGATGATCGCCGCGTCCGGATGGGCCACCAGCGGCGCTCCTGCCTCCTCGCCAAAGCCCTGGACCACGTTGAACACCCCGGATGGCAGGCCCAACGCGTGCGCCACCATCGCCACGGCCCAGGCCGTGGCCGGCGTGTCCTCCGCAGCCTTCAGGACGGCCGTGTTCCCGCAGAGAATGGCTGGAAAGACCTTCCAGGCCACGTTGGCGATGGGGGTGTTGGCCGCGATGATGAGCCCGGCCACGCCCAGTGGTTGCCGGACTACCATCGCGGTCTTGTGGGGCACGGCGCTGGTGGTGGTCCTCCCGTACCAGCGGCGGCCCTCGCCCGCCATGAAGAGGCCCATCTCGACGGCCGCGTTGACCTCGCCCCGTGCGTCCCGCAGGGACTTGCCGGTCTCGTCGTGAACCACCCTGGCGAACGCCTCCGCGTGGTCGCGGATCGCCAGCGCGATGGCCCGGACGTAGTCGCCCCGGGCCACCGGCGTGAGCGACCGCCAGGCCGGAAAGGCGGCGCGCGCCGCGGCTACGGCGGCCTCGACATCGGACGCCCCGGACCGGGCCACGCCGCAGACCCGGCTGCCGGTCGCCGGATTGAGCTTGGCGAATTCCCGCCCGTCACCTGCGGGCCGCTCCCGGCCTCCGATCCAGTTGGGCACGAGCGCCGGAATCCGCAGGTCGAGTACGGCGCCGGCTACCACAGCGTGAATCCCCCGTCCACCTGCAGGTCGATCCCGGTGACGTATCGGGAGGCATGGGATGCGAGGAACACCACCGGCCCGTGCAGATCGACGGCCTCAGCCATCCGTCCCATCGGCACCCGGTTGGTGAACTTGGCGCGGAACGTCGCATCCTGCTCGCCCAGCACGCCGCCTGGCGACAGGGCATTCACCCGGATCCCACGGGGCGCCCAGTGGGCCGCGAGATATCGCGTGAGATTGATGAGCGCGGCCTTCGAAGCGCCGTAGGCCGGCGGCTTCAGGAACGGCGGGTTCCCACCCAGATGGTCGTAAAGGCGCGCGTCGGGCGACACCGAGGCATAAAGCGATCCGATATTGATGATCGATCCCCCGCCGGCGCCGGCCATGTCCTCGGCGAACGCCTGGGTGGCCTGGAAGGCGCCCACCACGTTTACGTCGAGCACGTCGCGGAACTCGGCGATGGGCCAGTCGGTGATGGTGTAGGTCCGGCCCGGCCCGGGCGGCCGGTCGATGCCGGCGTTATTCACCAGGATCGTGGCGGCCCCCGCGGTCTTCCGGACTTCGGCGCACGCCGTATCGAGCTCCGACCGCGATCGCACGTCGGCGCGCACCACCCGGACCCGCTGGCCCCACCGGGCCGCCAGCGACGTCCACCGGCCGTCGGGCCGGGCCTCAGGCAGGTCGAGCCCCACCACCCGCGCACCGGCCGCCAGCAGCGCTTCGCTCCACACCGGCCCCAGACGCCCCACCGCTCCTGTCACCACGGCCACACGCCCCGAGAGGTCGAAGCTGGAGGCAGACGCCTCAGTCAAGCGCCTCCCAGGTGATCGGGTCTTCGAAATCGAGCGACTGCCGCAACCGCCTCCCGACGATCGCGTCCAGGTGATGGGGCGGGAGCCCGTCTCCCGGCGACTTCATGTCGATGTCCTGGACCGTGAGCACGTGACCGGCCAACAGCGGCCGGCTGGCCACCAGCTTCTTGGCCATCTTGACCAGCGGCGCCTCCTCCTCGGGCAGCGGCTGCTTAATCCCGTCGCCCAGGGCCTCGCGGGCGCGCCGCAGGTCGCGCACCAGCTTCCGCATCCCGATGGGCTCCAGCGAGAACGCGTGATCGGTCCCTTTCCAGGTGTGGTTCAGGGTGAAGTGCTTCTCCACCACCCGGGCACCCAGCACGTAGGCCGCGACCGCCATCGCGATGCCGTTCTCGTGATCGGACAGCCCGGCCACCAGCTCCGGAAACCGGGTCCGCAGAGTCTCGATCACCCGCAGGTTGAGCTGGCAGGCCGTGGCGGGATACGCGGCGGTGCACTGGAGGAAGCAGAGCTGCGGATTGATCGGCAGGACGGTGTCATAGGCCCGCTGCACGTCGTCCCACGTGGCGCCGCCGGTGCTCACGATCAGCGGCTTGCCCAGCGACGCCACGTGCCGCAGCAGCGGCGTGGACTTGAGATCGGCCGACGCGATCTTGTAAGCCGGCATGTCGAGCTCGGCTAGGAAGTCGGCGCTGGGAATGTCGAACACGGTCGCGAAGAACAGCACATCGAGCTCGCGACACCAGGACTGGAGCTCACGGTAGTCGTCTCGGCCGAACTCCAACGCCTCGCGGTGCGCTCCGTAGGTCGCCCCGAAGCTGTTCTCGTGATCGTAGGGCTTGTTCAGCATGGCGCGGGTGTAGAGCGTCCGGTTGTTCCGCTTCTGTAGCTTCACCGCGTCGACCCCGCACTCTTTGGCGACCCGGAACATCTCCTTGCATTTGGCTAGATCGCCCTGGTGGTTGTGCCCCACCTCCGCAATGACGAAGCAGTCAGTATCATCGCCGATTCGCCGCCCGTCGATTACCAGACTTCGGTCCATTGCCTTCCGTCTCCGCCGGCCGTCGCTGCGGTCCGAGTTGCCGCCCCCGCCCCATCCGGGCTCCGGTGGCGCGCCGGATTGGGCGTGATCCTAGCCACTAACATGTTGAATGTCAAACTTTTAGATCACTTCGTTCCGGTCGGCGTCGCTCGGGCCCAGAGCCTCCCCGACCGTACTTGTCCTTCTGCGCCTCGACCTCTTCGCGGATCCGTGCCACGGGCCATCGTTCGAGGAAGCCCCGGTAGAACACCTCATACTGATCGGCGACGAGGTCCCACGTGAAGGCCTCCCGAATGCGCGCCCGGCACAACGGCCGGAGCGACTCGACGAATGCCGGATCGTCCTCGAAGCGGCGTATCCCGGTTCGCAACTCGCTGCCGTTTCGCCAGATGAGACCGCACCGGCTGCCGTCGGAGCCCTCCAGGACCTCCTGATTGAACGGCGTGTCGGCGGCCAGGGCCGGCAGTCCCGCTCCGAGCGGTCGAAGCAAGGCGGAATTGATGCCGCCCAGCGTGGCTCCGTGAAGGTAGGCATAGGCCCCGGCGTACAACTCGTTCACGTGTTCCTGGTCGGAGACTAGTCCCAGGAGCCGCACCCGCGGGCCGGCGGCGGCGCGAAGATCCCGGTAGTACGCGCTCCCGTAGTCGCCGCCGCCCGCGATGGCCAGCACCCGGCTGGGTTGGGCAGCGTTGAAGGCGTCGATGATCGTTCGGATCTGATTGCTGGGGACCAAGCGCGCCGCGATGAAGTAATACCCACGCGGGTCGAGGCGGTAATTCGCCAGGACCTGCGGCTGCCGGGGCTCCACGACCTCCGCTCCGTAGGCGATCACGGTGGATTTGCGCCGGTACCGCTCCTCGTAGATCGCCGCCATGCCGCGTGCGTCGGTAATGATCTCGCGGCACATCGCCAGTGTTACGCGGGCCGCCGACCTGAAGAACACGTGTCGGAGCGCGTGCGGCCATTTGGGGTTGTCCCATTCCTGGCCGTTCACGTTGATCACGACGTTCCGGCGTACGAGCCACGGGATGATGCTCTGGAAGGTGTTGGTCAGGCACTGGACGTGCACCACGTCAAAGTGTTGTCCAGCCGCGTGGATCCCGGCCAGGAACCCGTGCAGCACCTGGCCCAGGAGCTTGTGCTCGATGGTGGGCAGGAACACCCGACGAACGCCGCGGTACTCTGGGGTCCGGTCCGTGAACAGGTTGCTCCGGCAGTACACTGTGAAGCGGTGGCCCCTGGCTACGAGACGTGTGCCGACGTTGAGGGCGATCTGCTCGGCGCTGGAGTATCCGTGCGGGACCCCGCGTGCCCCGATGAAGGCGATATCCACCGGTCCGTCAGTCGTTCAGCGCCGCCCGCCAGGACGGCGGCATGTTCTTCTCGACCTCGATGCGCTCGAACTTTCGGCTCATCCGTGCCCCCACCTCTCGTGCCCACGCCGCCATCCGGCCGACCCCCTCCTCGAGCGGCACGTTCTGGATCAGGTCTCCCAAATGGCGCTGCACCTTCTCATGTGACGAGAAGGCATGGACCACTTCGTGCCGCGGATCCAGGTGCACGATCTCGGCCGGCACACCCATCGCGCGGGCCACGACCTGAGCCAGCTGCAGCACCGCGTACGGCCGGTCGGCACCCACGTTGTACGTTTGGTTCCAGCACCGCGGCCGCTCCACTGCCCTCGCGATCACCGGGGCGACGTCGCTGATGTAGCTGAACGCGCGCGTCTGCTTCCCGTCGCCGAAGATGGTCATTGCCTTGCCCTGCAGGAGCTGATTCATGAAGATGCCGATGACGTTGCGGTAGCGGTCCCCGATGTTCTGCCGCTCGCCGTACACGTTGTGCGGCCTGAAGATCACGTGGTTCAGCCCGAACATCTCGCGGCTCTGCTTGAGGTCGAGCTCGACCGCGTACTTGGCGATGCCATACGGGTCTTCAGGCCGCGGCACCATGTCTTCCAGCATCGGAACCTGGTTGGGACCGTACACGGCGATGGACGACGTGAACACAAAGCATGAGACGGTCCCCGTGTTGACCGACGCGTTGATCAGGTTGACGCTGCCCAGAAGATTGTTGGTGTAGTTGAACCGCTTGATGAAGTGACTCAGCCCTTCGGCCGCGTACGCGGCCAGATGGAAGACGTACTCGAAGCGATGCTCAGCAAATAGACGATTCACCAGGGTCGGATCCTCGATGGACCCCTGCACGAACGTCATGCCGTCCGGGTTGTTCTCGACGAATCCGCCAGATAGGTCGTCCAGCCCGATCACTCGGTGGCCCATGACGAGCAACTCCGCGGCCACGTGCGATCCCATGAACCCGGCGCAGCCGGTGACGAGCGATGTCGGCGTTGATGGCATCTCCCCTGCCCCCTCAGGTAGCGTGAGCGCGGCGGACGCGGCGCGCGCGGTCAGACGTAACCCGGCCCCGGTCCTTCACCAACCCCGGCCCCTTGGTCATGCCGGTCCCGCCGCCTCGTCCAGATGGGCAGCGCCGGCCGTACTCATCGCGTTCCGAAAAACTCGCGAATCGCCTCCGCGACGTAGCCGACGTCGTCCTGGGTCAGATCGGGGTACATCGGGAGGCTGAGTAGCCGTCGCGCGAGATCCTCCGACACCGGGAAGGCCCCTTCTCGCAGTCCCAGGTGGGCATAGGCACGCTGACGGTGCAACGGGAGCGGGTAGTGGAGCCCGGTTCCGATCCCCGCAGCCGTCAGATGATCCCGGAGCGCGTCCCGGTGATCGCAGTGAATCACGTACAGGTGGAAGTTCCCCTCGGCCCACTCCGGCTCGTCCGGTAACGTCACCGCGTCCACATCCGCCAGCGCCTCGCGGTACCACGCGGCCGCCCGCCGCCGTGACCGATTCCACGCGTCCAGCCGCCGGAGCTTGATGCGAAGCACCGCCGCCTGCCACGCGTCGAGCCGGGCATTGTACCCCTCGACGTCGTGATAGTACTTGGACGCTTGTCCATGCTCGCGCAGGACACGCACTCGCTCTGCGACCTTCGCGTCCCCGGTCGTCACCGCACCGGCTTCGCCACAGGCGCCCAGGTTCTTGCCCGGGTAGAAGCTGAACGCGGTCGCCGCCCCCGCCGTCCCCACTAATCGGCCCTTATAACGGCTTCCCTGCGCCTGGGCGGCATCGTCGATCACCCAGAGCCCGTGCCGCCGTCCGACCGCCAGGATGGCATCGAGGTCGGCTGGCTGCCCGTAGAGGTGCACCGGAACGATCCCGACCGACCGCGGCCCTACGGCGGCCTCGAGCCGGGCGACGTCCATGTTGGAGGTGCGGCGGTCCACGTCCACGAACCGGACGACCGCGCCGGCCTGCGTGAGCGCCTCGGTCGTGGCCATGAATGTGTTCGGGACGGTGATCACCTCGTCCCCCGGATGCACGTCCAACGCCAGATAAGCCAGGCGTAGGGCGTCAGTGCCGCTGCTCACGCCGACCGCGTGCTCGGCGCCGAGGTAGGCGGCGAAGTCCTTCTCGAAGCCCGCGACTTCGGGGCCGCCCACGAACGCGGCCGCGTCCAGACTGCCGCGGAGCGCCGTCAGGATCTCATCCGCGAGTGCTCGGTGGGCGGTCTGGAGATCGAGGAAGGGAACGCGTCGGGTCTGCTGAGTGCGCTGAGCGATCATCAGGGTTCTGGGCTCGCAGAGGTCCAAGAATGCGGGAACATGTTGGCTACGACGCCTCGAGGCTCCGCACCACGCGCGCCGGGTTGCCCGCCACGACCGTGGCGGCCGGCACGTCGCGCGTCACCACCGCGCCGGCGCCGATGATCGCCCGCTCCCCGATCGTCAGATTGGCCAGAATCACCGCCCCGGTCCCGATTGACGCTCGCCAGCAGACCCGGGTGGGCAGAACCAACCAGTCGGCCGCGGTCTGGAGCTGTCCGTTCTCGGTGACCGCACGGGGGTACAGGTCGTTGATGAAGTTCACGTTGTGTCCGACAAAGACCTCGTCCTCGATCGTGACGCCCTCACAGATGAACGTGTGGCTCTGGATCTTGCAGCGCGCGCCGATCTTGGCGCCCTTCTGGATCTCGACGAACGTCCCGATCGAGGTGCCATCGCCCACTTCGCACCCGTAGAGATTCACGAAGGCGTACAGGCGCACGCCGCGGCCGAGCTTGACGTCCGAGGCAATCCGGCAGAACGGCGCGTGATCGGGTCCGCCCGATTCCGCGCTCATCGCTCCGCCAGGGCGTTGCTGTCCAGGCGGACCGGGAGGCCTCCCAGCTCCAGCGATCGCTGCGCGCCTTCCAGAATGCGGACCACCCGCAACCCGGCCACGCCGTCCGCCATGAGGTCGTTCCGGCCGCCGATGGCACCGACCACGTTGGCGACTTCCACCGCCAGTGCCTCGCTGGCATCGAGCTTCGGCGCGTGCATGTCACCGCTCCGATAGGAGATGAGGAGCTTGTATCCGTTCTCCGATCCCGGCTGCTCGGTGGTGAAGCCCTTGTCGTACACCCGGAGCTTCTCGCTGGGCTCCATATCGTCGTACACCATCATCCGCTTGGATCCGCCCACGATGGTGCGGCGGATCTTGGCGGGCGCCAGCCAGTTGACGTGCACGTGCCCCAGTAACGAGTCGTCGTACCGGACGTTGAGATAGGCCAGGTTCTCAGTCGGGCTCCCGCCGTGCGCGGCGCCGATCGCCTGCACCTGAACCGGCTCGTTCCGAATCAAGTAGTCCAGAATGGAGACGTCGTGCGGCGCGAGGTCCCAGATGACGTTCACGTCCGTCTGGATCAGCCCCAGGTTGATCCGGACCGAGTCGAAGTAGTAGATCTGCCCGATGGCCCCGTCCACGATGAGCTGGCGCATCTTCCGGACGGCCCCGGTAAAAAGGAACGTGTGGTCGACTGCGAGCAGCACGCCCTGCCGCTCCGCCATCGCGCACAGCTCCTCGGCGTGATCGAGCCGTCCGGTGAGCGGCTTCATCACCAGCACGTGCTTGCCGGCCTCGATCGCGCTCTTGGCCAGGGCGTGGTGGGTGAACGTCGGCGTCGCGACCACAACAAGGCTCACCTCCGGATTGGCGAACACGTCTTCCGCCTGGTCGCAGACGGTCGGGACCCGGTACTCAGACGCCACGCGCGACGCGCGCTCGATTTCGCGGTCGCAGACCGTGACGACTTGAGACTCGGGGTGGCGCTGGAAATTGCGGACGAGATTGGGGCCCCAGTATCCGCAGCCGATCACTCCCACGCCGAGCTTGGTCATGCACACACTCCCGGTCAGGCCGCCTCGCCCGAGTTGAAAAAGACGACCGGAACCGTCAGGAAGAGGATCTTGAGGTCGAGCCAGACCGACCAGGTCCGGACGTACTCCACGTCGAGCTTGCACATGTCGAAGTACGACACCCGCGAGCGGCCGGACACCTGCCACAGGCCGGTGATGCCCGGACGGACCGCCAGTCGGAGGTACTGCCAGGGCTCGTACGCGTCGATCTCGTAGTAGAGGGGGGGCCGTGGCCCCACCAGACTCATTTCCCCGCGCAGCACGTTGATCAGCTGGGGGAGCTCGTCCAGCGACGTCCGCCGCAGCCACCGACCGATCCTGGTGACACGCGGGTCGGCCACCAGCTTGAACGTGGGACTCACGTCCGCGGACCGACCGGTCATCCCGTGCTGGCGGATCTGTTGCCGCACGTGCTCGCGATGAACGTCTTCCGACGCGTCCGCCAGCATGGTCCGGAATTTCAGCACGGTGAAGCGCCGACCCAGACGCCCCACGCGCGGCTGCCGGAACAGCACTGGTCCCGGGGAATCGCGACGGATCGCCATCGCGATGACCGCGAACAGCGGCGCGAGCGCCACCAGCCCCAGACCGGACCCGACCAAGTCCGCGCCGCGTTTTAGGACCAGCTGCCAGCCGCTGAGCGTCGGCGGAGTCAGCTCAACCAGCTGCCGCCCCCCGACCCAGACGCTGCGGGGCTCCACCCCGCCCACCGACGTCCGCGCCCCCGCCAGGAGACGGCAACCGCTGGTCAGGGCCACGTCCACGGCGAATCCGAACTCCTCGGCGGTCATGTGACCCCACAACAGGACCGTCTCCGCCCGGCATTCCTCGATGGCGTCACTCAGACCCCGGAGCCGAGGATGGATCCCCCCGCGCGGGCCCTCGTACAGCGTCACGTTGCCCACGACCACCAGATCACGGACCCGCGTCAGCATCCGGGCGAGATCGCGCCAGTCGGCGTCGGTGTGGGCCACGACGAGCGTTCGGGAAACCGCCACCCGCGGCCGAATCCGCCAGACGACCGCGTCTACCGCTCTGCGGGTGAGGACCAGCCCAGCCGCGAAGATCACGGTGAGCGTGGCGAACTTTCCCAATACGGCCACCACGTTTTCGGTCCAAAAGTCGTGGAACAGGATGAGGAGCGCCGCCACAGCCGCCGCCTGGAGCAAGCGCGTGCCGTCCCGGCGCGCATGCCCGGCCCGGTATGCCCCAACAAGCCAGAGCGACAGGGTCAGCGCCACCGCGAAGCGCCAGTTGTCGAGCGAGCCCCAAGGGAGCGTGTCGAGGAGGAATCGCGACACCTCAGCGCCCATCCAACCGTCTCGAAGCCCGTAGATCAGCCAGCGCAGTCCCACGAACAGGGCGAGGTCCGCAGCGATCAGGACCCCGATCCGCAGCGCATCCCGAAAGAGATGTCGTTCTATGTTTCGCGTTTGGTGACGCTGAAGCAAGGACTGCGAGAGCCCCGCTGCCGGACTGGCGGCCAACCCCTCCGCGCCATTGGGCGGCTCAAGGTACTCAGGACCGCTCAAGAGCGCTCCGACCGGACTCTCACCAGCGGAGTCGGGCGTGATCGACCCTGGTTGCGCCAATGACCCTCAGACGAAGAAGAACGGGAACCACCCTAAAGCGGCGTTCGGAAAACGCCATTAAAAAAGATGCAAAGCAAGTCGTTGAGTGTCAATTCCTTGCGGTCACGGTCCCGTTGGTGACACAGGTCCGCTCGCCCGGCCGGAATCGCACGGGCCGATCGAGCATCGGTCAATGCGCTCCCCGGCGACCGAGCACGGCAGGGATCGTCCGCGCCAGGATGCCCAGATCCGACAACAGCGACCAGCATCGGACGTACTCCAGCTCTATCTGCGCGATCGGGATAGCCAATACGACTGCGACCACTGACGGCCCACGCGCCCGTCATCCCGGGCTTCAACGACATGAACACCAGGACCGCGTCGGAGCCGCAGTGCTCCAGCTCGGCCGGGATCGGGCGGGGGCCGACCAGCAAGGCGACGAGCCCGATTCGCCGGATGTTGACGTCGTGATGCTCCTGGCTGAACCCGAGCTCGGACGACCGGTGCTTGCACACCAAGTCGCCGGCCGCCCATCTCCAGCAGTTTCACCAGCGGGACGTTGGCGACCGTGGATTTCCCGGATCCCGAGAGCCCGGTGAAGAACACCGTGCAGCCCTGGCGGGCGCGCGGCGGGCTCGACTTGGCGTCCCGGTTCAGGTGGCGCCCGATGTTCCGGACCCGCCGTCGCTGGAGTACCCGGCGCGGCAACTCATTGTGTGTCAATTCCTTGCGGATCGCCTATCATCCGTGACCTCCGTCACACTGCCGCCGGGAAACGCCCCACGCGGACTGGTCTTGGCCCCCCGGACACGTCAAGCTCACCAACCGAGGCGCCACCGGGGTCAGTGCGCTCCGCGGCCCCCCAACACTGCCGGTACCGTACGGAACAGGATGCCGACGTCCGACAGCAGCGACCACCGGCGAATGTACTCCAGCTCCATATGCGCCCGGTCGGGGTAGCCGATCGCGCTTCGCCCATTCACCGCCCACGCCCCGGTCATCCCCGGCTTCAGGGACATGAAGACCAGCGCCGCTTCGTACCCATAGTGGTCCAGCTCCGCCGGGACGATCGGTCGGGGGCCCACCAGCGACATCTGGCCCAGCAGCACGTTGAAGAGCTGCGGCAGCTCGTCGAGACTGGTCTTCCTGAGGAAGCGGCCCACCCGGGTGAGCCGGGGATCCTCGTGCTCCGGCAGCTTGAAGTGATTGGCGAGGTACTTCCGGTACAGATCCGGGTTGACCCGCAGGATCTGCTCCGCGCCCTGTTTCATCGACCGGAACTTGTAGCAGCGGAACAGCCGGCCCTTGGCGCCAACCCGCCGCTGCACGAACAGGACGGGCCCCGGCGAGTCGAGGCGCACCACGGCCGCCAGCACCAGCATGGCCGGAAGCAGGACCGCCAACCCCATCATCGCGCCGGCGACGTCCATCGCGCGCTTGAGCGCCAATTGCCACCCGCGGAGCGACGGCGGCGTCAGCTCGATCAGCTGCCGCCCGCCGATCCACGTGCCCCGCGGCTCGACCCCGCCGATCGCCGTGCGCGCGGCGGCCAACAACTGGCAGCCGGTCGCGCGGGCGACATCCACGGCGTACGCGAATTCCGCTTCGGTCAGCTCGCCCCACAGGAGCACGGTTTCGGCTCCGCAGGCGTCGATGTCCTTGCCCAGCGTGCGGAGCCGAGGGTGCACCCCGCCGCCGGTGTGCACGCCGTCGAGCCGTACGTTCCCCACGACCTTCAGGTCACGGATTGGGCTGATGAAGTTCGCCAGGTCCCGGAGGTCCGCCTGGCCGTGCGCCACCACGATGGCCCGCGGTACCCCGATACGCGGGCGGAACCGCCAGACCAGCGTATCCACCACCCACCGGCCCGCGGTAAGCCCGAGGGTAAGCACGGCAATGACCGTCACCCCCTGGACCAGGGCCACCAGCACCTGGACTCCCCACGATGCTCCGTAGAGCAGGATCAGCGCGGCCAGCGCCGATCCCGCCAGCAGACGCGAACTGTCACGCCGCGCGTCGCCCGCTCGGTAACAGCCCGCGATCGCGAGCGACAGGATCAGTGCCCCGGGAAAGCGGGGCCCACTCAGAAAGCCGGTGGGGAGCGCCCAGCCGGTCCACTCGGCCACCGGCACCCCCAACCAGCCGCCCCGGAGGCCCCGGATGAGCCCGCGCAACCCGAAGTAGATGCCGAGATCCGCCGCCACCAGCACCGAAACGCGGTTGACGTCGCGAAGGAAGCGACTCCAGATGTTGCGGGACTGGCGGCGCTGGACGGCGACCTCGACCAGAAAGCGCGAGGTGCCGATGACCCGGGGTTCGGTGACGGGGACGGGATCGCGAGTGCGGACGGCCGCCGGGTCGCTGCCGTCCTGGGTCGTCGCAGTGTCCTGCTCTGTCACCCGTCTCACGTAAACATCTACCCCTGGTAACCCGCCCGCGCCACGAACTGGAAATCTGCCTTTCAAGTGTATATTTGTCAACGACTTGCGCCGTCACACCATCGTGACAGTGCGGCCGACGGGCCCCGGGCGCCGGGTTTCCCTTCCGGATACCCACCCGCCGGGACCCCTTGGAACGCGACAACGCGAGCCACACCGACGGCGTGACCCGCGCGGCGTTTCGCCCTACCCGCGCAGTGATGATGACGGACGGCGAATCGAGACCCCGCATGATCCGCCGTGCTCCTCCCTTGCCCCCATTGCCGAGCCGAGCCGATACTATGGGCATGCCCCTCACCCACCGCCGCTTCACCGTGGACGAATACCACCGCATGGCCGAAGCGGGCATCCTCACCGAGGACGAGCGAGTGGAGCTGCTCGACGGCTGGATCGTCCCGATGAGCCCCATCGGGTCGCCTCACGCGGGATGCGTCAACCGGCTGACCCGGCTCCTCACCGGCCTTCTCCGGGACTCGGCCGTCGTGAGCGTGCAGAACCCGGTGGTCTTGAACGACCTGTGGGAGCCGGAACCCGACGTCGCGGTCCTGGACTTCCGCGCCGATGGCTACAGCCAAGCCCACCCCAGGCCTCCGGACGTCCGGCTGATCGTCGAGGTGGCGGATTCGTCGACCGAGAAGGACCGCCGGATCAAGCTGCCGGCGTACGCCGAGGCGCTGGTGCCCGAAGTTTGGCTGGTGAACCTGCCGGCCGAGCGCATCGAGGTGTACCAGGATCCCGCCGCCGGCCGCTACGCCACCCGCCGCATCATCGGGAGGGGAGCCAGCCTCTCACCGCTCCGCCTGCCGGACGTCGCGCTCGCCGCCGACGAAGTCCTCGGACCAAAAGCGGGGTAGCCTGCCCCTGCCGTCCCCCCTCTCCCGAAGGGAGAGGGGGACAGGGGGCGAGGACTGAGGAGGACAGGGGGTGAGGCCCGAGCGGCGTTTCGCCCCTTCCCGCGAACGTCTGGTGACGGACGACGGATCGACACCCCGCATGATCCGCCGTGTCCCTCCCTTGCCCCCATCGCCGAGCCGAGCCGATACTATGGCCATGCCGCTCACGCATCGCCGCTTCACGGTGGACGAGTATCACCGAATGGCCGACGTCGGGGTCTTCCAGGAGGACGACCGGGTGGAGCTGCTCGACGGCGAGATCGTCGAGATGACGCCGCTCGGGAGCCGTCACGTGGCCTGCGTCGTTCGCCTCACCGATCTGCTCTCCCGTCACGCGGGCGGAGGCCCGCTGGTGAGCGTGCAGAACCCCCTGGTGCTCGCCGACCGGTCCGAACCGCAGCCCGACCTCGTGGTCTTGCCGGGCCGGACGGACCTGTCGGGCGCACGACCCTTCGGCGCGGCGGATGCCCTGCTCGTGATCGAAGTGTCGGACCCGTCGCTTGCGCGCGACCGCGACGTGAAGCTCCCGCTCTACGCCCGCGCCCGGATCGCCGAAGTGTGGTTGGTAAACCTGCCGGCGGACCGCGTCGAGGTGTACCGGGACCCGCAGGAGGACCGGTACGCCACCATCCGGCTCGTGTCGCGCGGCGACACCCTCTCACCCCTCTACCAGCCGACCGTGACGCTGGCGGCCAGTGAGGTTCTCGGGCCGGTTTGAGCCCGGCGCGCGACTAGCCTCGCGTGCCCCCGATATACCCCTCTTTCTCGAGGTAGAGAATGATCTGATGCGCCGCTTCTTCCGGGCTCAGCTGCGTGGTGTCCAGCACCACCTCGGCGTCCTTCGGCTCCTCGTAGGGATCCGAGATCCCGGTGAATTCCTTCACGATGCCGGCCCGGGCCTTGGCGTAGAGCCCCTTGCGGTCCCGGCCCTCGCACACCTCGAGCGGGGTCGCGACGTGGACCAGGATGAACCCGCCCACCGGCTCGACCATCCGGCGCACCTCTTTCCGCACCGCGTCGTACGGGGCGATGGGCGCGCAGATGGCGATCCCGCCGTTCTTGGTGATCTCCGAGGCCACGAACCCGATCCGGCGGATGTTGATGTCGCGGTGCTCCTTGCTGAACCCCAGCTCGGACGAGAGGTGCTTGCGCACCAGGTCGCCGTCCAGCAGGGTGACCGGCCGCCCGCCCATCTCCAGTAGCTTCACCAGCAGCACGTTGGCGACCGTGGATTTCCCCGATCCCGAGAGCCCGGTGAAGAACACCGTGCAGCCCTGGCGCGCGCGCGGCGGGCTGGACTTGCGCAGCTCCTCCTCCACCGCCGGGAAGGTGAACCACGGCGGCAGCGGAATGCCGGCGAACAGCCGGCGCCGCTGCTCGGTGCCGGAGATGCTCACCACTTCTTCCTCGGGCGGGACCTGGTCTTCCGGGTAGTACTGATCGCGGGCCGGCACGTACACCATGTTCTTGAAGGGCACGATCCCGATCCCCAGCTCGCCGGCGTACTTGGCCAGCAGCTCCTGCGCCTCGTACGGCCCGTAGAACGGCTTCCCGGTGCTGTCCGACCCCGGGCCGGCATGGTCCCGCCCTACGATGAAGTGGGTGCACCCATGGTTCTTCCGGATGATGGCGTGCCACACCGCTTCCCGGGGCCCGCCCATCCGCATCCCCAGCGGGAGCAGCGCCAGCATGGCCGTGTTCTCGGGGTAGCTCGGCAGCAGGGCCTGGTAGCACCGGACCCGGGTGTAGTGGTCCACGTCGCCCGGTTTGGTCAGGCCCACCACCGGGTGGACCAGCAGGCTGGCTTCCACCTCGCGGGCCGCCCGGAGCGTCAGCTCCTGGTGGGCCCGGTGCATGGGGTTCCGGGTCTGGAAGGCCACCACCCTGCGCCACCCCCGCTTCACGAAATCCGCTCGGACCTCGGCCGGGGTGGAGCGCAGCATGCGGTAGTCGTAGTGCACCGGGGCCTGGAGCCCCTCGAGTCGCCCGCCCACGTACCACGGGTTGGTGCGGTCGAGCAGGTGGGCCACGCCGGGATGCTCCTTGTTGGCCGAGCCAAAGACCTTCTTGGCTTCGAGCTCCCGGTCCGGCTGCCACACGCTCTCCACGTGCAGCGCCGCCAGCATGACGCCCTCGGGGTCGCGCAGCGCCAGCATGGCACCCGGCTTGAGCTTGGCGGCGAGGTCGGCCGGCAGGTCCAGCGTGATGGGCATGGGCCAGAGCGTGCCGTCGGCCAGGCGCATTTCCTTGACCAC
>Ga0214473_10002785_pt1 | contig 21396 bp, 18 predicted proteins | sample RVTome_7_FD_203509 | JGI IMG/M metagenome (GOLD analysis project Ga0214473, IMG submission 203509) | Soil microbial communities from uranium-contaminated site in the Upper Colorado River Basin, Wyoming, United States - RVT98D197 | ecosystem: Environmental > Terrestrial > Soil > Contaminated >... | reverse complement strand
GCCGGCGCTGAAACCGTCGGGCAGTTGCCAGTCGATGACCAGGGGGAAGCCGGAATCACCCGCGTTGATCCAGTAGGTGTGCCAGCCCTCGTCCATGGTCATGCGCAACGCCACCGTGAACGACTGGCCGGGCTGGACCGATGCCACCTCCGCCACCAGCTCGAGATCGCTATGCGGATTGGGGTCGTCGTCCTGCTGCTGCGCGGCCAGCGGAAGCGCTCCAGCCGCCAGCGGGATTGCAGCCGCGACCAACGGGAGCGCCGCAACAGCCAGCGGCGCCGCCGCCGCGAAGAGGAAGAAGCGCGTATGGCGGAGCAGACGCGGGAGTTTCCAGGCGACGTCGCTTAGCATACCCACCGGGGTGCGCTTCCCGTGCTGGCTCATCAAACTCTTTCGGGATCGAGGAGTGGCCGGCCCGCTCCGGACCGGCACCGACTGCCGAACAGGCATTGTACCCGGAAAGTTCCGCTGGTGTCCACCGCGGGTGGCGCGCGCGGGGTCAGGGCTCCTGCGCCAGCCCCACGTACTGCTCGTCACCCACCGTGACGCGGGCGTAGCGGTTGCGGGCGCCGCACGAGGGGCACAGGGAGTAGAGCGCGTCGATGATCTTTAGGTCCTCCATCTGACCGCATCCCTGGCAGGGGGCGCGGAAGGACTCCCACTCCTCGTCCGGCTTGAGGCCGCTCCGCGCCAGCCTCACCCCCATGAGGATGCGCGGCAGGCCGAACATGGGGCACATGGAGCCGGTGCACTTGTGGCCGAAATCCAGGCACACCACGTCGGGGCCGTCATCCAGCGTGGCCTGGCCGCCATGCACGGGATGGGGCGTCACCACGATGCGCACCTGCTGGTCGCACGCGGAGCAGTAGGCGGTCTGGGTCTCCATTCTGTCCTCCTGCCGCCGTCGGGCGGCATCACTGGAAGCGGCGGGCTGGAAGCCGGGACGGACCGGACAGTCGTCGGGCGCCATCACGGATTCCCCTCCCCGGACTTCTCATACGAGCACGTGCTACCGGAGCAGGCGCCGCAGCTCCCGCTGCCGCAGCTCCGGGGCTTCAGAGCGCCGAACGCCGCGAAGAGCGCGGCGAAGATGCCAATGCCGATCAGGGGTTCGATCATGAGCTGAACAATCCCGCGAAGCCGGTGAAGGCCAGCGACAGCGTGCCGGCCAGAATGAGCACCAGCCCCATGTTGCGGGCCAGCGCCGGAACGTCCGAGAGCTCGATGCGCTCACGGATGGAAGCCATGAGCACCAGCGCCAGGGTCACGCCCAGGCCGGCGCCCACGGCAAAGAAGAGCCCTTCCGCGAGTCCGTAGCCGCGGTTGGTCTGGAAGATGGCCAGGCCCAGGATGGCGCAGTTGGTGGTGATGAGCGGCAGGAAGATGCCCAGCTCCCGGAAGAGCGCGGGGCTCAGCTTCTTGATGGCCATCTCCACGATCTGCACCAGCGAGGCGATGACCACGATGAAGGAGATGATGCGCAGGTAGGGCGCGTCGGCAAGCACGAAGGTATTCAGGAACCACACCGCCAGCGACGTGATGACCATGACGAAGATGTTGGCCGCGCCCATGCGGAGCGCCGTGGCCACGCGCCCGGACACACCCAGGAACGGGCACAGTCCCAGGAAGAGGGCCAGGGTGAAGTTGTTGACCACCATGGCGCTGATCAGGATCCAGATCAGGTCATTCATCAGGCCACCACCTTCTCACGCTCGCGCGGGGCGGCGTTGGCATGTGTGATCGTGGTCACGCCGTTCGGCCAGCGCCGCGGCTTGACCGGCGGCTGGGCGCTCCCCTGCCACCAGGCCAGCGCCAACAGGATGAAGCCCAGCATGAAGAAGCCGCCGGCGGGCAGGATCATGATGATCCACGGCTCGAAACCGGGGCCCATTACGTCAATGCCCAGCAGCGAGCCGTTGCCGAGCAACTCCCGGAAGCCGCTCATCATGAGGAGCGCAATCATGAAGCCCATGCTCGTGCCCGCGGCATCCAGCAGGGCCCGGCCCACCGGCCGCCGGGACGCGAAGGCCTCCTGGCGGCCCAGGATGATGCAGTTCACCACGATGAGCGCTATGAAGGCGCCCAGCGCCTTGTGGATGTCGGGCACCAGCGCCGCCAGGATCAGGTCCACCAGCGTCACGAAGGTGGCGATGATCAGGATGTAGGCGCTGATGCGCACTTCCTTCGGGATGTAGTCGGAAAGCAGGGAGACCAGGAGGCTGGAGCCCAGCAGCACGAAGGTGGTGGCCAGCCCCATGGCAATGCCGTTGGCCACGGTGTTGGTGACCGCCAGCGCGGGGCACAGCCCCAGCAGCTGGATCAGCACCGGGTTCTCCCGCCAGATGCCGCGGAGCAGGTCCTCCGTGGGGGTCGTGGCCCTCATTGTGACGCTCCACTGCCGGCTACCCGCGTTTCCAGATGGCGCTTCAGGATGGGTCCGAGCGCCTCGATGCGGTGGTTGATGATATCGATGACGGCACGCGAGGAGATGGTGGCGCCGGTGATCATGTCCACTTCCGCCTCCGCGCCGCTGCCGGACCCCGCCTTGACGCCCCGGATGGGCGCGCGCACACCCTGGAACGCCTCCACGAACGCCATGTCCTTGACGATCCTGTCTCCCAGGCCGGGCGTCTCCTTGTTGTCCAGCACCAGCATGCCCAGTACCTCGTCGCGCGCGGGGTGGTAGCCGAAGAGCACGGTGATGATGTCCTGGAAGCCCGCCTCCCCGCCGCGCACCGCATAGCCTATCGGCGCATCGGACGCGTCGAAGCCCAGGAAGACCCGCGCCAGCTTGAGGGTGTCACTGCCCTCGGGGGCCTCGGCGCGGAGTTCGCCGTCGACCACGAAGTAGCGCTCCGTCCGCTCCGGCCCGGAGAGGACCACGTCCACGGCAGCCGTGACGGCACGCTCCTGATGATCCAGGATGCGCGGGTGCGCCCACTGGAAGACCAGCACGATGAGCAGCCCCGCCAGCATCCCCGCCACCGCCAGCGTGGTGACGAGCCGCCAGGACTGCACCTCCGCCGCGGCGGGGGCGTTGCCGGGTCCGGGCTCGGTGCTCACGCGCCCTCCTTGCCGCGGACGGTGCCGAACACGCGCGGCTGGGTGGCCCGGTCGATGAAGGGCACCATGGCGTTCATGAGCAGGATGGCGTACATGACCCCCTCGGGCAGCCCGCCCCATACGCGGATGAGCACCACCAGGAAGCCGATCCCCGCCGCGAAGATCCAGGCGCCCGCGCGGGTCACCGGAGAGGTGACCATGTCCGTGGCCATGTAGACCGCGCCCAGCAGCAACCCGCCGGAGAAGATCATGAAGAGCGGATCGGGGAAGGCGGGGTCCACCAGGTTGAGCGCCGCCGAGAGCAGCGCCACCGTACCCAGGATGCCCACCGGAATGCGCCAGTCCAGGTAGTTGCGGAGCGCCAGGTAGGCGCCGCCCAGGAGGATGAGGATGCCCGCCGTCTCACCCAGGGAGCCCGCCGTACCGCCGAGCACCAGGTCATTGAGCGCCGTGGCGGTGCCCTCGAACTTCATGTCCGCCAGCGGCGTGGCGGTGGTGGTCACGTCCACGGCCGGGCTCATGAGCGGCAGCGCGAAGGTGTCCCCCACCTGCGCCAGGAAGCCCTGGCGGGGCACCGGCCAGGTGGTGATGGCCACCGGGAAGGCCGCCTGCAGGAAGGCCCGGCCCACGAGCGCGGGGTTGAACACGTTCTGCCCGAGCCCGCCGAAGAGCAGTTTGCCGAAAGCAATGCCGAACACACTGCCGAGGAGCACCATCCACAGCGGCATGCCCGCCGGCAGCGTGAGACCAAGGAGGATGCCGGTGATGGCCGCCGAGCCGTCCCGTACGGAGGCGCCCCCGCTGAGCAGCCGCTCGGTGCCCACCGCGCCCAGCGTGGCCGTGGCGATCACCAGCCAGGCGCTCGCGCCGAAGTACCACCCTGCCGCCAGCACCACCGGCAGCAGGCTGGCCACCACCGTCCACATGATACGCTCGGTGCTGTCGGGCGCCTTGATGTGCGGCGAGGCGGTGAGCTGCAACGCCACGCGGCCCCAGTCGGGGGTGCGCTTGCTGGCGCCCCGCTCCGCGCCGGGCCCGGGGATGCCCCGCAGGCGTTCGCCGGCCACGGACCGGTCCACCGTGCTCACGCGGCCTGCTCTTTCCTACGGCGCTCGGCCGCCTTGGCCAGGGAGAACATCTGGGACAGCGGGATGCTGGAGGGGCACACGTAGGAGCACGAGCCGCACAGCATGCAGTCGGCCAGGTGGTGCTCGGCCATCTCCTCATAGCGGCCGGCCTGCGCCAGCCGCCCCAGCTTGGATGGGTTCAGGAAGACCGGGCAGGCGTCCAGGCAGCGCGCGCACTGGATGCAGGGGTGCACCGTGCGCGGCCGCGCCTGGGCCTTCGTGAGGGCCACCACGCCGCTCGTGCCCTTGATGAGCGGCGCGTCCAGATCCGGCTGGGCAATGCCCATCATGGGGCCGCCGAAGACGATCTCCGCCGCGTCATCCGTGAGCCCGCCGCAGTAGGCCAGCACGTCGCGCAGCTTGGTGCCCACGGGCACGATGAGGTTCTGCGGGTCCTTGATGGCGGGGCCGGTGACCGAGACGATGCGCTCCACGAGCGGCATGCCCGTCTCGAAGACCTCGGCAATGGCGGCGATCGAGCCCACGTTCTGCACTACCGTGCCCACGTGCATGGGCAGCTTGCCCGAGGGCACCTCGCGCCCCGTGACGGCGTGGATGAGCATCTTCTCGGCGCCCTGCGGATACTTCACCGTGAGGGCCTCCACGCGCACGTCCAGGTCGGTGGGCGCGGCGGCCCGGAGCGCCTCGATGGCGTCCGGCTTGTTCTTCTCCACGCCCACCACGCACCGCGGCACGCCCAGCGCGTGCATCATGATGCGCACACCGAACCAGACGCGCTCCGTGTACTCCACCATGACCCGGTGGTCGCTGGTGAGGTAGGGCTCGCACTCGGCGCCGTTGACGAGCAGGAATTCGATCGGGCAGTCCGGCGGCGGCTGCAGCTTCACATGCGCGGGGAACGCGGCGCCGCCCAGCCCCACCACGCCCGCCTCCTGTACGGCCGCCACCACCTGCGCGGGCGTGAGCCCCTCCCAGTGCGGCACCATGCGCGGCCGCGGCAGCTGGGCGCTGAAGCGCGCCACCTGGATGCGAATGGCCTCGGCCATGGTGCCGTCGGGGTGCGGCCACCAGCCGATGGACTTCACCACGCCCGCCGCCGAGGCGTGGATGGGTACGGACACGAAGCCGTCGGAGGCGGCGATCTTGTCCCCGCGCTCCACCCGGTCGCCGGGCTTCACCAGCGGCCGGGCCGGCTTGCCCGTGTGCTGCCGCAGCGGGAGCACCACCTCGGCCGGGAAAGGCATGCGCCGGATGCTCCTGGCGGCGGACAGCTCCTTGGAGTGGGGCGGATGCACGCCGTGCCGGAAGCCGGGCCGGGCCGCCATGCCGCGCACCCCGGGGAGGCGGACGAGCGAAGGTCGCTTGAACATCAGCTGAACGGCTCCGCCCGCTTGAGCCACTTCTCCAGGTCCTTCTCCCTGGGATTGAGCGGCGTGCCGGGGTGGATGAGTGCCGCCGGGCAGCGCTCCGCGGCCTGCACGAGCTGCGCGAAGGTGCCGGCCTTCGGGTCCTTGATGTACGCCTGCTTGTCCTCGTTGTAGGCGAACATCTTGCCGTTCAGGTTCGTGCACTCGTTGCACGTGGTGCAGCGGGCCGTGTCGATGTACGGCTCCATGGCCAGGCCGCCGTCCTCATCCTCTTCCACCGCGGCCGGCGCGGGGGCGGGCGCCGCTCCGGCCTCCACCGCCGCCGGCGCCGCCGCCACGGCCACACCGCCGCCGTTGCCGGAGGGCGCCGGCTCGGCGGCCAGCGCGGGGGAGATGTCCGCGAGACGGATGGGCTGCAGGCCCGGGGTCCGGTCCGCCACCTCCAGCAGCTCGGCCACCGTGCGGTCGCCGGCGCCGGCCTTCAGGAGGCCCTCCGCCATGCGCCGCGCGATGAGCGGCGGGTAGGCGGCCTTCAGCTCCGCCATGCGGCCCTCGTACTCGGTCCTGAGCGCCTCCGCGCGGGCATCGAACTCGGCCTCGAGCTGATCACGCACGGCGTCCCGCACCACCTCGGGCGCGGCCAGGCCGGCCAGCTCCCGGAGCTGGCCCCAGAAGAGCAGCCGGTCTTCCGCCAGCGTGACCATCTCCTTGGACACGGTCTTGCGCACCAGCTGGCGGTCCTTGCCCAGGGCGTGGATGAAGGGCGCCTTCCCCGCGCGCTCCTCCGCCCCCATGAAGACGAATTCGTGGAAGGGCACCATGTCCTCGGTCCACGCCTCCCGCTTGAGCTCCTTGAAGTGCTTCTTGAAGCGGCCCTCGGTGGCCGCCCAGTCGGCCGTGGAGAGCGGCAGCTCCAGCGTCTCCTCCTCGCCCTCGTCATTCACGAAGGTGAGCTCGTAGGTGGGCCACGGGTCGTCGATGGCCGGGTTGCCCTCCAGGGAGATGCACTCCGCGATCGAGGCGCCGCCGTCCGGGTCGTAGGTCATGAACGGGAAGGCGCGCGATTCCAGCGCCAGCTTGGCGCCGTAGGGCGCCCACTCGTCGGGCAGCCCGTGCTCCACCGGGCACGGCGTGTAGATGTTGAAGACCGCCGGGCGCCGCGAGTTCAGCCCCTTGATGACCCCCGCGATGAGGTGGCTGGCGTTGGCCTGGGACGACTGGTGCACGAAGGCGCCGCGGTGCGCCAGCGCGAGCAGCGCCAGTTCCTTACGCGTCTCCGTCTTGCCGTGCTGCGCCTTGCCGTAGGCGGACATGTCGGCCACCTGCCCGGTGAAGCCGCTGGTGCACGCCTGGCCGCCCGTGTTCGAGTAGACCTGCGTGTCCAGCACCATGACGCGGATCGGCTTGCCCGAGGCCAGCAGCCGCGAGAGGTTCTGGAAGCCGATGTCCAGCATGGCGCCGTCCCCGCCGATGGCCATGATGGGCGGGCACAGGTGGAACTCCTCGTCCGTGAACTCCCGGTAGTCGAAGGCGGTGAAGAACGGCTCGTCGCGCGCGGCGTCGTAGCCGCCGTCCAGGATGAGCTCCGCCCGGCGCACCGCCACGAAGGCGTCCGCCATCTTGCGCATGTGCCCTTCGAAGACGCCGATGGCCAACGAGGGCGCGTCCTGGAAGAGGTGGTTGGCCCAGGGATACGGATACGGGTTGTAGGGGTAGGTGCTGGCCCACACGGACGAGCACCCCGTGCTGTTGGTGATGCCCATGCTGGCGCGACCTTCGCCACTCGGGCCGTCCTCGTAGCGCCACTTGAGATCCCGCAGCGCCTTCAGCGTAGCGACGATGCGCTGCAGCGTCTCCCGCTTCCCGTCGTCCAGCGGCACGTCCACGTGCGCGCCCTCCGCGACGGCCGCCAGGTCCAGGTCCGCGTCCGCGGAGAGGAGGTCCCGCGCCTGCTCGTCCAGCCGGCCGATGAGCTCATCCAGACGGGTCACGAACCGCTTCACGCGCGGCTGCATGAGCGCCTCGATGGTGCTGGTCACCAGGTGCACGGTGGTCTTCTCACCGCAGCCCATGCAGGCGCCGTCCCCGCCCACCATGGAGCGGTACGTCTTCTTCTTCAGCAGCAGGGAGCTCAACACGCCGATCCCCTCGTCCACGTTGCTCACGTTGACGTAGCGGTCGGATGTGTCCGGCAGCGCCTCCCAGAAGTTCCAGTTGCGGCGCAGCCGCTCCACCACCTCCTCATCCTGCTTGATGGTGATCAGGGCGTTCTCGGGGCACACCTCCACGCAGATGTTGCAGCCCTTGCAGGCTTCGGGATTGATGGTGATGGAGAGCAGGCCGCCGGTCCCCCTGGCCTTGCCCTCGTGCACATCGTAGAAGGGTGCGGTCCGGGCCAGCGGGAACTCGGCCAGCACGGAATGCACGGCCGCGAACTGTTCGTCCAGCTCGGCGCGCCGCTCCGGCTCCCAGCCCAGCTTGTCCGCCACGTTGTGGTAGGCGGCGGAGACCACCTGGCCGAAGTCGTGGAACGGCACCGCCTCCATCACCTTGCGGGACTCCTTGGCCAGGTGCTTGGAGATCTGCCGCACACGCTCCAGCGGGCGGCCGTTGGCGGCGTGGTCGATGGCTTTGTCGATGAGGTCCTCCACGGGCGTGACCAGCCCCGGGATGGCCGCGTCGGGACACTGCACCCAGCACTGGCTGCAGCCCGTGCACTTCTCCGCGATGAAATCGGGCACCTCGAAGCGGATGTCCGTCATGTCCCGCACGCTGCTGCTGGCGGCGGGCATGGCGCTCACGGCGGTGAACGGATCCGCGATGACGTCCTGGCCCACGGCGCAGACGGCGCACACCTGTTCGAAGAAGCGACCCGGATTGCCCAGCCCCTGCTCGGCGTCCGGATGGTTCAGCAGCGCGGGGATCGGCCGCATGGTGTCGTGGACCTCCGACTCCGCAGCCACCTCCACGCTGGTGTCCACCTGGCGGACCTCGTCCCAGCCGCGCCGGATGACGCGCACGTTGTCCTGGATCACCCGCTCGCCCAGCTTGCCAAACTTGGCGCGCAGCTGCGTCTCGATGCCCTCGAAGATGCGCTTCTCGGAGAGGTTCTCGTTACGTGCCAGGGGACCGGTGCGGAAGAAGGCCCCCATGAAGGCGGCGCCCTGCATCCGGTAGCGCAGCTCCGGGTCGCTGGCCTCCTCGTTGGCAATGCTGAAGCCGTCCAGCACGTAGACCTGGATGTTCTTCTCACGCACCGAGCGGCGGGCGTCGTCCGGGAGTACGGCCCAGAGCGCGGCCGGCTCCAGATCACTCTGGATGACGAACACGCCGTCCTGCCCCAGTCCCGCGAGCGGGTTGGAGTGGCGGAAGACGTTGGGATCGGGTGAGAGCACCACGTTGACGTTCTTCAGCTCCGCGTTCACCCGGATCGGCTCGCGGGAGAGCGTGGCGTAGAAGGTGGTGGGCTGCCCCTTCTTCTCGGACCCGTACTTGGGATTGGCCTTGATGTGCAGCCCCGCCAGCTCGAAGGCGGTGAGCGCCACGTTCTTGCCGGTGGTGATGGCGCCCCACCCGCCCACCGAGTGGATGCGCAGCGCCACCGATCCCTCACCGCTCAGATCCACGCCCTCCACCGCCTCCAGGGAGAGATGAGCCAGGTGCGGGTAGCTCTCGAGCAGCTCCTCCTGCCAGACCTGCAGCTTGGGCAGCTTCGTATCCTTGCGGATGAAGTCCAGCCCCAGGTAGTAGCGACGACGCCCCGCACCCTCCGGCATCATGTTCCGCACCGCGGCCACGATATCGCCCGGCTGCAGATCGCGGCTGCCGAAGCCGAAGCCGCCCGAGTAGAAGTCCGGCAGCTCGTCCGCGCGCACCGAGGCCAGGTCGGCATGCGGCTTGGCCAGGGCTGGCACGCCGCGGCCCTTGCGCGCGTTGTTGGCCTCGGCGCGGCCGTTCTCCTGCGCCTGCCCGAAGGCGGCCCGGATCTCCCGCAACAGCGGCGGGTCCACGGCCAGCGGCTGGTCCACGCGCTCCAGCACGGCCACGGCCTTCTTACCGCGCAGCAGCTGCGTGATCAGGTCGGCCGGGAAGGGCCGGAAGAGCGTCAGGTTCAGCACGCCCACCCTGACGCCCTGTGCGCGCATGAAATCCGCCACGGCCTCGGCGTTCGGCACCACGGAGCCCTGCCCGGCAAGGACGTACTCGGCATCCTCCAGCCGGTAGCCCATGACGCGCGCGTAGCGGCGGCCCGTGAGCGCCGCGTACTCCTCGAAGGACTGGTCGATCAGCGCGCGGGCATGGTCGAAGTAGAAGGGGCGCTGCGCGGCCACGCCCTGGGCGTAGGCGTCCTGGTTCTGCACGGGCCCCAGCATGGCCGGGTAGTCCATGTCGAACATCTCGGGTATGCGCCGCCGCGTGGTCCCGAAGGTCATCCGCTGCGCCGGCGTGGGGCAGTCGATCATGTCCGCGGGGTCACCCAGGTACTCGGCGATGAGCTCCCGCTCTGGCAGCTTGATGGACTCGATGACGTGGCTGGTGAGGAAGCCGTCCTGCGCCACCAGGGCCGGCGTCAGGGAGAGCTCCGCCGCGCGGTGCGCGATGAGCGTCAGATCGGCCGTCTCCTGGACGTCCTTGGCAAAGAACTGCAGGAAGCCGGTGTCATCCACGGCGTGGTAGTCATCATGGCCGGCGTGCACGTTCAGCGCGTGCTTGGTCATGGCGCGCGCGGCCACGTTCAGCACGTAGGTCAGGCGCTTGCCCACCGCCGCGTAGAGCGACTCGTGCATGTAGGCTATGCCCTGGCCGCTGGAGAAATTCGTGGCCCGGAGCCCGGTCATGCTCATGCCCGCCGTGACCGCGGCCGCGGCGTGCTCACCCTCCGGCTCGAAGAAGAGCAGGCGCCGGCCGTGCACGTTCTCCTGGCCGGCCGCCACGGCCAGCGCCCACCCCTCACCCATCTGGGTGGACGGTGTGATGGGATACGCGCCCGCCGCCTCGCTGGCGGCCGTTTCCACGTATACCACGGCGCCGCTGCCATCGGTGGCTTCGGGGACTCCGGGGTAACGAGGTCCGGACTCAGGGGCGTCGGCCTTCCGCTTCATGATCATCGCGCTTCACTCCCGGCTGGGGCGACCGGTTCCTCCGCGAACTGCATCCCGTCGAGCCAGGTGATGGCACCGGTGGGGCAGCGCGCGATGGCGGCGGCGTTCTCCAGTTCGATCTTCGAGTAGTCGATCACGGCCAGATTGGACCGCATCTCGATGAGGTCGGGCGCCGCGTCCTGTACGCAGCGTCCGCAGGCATTGCAGGCCACGGCACAGACGTCCGTGGCGTCCTCACCGTGCAGCAGGTTGCGGCACTGCACGATGAGGTGGTCATCCATGGGCATGAGCGTGAAGAGCCCCAGGGGGCAGACCTCCACGCAGGCGTTGCACGCCGTGCACTTCTCGGGGTCCACGACCGGCAGGCCGTGCGCGTTCATGATGATGGCGTCGAAATCACAGGCCACGGCGCAGTCCGCCAGGCCCACGCAACCCCACGCGCAGCCCTTGCCACCCCCGCTCACCGCCACGGCGGCGGCGCAGCTGGCCAGCCCGCGGTAGGTGGCCTTCTGCGTTGCCACGTCGCTGCCGCCGGCGCACAGCAGGCGGGCCACCCGCTTGTTGGCCTGCCCCGCGTCCACGCCCAGGAAGGCGGCCACGTCCTGGCGGTCATCCGGGCCCATGACGGTGCACACGGCGGGCGCCACCTGGCCGGTGATGGTGGCCTCCGCGAACGCCCGGCAGCCGGCGTAGCCGCAGGCTCCGCAGTTGGCGCCCGGAAGCATGTCGTTGACCGCGTCGATGCGGGGGTCCTCCCAGACGCGCAGCTTGCGGTTGGCCGCGGCGATGAGCACACCGAAGGTGAGCCCCACGCCGCCCAGGATGGCGGCGGAACCCAGGATCAGCTGCGGTTGCACGGCGCCCCCGTCCCTACGCCACGTCGGGGAGGTGGGTCTGCCGCAGCAGCCAGGCGGCCAGCCGGTCGGTGGGCTGCACATCCTGATCGAGGCCGGCGGGCGCTTCTTGCGGGGCTACGCCCGCCGCCGTGAGCGCGCGCAGCTGCGCCAGCTCCTGGCCCTGCTGCCAGGGCGAGAGCCCGCCCACCCAGCGCACCGGCGCCGCGTCGGGCGTGGCCGTGACCACCAGCCGCTCCCGCAGGGTGGCGCCCGCCAGCGGCAGGTGCGCGAACTCGGCCGCACCCGCGGGCAGCAGGGCCGCCACGGCCGGGCCCTCCCAGCCGTCCAGCTGGCCGAGCGCCGCCTTATTCGTGGCCTGCAGTACGAGCGTGCCCGGCGTGATCATGCCCACGAGCGGGGCGGGCGCCGCCGGGCCGCGCACCAGCAGAACCAGTTTCTGCGCGCCATCCAGGAATGCGGCCAGGCCGCCGGCGGCCAGGTCGGCACCGTCCACCTCCACCACGAGCGGCGGCGCGATGGCTCGCTCAGCCCGGTTCCAGCGGGCGAAGGGCCAGGGTGCGGCCGGATCTTCCGCGGCCGCCCCGCCCGTGCGCGCCTTCTCCGCGGCCCGGGCCGCCGCGAAGGCGCGCCCCAGGTGGGCCAGCGCGCGGTCCACCTCCACCGCCAGCGACCCGCCGGACGGCACGTTCACCCGGTAGGTGTCATCGTTGGCCGCCGCCGTGTCGATGAGCACCACAAGCGCGGTCTCCATCACGTCCAGCGCGCGGTCATCCAGGACCCGCTCACCGGCAAAGAGGCCGGCGAAGCGCTCGGCGTCGATGCGGCCCGCGGCGAAGGCACCCAGGCCGTCCGCGGCCCGGGCGGCGGGGCCGGCCGCGGGCGCGCGGTTCGCGTCCACCAGGGCACGTACCTGGTCCACGGCCGCGGCCACCGCCGCGTGGAAGCTCTCCCTGGGGGCGGCCAGCGCCGCCAGGGCCTGTGCGGTCCGATCCTCAGACGGCATAGCGATCCAGCTCCTGGTTGAGCAGCGTCACCTTTTCCTCCGCACTCCTGCTGGCCACGCGCCGCAATTCCTCGTAGCGGGGCCGGGATTCATCCCGGAAGAACACGCCCAGGCGGATGCGGTCCGACATCTCGGCCAGCCGCCGCGCTCCGTCCAGGTCGAGGGGATCATGGGTGATCCGGTTCTTGTACGTGGCCTCGAGCGAGGGGACCTGCACACCGTCCTCATGGACCAGCAGCTCCACCATGTCGGGCCGCCGCACCGCCTCGGCGTAGATGAGCGGCGTAAAGACCGGGCAGCGCTGAAGGATGCGCACGAATGCAAAGCCCTTATGCCGGTATGCCGCCTCGATGGTGGCATAGAGATGGGCGGGGATCCACTCCGCCGTCTGCGCCACGAAGGAGGCGTTGGTGATGCCCAGCGTGGCCTGGATGGGGTTCAGCGCCGGCAGGTAGCTGCCCGTGGGCTGCGTGTTGCTCCTGAAGCCCTGCGGCGTGGTGGGTGACGTCTGCATCTTGGTCAGCCCGTAAATGTTGTTGTCCAGCAGCAGCGCGGTGAGGTTCATGTTGTAGCGCACCGCGTGCAGCCAGTGGCCCGCGCCGATGGAGGTGCAGTCCCCGTCTCCCATGACCACGAAGACGTCCAGTTCGGGCCGGTTCAGCTTCACGCCCGTGGCCACCGGCAGCGCGCGCCCGTGCAGACCGTGGAAGCCGAAGGTCTTGAGATAGTGCGGGAAGCGGCTCGAGCAGCCGATCCCCGACACGAAGACCGTGTTCTCCGGCCGCAGCTGTTCGGCGGTAAGCAGCTTCTCCACCGCCGTGAGCACGGAGTGATCCCCACAGCCCGGGCACCAGCGCGCCATGGCACCCTCGTAGTCACCCATCTCGAAGACGCGGTCGTCATCCACGCCGCAGCCCAGCAGTGAGCAGCTCACGCGGCACCTCCCCTGGTCAGCTTTGCTTGCATGGCGCGCAGGATGGCGCCCGGTCGGAGCGGCTCGCCCAGCACCCGCGTCCAGCAGTCCACGTCCACGAGCGTCTGCGCCCGCAGCAGCAGCGCCAGCTGCCCGTAGCGGCGGTTCTCGGGCGTGATGAAGGGGTCGTCCGGCTCGTCGCTGTAGTTGATCTCCACCGTCATGACCCTGCCGAAGCGCAGGAAGATCTCCTTCAGCCCCGGCTGCAGCGGGGACAGGAAGGTCAGGTGCAGCGAGGAGACCCCGAGTCCCGCGGCGCGCGCCCGATCCACCGCCTCCTCGATGGCGCCCTTGGTGCTGCCCCACCCCACCACCAGCAGGTCACCCTGCGCCGGGCCGTAGACCTTCGGCGGGCGGAGCGTCTGCTGAAAGACCGCCAGCTTGCGGCTGCGCATGGCGTGGCTGCGCTGCACGGTGGCGGCGTCGTAGGCCACCTTGCTGCGCTCGTCGTGGGCCAGACCCGTGGCGGTGTGGGCGCCGCCCACCATGCCCGGGACGAACCGTCGGGAGAGCCCCGTCCGGGCGTCCCAGTCATACGGCCGGAGCCCCTCGGGTGGGGCGGACAGGTCGACGGGCGCGCCCTGCCAGGCCGTGCTCGGATCGGGCCGCGGGAAGGGCTGCACGCCGGTGGCCAGATTGGCGTCCGTGAGCACCATGACCACCATGCGGAAGGTCTCCGCGATGCGCCGGGCGGTGATCATGGCGTGGAAGCACTCCTCGATGGTGGCCGCCGCCATGACCACGTGGGGCGCGTCCCCCGTCTGGCCGTACATGGCCGCCAGCAGGTCCGACTGCTCCACCTTGGTGGGCAGCCCGGTGCTGGGGCCGCCGCGCTGCACGTCCAGCAGCACCAGCGGCGTCTCGGTCATGGCGGCCAACCCCAGGAATTCCGTCTTCAGCGCCAGGCCCGGACCCGAGGTGATGGTGAACGCCACCTTACCGGCCCACGAGGCGCCGATGGCCACGCCTACGGCCGCAATCTCATCTTCCGCCTGGTGGACGATGCCGCCATACGTCTCGAATACCTCGCCCAGGTGGTGGGAGACGGAGGTGGCGGGGGTGATGGGGTACATGGCCGCCAGCTCCATCCCGGCCGCCACCGCGCCCAGCGCCGCCGCCTGGTTGCCGTTCATGACCACCTTGGCGGTCTCATCCGTGGTTGCGGGCACCTCGAAGCGGAAGTCCAGGTGCTCGGCGGCCCAGCGGTAGCCCAGCTCCAGGAGCTCCACGTTGCGGTCGTAGATCTCCTGGCTCTTCTTGCGGAACTGGAAGGCAATCTCTTCCTTGATGCGCTCCACGTCCCGGTCGTAAATCCACGCCAGCATGCCCAGGGCAAACATGTTCTTGCCCTTGCGGGCGTTGTCCACCACGGTCAGGCACTGCTCCTCCATGGGCACCAGTACGATGCGGTAGCTGGCCTCGGAGAGCTCCGCCATGGCCTCCGCCCACGCCGTGCGGATGTCCCCATCGGCGTGGGTGGCCCACATGTCTTCCATGAGGATGATGGCGTTCTCGCCGATGGCACCCAGGTGATGGCGCCCCAGCAGAACCTGTTCGTTGAACGCCACCATGAGGTCCGTCTCGTCACCCCAGTTGGTCACCTCCCGGGAGCCGATGCGGATGCGGTTGCCGCTGGCGCCCTCGGCGTTGCGCGGCGGGGGTTGGATCTCGGCGGGGATGATCTCCACCGTCCACACGCCGTTGCCCATCTTGGCGGACACGGAGCCGAAGATCTGCCCGCATTTCTGCGCACCTTCGCCGGCGTCGGAGACCACTTCCACCGTGTGGACGTCCACACGGACCGGGGTGGGCGCCGCCGGCGCCATGGCTGTTCCGGGGCTCTCCCGGAGACCGGCCTCTGTGGTGGCCATGATCCGCCTTTCAGTCCTGGACGCGGTAGTTATCGGGGTGGCTCGTGATGCGACGGCTCTCCCAGTTCGACTCCCGGCCAGCCCGAGCGTGCCGGCGGGCGCCGTGCACAGGCCGTTGCGTCGAGGTCGGCCTTTCGGGTCGGTCGAGCTCCGCCCTGGGAGGAGCCGTCGCCGATTACTGGTCCAGAAGGTAGGCCCGCCGGGCGCCGCGATCTGTCGGGGGATGGCGGAAAATCTGTGGTGAGCGGATCGCGCGGCCGGGTGGTAGATTCCCCTACAGCCCATGGCTTCCGTGGGGGGCGGTGCCAACGCGGCGGCGCCGGCAGGCGTCTTCCCCACGGCAGTCTTCGCTCGGAACCCCTACCCTCCCGGGAGGTCCCAATGAGCCGCTATACCTTCGCCCTGGCGGGCGCCGCGCTCGCCCTCACCACCGCCGCTCCCCTGGCGGCCCAGATGATGGCGCCGCCCGCGGATCCCGAACCCGTCATCAAGGAATGGACTGTGCCCTGGGGGGCCGAGGGGCGCCCGCGCGATCCATTCATGCCGGCCGACGGCGAGCGCGTCTTCTTCGTGGGCCAGTCCGGCAACTACATCGGCTCCCTGGATCCCGCAACCGGCCAGTTCCAGCAGTACGAGATCCCCGAGGGTACGAACCCGCACAACCTGATCGTGGACGAGGCCGGGCAGGTCTGGTACGCCGGCAACCGCAACGGCACCATCGGGCGCCTGGATCCGGCCACCGGGCAGAGCAAGATCTTTCCCATGCCCGAGGGCGTCAGCGACCCGCACACCCTGGTGTTCGACAAGCAGGGCAACATCTGGTTCACGGCGCAGCAGTCGGGCGTGGTGGGCCGACTGAAGATGGCCACCGGGCAGGTGGACGTGGTCACCGTGGAGGGCCAGCGGACCCGGCCCTACGGCATTCTCATGGATGACCAGGACAATCCCTGGATCGTGCTCTTCGGCACGAACCGCGTCATGACGGTGGACGCCGCCACGATGGCGCCGCGCTACTTCGACCTGCCACGTGAGGAGGCCCGCCCGCGCCGCATCGGCCGCACCACGGACGGCATGATCTGGTACGGTGACTGGACGGCCGGCATGCTCGGCCGCCTGAACCCGACCACGGGCCAGGTCACGGAGTGGCAGCTCCCCGGCGGCGAGCGCGCCCGCCCGTATGCCATGGGCGTGGACAGCCGCGATCGCGTGTGGGTGTTCCAGACCGGCATCCAGCCGAATACGCTGGTGGGCTTCGACCAGAACACGGAGTCGTTCCTGTCGGATACGCCGGTGCCGAGCGGCGGTCGCACGGTCCGACACATGCACTTCCACGCGCCCACGAACAGCTTCTGGTTCGGCGCGGACACCGGCACAATCGGGCAGGTCATCCTGCCGTGAACCGCGCCCGCGAGCGCGACGGGCTGGCGGCGGCGTTCGTGGCCGGGCTCCTGGCCACGGCCGCCGCCGCGGGCACGCCCGGGCTGGACGGCCCCGTGCCCGGCCACACGGGCGGCTTCGGCGAGCCCACCTGCCACGCCTGCCATGCCGACGGGCCCGAGCCCGCGGTGGGTGGCGTGAGCATTCAAGGGCTGCCCGAGCGCTTCGTACCCGGCAAGCGCTACCAGCTCACCCTCGTGTTGGACGGCACCCCCACCCGCGCCGCCGGCTTCCAGCTTGCCGTGCGCGGCGCTCCCGGCACGCCGCGGGAGGGTGAGCAGGCGGGCGTGCTGGCGCCCGCGGGCGAGCGCGCTCGCGTGCGTGAGGGAGCCGGCGGCGTCCAGTACCTGAGCCACAGCTGGGACGGCGTCCTGCAGCCGGAAGCCGGCCAGGCCCGCTGGTCCTTTACCTGGACGGCCCCCGCGGACATGACGGACGTGGCCTTCCACGTGGCCGCCAACTACGCCAATGACGACGCATCAGAGTTGGGGGACATCGTCCGCACGGGCGCGTGGCGGCTGCGCCTGGCGGAGAAATCACCCGCCCACCTGTCGCCGACGGGAACCACCCGCTAGACTCGCCGGAAGCAGCCCCGGCCAGGGCCGGGCGGGGCGCATCACCTCCGCGCACCGGAGCCGTGCCCACGCACACCAGCGCCCACCGCTCATGGCCAGGGGATTGGGAGGTGCGCCTCACCGCGCGCCACCGTCTCTGGGCGCGCCTGGATCCGCCGCGGCTCTTCGTGGTCTCGTTCGCGGCGCTCGTGGCGCTCGGCACGCTCGGCCTGAAGCTCCTGCCCGGGCTCTATACCGGGGAGCCCCTTTCCTGGCTCGACGCGCTCTTCACCGCCACCAGCGCCGTGTGCGTCACCGGCCTGATCGTGGTGGACACGGCCACGTACTTCACACCCGCCGGGCAGGCTTTCCTGCTGCTGCTCATCCAGCTCGGGGGCCTGGGCATCGTGGCCTTCACCACGCTCATCATTCTGGCGCTGGGCCGACGCCTTCCCCTGCACCACGAGGCGCTCTCGAGCTCGGGCACGGAGGTCTCTCCGCACCTGGATTTCCGCACCCTGGGACGGGACGTGGTGCTCTTCACGCTGGTGTTCGAGGCACTCGGATTCCTGGCGCTCTGGCTGCTCTGGGTGCCGCGCTTCGGGCCCGTGGACGCCGCCTGGCCGGCGCTCTTCCACGCTGTGAGCGCCTTCTGCAACGCGGGCTTCTCCGTCTTCAGCGATTCCCTCATGGGATTTCAGCGCGGGCCGTGGTCGCTCGCGGTCATCATGGCCCTGATCCTGGTGGGCGGGATCGGCTTCATCACCATGTCGGAACTACGCCTGCTGCTGAAAGGCAGGCGCGCCCGCCGGGCGGTCCGCCTGTCGCTCCACTCGAAGCTGGCGCTCAGCGCTACCGCCGTACTCCTGGTCCTGGGCTGGGTCGGCTTTGCCATTTTCGAGTGGCAGAACACGCTCAGTGAACTCCCCGCCTGGTCGCGCGCCATGAACGCGCTCTTCATGAGCGTCACGGCCCGCACGGCCGGTTTCAACACCGTCTCGTACGCCCAGGCGTCCGAGAGCAGCAATTTCTTCAGCATCCTCCTCATGAGCGTCGGTGGCTCGCCGGGCTCCACGGCGGGTGGGCTGAAGACCACGACCGCGGCCGTCATCGTGCTGCTCGCCATCGCGCGGCTACGCGGCGAAGGGGTGGTGAACGTGTGGGGGCGCACCATTCCCTCCGCCACGGTGGAGCGCGCGGTGGGTCTATTCGTGGTGGTCTTCGCGCTGGTGGCGCTGGCCACCTTCACCCTCACCGCCGCCGAGCTGGGCCATGCCGCCCATCCGGACGCGGCGGGCGGCCTGCTCATGTTCATGTTCGAGGCGGCCAGCGCCTTCAACACCGTGGGGCTGTCGATGGGGGCCACCCCGGAGCTCGGGACGGTCGGCCGCTGGGTGGTCATTCTGCTCATGTTCGTGGGCCGCGTGGGTCCGGTGACGTTCGTGGCGGCGCTGGTCCTGCGCCGCACCGTTCACGACCGTCACTTCCGCTACGCGCACGAAGACGTCATCACCGGCTAGACGGGATGCTGCCATGAAACGCTTCATCGTCATCGGACTGGGTAACTTCGGCTCCAGCGCGGCCGAGGCGCTATACGGCATGGGACACGACGTCGTGGCGCTGGATATGGACGAGGACATCGTGGACGGCGTGGCACCGCGCGTGACGCGCGCCGCGGTGGGCGATGGCCGCGACGTGCGCACGCTCGAGCGCCTGGGCGCCGCGGACGTTGACGCCGCGGTGGTCAGCACCGGCGACGACATCACCGCCAGCATCCTCACCACGCTGGGTCTTCGGGACCTCGGCGTGCGGGAGGTGTATGTGAAGGTCATCTCCAGTGACCATGCGCGGGTCATGGACAAGATCGGCGCCACGGAAACCGTCTTCCCGGAGCGGGAATCGGCCCTTCTCCTGGGCAAGCGCATCTCCCACCGGGGCATTCTGAACTACGTTCGGCTGGGCGAAGGCTTCAGCGTCCAGGAGATGGCCGTGCCCGATGCCTGGGTGGGCAGGTCGCTCCGGGAGCTGGAGCTACCGCGCACCTTCCGCATTGCGGTCATTGCCGTGCATGACATCCTCAGCGGGAAGATGATTCCCATTCCGGAGCCGGACGCGCCGCTCAAGGAATCGGACACCCTGCTGGTGGCCGGCGCGGACGCCGATCTGGCGCGGGCGGCCGACAGAAGCTGATATTGGTGTGCGTCCCGTGTTAGATTGAGATATGCTCGGCTACCGCACCTACATCCTCGACGAGAGCACCGACTGGGTCGTGTTCGTGCACGGCGCGGGCGGCAACTCGTCCATCTGGTTCCGGCAGCTGCGCGCCTTCCGGGAGCACTTCAACGTGCTCATGGTGGACCTGCGGGGGCACGGGGAATCGGCGCAGCTGGGCGGCGATCGGCACCCCTACACCTTCGAGGCCGTGAGCGCGGACGTGGTGGAAGTGCTGGACCACCTGGGCATCCAGAGCGCGCACTTCGTTGGCATCTCACTGGGCTGCCTCATCATCCGCACCATCGCCGAGGTGGCGCCGGAGCGCGTCAGTTCCATGGTGCTGGGCGGGGCCATCGTGCGCCTGAACCTGCGCTCGCGCTTCCTGGTCACCATGGGCAATGCGCTCAACCGCGTCATGCCCTTCATGTGGCTCTACCGGCTCTTCGCCTGGGTCATCATGCCCCGGCAGCGCCACCGGGAGAGCCGCATGCTGTTCGTCCGCGAGGCCCAGAAGCTGGCGCGCAAGGAGTTCCTGCGCTGGTACCGGCTGAGCCTGGAGATGACCCCGCTGGCCCGGCTCTTCGAGGAACCCGAGGCGCCGGCCCCCACGCTCTATCTGATGGGCGACGAGGACTACATGTTCCTCCCCGCGGTGCGCCGCATCGCGGCCCATCAGCGCCGCGCCCTGCTGCGGGTCATCGTGCGCTCGGGGCACGTCTGCAACGTGGACCAGGCCGAGCTCTTCAACCGCCACTCCATCGACTTCCTCAAGAACCCGGGGCTGGCCACGGCCTGAGCGTCGCCCGGGCCGCCGCACCGCAGGTGCGCCAACGACGAACGACGCCGCGGGCCGTGCAGGCCGCGCGGCATCGTCGCTTTGATCCGTTGCCGAACCATGTCCACGGCCGCCGCAGGCGCCGCCGCGCCGCTTGCGGGGCCGGCTCCCCGCCAGGAGCCTTCCCAGCACTGCCCGCCTCCCCTGCGGGCCATTCCGCACAACGGCCGTCCGGGCGATCGCCGTTGTGCAGGATGGCCCGCGCTGGACGCTATTCCGCACAATCGCCTCCGACCGGCGGGGCCGCTTGTGCATTATGGCCCGCCCTCGACGCAGAAGTGCAATGGCGCCGCTCCCGGCCGGCCGATTGTGCATTCTTGCGCCCCACCCGCGGGCTTACCCGCCGCTCGAGGCGCTGCGCCACAACCTGCGCGCCATCGCCGCGGCGGCGGGCGCCGGACGACCCGTCCTGGCCGTGGAGAAGAACAACGCCTACGAAATTCAGATCCCGTCGATGATGGCGTTCAGCGTAGCGCTCGGCCGCATGGCGGCGCCCGCCCGCTCCAGGTCGGGCATGTAGTAGCCGCCGATGTCCTGCGGGCTGCCCTGCGCGCCGTTCAGCTCCGCCATGATGCGCTCCTCGTTGTCCGCCAGCGCGGCGGCCACGGGCGCGAAGCGCGCCGCCAGCGCCGCGTCGGCCTGCTGCTCCGCCAGCGCCCGCGCCCAGTAGAGGGTGAGGTAGAAGGTGCTGCCGCGGTTGTCGATCTCCCCCACCTTGCGCGACGGGTAGCGCGCGTGCTCCAGGTAGTCGGCGGTGGCGGCGCCCAGGGCGTCCGCCAGCACGCGGGCGCCGCCGTTGTCGAAGCGCTCCCCCAGATGCTCCAGCGAGGCCGACAGCGCCATGTACTCGCCCAGCGAGTCCCAGCGCAGGTGCCCCTCCTTCTGGAACTGCTGCACGTGCTTGGGCGCCGAGCCGCCCGCCCCCGTCTCGAAGAGGCCGCCGCCCTTCAGCAGCGGCACGATGGAGAGCATGCGCGCGCTGGTGCCGATCTCCAGGATGGGAAAGAGGTCCGTCAGGTAGATCGGCACCAG
>Ga0214473_10002784_pt1 | contig 21396 bp, 9 predicted proteins | sample RVTome_7_FD_203509 | JGI IMG/M metagenome (GOLD analysis project Ga0214473, IMG submission 203509) | Soil microbial communities from uranium-contaminated site in the Upper Colorado River Basin, Wyoming, United States - RVT98D197 | ecosystem: Environmental > Terrestrial > Soil > Contaminated >... | reverse complement strand
GCGCCAGGATCGCCGCCCGATACTCTTGCCTCGAGTTTCCACCCATATTCGTGTCTCCCTTCGGTAACACCAATGAGGAGGCAACGTATCATTTCCCAACTCCCCTTTCTTGCCCTTCGGTAACATTCATTGTGAGGCAATTCGGTGATCGCGAACTCTGTTTCCTTTCGCTTGTCATCGGTGCGCACATTCGTATATTGGGCCGATGGTAACGTCCTGTGGCCTGGAATTTCTTCGTCGGTACGACCGCAATCTGTGGGTTCTATCGGTGGGTTGGCTGGTCGGCGCCATGGGTTTCGCCATCTCGATGCCGTTCATCTCGATCTACTTCCACTCCGAGTACGGTCTGTCGATGACCAAAATCGGGCTCTTCTTCGGCGTCATGACGCTCATCCGCTCCCTCTCCCAGGTGGTGGCCGGTGAACTGTCCGACCGAGTGCCGCGAAGCTGGATGCTGGTGCACTCGCAGATTTTCAGAGGCGTGTCGTTCGCGCTGATAGCGCTGTCGATCCACTACCGGATGGGTTTCTGGGTGGTGGCCGCTTCTCTTTTGATCTCGGTGATCTTCGGCGCGGTCTTTCATCCCGTCGCCAACGCCCTGGTGTCGGACATCCTTCCCGAAAAGCAGCGGCTCGACGGTTACGCCATCACGCGCGCCGCCGGCAATCTGGGTTGGGCCATCGGTCCGGCCATCGGCGGCTTTGTGGCCAGCGCTTCCTATTCGGTGCTGTTTTTTATTTCATCGCTTATCATGCTGGCCTCGGCGGTGGTGTTCTGGGTCTGGATGCGTGTGCCGCCGGCGGCCGCGCCGCTGGACCGCTTCAAGCTGGCCGACGTTATCGCCATCAGGCATGATCCCTGGCTGGCCCGACACTCGCTTTTGGTTTTCATCCTGTACCTGGTAGTGGCGCAACTGATCGTGCCGTTTTCGGTGTACGCCGTTGAGATCACCCACGCCATATCCAAGATGGAACTGGGGTATCTGTTCACCCTTAACGGTTTGATGGTGGTGGCGTTGCAACTGCCGATCACGCGGCTGCTCTCGCGCTTCAGTCTGGCGGCGCAACTGGCCCAGGGATCATTCTTGTACGCGGTCGGCTATGGTCTGATGGGCTGGCTGATCGGCTTCGAGTATTTCGCGCTGGCTATCGCGATCGTGACTGTCGGCGAGATGGCTATGTCGCCGCCGTCGCTGACCCTGGCCTCGCGGCTGGCGCCGCCGGGGCGTATGGGACGCTACATGGGCGTGTACAGTTTCTTCGTCGCTTCCGGCTGGTCGATCGGGCCGCTCTTCGGCGGTTTGGTGCTGGATTGGTTTGCCGCCTCGACGGCCCTGGCTTGGATCGTCATTTCGTCGATGGCGCTGGTGTCAGGCTTCGGATATCTCCGGTGGCGGCGGATGTTCACCGCGAAAGTAGGGTAGAGGGTCGTCGCGTCAGCGGATAATGGCAAACTTCCCGAGTTGTGTCCGTTCGGCCGATTCAACCACGAAGTAGTACAGGCCGGTTACGGCCAATTGGGTGTTGCGCGTGATCAGGTTCCATTCGTGATGTGATGAGGTCGGTTCGGCCGGGTCCATATTATGAACCAGTTCCCGCACCAGGTCGCCGTCCAGGGAGAATATCTTGATGACACATTTGGCCGGCAGGTTGGCGAAATGTATCCGTTGCCGACGATCTTCGGATTGGTCACGATCCAAGCGGTTTTCCAGTCCGCGCTCGGCGTAGTTTGCATCGATACGATAGGGGTTGGGATAGACGTAGGCATCGAGACCGCCGACGGCCACTTCCTCGGATGATGATTGGGCGTAGGCCAACTGGGCGTTGTTGATTACCGACGTTTCCAGAGCCGGCAAGCCGGCTATGGGAGAACCGAAATCGAACGCCGTCACCGATATGTAATACTGCACCGTCGGCAACAGCCCCATTAGGTCCATCTCGTACTCGAAATACTTGAGGCGTCCGTCTTCAGTCAGTTCGTCCGGCCGGGCCGAATCGGGAATCAGGCTGCTCGGATATGGCTGGCCGGGGAATCGTTTGCGTATGTCGGTCTGCACGCCCAGTTCGGAGACGTTGTAGTCCTGGGCTTCAAAGACATAGACCGATTCCGGAAACTCCGGATGGACATAGGGCCTGCTTCGCGTGTAGGCAAGGGGATAGAATTCAGTGTCATTACAGGAGTCGGCGTAGAGGCAGCGCAGCGAATCGATGGTGAACGGTATCTCCAGAAGCCGGTACTGGCCGTTAATGAAAATGTATTTGTTGTAATCCTCCTTGTCATACGACGCCACCACCGAGAAACTGGAGGGTCGGTCGTCGCGGGCGTAGTAAACCCGGTAACCCTCGAAGTCGACCACCCGCGAGAAAATGTCCCGAGTGGTTTCCGAGCGCAGTCCGTTGAACCGAATGGCCAGGCGCTCCACCGAGGGGACGATCCAGACCTCGGGCGCGGGCGGGGGGCCGGCGCCGCGAAAGTCCGGCACGCCGTCGCCTTCATAAAAGAGTGTGTCACAGTCGGTGTATTCGGTAATCGTGATGGTGGTATCGTGTCCGTTGATGACCGTGTCTACCGTTGAGACTACCGAATCGGCGCAGCAGACGCGGCTCTTGCCGAGATAGCCGTCGATGTCGGTGTCGATTCCTGGGTTATCGTAGACCCACGATGCCCACCGCGAGTTGGCGGCCAGACCGGAGAAGTTCAGCGAACGGTAGAAGACGTCGGGCCGGTGAGGTTCCCATAAGTCATCGAAATTGGTTGGGCTCGACTGTACGAATCGGCCACCTATCCAGGCAAAAGAAATCGGCAACTCCTGACCGGGGTAGATGTCGAACGGTCCGAACGACAGCAAATAGCGGCAGTCATAACCGTCGGCTACGTCCTCGGCGTTTTCCGGCGGCGGCAGCCAACCGGTCTGGCTGTGGTTCAGGGCGACAAAATACTGGTCGTAATCGAACTCCGGGTGACTGAGAACGTAGTATTTGTTCTTATCTCCCTCCGGTGTGCCCAGCCTCCCCCCAAGCGGTCGGAACGGGTCCTCCGGTGTTCCCAGGCGGCGCGGTCCGAAATCTCGGGAGGGGTCGGTGTAGTCGATGATCCACCAGTTGAATGAGTACTTCGGCTCCACGGCCGGCGTGCGCACCACCCGGACGCCCACCGCGTGCGGAACGGACTTGTCGTCCCAGGCGCCGCCCAATGGGTCGCCGTCGTTGTCGGTATGGTAGGCGATGTTAACGGTGTCGATGAAACCACAACCCTCCGGCGCCGGATAGGTGCGTAAAAACCCCACCATGTCGTCGTTCCAGTGCTGGGCATCCCCGTTGGTGACATGCCAGACATCGCCGTCGAGCCATATGCCCAGGTAAACCTCCCGCAGCGGTTTGGTATGGATGTTCTGCACGCGGTAGTCGAACAGGATGAAATCCTCGGCATAGGAATAGCTCCAAGCCATGGAGCGCTGAGTAACCTTGATCCCCAGAGGTCGGTGGGGTCGATTATCGGTGTAATCGGTTCCTGTGAATCCGGCGTCAGTCAGGGTGTCGGTGTACTCGCATATAATGTCCTCCTCGGAGTTCGCGGTCGGTTCGTAGTAGCGACTGTTCGGATCGATGGACTCATAGCGAAAGTCTCCGAACGGTTTGATCTCCGGCCAGAACTCGGTGGTTTCATAGAAGTCTTCATCACCGACCGACACGAGCGTATCATTCCCCTTGATTGCCCCGGCCCAGATGGCCGCCACCCACAGATAGACAAGATCGCTGTTTTTGGGAAACTCACACGAAGGGATTGACAGGCCGGTCAGAGGATCAGGGATCGAACGCCCACGAGTCCCGAAGGTGCCGTTGTTGGCGATGGCCAGCCGGATATTGCCGCGCTTGTGGACGGCGTACTCGACGACCGGATCGACGGCGGATTTCGGTCCCGGCCGATCCTTCTCCAAACATGCGGTCTTAGGGTCGACCGCATGGCGGGCCGTCGCGACGGCGAACGAGACGATCAGCAAAAAGGCCGACCAGGCCAAGGCTCCGGCACAGCCTTTTACGGAGAGAGGCTTCTGCATCGCGAGGCGCCTACATGATGATCGCCAGCTTGCCGATTTGGACCTCGCCTTGTTCGTCCTCTACCGTCCAGTAGTAGAAGCCGCTGACCACCATCTGCGTATTACGGGTGATGAGATTCCACTCCTCATGCGAAGCTTTGGGATCGGACGGGTCCTTGTCGTGGACCAGTTCGCGCACCAGGTCGCCGTCGACGGTGAAGATTCGGATGACGCATTTGGGCGGGAGGTTGGCGAAATTGAGGACGCGCATTCGATCCGGTGTACGAACAATGTCGGTAGCGCGCCCCTCAAAACCGCGTTCCCGGTAATCGCCGTCGAGGCGGTAAGGATTGGGATAGACATACGCCTTCAGTCCTCCGGATTTCACTTCCTCCCAGGCAGGGAGGGGGTAGGCGCTCTGGGCCCCGGCCGTCACCGACGTCTCCAACGCCGACAGCCCGGACTCGGGGGAGCCATAGTCAAAAGCAGTTACGTTCACCCAATAGGCCACTGTCGGCAGCAGGTCGGTGATTACCGTCTCGTACTCGAAGTACTTCAGGTAACCGTCCTCGGTAAGTTCATCCGGCTGCGCTGAATCCGGGATGAGACTGCTCGGATACGGCTGATGGGGATAGATCTTGCGCATGGGCGTATTCACGCCCAGTTCGGAGACGTTGAAGTCCTGGGCTTCGAAAACGAAGACCGACTCCGCAAATCGGGGGTGAACATATGGCCAGCTGCGCGTAAAGGCCAGCGGGTTGAAATCGAAATCCCCACACGAATCGCCGTACAAGCAGCGCAGGTCATTAATCGTGAACGGCACGTCGAGAAGGGCGTAGCCATCGGCTGCTGCTTCCGGATTGCCGGGATCGTAGGTCAGCTTGTTGTAGTCCTCTATGTCGTAGGAAGCCACCACACCGAAGCTGGCCGCTCGCTCATCGCGCGCCAGGTATATACGGTACCCCTCAAAGTCGACGTGGTGAGAGAAAACATCAATGGCTGTTTCCGAGCGGAGACCGTTAAAGCGTATCTTCAGAGTGTTGGTGGTCGGGAACACCCAGAAATCAGGTGCGGGCGGGGGAGCGGCGCCGCGAAAATCAGGAACACCGTCACCCTGGTAGAAGAAGGTGTCGGCGTCGGTACAGAGGTAGTCGATGATACTGTCGATCCCGCCGGAATCATTATAGAACGTGTCAAAGACACCGAGAGAGTCGGCACAGCAGATATGATAAAGACCGGCAAAGCCGTCCACGTCCGTGTCCACGCTTGGGTTGTCGTAAATCCACGCCGCCCAGGTGGAGTTGAGGGCGAGGTCGGAGAAATCAAGGCCGGCATAGTATAGCGCCGGTTCGTCCGGCAGATAATCGATGTTGCCGGCGTCCCGGTGCAGGTCCATTCCGCCCACGTAGGCCAGCGATACCGGCAGGGTCTGACCGGGACGGATCGTGAACGGACCGAAGGACAGCAGGTAGCGAGTGTCGTAACCATCGGCAAAGTCACCGGCTCGACTCTGGTCCGGAAATAGCCAGAGTGTATCGGTCGGTTGGATGGCCGCCGCAAACTCCTGGTCGTAATCGAACTCCTGATTGCCCATGAAATTATATTTGTTCACGTCCCCTTCCGGGGTGCCGATACCGCCGGTGCCGAGGTTTCGCCATGTTTCCGGATTCTTGTGACGGGGGCCGAAATCCAGCGAGGCGTTACCGTTGCTGATCCACCAGTTGAAGGATACGGTCATATCCTCGGCCGGCGTGCGCACGATACGCGTAGCCGTGACGTGCTTGGCTGACGAGGGGGCGCTGAAATCGCCGTCGTTATCGGCGATCCAGGCCATGTTGACCGTATCTCTAAAGACACAGTTGCCGAACTCAGTGGGATACGCGCGAACGAATCCGCACAGATCATCGATGTAACCGGCGGTGTTACTGCAGTCCCAACACACGTCGGCGTCGACATAGACACCCATGTAAACCTCATTTAGTTCAAGGGTGCCGATATTTTTGACCTGGTAATCAAACAGCACGAAATCCTCGGCGTATGAATAGGACCAGGCATAGGTGACGTCGGTTACCTCGATGTTCAGCGGGATATGAGGTCGCCCGAAGTAGTCGGCAGGCACCCCGTCGGTAATGGTGTCGGTGTAAACGCAGATGAAATCCTCCTCCGACACCGCCCCGTCATACAGCGGGGAATTGGGGTAGGTGATCGACCGCTTCACCATATTTCCGAACGGCTGGACATCCGGAAAGAACTCCCGTGTGGACGACCAACCGTCGGCCCCCACCGAGACCAACGTGTCACGACCCACCACGGCGCCGATCCAGAAAGCGCCGGCAAAGAGATACTCAACGTTTGACCCGGCCGGATACTCGCACGACGGGACACTCTCGCCGGTGAAGGCGTCCGGCGGCGGTCCCGACCTGAAGCCGGTGCCGAAGGTGCCGTTGTTGTTAATGCCCAGTCTGATCGTGCCGATTCGGTGGGCCGCAATCTGGTGCGCCACCGTCACCGTGGCTTTACCGCCGTTGTTGTCCTTAGAATCGAAATCGGCCGCGGCGCGCGGCCAGGTTTGGCCGGCCAGGAGCACCATCGCCAATAGGCACAGGCCGAATCTCAGCTTGCTTATCGCCATATCTCCAGACATCTTCAAAAGGATTCGCATTCTCTCACTCTGACGTCTCAGTTTGTCGATTTGTTTAGAGCCGACCCGAGGCCGGACGAATTTAAATACTAACTCAAATTCCCCCTGTTTGCAAGGGCTTTCGCCAAAAATCTCAGGGCCGGAGGCCCTGAAAGGCGTCTGCCGAACGATGATTCGGTTGCCTTCGACGACACCGATAACGTCTGCCAAGAAAAATCCTCCCGGCCGGGCAGGGAAGATAACATATAATCCTGGCTCGTGGACGGCGCCACAGGTCAGCAACCGCAGGGCGGCGGGCCGCCGGAGAACATCCAGTCAACTATGTAGACCATATCAGCAATGTCGACATTACCGTCGCAATTGACATCGGCCGCTTGAAGCGGGGACGGGGGCGGGCCACCGGAGAACATCCAGTCGACCAGATAGACCAGATCGGAGATGGTAATCCCTGAAACGCCGTCCAGGTCGCCGCGCTGAACGCACAACTGGACCAGTCCGGCGGCGGTTCTGGGCTGGTAGTCCAGAATGGAGCCGTTAAACGCCGGGAGGCGTGTCAGGTAGCCGTCCAACACGATCGGGGTGGTCTGGCTGGGTTGGGCCGAACCGTCGATCAGGAAGTAGACCTTGAGGATCGGTCCAATGCCGGGCGCCAGGTCGGGGGCCGATCCGGTGGCCGAGGCCTTAAGTTGTACCGTGATCCGCTTGTTGGAAGGGCTGATGTGCACGAGACTCTGCTCCAGGAAGTAATCAGTTCGACAGCTATCGGTCGAGAAGTGATCGTACGTCAGCACCAGATCACCGCTGTATTCAATCGGCACGATGATCTCGTTGACCGGGATGCTGTTGCGTCCGGAAATCACGACCTCGACCAACTCGCCGGGCAAGGCCGCACCGGTGTCGGCGAGCATGGAATCAGCCAGCACCTTTATATAGTTGGTCTTGATCGCCGTGCGGATGTCCTCGCCCGCCTGCACTTCCAGGCTGACATCGAACATGCCCGGCGAGTTATAGGTGTATACGGGGAACTGGATCGAATCGTAGCCGCCGTCACCGAAATCCCAAGTCCATTTGTCTACCGCCAGCCCGGACGAAGCGGTGAATTCGACCGTCAGCGGCGCCCACCCGATAGTAGTATCGGCGGTGAAGGAAACCCCGACAATCTGGTCGCACGATCCCTGTAAGTTCGGCATCGGTCCGATCTTTTTATAGTGCGGCGCCTGCGGAGTGGAGTAGTCCATCAACAAATCGTGAATCTCCACGTAGTCAAGCGGTCGGCCATGCACCTGCTGATGGATGCCCTGCAGGACAGCGCAGGCCCCGACGATTATCGGCGAGGCGCTGGAGGTGCCGCCGAAGTAAGCCGTATAGAAGTTGGTGGTGTCGGTGCCGTACAGGTCGCCGTAGCCGAGCGTGTAAACGTTCGACCCGAACCCGTGAACATCGACCCGCTCACCGTAGTTGGTGAACCACTCCGGTACGTGACCGAGATCGCCCGCGCCCACCATCACGGCTCCCGAATACCTGAAGTCAGGGTCGAAGATATGTCCATAAATCGTTGTGTCGTCGAAGTTTTCCTCGCCGTTACCGGCAGCCTCAACTACGATGCGGCCGTTGGCCGATGCGGTCAGAATGGCGTCGAAAACGTCCTGCCAGTATTCCATCGCCACATATCCCAACTGACCGCTGACGGTCTCGAAGTTGTAGTGAGGACCAGGGGCGTGTAGTTCGATCAGGATAATGTCCCCCGCCACCGTATTGGCGGCGGCCGTGGTTACGGCGGCGGACGTGGACATGGAACCGACCGACACGGTGCCGAGATCGACATTGAAGGCGATACCGGTCATACCGAAACTGTTGGAGTCGGCCGCTACCTCGCCCAGGACGGCTGTGCCGTGATGCCACCAGCCGGGATCCTGGATTCTTGTTCCGGCAATATGAAAATTGTCCGTCCCACCGTGCAGGTCCTCATGCGACTGCACCCAGTTACCCTCGATATCGACGAATTTGACGTTGTCACCTTTGCCGCCGGGGAAGCTCCAGCCGTAGTAGGCGTCTATTCCGGTGGGGGCCGGCTGGAGATACCACTGCGACGTCTGCCAGATGGGGGTAAGGCGCGTCTGCACGGACAGGTTGGCCAACTGCGGATTGGGGGCGAAGTAAGCCGTCTCGATCAGGTCCAGTTCGTTGAGAGTACGCACTAGTTCGAGCTTCTCATGGTCACCGGCACCGTCGGCCAGAGTCAGGCGGTAGTAAAGCGTGAGGTCCGGCAGGGTCTGACCGCTCCGCCGGGCGCCGTCCTGGCGCATGCGATCCAAAGTCTCTTTCTCAGTCGCAAAATGGGGCTGGCAGGAGATCGCTTTGTCGTGCGAGAGAATGGTCTGGTTGAGTCGGTCCCATGCCGGAGAAATCATCTGGAATCGGCCGCCGTTGAAAACCGGCTGACCCATCCCCTCACGCAGTTTGAAGATGATCTCGTTGGTGTTGTCGTGCTGCGGCAGGGTCTGGTAAACCGGTTTGGCCGGCTCCGGTCGCAGCAATGGGCCGCCGGTAGCGGCGGTGACGAGAGAGATCGACAGCAAGCAAAGGATGGCTGCGGCCGTGGTGACGCTCAAGACGGATTTCGTTCTCATGATTATTCCCAAGGTTAGTACCGAATCCTATGTTGTTCTACACAAGCTGTCATAAGATAACATAAATTGATGATTTAGCAACGACAAAGCAGGCCAGCAGCCGAGTCTGTGTTTCACGCTGCGAGCAGGTCAGCCTCTTCTTCGCGTTTCGTGCTGTTATCTGAGCATGAGTAGCATACTTGTAAAGGCCGTGTCCCGCCGGACTGGTCGTGGCTAAGCTGGTCACGCTCGTTTGTCCCGTGACGATTGCCGACTTCCGCCGTAATCGGGTGGCGCCATTCGATGGACATAACAGCTTGTTAACCCGTCCGGTTCCTTGCGGGCGACACCGACCGCGCGGCAGATCTGGACATCTGCCGCGCACCTGAGGGGGATACCGAATGGGAAAGCGAACCATCATCTCGCGAATGCTAAGGGCCATCATTCCCTAAGTTTACCGTCCGGCCGCCTGGGAATATGAGTTGGCCGAGACCCCTCACATAAACGTAGCCGATGTCTTTCAAAAGGAGAAACGTCAGTCTATTCCGCTCGTCCCCGGTCCCTACGAACACTGGCAGCTTCTTGCTGTCGAATCTGACTTCACCTGCAAAACGGTGAATGCTTCCGTGACCGAACAAGATATCCTGCATGTTTCGCTGAGGCACATGATCTGATGGAAGCTCTAGATCCAACGACCAGACTCCACCCAAGTCACTTATTGTAACCGCGCTCGGTGAACCACTTTGTGTCGACACCCCAGTTACCACAACTCTGGAACCGACACCTCCGCGCATGATCTCATCCGCGATGGCTTGTTCTTCAGACTGAACCTGCTCAACGGTTAGTTCAACCTGATCCAGAAGACCGGCACCGGGTTCCAACGGCTTGCCAACTTTGGCATCATCGCTACCCGATGCAATGCCCTGATCTGCTACCGGCTTTGGTATGGATGTTCCACCCGGTGGATCAAAAGCATCCGGGGCTACGTCGCCGTTAATGACGCAAGTCGACACATCCATCTGCATCACCTTCTGGCCGCCCATCGTCACCACCGTCTTCATCGGTATCTGCACGCCGCTGGTCTCGGCGTAACCGGAGACGGCTTCCTCCAGAATGCCCTCGCCGGCCATCGTCTCACCCCAGTACTTGCGGCCGACCACGTGGCGGTCGGTCGGGTCGAGGGCCAAGTGGCAGATCATCTCGCCGTTCTGACCGATGATAGCCACCCAGTCGACCGGCGCACCGTTCAGTTCGCCGTCACCGTCGTACACGGCTTGATAATAAGGGCTGTCGGCGTGGCTGAGAATGTTGATGAGGTTGCGGGCTTTTTCCTTGTCATCGTCGGCAATATCCTCGGTGGTCATCTCCTCCGTCTCATTGGTCATCGGATTGATCTTCCATCCCGTGGCGCCGTTCCGAACCTCGACGATGTTGCGTCCCATCAGGTTCATTTCGTTGCGATGTTTGTCGGGGAAAACCTCCAGGGACGTCGTCGGCACCGGCATCTCCTGGGGGCCCATGACGATCGTCAAAGTCCCCTTGCGATGGACCGACTGGACCTTCTTCAGATTCTCCAGCCCGCCGGCCGCGGCCACGGCCTGACCCAAGAGACCTTTGCCGCGTTCGAGGTTTTCCGGCGTCACGGCGACTGCGGATTCCTCTTCGGCCGGAGGGATGGTGATATCGATAGTATCGACGGGACCAAGCCCCAGCGCCTCCAACGGCTCGTCGAACTCTTCGCCGTTGCCGACCACCAGAACTATCATCGAATCAGGGTGCAAATTGCGCTGAGCGGCCACCATGACGGCCTCGGGCGTGACCTTCTCGACGCCTTCTTTTTCCTTCTGGAGGAAATCTTCCGGCAGGCCATAGAAATCGTAGGTCATCATCCGTGTCACCACTTCCTGCTTGGAGTCGAAATTGAACACGAACGAATTAAGATAACCGTCCTTCCCCTTGTGCATTTCTTCTTCGGTGGGCGGGTCGGTCTGCATCGATTTGATCTGTTTGATCATCTCCTGAGACGCCTTGACCGTGTTCTCAGGTCCGGTCGAGCCGACCGCGAAGAAATAGCCTGGGAATGCCTCGTTCGAGACATAGCGACCGCCGACCGAGTAGGCCAGCCCCATCTTGGTGCGTACGGCATCCATCAAACGGCTGCCGAAGCCGCCTCCGAGGATAGCGTTCATCACGATCTTGTCGGCGTAGTCGGGATCGGTGACCAGGCCGCCAAGATGACCGATGCGGATATACGACTGCTTGGCGTCCGGCTTGTCGACGTAGTACACTTTGGAGCGCCACTGGTAGTCGACTTCCGGCAGCGGCGGCACCGGCACGTCCCCCTGGGGCCAGTCGGCGAAGTACCTGTTGACGGTTGCGAGCACGGCGTCACGGTCGTAGTCGCCGATAATCGCCATCTGGATATTCTGCGGAGCGATATAATCCTTGTGGAACGCCATCAGGTCGTCGCGGGTGATAGCATCGACAGTGGCGTACTCCGGAATACGGAAGTAGGCATCGTCGCCGTATACCAGCTTGCGCCATTCCCGGAGGGCCACGTCGCCGACGTCGTCATTGCGGCGCGAGATAGCCGACCGCTCCTGCATCTTGGCCAGATCGATCTTGTCCTGATCGAACACCGGTCGCCGCAGCACCTCGGCCAGCACCTCCAGGGCCAGATCCTGGTACTCGCTGAGCACGTTGATGCCGGCGGCGCCTTCGATGTCGTCGATGCCGATCTCGACCGAGGCGCCGATGCCTTCCAGCATCTCGTCGATCTCATCACCGGTCCACTTGGCCGTGCCGCCGGTGCGCATCACCGTTCCGCATATCGAGGCCAGGCCGGTTTTGTCGAAGGGGTCGAGATAACCGCCGCAGTTCAGGCGCACGCGAACGTTGAACAACGGCAACGATTTGTCCTGAAGAAGGTAGAGACGTATGCCGTTGTCGAGCGCGATCTTCTCGACTTCCGGTATCTCCAGTTTGTTCAGCGTCGGAAACTTGAGCTTGTCGACATCCTGCGCTCCAACCGCCGAAACCAACATGGTCAGCAGGAACGCGCCGACTATTATGAGCGAATACCTTTGCCTTGTCATCATAAGACTCCCTGCTATCCTTCCACCGTGTTCAGCTTGGCGACGGTGCGGTTTTCTTCGGTGAAGTACTGTTTGGCTACCCGCTGGATATCTTCCGAAGTGACTCCGTTGATCCGATCCAGTTCGCGGAACAGTTCGCGCCAGTCACCATAGTCGTTCTGAAAGCCCGACAGTTGGAAAGCCATTCCGAGATTGCTGCGCAGGCCGTTGACGAAAGACGCCTTAGCCCGAGCCTTGATCTTGTCCACCTCTTCGACCGGGATCAATTCGTTTTTGAGCTTTTCGATCTCGGCCAAGACCTGCTCTTCGCATTCTTCATTGGTGTGGCCCGTGGCCGGCAGGACATAAGCGAAACAGAGACAGGGATACTTGTTGCCGGGCCAACCGGCGTAAACGCCGACACTGGAGGCGATCTTCTTCTCTTTGACCAGGTTTTTGTACAACAGCGAAGTTCTGCCCTCGCCGAGGTAGTCGGAGATCGCCTCGATCACCGGCCAATCGGGGTGAGTCCCTTGCGGCACGTGGTAGGCCACGCCGAACAGCGGTTGGGCCGGATCATGGAGCGTCACGCGCTTTTCGCCCTTCTGCGGCGGTTCCACCGTCGCTACCGGCTCCGGTTTGGGACCGGACGGGATCCGTCCCCAGTACTTCTCAGCCAGTTTGAAGACCTCTTGGGGTTTGACGTCGCCGACGATGGCCAAAATCATGTTCGAGGGGATGTAATAGGTCTTGTAGAATTCGAGCGCCTTGTCGCGGTTGTAGTTCCTGATATCGGACATGTGGCCGACAATCGAGATGCCGTAGGGGTGAGCCGAGAACGCGGTCGAGGCCATGGCGTCGATAGTGCGCATGATCGGGTTGTTCTCCAGCACTTGCAGCCGTTCCTCGGCGATCACGTTGCGTTCGCGATACATCTCGCGCAACACCGGGTTGAGAAACCGTTCCGACTCCATGGCCATCCACAGCTCCAGCTTGTTCGACGGCAGACTCACGATATAAGAGGTTTGGTCCTTACCGGTGCCGGCGTTGATCCCGACGCCCCCTTCTTTCTCCAGGATGTGATCGAAAGCATTGGCCTCAACGTACTGGTTGGCGTCCTCGATAGCCTTGTCGAACGCCGCTTCCAGCTCGGCCAGACGCGTCGAATCGGCGCGCAGTCCCTTTTTGCGCTCGGCGCGGAGTTCCGCCCAGATCGAGTCCTCGGCTGCCATCGCTTTCAGTTCGGCGTCGATATCGGTGGTGCCGAGAGTGGTCGTGCCTTTGAACGCCATGTGCTCGAACATGTGAGCGAGGCCGGTGTACTCCTTGGGATCGTCGGCCCCACCCACGTTCACGAACGTTACGAACGATGCCACGGGGGCATCGTGGCGCTCCATCACGATGATTTTCAGGCCGTTATCGAGCGTCGTCTCGGATACCGACTCCTCCAGTTCGGAGAAGTCGTACCCGGACACCGCCGGTACCGTCAGCAGCACCAGACACGCCGCAGCGGCCAACCAGAAAGAACTCCTTTTCATAGGATCCTCCATCAACGAATTATGAAACTGCTGTTAACATCTCTTCAGTTGCAGGCGAATAAACGCCCCCATCGACGGCTTGTCAAGCCCGACGAGTATTAAGCCAACCGGTTCGATATTCTCCGGATGGGACAGAGGGACAGACATACAACTGTAAACGGTTAACAGGGCGGGGAGGTTTCAAGCATTATATCACTGGCCCGCGCGTTCGGGAGTGTTGAAAACCCTCCAGTACGACATTGCGAGGTCGCCGCAGACGACCGCGGCACTCTCATACTTTGTGCCGGGCAGGCAGTTGAGATCGCCACGCCTGCCCTTAAGAGCCACTTGTGGTCGGTAGGCTCGCGATGACGTTCATTGGGACTTTCTCAACAAGCCCGTCCGTCCGGGTTTCTATACCGACAACTTACTTCAGCAAAAACCCTCTTGCCTACAAGTACTCTCGCATGTGCGGGCGCAGGCTGTTGGGGCGGTCGTCGGCCAGACGGCGCCCACAATACCGGATGTCAAATGGGCGGGGTCTTAGGTGACCTCGCCCTGATCGGTAAACTCTGTTGCGCCATCCGGCCGCATGCCCTAGCGGCGGATGACGCTCGAGCCGTAGTAATGGCTGGCCGACTTGGCGGCTTCGATTTGTCGAAGGACTTCCTTGAAGTGGACCCGCGACATTTCATCAAGCGGACCGGCGCCATTGGAGTGTCGGCAAAGCAGTATGACCTCTCTGTAGTAATCGTCTCTGGGGGCAGCACCCTGTAAGCACCACCGCGACCCCCAATCAATATGACGGCATGAATCCGCCCTCTGTCCGTCCAGTGACCACGTCAGGACACTCCTCGGACACGGAGTCTTTCCGCTATCGTCTTCTCTCATTTGTCGTTGAACTACTTGCGACATGTTACTCAGGGGACAAAAAGTCCCTTGCGTATACTTGGGCGTTCGTGTAACTTGTTGCCGTCTATAGATTGCCGGAGTGGTGAAAGTGGTAGACGCAGGGGACTCAAAATCCCCCGGTAGCAATACCATGCCGGTTCGAGTCCGGCCTCCGGCACCAACAAGTTGGCTTTTCGGCCTGCGGCCGTGCTCTTCCCAAAACTGTCCGCAGCCTCCGGGTCTTGTGTAAATTCAACAACTCCACACCTCCGGCACCAACAAGCAGATAAATCTGTTCTTCGGCCCTTCGCCCCGGCCTGTATTACCGCTTAAAACGTTTGGCTAATCCGAGGCCTTAGGTTATATTCTCATAACGAAGATATTGTCATCTACATACCGCGAGGTCTCAAATGCACCATAGACAGATAGTGATAGCAACACTGGCCGCGGCCGCCGTAATTGCGGCCGGTATCATTGCACCCGCCGACGGCGGCAGGCTGCCCGACCCGCCCCCGACCTATGATCTGCGCAACTACGGTCTGGTCACCTCCGTCAAGCTGCAAAGCGGCGGCACCTGCTGGACGCACGGCACCATGGCGTCGATCGAAGGCAACCTCCTGATGACCGGCAACTGGGCGGCGGCCGGTGAGTCGGGCGAGCCTAATCTGGCCGAGTATCATCTTGATTGGTGGAACGGTTTCAACACCAATTGCAACGACGATGATTCCGGCGGCGGCGGGTTGATCGTGCATGAAGGGGGCGACTATCGCGTGTCGACGGCTTACCTGTCGCGGGGTGAGGGAGCGGTGCGCGATGTCGACGGCCAGTCGTTCACCGTGCCGCCGGAGAGGTCAGATCCCGGTTGGCACTATTACTATCCGCGCGACGTGGAGTGGTTCACGGTCGGTGAAGACCTCAGCAATATCAACACGGTCAAGCAGAAGATCATGGACAAAGGGGTCATGGCGACCGCTTTCTGCACCGGATACCTGAGCGGCTACACGCAGTATCAGCCGCCCTACACCCCCGAAGATCCCGACCACGCGGTGGCCATAGTCGGCTGGGACGACAGCCAACCCACACCGGCGCCGCTGCCAGGCGCCTGGCTGTGCAAGAACAGTTGGGGAAACTGGGGCTACGCCGGTTATTTCTGGATCTCGTACTATGACAAACACGCCGGCCATCACCCCGAGATGGGGGCGGTCTCTTTCCAGAACGTCGTCCCCATGCCCTACGACAAAGTCTATTATCATGACTATCACGGCTGGCGGGATACTATGACCTCGGTCGTGGAAGCGTTTAACGCTTTCGCGGTCAACGAGGGGGGCTTGCTGGAGGCGGTGAGTTTCTTCACGGCGGCCGACGACGTCGACTACTCGGTGACGGTTTACGGCGGCTTCGAGAATGGCGAACTGATCGATCAGCGTGCGACCGTTGCCGGGCATTACGACTACGCCGGTTTTCACACGGTCGATCTGACCGAACCGATGATCCTATCCGGCGGCGAGATGTATCTACACCTATCGCTCTCTCACGGCGGGCAGGCCTACGACCGCACATCCGACGTGCCGGTGCTGCTGGGGGCGTCATATCGCACCACCGTGATCTCCCGCTCCGAGTTGGGCCAAAGCTTTTACCTTAGCGGCGGCGACTGGGCCGATCTGTTTCTCGACAACTCGACCGCCAACTTCTGTATCAAGGGGCTGGCCGATATTGTCCTCACATTTGAGGCCGATACCACCTGGGGCTGGGCGCCGCTGGAGGTTGCTTTTAGCGGTAACGCCGAGCTGCCTGTCGATGCCTGGGCCTGGGCTTTCGGCGACGGGGACTCGGCCTTTGTCCCGTCCCCAGCGCATACCTATGAACTGCCGGGATTGTACGACGTCACCGCCCGGATCGACGCCGCCGGTGCGATTTACCCCGCCACCCGCAAGCGCTACATCGCCATCATCGCCGACACTCTGGCCGGCGACAGCCTTATCACCGAAAATCCGAACCAACTCATGGAGGTGGTGGTGTCCGGCCACAACACCATCCCGCTTAGAGAAATAGTGGTGCCGATCGAGTTTGCCGGGACGCTGGATATCGTCTTTGACTCCTTCTCAACGACCGGTTGTCGCACCGAGTACTTTGAAGAATGCTTCTACACCCATTTCTCGCCGTCGACCAAGCGCACCACGATCAAACTGCTGACCTCGGCCTACCGCACCTCGCCCGATCTGGAGCCGGGAGACGGTCCGCTGCTGCGGTTGTTCTTCAGCCTCGACGGCGCGGCCGCCCTGGGACAATACGCCGACATCGTGCTCGACGGGTACATCACCGGCCGTGGGACCTACCTGCCGAAGTTCGAGGGTGAGATGGCTGAATACGCGCCTGAAATCGTGGACGGGCTTATTGCCTACCGGAAGTGCTGTCAGGGGATGCGGGGCAACATCGACAACGACCCGGACGACCGAATCGATATTAGCGACCTGGTCTACCTGGTCGACTATATGTTCTCAGACGGTCCCGAACCGGAGTGCTGGAAGGAAGCAAACGTCGACGGTAATTTCGCCGGTGATCTGTACAAGCAGGTCGACATAGCCGACTTGGTGTACCTGGTTGACTACTCCTTCAACAACGGCGCGCCGCCCCCGGCTTGTCCATAAGGGAGGAACTCATGAGGCGTACTCTCCGGTTGTCATTTGCTGAAGGTTCGGCGTGATTCATTGTGATGCAACCGGCATGATAGCGGGTGGGCGATCGGATGGTCGACCCCTTTTCGCCACAAGTCGCTTGTAACTTGGGAGTTCAACCATTACCTTCTCAGGCAATTGTCGCCGGAGCAGTCGCATCGGGTGTGCGGACGCCGGCCGCATCGGAATCGGGTCGTTACTTAAGAGAGTGATCGAGCGTGAGCGAGATAGCGCCGCACCCTGGAGAAGCCATCGCCCTGATCTGCGCCGTGACCTGGGCGGCGGCGGTTATCCTGTTCAAGAAAAGCGGCGAGGCGGTTCATCCTATTGGATTGAACCTGTTCAAGGACGTCCTGGCGGTCGTTCTGTTCCTGCCGACCATCTGGCTGCTGGGCGGCCACCTGTGGCGCGAGGCGCCGCTTTCAGAGTACGGCCTGCTGCTCTTCAGCGGCGCACTTGGAATCGGCCTGGCGGATACACTCTATTTTATGAGCCTCAACGCGGTGGGGGCCGGTCTGATGTCGATCATCGGCTGTTTGTACAGCCCCTTCATTATAACGTTGTCCCTGCTCTGGCTGGACGAGAGCCTGAGTTGGTGGCAGTTGGTGGGAGCGTCGGCCATCGTCTCGGCGGTGCTGATTGCCACCCGCAAAAACCGTGGCAATTTCCTCGACCGCAAGATTCTCATCAAAGGCCTGACGTTAGGCGTGCTGGCTCAGGCCGCCAACGCGTGCGGCATCGTCATGATCAAGCCGCTTCTGGACCGCTCTCCCCTGCTCTGGGTGACCGAAGTGCGTCTGCTCGGCGGAGTCGCTGTTCTTCTCGTGGTTCTGGCGGTGCACCGATCGCGGTGGGAAATCCTGCGCTCGATCCGTTCGCGCCAGCGCTGGGTCTACACGCTCACCGGCTCGTTCGTGGGCGGTTATCTGGCCATGGTGACCTGGCTGGCCGGGATGAAATACACCCTGGCCTCGGTCGCTTCGGCCTTAAACCAGACGGCCAGCATCTTCATGTTCATCTTCGCGGTCTTCTTTCTGAAGGAGCCGGTCACGAAATACCGTGTGATCGGTATCGCCCTGGCTATCGCGGGTGTCATGCTGGTAACGATGGCGTGAGGGGCGAGAATTCGTACGCCACAAGCACACAAACTTGCGCCCATCTGATCTTCGGATCGCGCGGTCGATTGAATCGCATTGGTCGGGCGGCTTATATCGGGGGGTTGTCCCAAAAGTACGTAACGCCAGGGTGACGGAAAATGACGGTCACGGGTGCCTCACGTAACCCCGCTCAGAGGGCGGCCCCGTGTCGCTTCTCGATTCCGGCGGAGACAAGCCCCGCCGCTGCGCGATAGAAAAAGCACCTTCTGGTTCAGCGTCTCCACATGAGCCGTCGGGAAACCGTATTCCACCACAAGCGAAGCCGCAGACGGAAAACTCAATGACCAACAAACGACGCTACAGACACGGCGGCGGAGGCGGCCCCTGATTAAACATATAGTCGACCAGATAAACCAAGTCGGCGATGTTGATCTCCGGGGGCGGCAGGATGTCGAGATTCGCCTCCTCAGGGCATGGCGGTGGCGGCCCTTGGTTGAACATGTAGTCCACCAGGTACACTAGGTCGGCGATATCGATAGGTACTCCACCCTGCACGATGCGGTCGATATTGCCGCGGTCTTCACAGCAGCAGGCGTCGCCTTCACCGTCGCCGTCGGCATCAGCCTGATCCTCATTGGTCGTATCGGGACAATTATCGCAGATATCGCCATGGCTGTCAGGATCCGAGTTAACCTGATCAGAATTCGCGTCGTTCGGGCAATTATCGCAGACGTCGCCGACATCATCTAGATCCGCGTCTGCCAGACCCGGATTGTAGTCATCGGGGCAATTGTCGTCACCACCCACGACATTCGGATCACCGTGCCAGCCGCCGGCGTCGACGGTGCATTCTACGTAGCCATCACCATCAGTGTCCACTTCCTCCGGCATCGGTGAACCATCGCAATTATTATCCAGTCCATCACAAAGTTCGGGCGCGCCGGGATAGATGTTTGGGTCTGTATCATCGCAGTCGTCCATATTGTCCGACTCACCGTCCTCGGTGTCACAACTGCCGTCCGGCGCTATCACCGTAGTACCGGCATCGGCGCCGTAACCATCTTGATCAGCATCGACGTAACAGGTGATGGCGTCGAACCCGTTGCAATCCTGATCAATCCCGTCGTCAACAATCTCTGTGGCGCCCGGGTGAATCGAGGCGTCGCTGTCATCGCAGTCGCCCTCATTGGGCGAAGTGCCGCCGGACGTGCCAGGGTAATTCGCGTCGACGTAGGTGTCCTTGTCCATGTCATAGTCATTCCAGCCGTCGCAGTCCTGATCGACGCCGTCGTACCAGACTTCTGTGGCGCCGGGATTGACGGCCGGATCGCTGTCGTCGCAGTCGCCCTCATTGGGCGAAGTGCCGCCGGACGTGCCAGGGTAATTCGCGTCGACGTAGGTGTCCATGTCCATGTCATAGTCATTCCAGCCGTCGCAGTCCTGATCGGCGCCGTCATACCAGACTTCCGTAGCGCCGGGGTGAATCGACCCGTCGGTGTCATCACAGTCACCCTCGTTGGGCGAAGTGCCGCCGGACGTGCCGGGGTAATTCACGTCGACATAGGTATCCATGTCCATGTCATAGTCATTCCAGCCGTCGCAGTCCTGATCGACGCCGTCATACCAGACTTCGGTCGCGCCGGGATGGATGCTGTTGTCGCCATCGTCGCAGTCCTCCATGTTGTCCGACTCACCGTCTTCGGTGTCACAACTGCCGTCCGGCGCTATCACCGTAGTGCCGGCATCGGCGCCGTAACCATCTTGATCAGCATCGACGTAACAGGTGATGGCGTCAAACCCGTTGCAATCCTGGTCAATCCCGTCGTCAACAATTTCTGTGGCGCCGTGATACGCCTCGGGATTGGTGTCGTCACAGTCGCAGGCATATCCAAAAGTGTCATTATCCGCGTCGGTCTGGTCCGTATTGGGGTCATCGGGGCAGTTGTCGCAGATATCGCCTACGTTATCGCCGTCAGCATCGGCCTGATCTTCATTGGTGTCATTCGGGCAGTTGTCACAGCTATCGCCGACCAGATCAGCGTCAGTATCCTCTTGCAGCGGATTGGCAACAATAAGACAGTTATCACAACTGTCCCCAACTCCATCGGCGTCCAGGTCCTCCTGTAGCGGATTCACGTGAGCCACGCAGTTGTCGCAACTGTCCCCAACTTCATCGGCATCAAGGTCCTCCTGTAGCGGATTAGCGCGAGTCACGCAGTTGTCGCAGCTATCACCGACCAGATCACCGTCCGTATCCTCTTGCAGCGGATTGGCAACAATAAGACAGTTATCACAACTGTCCCCAACTCCATCGGCGTCCAGGTCCTCCTGTAGCGGATTCACGTGAGCCACGCAGTTGTCGCAACTATCACCCACAAGATCGGCGTCCGTATCCTCTTGCAGCGGATTGGCAACAATAAGACAATTATCACAACTGTCGCCAACACCATCAGCGTCAACGTCTTCCTGTAGCGGATTGACAACAGTAAGACAGTTATCACAACTGTCGCCAACACCGTCGGCGTCAACGTCTTCCTGACCGGGATTGTACGCGGTTATGCAGTTGTCGCAAACATCGCCGATCTGGTCGCCGTCGCCGTCGGCCTGGTTGTCGTTGTCGACGTAATCACAGTTGTCGCAGGCGTTCCCCAGCGTGTCGGCGTCGCTATTGGCCTGGTCGTTATTGGCCACCAGATCGCAGTTGTCGCAGAGATTCCCCAGCGTGTCGGCGTCGCTATTGGCCTGGTCGTTATTGGCCACCAGATCGCAATTGTCACAGACATTCCCCAGCGTGTCAGCGTCGCCATTGGCCTGATCGTCATTGGCCGCCAGATCGCAGTTGTCGCAGAGATTACG
>Ga0214473_10002783_pt1 | contig 21409 bp, 31 predicted proteins | sample RVTome_7_FD_203509 | JGI IMG/M metagenome (GOLD analysis project Ga0214473, IMG submission 203509) | Soil microbial communities from uranium-contaminated site in the Upper Colorado River Basin, Wyoming, United States - RVT98D197 | ecosystem: Environmental > Terrestrial > Soil > Contaminated >... | reverse complement strand
ATATGTCGGCAATGTCGCTGATGAGCGTCCCCGTGTTGTAGACCGCGGGGGCGGTCATGTCGACTTCGGTGCAAGTGATGAGTTGGATCGTACCCGTGTTGTGCAGACCATAAGCGGTAGCGTACGATCCGCCCGTGATGGTCACGCTGGTGATGACGCTGCTGGCTTCATCCGAGGCGTTAAAGAGTCCACGGGACAAGTCGGCCGAACCGCCCGTGATGGTGCCCCCAGTCATGTTGACCGTTCGCCCAGCCCCTGACTGATTCCGCACGCCAGCAGCCGTGGCGCCCACACCGCCGTGCAGCGCCATGCCCGTTGTCACGGTACCGATCGTCAAATCAGCGTTGTTGTCGATCCCGTAGTTTCCTGCCGCTCCGGTAATCGTATTCGTTCCACCGGACACGTCGTAGACCTCCATCACGCCTCCATTCGTGATGGCCGAAGCTGAAGTGGTGGCCAATGCCCCGCCGTAGAGAACAACTACCTGTGAACCACCCGACACCCCGTTGGTAAGTCCGTACCCGCCCGAAGCCGTGCCCCCATTGATAAATCCATAGACCGTGACCGTGCCACCCGTGCCGGCGTTCTTCAGACTGACATGATCGGTCCCGCCACCCGTGATCGTGCAGAGGTTAGAAATGTTCCCAACCTGGAAACTTCCGCTGGCACCCGTCACATGCAGGGTTCCGTAGACGGTGTCCGTCCCCCCAGAGATTGTCCCGCACAAGAGCGTCCTGGCATCGGCTAACGCGACGGTGATCCGCCCACTGCTCACCGTGATAGAGGCCAGCTTGAAGGCCGGCGAGACGTTCAAAGCGATCGTGTAGGTGCTGATGTCGACGGTGTCGTTCGCCTGATTCTGCCCAGGGTAACTGCCGTCGGGACTCCACACGCCCGTCGTGGCGTTCCAGTTCCCGCTCGATATTGCGGTGTAGGCCGTCATCATGCACTTTCAGAGAACGGCCTGCCAGCCGGCGGAGATTGTACCGGCCGGCAGGCTCGCTCACACAATCACCACCTACAGCAGCTGAGAGCACGCCCACCAGTCCAATGTCAGGACCTGTGCCGTCGTTCCGTCAATCTGCTTGCAGCAACAAATCGGCGTCATGTAGTCGTTGGGCCACGGAGTAGTACCTGTGCCTGCCGTGCCGGTAACCGCACTGGTCAAGAAGCATGCTGACACCTCAGTGTTGTCAGCGTAGACACGCAACTGCTTGTCCGCAGCATACCACCTGAACCCGAGCTTGATGTACGTGTCGTCCACCAAGGTTGCGGCCTGCCTAGTACGGGCAACTGTTCCAGATGCCCGCTCGTAGGTCAGATACGCCAAATCAGCATCCGCTCCCAGCTTGGAGAACCCGAGCATGCTGAATGTCGTACCCAACGTGTCGGCGTCCGCAATCGGGAGCACGGCAGTCATCAGTTGCACGCCCGCCGCACCCGCGAGACCAATGAAGAAATCGCCGATCGACGCCGACGAGTCCGACAGTTTCATCCGGCATTCGAATGCCAGATCTCTGGATAACAGTACCGACGGGCACACGTTGTACGGGAACGCCCCGTATGGCGTTGCCAACTGACCTCCAAGCTGCAACGTCATGATGTCGTTGTCAGCCACACCAGACGTTGGAGAGAACTTGATGGCTCCGTGATGAATGGCAGCCGTCGTCGTCGCGGCACTGCTATCGGCCACCGGAACGATGAACGTCGACGCAGTCTGATAGGACAAGTACCGATTTCCCTCCGACCAATACTGGCCATCGTTCGTTGACAATGCTCCACCAAAGTCGGTGAAGTCGTCGAAGAACCCATAGCCGATATTGCGATCGGCCTTCGAGAAAATGGACTCATACGGGAAATTTCCCCAAATCTCAGGGCTAAGTCCGAACCCTTCCGACTCGGGTAGTTTTGGTCTCTGCATTGAAAAACTCCTTGGAAATTGCTGTTAACGTGAACTCGCCGACCGAATGCTCATTTTGAGCATTCGCTCTTAGTCCTGCTCGGTCACGGTCGCGGTGCAAGTGACGTTGAAATTCTGACGCCGGTCGAAGCACACGATCTGCCCGCTGTCGTCCATCACTCTCCAGCGTACGTTGTGCTTGTCCTTGTCCTGGTACGCAGGACGCTTCACCTGCCGTAGTCCGGCTGCGAAGTAGTACTTGAACGTCGACCAGTTCACGCCCAAGACCACGCCATCCGTCCTGGCAGCCCCAAACGTCTGATTGCTCCAGGCCGGAATCCACACCAGCGGAGTACCACGGATCAACACCGTGTCCTTGTACTTCGCCACGTCGCTGCCGAGATCGTCATTGCCGGTCTGGGCCAACCGCCTGCCCAACTTAAGCCGGCTGTACGTCGTCAGCAATTCCCACTGGGGCTTCCCGGGGACAAGCTCCGAGTACGCGTGGGCCGGCATGAACTGGCACTTGTCCATGCACTCCACGATCGTGTCGATCGCGTCATCCTGTTCAAACACGCTATACACGCCACACCGATTCCGCCAGCCGGAATACGTGGTGCAGGAAATCCCACCCGTCCCCACAGCTGAGAACCCCGTCGGGTCCATCCCGCCGAAGTTGTTGGACGTGCCGCCCACCGTCAATGTGGTCGGAGATGTCCCTGACACGTAGGGCTGAATCCACCACAGCAGACTCGACGGCGGAGTCGGAGCCTGAGTCGGTGATGTCGGTCCTCCGCCCATCATCAACAATTCCATGCCTTTGAAGTAGTCGTTGTACATCGCATGCTCCTGAACATCGAGGTAGTTCAGGATCTGCGTCTTGCCCGAGCGAAACACCTGCTCCGTGATGTCGTAGGTGTAGTTCGTCGTGTTCTGTGACCACTTCATGTTGCCGTGCGTCAAGAGGTTCACACGCGAGGTCGTGTCGTCCGCATACAGACCCGTCACCTTGAAGTTTTCAGGGTTGTTGATCTGCAGCTTCCACTCGACCTGCGGGCCTTCCATTTCGTCCGCCGCGGCCTTCGAGAACAGCCGCTCCGCAAACCAGAATTTCTGCAAGGGCATCGAGATGTCCTTCCAGTCCGGCTTGATGTACTTTTTCAAGACGGCTTCCACGAAGTCGTCCACTTGGTCAATGTTCAGGTATGGCATTCAAAAGACTCCTAACCGTGATTCTCGGCCACGGATTGGTTCCACAAAGCGTCAATCTCTGGGTCTTGCTTCAGACGTTCGAGAGATGACAAACCTCTTTCCGCAGCGGACAAGGTTTTGCCCGAGCTTCCGCCCAGCTTCTTTGCAGATTGCTTGCGTAGCCGATCGGTCGTCCGTCGTTGATCGATCTTCTTCAATTCGTCGCCGAACTCCAAGTTAACGGCGGCGCGGAGAAACTGTGGAGTTGGAGCTACCTGCCGACCGGACTGCAGCAGACCTCGCGCATGCACGAAGTGGGCATCTATCGCCCGCTCGATGTTCTTGGCCTGCTCCGGGGTGAGCGTCTCGCCAGGCTTACCGAACAGCTCGGAGTACCCCAGCGTTTGCAGGGATGCAGACGCCTCTCGCCGAGTCTCGGCTACCGCTGTCTGCACGCCCTGCTGCTCGAAGAAACCCAGCCTGTTCTGCAAGTCCTTGATCTGCGCCACCGCAGCATCGACGAAACTGTTCAGCGGCTTCGCCACACCCTCGTCAAAGTCATCGCCAACCTTGTACTTCTGCAGGTCTGCAAAAGCATCAGCGAGCGCCTGTGACGTGGATGGTGTCTCTGGCGCCTTCGGAGTCGCAGCCGTGCCTGCCTCGAACGCCTTCCTGTCGATGATCCGTAGAGCACGCTCCAACTCTTCCTTCGAGCCGAACTCCGACAGTTCCGTGCCGGAGAGGCCCATCATTGCTGCAAAGTCGCGAGTCTCCTGGTCGAGCCACTCCGAAGCCTCTGCTTCAGGCTCTCCCGCCTCGCCGTCTTCTTTGCCTTCGCCAGCGCCTTTCTCAGCGTCGTCATCCTGCGTTTTGGCGGCATCGTCACCGACGGGAGTCTCGTCGTCGGGGACGGGTTTTCGTTCTGATTCATCGGGTGTTTCCTGTTCGGGTCTATACTCGCCAGTGGCGACGGCTCGCTCTACGCGTTTCTCACGCGTCGACTCGACAGCCTGGGAAACTTCCGTCTCCTGCTGCTCAGGTGTCAACTTCGCCCACTCACTGGTTTCCTGCTCAAGTGTTGCACTCTCAGCCATCTCGATCTCCTACTGATTTGCGTGTTTGAGTTCTTCTGTTGCTTTTGCCAGCAAGTCGACAATTCTTTCCTTCATCGCTTGAATCTTTCCAGCAATCTCCGCCTGCAGATCCTCCATGATCGTCCCAACGCTCTCGACCATGTCAACCATCTCCATATCCTCCGTCGTTATCGTGCAGCGGACCCAAATTGAGCATCGGGCCAATGACCTTCATCGCCCGCGCCCGAGCCCGCCTGGAAGTGAACTGACACTTTCCGTTGTTGTCCCACTGTGCCCCTGAAATTCCGTGTGCCCGCATCGCATCACGCATCAAGCCCACCTGCTTTCGATGACACGAAGCACTCAAAGACTTCAACGGCTTCTTCTCCCGAATGGCGGGTGCCCCCGCCCGGCCGCGCGGCTTCGGCAGACACAACGCAGCTTGCTCCTCACGCGTGAGCCACAGCGTCTCGCCACCCACTTTCGTCAGCCACTTCGATGTTGCTGCCATGACTCAAAATCAGTAGTTTTTCGGCAGTTTTCTGCAAGTCCTCAAAATGAGGACTTGCGGACTACGCACCCACCGTAATTCCAGCGTTTTGACCCTGCATCATCTGCCCCATTACCTGCTGCATCCCTTGACCCTGCGGTCCCTGCGACACGTTGTTCCGCACCGTCTCCCGGCTCGTCACCGGCGGCTTCGTCGCGGCATGCTGGTCCGCCTTCATCGCCTCCGGATTCATGAACTTGAAGATCCGCACCAGATCGGGGATGTTCTGCAGTTCTGACGCGAGCTTCGTCAGCTCTTGAACGTCCAACACGCCCGCCTGCACAAGCGGGAACACCGTTCCTACCAACTGCACGTATTGCACAATCTTCTGGAACGTGGTCTCGTTCGACTTATACGCCATGCTGTTCGGCTCGACGCAAAAGTCGTAGTAGTCGAGAATCCCTTTACGCTCGCCCGGCCTCCACGAAGAGTCCACGTAGACGCCCGTGTTCTCTGCTTCCATTGACGAGTTGATCTCCAGGTACTCGTCGTTGTACATCAACCCGCCAATCTCCCGGCCGATCTCCGCGGCAAAGTTGTTCACCGCCCCCTTCATCTTGTAAATGAGCTGTCCCGCTTGGCCCTGAATGATCTCTTCCTGGCCCAATGTGCTTGCCGTCTGACCAAGTCCGCCGATCACTCGTTCATTGCCGGCCTGGACGTTGTAAACCTCCTGGGCGGCAATAAAGAAGGCATGTGTGTTCCCATCGACTCCAGGGAAGTTCAGCGGAGTCAGAGTCTTGGGATCACGGAACTTGTAATATCCACCATCCACGGCCTTCCGCGCCAAGTCTGCATCATCCTCCGCGCCCGGTGCATAGGCCACGATGTTCTTCTGACGCTGGGCTTGCCCCGAGATCTTCCGGTACAGCCGGTTCGATAGATCGTGCAACGCCTTCAGGACCTGGGCCGGAGTCGTCGGCATGATGTTGTCCGGCACCAGTCCCAGACTCAGGTATTTGTACGGGCCCTGAGGATGGCCGTCCCAATCCAAGACTTTCAGCGGGCCAAGACTCTCCTGTGTCGGGCACCACGTCACCACTTCCTGCGTCTCGGGGATGTACACGTCCTCCAGCCAGATCATCGGCTCCAACTCGTCATCATCCACCGCGTCACCAGAGCCGATCTGCTGGGCGTAGTAGCTATCCGCGTCGATGTTGTGCTTCGATGTCGCCGTCAACTGCCGCGCGACCTTCGTCTCGAAATCGTCTCGCTTCTTCACCCGCTCCAAGCTCACCCGGTAGCGATCTCCCATGAACCGCATCGCCCGGATGTCCTTCGCCGTCATGTCCACGATCAAGTCGTCTATCGACACCCTATCCACCCACGGCTTGCCAGGATCGACCCACACATTGTCTTCCGTCTCGACAAACCCAGCGTCAGCCATCCGCACCTTGCACACGCCAATCAGAAAGAAAGCATCCATCACCGCGGCGAAAAGCGTCGTCTTCAAGTCGATGTTTTTCACCAACCTGTTGATGTTCACCTGGAACTTACGGGCGAACGGCCAGAGAGACGTGTCAAACGTCGTCACACGGTACGTCGGATTGTCGAACGCCAAGGCCGTAGAGTAGATCGTCGCAGTCTGGTTCAGCTTGTTGACGATCGTCGGCAGGCGGGCACCCTTCTTCGAGTACCACGATCCAACGTATTCCCGCTCGATCTCCATGCGGACGTCGCGGAACGGAATGATAGCCTCACGAGACGTTTTGATGGCTTTGTGCAGCCTCTCACGATCCGTCCGTCTGCCAAAGTCGATCGGCATGTCAACCTTCCCCTGAACACTGACCCCAAAAGAAAACCCCCTCAGCCCTCCTGCTAGCAGGACTGAGGGGGTTCTGTCAAAAGCACAACGCTGGCCGGCATTGTCCTTTGGGGTTTAGTTATTACACATCGCTCGGATGTTCTGTTTGACCATCCTGAGCTGTGCCTTTAGTTCCTGATTTTCTATTTTCAGACGGTTACGGTACTCATGTAGCCGGAAGTGTTTCTTGCTGTGTGCGCCCCTGTCCATCACGACTAGGTTTTCGATTTGATTATCTGTCCTGTCTCCGTTGACGTGGTGAACAATTTCGTTTGTCAACAATTTTCTGCCAAGATGTTCCTCCATCACACGCCGATGTTCACGTACTGCCCCATTCATGATGTAACCATCCGAGTTCTTTCGTCGTTCATGTCGGCGAACATAACCTGGATGACCACACGTTTTTCTCTTTTTGAAACTATACAGCGTGTCGGATACCTCTCTTCCACACTCGCAAACGGCGGTTACCCTGTATCCTTGTTCAGTCTCCTAGCAGTAGACATGTCTCGATCACCAGCCTGGCCGGGCCGGCTTTCGTGGCTGTTAGTTCGGCAAGACCAGCTTGCTCAGCGGGAATACCTTGAAGTGTCTCCTCGCACCTTCGCTTAACGTCGCGAACGCGATATCAGCCCACGGCTGCGGACGCCGGGTAATCGCCGTCATCGGCGCCACCAGAATCAGCGTCATCGACTCGGCAAGCTCAAACACAGTAATGTCATCCAGCGGATCGAACACGTAGTTGGCATGCAGCCCGCCAATCGGCACACGGCAGTCCGTCATGGCTTTCTCTCACTCAATTTACACACGACATTCTGGTCGAGATCCTCTCGCTTCTGCAACTCAGCAAGACTCACACGGTAGCGATCTCCCGTCCACCGTCTCTCTTTCCTGAAGGGAAGCACTCGCGACAGCACTCCAACCAGAAACGCCAGTACAGTTCGTCTGCTCATGCTCTATCTCCCACAACCTCCGCCAACGTCATCTCGTGCCCCCAACCATCATCATCGTATTTCTTCTGACCAAACTTCTCCATCCGCCATGCCAACGTCCCATACTTGACATCCTGACGCTGTTCTTCCACCTTGTCAACGCGACCCTGCATCTTCTCCATGTACAACAGATTCGCCACCCCCCCCGCCACGCACCTATCTCCATGCGCCTTGTTGGCACTCGCACCGCGAATCCTTGTGGGCGCGTGCACGATCTTACCAGTGTCGTTCCACTCGTATTCACCACATTCCTTTATCATCTCGTCCGACCGCGGAATGAACTGGCCCTCGTCCATCGCCGCACATAACTGCTCGAACAACATCCCTTTGTCGTCGTCACTTCCGTTCCACCAGCCAGGCTTCTTCTCCAACCTTACAGTGATCCCCTGCGTCCGCTCCCTGTAGTACACATTGTAGTACCCCATCATCTCCATCACTTCCCGCTCGAACGCCGTGCCTGTCGGTCCCGTTGCCTCCCAGCCCAGATATCCATTCCCAAAGATCCTTGCAACCGCAACTGCAACCCTCGCGAACTTGATCGCCGTCATCCCCTTCACCGTGTACTCGAACGTCTGCTCGCCCGTCAACACGTTGATCCCAACGATCACGGAGTTGCTGGAAAACAACCCCACACCGCCCGCTGAAATGTCACATCCCAGCACGTACTTGCCCGGCGGAACATTTCCCTCAATCGTCGGCTGGCACCACAACTTCAACGGGCCGCCATCCTGACGAATCAAACTCAGCACCTCACCCCTCTCCTCGTCCACCGATGGCTTGCCCTGCCACACCGCGGGACGGCAACACTCCTTCGTCATCCGATCCAAAACGTCCATGTCGAACACCTTACCCACCGCGCCACGCGGGTCCATATCCAACTCTTTCGCCACGCTCCGCGGTGTCGCCCCGGGCCGACTGCACTGCATGTCATACCACTTGCTCCGCGTCTTCCCAACCATAACGTGACCACGTCTCGCCAATCTCCGCAGCAAATCCTTGTGCGCCTGAACATACTCCAGCACCGCATTCGTCTCTTCCTGCCTTACCGGCAACACAGCTCCATAGTCCGTCTGCCTGTACGCTAGACGACTCTGAACCGGGTTGTCCTTCCAGTCCAAACACAGCCTCAACGCCGTGTAATCCAAGTTCCTCGCCACCTCGTAAAACGCTCCCCTGTCCGCCCCATACGTGCTCACCAAAAACCGGCAGTTCGTCACATACTGCGTTGCATCCAACGCCGCGTAATCCGAACCTCCCTTTATGAAATCAACCGACCCAAACTCGTCCATCGCAAACACCGTCCGACGACCTCCTCGTCCCAAATCATCCGTCGCCGCGTAACCCGTGATCGTCGCCTGATTCACTGGGTTCATGAACGTGTGATCCACGATGTTCCGATAATAACCCCCCTCCGGCTGCAACCATCCAGGAAGCATGTCCAAACACCATCCAAACTTCCACAACAACGTGTCCGAGTCCGTCTTCGAGTCCACCAACTGCTCGTTCCTCGTCACCAACCCCGCCGTAAACTTCACGTCCCGCAACCATCTCCTCAAGAAAATCATCAAGTAAATGTACGTCGCTCCCTGTGCCCTGCTCTTCGGCAATATCACATCAATCGACTTCTCCTCCCGCTCGCTCTCACTTATCGCTCCATCCATCGCCAAGATCACAGCGTCCTGATGCGTCCACGTCACAAACGGAATAACCTTGTGCAACGCTCTCGGCTCAAACAACCATCCCGCAAACTGAAACCAAAACAACACGTCCTCGAAACACGCCTGCTTCACATCCTCCTGCAATCCCCTGTCCACCGCTGCCGCCCGCAATATCCGCAGACGCCACTCCACGTTCTTCTTCACGTCCTTCGGTACCCTGTCAAGCAAACCCATCACACCACCTCGTCAAACTGCTTCAATATCTCCTCGATCTCCTCGATCTTCTTCCGCTCCCGCTTCTCCTTCACCCTCTCGTTACTCACCTCCTTCTGCATCGCCAATAACTTCGGCCTGATCATGCTCTCAAACACCCGCCTGTCCTCCACCGCCACCTGCAACAAGTTAATCGCCCCCATGCTCGGCGCCCTGCTCAACGCCCTCGAAAAGTCTATCCGCATCTCACCATCCGGCATCCGCTTTGTCATCGACCAACAATTCGCATGCACCCACTCACCCTCCACCCACGCCTCCACATGCTCCGGTAACCCCTCCCATTCCTTCGGCAACTCCGTCAACAACTTCCCTTCCCTACGCTTAGCTCGCCACTCCCGCATGTACTCCCTGTGCTGTTCCAAATCCCTTCCTGACATCACCATTTACTCCTCTCTCATCCTCAAACTCCTCTCCCATCATCCTGATACTACCCCGTTTCTCCCGCAAATTATAGGAAGGTACTTACGTGTGCCGAGATGGCTGTGGCCGGCCGGGGCCGGTCCGATTCCCGGAGCCGAGGGGGACCCAGGGGCATCTCGTAGCGTGAGCAACGGTTTGGCAAACCGTTGCTCTACTCACGCCATACGCTAGCCGGCTAGCGTATTCCGCACGCTCGCCGCATGGCCTGACACCAGGGGGCAGGTGTCTGCCTATGGATCGCGCAGGCCGCCAGGCCAAGGCCACGACACACAGGGCACACTGGCCAGCAATGCCTTCTGCTCGGCGGTATCCTCGATCCTGGCTTGGGTGGGGTGTTCAGCTTCGTGGAGCGCGTGGAATCAAGGCATCGGGATCTAGGTCGGTATTTGCTGGCTCTGGCCGGCTGGCAGCACAGTATAGATGCCGGGCTGGCAGCTGGCTGGGCAGGGAGTGGATCGGGCTCTGGCTGGCTGGTGCGCATAATGGCTTCAGGAGCTTATTGAGACTGAGTCTCACTAAGGAGGAAGAATATCCCCTGGGCTGATAAGCACTTACAACTATTCCTGAAATTCTCGATGATCAAGCTATTGACAACAGCGAAGAAGAGAGGATACTATCTGATGAGGCTGGTGGTGGTCACCTGCTATTACTGCGGAAGGAAAGCGAAAATGACCGCAGCTTGGGGGAAAAAGGTAGCCGATAAACACATAGCCGAAGTCGGCTACAAGTTGGTCGGAGCAACCCACAAGCGGGCTCGCGCCTGGGCGGCCGTGCGTTTCAGCGGCATGGCCCTGACGGCGGAGAGTGAAAATTCTCTCCCGGCATACGCCCGGTACAACGACGGCTGGAACGGGTCGTACCATGAATGTGAGTACGAGCCCCAGACGGTGTTGTGCTTCGGCCGAAATCCGGCCCACGCACGACGCCGGCTGCAGGCGGTCATGGCTGCGGCCACGTACCGGACCAGAGAAGACTCGTCCACCATAGAAATGCGAGCCCGGATGCTTGTCCGGGCAGAATAAAGGAAAGACAAATGTACAGACAACGACAAGTGACGTGCCCCACATGCGGCGCTGAATGGACCGAGACATGGCAGGACTTTGGATCCGTACCAAGTTCTGACGGACACGGGTATCGGGACTCTGGCGCCTCCTACTGGAGAGCCGACGGGAAATGCCGATGCGAAAAAGCCGCGCAGAAAGCGGCGGAAGCCGCGCAGAAAGCGGCTCGTGAAATCGAGGCCACTGAGCTGGCCGCACGTCTGGCGGGTCTCCCGATCTGCGGTCCGGGCTGGACCGCCTACAATGTCGAGCGAAGGCTCGATATCGAGGTGCCGGCGGACTCGCCGGTCACTTGCAGGACGGTGGATGGACGTACGTTCGCACACGTGAAACTGCCAGGCCGCGATGCCGGGGAAATCGAAATTGAGCGAGCCGGCGATCGGCTAGCCCGAGAAGCAACAGAGCGGGCGGTACGGAAGGCCCGCATGGACGCAGAGGACGCCGCCTATTACGCGGCGAAAATAACCCCGACGGCCCGCGCGGTGCGGGATAACAAGAGAACTGATGTGGAGAAAATGACACAAGAAGAGCTGAGTCAGGCAGCACGCGGACTCGATCGCTGCTGCGATCTCCGCCGCCGCCTGATGTTAGTCGCGGATGAGCTGGACTATGCGCAGACCAATCTAGAGGATGTCTCCGACTGGGAGAAGGACGACCGGTACGGGTACCTCCTTTCGCGCTTTCCGCGGCTCGGCGGAATAGAGAGCATCCGCAGAGCTGCTCAATTGGCGCGATACCTCGCAGAGTGATGTGAGATACGCTGACGGCCCGCGCGGTGCGGGCACAAACACAAAGGAGACCGAGATGGCCCAAGGCTACGTAATCCAGACTAACGCGGGTTTCAGGCTCTTTTCATCGCTGAAATCAGCCGCCGAATACGACGGAGGCAGGCTAGAGGGAGGTGGCTACGAGACCCCGCTGGCGGTGTGCCGCGAGGACCACTATCGCGGCCGTATCGGACGGCGAGGGATACTGTTTACCGACTGCGACCAGAGCAGCCGTCAGTTCTCCGCGATGATCGCGAATCGATGACGCGCCAAAATCGATCGTAGAGACGCTGGGAAGACCACCCAGCGAGCAAAACCACTCACAGCCGTTTACAGGCAGTTCACATACTACCCATTTTACCATGAGGGAGATCATGACACTGACATTAGAGGCACGCGAACTACTGACTGTCCTGCGCGACATGGTCGATATGTTTGAACGACACATCGAAGGACTACCAGGACCAGACGACGCGGCCCAACGCTGGGACGCGGCTCGCGCAGCAATTGAGAAGGCATCTGAGTCGCAAGTAGAGAGAAACGAACCGGCCTACGTCGATCCGGACGGAAACCCGCACGGATCTATGGCAGATGTTCGGAGATACTTCAACGAGGCGGAATGCGGGGGAACATTCGACGGATTTAACGTCACTTCTGACGCCGATCCAGGTCTGTGACGAGAGGAACTGCCAACGGAACACTGACATGTGGCCTGCGATCGCATTCTGGGGCGTTGTAGCATGCTTGCTTAGCATCTACTTGCTCGCAAACGACTTAGAGAGTCGATAGAGGTTCTACTTGCTGCTGTTGCCTTGCTAAGCACGGCCGCTGCTTCATTTCCGCCGTCAACTCCCGCACGGCATCGCAGAGACCATTGCGATGGTCGCGCTCGACAGTCATATCGGCGCGGAATCCATCGACTATCGAGCGCACGATTTCATTCTGCGCTGCGTTCTGGCGCGGCTGCTGAATCGACGTCGTGTACCACAGATACCACGCCAGGATCGCGCCGATTCCGAGGTTTCCGATAAGTGTCCCCACGACTTGGAAATCCATCATCGGCCCTTTGTTCTGCCGCCTCACCATCTAAAATTCCGGCCTAGCATCCCTGCCAGGCCGGACACACCAAGGGAGAGATCACTTACGGCTGAGGCGCGGCGGGCATCACGGCTGCCGATGCCGTCCCGCCTTGGCCCGACGCCCCAGCGGTAGATCCCGCATCAGCACCGCCAGCAGCCTGGCCGGAGTAGAACGTAGTGAGGTTCACTGGCCATGGCTGCAGGGCCGGCAGGTCGGTGACGTTGATCCCCTCGCTGAGAACCTTCAGCCGATCCTCCGTCAGCACGTAGTTCAACGCCGGAACCGTGTCCGTCATCTCGACCGAGGTGAAAAACTTCTCCGGCTCATAGCCAGTGAGATCAGCCTCGGTAAGAAGGAATCCCGGACGCCGCGCTTCCTCCTGCGTCTTTCCGAACAGCTCGATCGCCATGTTCTGGTAGGTCCGCGTGAAATACTGGCCGATCTGGCCCGCGAACAGCGTTGAGATCTCGATGGCCTTCCGATTCTCGGTCGACTGCATGCACTCCGCCAACGACATCATAGTCCAATTGGCCCAGCGTTTCAGGAAGCGGTTCCGGACCTTGAAAAACGGCACCGGGTAGACTTTGAAAACTTCGCCGCCCGGGTTGACGTGATTCGTTTCCATGTTGTTTTGGCCGGGCGGAACAGCATTGCCGGCGAGGATCTGACCGGCTCGAATGTAGAGCCGATGCACCCGCCGCAGCGTGTTGATGCTCGGCGGAATCCGCAAGTCCACATCCTCGTGGTGCATGATATTGAACAGGTTCCTGCCGATCACGTTCACCAGATCAATGATGTTTGGATTCAGGCTCCCCACATCATCGCTTGGATTCGGCACCCCATAGCCGATTTGCCCGAAGATTCCCACGTTGTACCACAACACCGCGTCAGTGTTCGTAACCATCCGAGTTCTCCTCAACTAGCCAGGTACTGCTTCAACAATTCCCGCTCGCTCTCCAGATATGGTACAGCATTCGGGAATTTCCGTCCAACTTGAGCGGCCGCCTCAGCATGCGCTTTTGCGTACCTGTCGGTCTCATAGCTTTGCCATCGCACCTCCGGTATTGAGAGTTGCGGAGGCGCTGGACTGTCGACAGTCACCACCCGGATCGGCCCGTGTCCAGTCGTCGTGACCGTGTCACCAGGTTGTGCCGTCAGCGTCGTGGGTGCCGGTTGAGTCGGAACGCTAGGGCAGAAAGGGACGCGGGGCCACCTCCGTGGCCCCGCTCCCTACCGCACCTGAGGTTTTCCCAGACCTACCCACTCGCCTCGATACCAGCCACGTAATCGCCACGGCGGCCGCCCCCAGCGGCCCAGTCAGCCCGAGTGCCTGGGCAGGCAGCAACCACCAGGGGGCCACAGCCGGAATGCCGGCTGCTAAATCTTTGATCGCCGCAGTGGTTATAGATTCAGATTTCGCTATCGTTCGTGTTACAATTTCAGCCAGCGATGTAGTCGCTGATTTGGTATCGCTCGTGACGGCTACAGAGTCCGCAACTCTGCCCGCCACAGTCGTCAATCCAGCCTGGATTCCCGTCTGAGACTCGATCGATTTTCGGATCTGCTCATCGAGCCGCTTCTGCGATGCGATCACTGAGCTGATCGCTGCGCTGTTGTCCGGCATCTTGGCCAGGGCCACCTGCACGGAGCCGACAGCAACTTCGAGCCGCTTCAGCGATGCGGAATACTGGCCCACAGCCGCCGACCAATCCGAACCAGCCGGAGAGCTGCCGGATGGCCCGGGATCACCGGTGCTACGTCCGGCTGGCTCGGATGGAGGCGCGCTGCCTGGCGGAGGCAATGGTTCCACGATCGGCGCCAGCGCGCCAATCGATCCAGGTAGTGGTAGTACGCTCGGTACCGGGGAGCCTGTCTGCACTCGCGGTGGCACGACCTGCCACCCTGGCGTAGTCGGTCACGTGCCCCCAGGAGGGCAATTGACGCCCGGCGGACAGTTAGCTCGCATCGCCCGGCGAGCGTCGAGCTTCGCGACGATTCCGTGTGGAAGCACCATCCTCAGCAGAGTGCGAATCGGCGTGCAATAGGGACCGTGCGTGTTGATCGGCCGCGATCGCGCGTCGAGCTGCGCGCCAGACACGATCCCGACGAGGCGGCCGCCGTAGAGCATCGGCGCACCACTGTCGCCCCTGCCCGAGCCCGGCTCGATCTGGATACGGCTGTACTGGCTGTTTTCGTACCCTAACACGCGACTCTGCCACGGGATCAGCTGGCTGCTTCCGCCGCGGTATCCCAGGATCTGCACCGTGGAACCCTGGGGTGCGTACTGGTCGGCCACCTCAATGTACCGCGTCTCGGGAGTGCAGGGAGCCCGCAAGATCGCCGTATCGTAGACTTGCCCCTGAGCGACAACTCGCCCGGTTGATTCTCGGCCGTCGCGCCAGATCACCTGCATCTGCGGCAGCCCCTCGACTACATGCTTGCAGGTCAGCACATAGCACGTGCCGCCGTCCACCGAGATCACCGTCCCGGTTCCCCCGTGGATCGCATTGCCTTGCGTCTGCTCTAGCCGCACCACGCACTCCGCTAGAGGCAGCCAATCCTGGCCGTAGCAGGAGACTGAGAAACCTATGACCAGGATGGCTGCCGTCGAGTGGATGAAATGATCCCAACACTTCTTCAATCGGCGTACCATCTGCAAATCCTCACGGTTTTCAGACCGGGCGATCGGCGAATATAAACTTGCGGACCGTCCCGTCCCCCGACCTCACCACGACTCGATCATACCCAGCTGATTTTAGCACCTCCCGGATTGCGTGCCATTCCTCAGGCGTCGGCATGCGCATCGCACCCATGATCTCCGCACAGCCCTGTTCGACTCGGCACAGAGTCGCACACCACGTGTACGGATCACCTAGCTGCTGGTCATCCCGGACGACGCGGATCATCGTCGTCAGCGGTTCGAGATACGCTTTCACCGCTGTTTCTCCCGCGTGGCGAACCCATCGGATACCATCCGCATGTTCACCGACTCGCACTCGCCGTCCATCCAGATCTCGCCCACGACGCGGCCGAAAGTCAGAATGTCTCCGAGCGTGCGCGCGTCTAGCAGCGGAATCGACAATAGGCATTTTTTCCCGCGTGTCAGCTCCTGAATGTGCGCCAATGCAGCGTCGCCACCAGCGTCCCGCAGCTCGGCTGCCCACACGTCCCGCAGCCGCACATTGGCCCGCAGTCGCACCTCGACCAGCACCGTATCGCCATCATGGGCCGAGATCACCTCCGCAGGTACTGTGATTGCCGGCTGTGGCGCAACCGGCTGAACTACAACACCCAAGCGCAGAACATTCCGCTCCGTCTGAGCAGAGCCCCATGCCATCGCGATGCACAGGATGCATACCGCACCGCAGAATGCAGTCACCCAGCAGCAGTCATCGCGAGTTGGTTTCACGTCCAGTACCTCGCGAAAAAGCACCACACGTACAACGCCACCCGGGCGAGACCACGCGGCGGACGCTCGTAGTTGAAATGCCGAATCCCCCAGAGCCTCACCCTCCGGTACTCGGCGCCAGCGATGACTCGAGTGCACAACCGACGGGCGAACCGTGCTACAGGATTCCGGCCACGCGATACCCACTCAGCCATGCACGTACGGAGATTAGCCCGAAACATGCGATCGCGCCACGCGCGATGAGCCTCGTTACCACCAATGGAATAGCCCCAATCATGGAAATGCCCAGCAGGACGAAAGTCGATCGAACCCAAGCGATTGGGGGCAATCGTGATCCCATTCGACTCGAAATCCGGGGATGGCGTCAGCCCCTCCATCTCGTCCACTAGCCGCGGCGGTAGGTCGGAGAGCTTCATCATCTTGTGCCCCTGTGAACTATTCAGTGGCGCTTAATGGTTGCGAAGCGCGATTATCTGGCTTTTGGCCTCGTTTGTCGAGATCATCGCCAATCATCGAACGACAACATCTCATGTGGGATTTTGTCGCTGGCTCCTGCCATAAACCACTCCCGCGGTACAGGCACAGACTCTGGCCAGTCAAACCATGCTCGCGGACCATCGACAGAGTCGAATTCCTCAACGCGAAACCAGTATTCAGTCCGCCGGCCCTTTGCCGCGCTGGCCGTCGCCACCAGGTTCAGCAGCAACACCGTGTCCGACGGGTGCCAGGGGATAGCCGCCAACTTTTTCCGCCGCTCACTAACGCAGCCACTCGCACCCGTAGTAACCTGGATGTAGACGTGGGCTCCCGTCGGCAGCTTCCCAAGCACGTCGGCCCCAAAGAAGTCGACCTTCTGCCATTGAGTCCTGACAGCGCGACGAATGGCCACGCACTTCAGCCGCTCAACCGCGAAGTGCTCGGCCGCGACCTCTGCCTGCCGTCTCAGTGCCCTCGTACTCGCTTTACGCTTTGCTGGCTTTTGCATCTCGCTTCTCCTCAGCCCATTCGATCCTATACTCGCGCCACTCGCAGCGTGTCCCGCACTCTCGGTGCCGCTGAGCCGCGTCGATATCGCAGCTAGCCAGCCACGCCCGGCACTTCACACACCACCAGTTTCTCAGATCGTGTTGGTATTTACTCATTTGATCTTCACCAAGTTATCGCACTTTTCACACCGGGCTGACTTCGGTAACGATCCCTCATATCCGTGCCAACGCACGTAGATGCCATCCAGAGATGACTCGTAGACGACGTACGCTCCGCAGCAACTCGTAGTCGGGTCGTGCCAGTAGCCGCTGCGATTTTTGAATCCTGGCTTGATTGTTGGACGTGTGTCGCTCATTCGATCTCCCCGTGCTGCACCACGTTCACGCCACCGCACGGATCACTGTGCTCATGGACGTACACCTCTTCCGGGATCTCGTCCTGCCACCCGGGCTTCCCAGCCTCCAAGATAGCCCGCAGCAGTCGCTTCTGCTCCTCCAAAATCGGAGCCTTCACGGACTCGGGCAATGTCTCGTCCGCCAACGTCTGCCGGATCTCTAGATCCATCTTGGAAGCAGGCATCTTAACCATCCTTTTTCGCAGCACGTTCCCGCTCCTTTGCTCGATCTAGAATCTCCGTTCTTAGAACCCGCACGTGCTTCGGTGCCTCGATCCCTATTCGCACCTCGCCACCACCAACGTGCAGCACAGTCACCACCACGTCGTCACCAATCGACACCGACTCCAGACTCTTACGCGTTACCACCAGCATCGTCTTGCTCTCCTTTCACTGACACTTCCACGCCAGCCATCGCATTCACGCAGGCCACGATCCTACGGGCGTCTGCGATCGTCAGCACACCTTCTTCGTACACCACAGGTAGCCCATTCTTGTCCACGATCAACGGAATGCTCGATCCGCTCGCACGATGCACTCTCCACGGCTCCGGTGAATGTCTCAACATCTCCATGATCCTCCTTACATCCAGTACGAACTTGTCAGTCAGATGCGAAAACCTAGTTCTCATCCCAGCACTCCCCCCGTGTCCCAGAGTCAACTGTCCACACCAAGATCCTCATAGGCTTCGTAAACTTCCGCCTGTACCCTACGACTCTCGACGTATCGCACAACCTCCATCCCTTCCTGCTGCCTCTGAGCCAACCACTCCAAGTACGACATGGGAACCTCGTCGTACCGCTTACCCTCGTGTACCCCAAACGCAATCTTCCTGCTGCCAAACTCCCGGCTCTCGTCATCTTCCATCGGAGAGAACTTCCGTGTCTTCCCCAACCCGTGTCGCTCGTGGTACTCCTTGGTGACTCCTGCCATGTCCATCGCCTTCGTCGCCACCACTACCCAAAACGATCTCGGGTCTAACCGCTCGCTCCGACACACGTCAAGTCCAAGCTCCACCAAGGCGTCTGCTGCCGTCCGACACCGGATGTTCTCCAGAATCTTCTCAGACAACAGCATGATCACACCTCTCCTTGGTTCCCCCCGTCCCACCGTCTTCTGTCCTGGTGACGATACTCCGCACGGTGATGGCTCACGCCAGGACGCGGTAGACTCCAGCATGGTCCTGGGATCAGCTCTGGGACAAGCCTCTTCTGTACACGAGCGCAGTCGGGGTAAGGGATTATCGGCTCTCAGGTGCAAATGCCATACGACAACTGCAATTAGTCACGTATGACTTTACGGCGTCTCTTGATCCCCTTTGGTGGTCGGCACAGACGGGGAAGGCAACCCCGGCTGCGTTCCCCGCCCGGCTACTCTACCGAGCGGATTCACGCCACTACTCAGGCCCGTCACATACACGCCTGCATCACACCACGCGCGCAAAAAAAGCCCGCGTGCCAGGCTATCTCGACAAGAGATATCCAACAGCCAAGCACGTCGGGCGATTCGGAGAAAGCCAAACGAAAAAAGCGACTGACTGGAACTCCGGTTGGCTTCCGGGGGCTTCGCGTTCCGGTGTCTTTACGACTTCCGGAGTTCCAGTCAGTCGCTCTCATTTTACGAAGCCCTTTCAATCTGAGACAAGCGACTTAGCCAATTCACCGCCAACTTTTTGAATCATCCTCATTTCCGAGTCGCGTGTCAAGAGCATTGTCTTCGTCTTTGCCAGCGCCACGGCCACGGCCAACGTCAGCAGCTTCGTCTTCGACAGGGCCACAACCATAGCCAAGGACATCACCACGGACACATACATAGCCACCAGCTTCGTCTCGGCCAATGCCAGCACCAACTCCATCGACATTGCCAAGGCCAATGACAGCGCCATGACCATTGCCACCAGCATCGTCTTTGCCACCGCAAATGACACGGCCACAGCCACAGCCAGTGCCGCGGTCATCGTCACCAGCTTCGTCTCCGACATGGCCACCGCCACAGAATTCGCCACGGCCACAGTCAGAACCAGGGCCACAGACACCGACAGCAGCTTCGTCTTCGCCATGGCCACAACCACGGCCACGGACATCACCACGGACATAGACAGGGCCAAAGTCAGCAGCCAAATAACACGACGTTACCTCGTCCAAACCCCATCTTCCGAGCAGCGCCAATTCCCACCCGCTCGACCGCTGTGGTCAGAATCGACTTCACGGTATCCAGCTGCTTCGGATCTTCGAGAGTGATCGTACCGCGCGCCTCGAACGGCTCGCCCTTGTCGAGGTACACGCCGACGTACTCGTTCTCCTGGAAGCTTCGCTGATTCGACCCTTCGAGTTTGACGAACCGGCTGAACAAACCAGCAGGCTCAGTAAGATCCGTGATGAAGTCGCCGATCTGAACCAGCGCGCGGAAGTTATCCTTGTCGAACATACCCCGCAACGCCTTGGGTGCGCCGCCGATGGTCTGCACGATGGCCCCCGAGACTTGATGTCGCGGAATGTAAATTCGCCGGTCATTCAGCCGATACCACTGCTCCTTAGCCTCCTCGCGCAGTTCCAAATATCTGCTGTAAGTGATGCCCTGCCGGGTGCATTCCGCCTTTAGGGCTGCCTCTCGCTTTTCGTCGCTTTTCTGCCGGTTGACCCCCGATTTCTTTTCGATCTCGATACAGCTGTTTCGCGCTGGCCAAAACGGGTGCGCGATGTAGGACTGCATCCTCAACACGACTTCCATTTTCAATCTCCCTGGTTAGTAATTACTCTCCCAATCGTTCTTCCGCAGGCTTCTCGCCATTCGGCTCCAGCTTCGCCAGACGTTGCTTGAGCCGTGCGTTCAGTTTCCCGTGCAGCGCTGCGTGCTGTTTCTGCCACGCATCCACGTCCGCCCTGATCTGCCCGATTTCCGCGAAACACAATTCCATCCTACGTTCTACCGCATCCAATCTCTCGATCACTGTTTTGAGCGTCCGGAACTGGTCAGCTAGATCTGTCTCGTGCCGCAGTTGCGTGTGCATCGTGCCACGCACGGCCTTGTGGATGGCGGCCTTGTCGAAGTCATCGAAGGCGGCCTTGTCGGCGTCCTGAAGACTAGCCATCAGTACGGAGTCTCAACTGTTTCTCTTTCTGAGATCAGGTAGTTTCCACCGTGTCTCTCACCGACGGTGAACGGATACAAGGCCGCGACTCTCCGGTTTGCGTCCTCGTCGCCGTAGCGGATCATTTCGTATCGGCGGCCAGCTACGGTGATCCTCTTTGGCACGTGGTACACAGTCCCCTGCTTGGCAGATTTGCCTTTGAAGATCCCGATAGCTTGTCTCCACGTTCTGCCTGATTTCCCTGCGATATAGAGTGCTGATACCATCAAATCCTCAGCGCTCCGAATTGTGGTTGTCTTCAGTTCCTGTCGAGTAACTTCCTTCAGTTCTGATCCGTCGAATTCCAGACCCTGCGATCTCCGATCACGTGGAGTTGGCTCGTAGCCGCAATTCCGGCACTTGCCGCCCCGGTAGATTGCCTGGCATTTCGGACATTCGATCGTGGGACGAGTCCCGGCCTCGCGAGTCTTCTTTGTGCTGATGTTCAAACTCCATTGAGGATCGTCCTCGAAGAATCCGTGACGCATTACGTTTCCGCCGTGATCGACAATGCAGACATCAGTCTTCGCAGGATGGCAGCGTGATCCTCGCCCGATCATCTGTCGGTAGCGCACGATTGATCCAACTGCCACGCACAGTTGCACGCACCCTATGCGTGGAATATCCGTGCCCCGCTCGACGACTTGGACATTGCACAAATAGTCGATGTAATGGAGGTTCAGCGACTGGAACATGTTTTTCCGCTCGTCGTCGGGTGTTTCC